>Ga0209088_10000208_pt1 | contig 44014 bp, 46 predicted proteins | sample S_140625_EF_Meta_FD_187324 | JGI IMG/M metagenome (GOLD analysis project Ga0209088, IMG submission 187324) | Freshwater microbial communities from Lake Simoncouche, Canada to study carbon cycling - S_140625_EF_MetaG (SPAdes) (version 2) | ecosystem: Environmental > Aquatic > Freshwater > Lake ... | reverse complement strand
CTGGTATTCCTATTTGTTTATACACAAAATATGATTCTCTTACTGATATTATAAAAAATACGGCGTATCCAAATGTTAAATTAATGAAAACATATAATTTAGAAGAGACTCTGGTTTACAAAACATGTCAACACCTAGAATACTCATTGCCAGATACTAGAAATTTTGAGAAAGATACTGCAGAACATATTCTTATCAGGCATTCTGTATTAGAATTAGTAAACCATGCGATTGAAGAGAATCCCTGGAATTCAACTCATTTTTCATGGATAGATATTTCAGAGAAATTTATATTTGATAACACTGACAACATAGGTGAGTTTTTATACATATTATCTACGCGGAAGTTTGCATCTAATATTTTTCTATTACCAGGTTGTTGGAATAAATTAGATAAAAACAAGGTAGACGTTGTATTGAACGCAGTTCATTGGCGATTTTCCGGGTCACTATTTTTAGGAGATACTCAATCCATTTCTCAATTCTATAGTATTTACAAGTCAATGTTTGATACGTTTATTAAAACTCATAAAAAATTGGTTTGGGATTTTAATTTTTGGGCATGGTTAGAAGCCAATACGGATTGGAAACCAGACTGGTATTATGGTGACCATAATGATAGTATATTTAAAATACCAACTAAACATTATGTTTTATTGTTAAATAATAAACTAAATAAAACCAGATATGATTACCCAGTCATTGAAAACTTTTTCCCATCTAATACAGCTTATCTTTATCATGATGGCACACATATTTTAAATACTAGATTTGTGAATTATTCTTATGGGTCAAACGGAAGATATATAATTAATCATCCAAAAAATACGATTCTTACGAAAAACATTGTCTCATTATTGAATGATGAATTGTTACCGAAAGGTTATCATGAAATGGATGAAACCAATATTGGTCTTATATCTTACGATATGTATTCAGTTGGATTAGAAGATATACGGTTATATTCATATAACGGTATAGTTAAATTTATAGCTACGAATGTGAATTATGTCGGTAACAGAGCAAACCGAATGATTATAGGGGAATATGATATTAAAAACCATTGTTATGTAAATAGTAAAATAATACAACCACCAACCAAAACCTCCTGTGAGAAAAACTGGGTGCCCATAATCAAGGATGGTAATGAATTGTTTATTTATACATGGTCGCCATTTCAAATCGGTAAAATTAACCAGGAGACGAATGCGCTTGAAATAGTTGAATCACACAACATATCGTCTCCTGATTTTCATAGGATTCGCGGTTCTACTATTTTTATTGATTATGATGATAGCTATATGATTGGTGTTGTTCATTTCTGTGAAGAAACTTGGCCACGACAATATTACCATATGTTAGTCATATTAGATAAAAATACTTTGAGACCCATTAGTTATTCAGACCCATTCTGCTTTCAACATTATGGCGTAGAATTCTGTATTGGGTTTACTATGATAAATGAAGATTATGTATTTTGGGTATCCAAAAAAGATAATGATACTGTTATGGTAAAAATAGATAGTAGTGAAATACCTATACATCACAAAATAAAAAATTGATATTGCAATAAATAATATAAACTTTGTTAATTATATTATATATTCAGATGCCGTTTTACGCTGTTGCAAATGGGCGAGATATCGGAATTTTCTCAACATGGGATGAGTGCAATAATTCTGTAAAGGGTTATAAGAATGCTCTTTATAAAAAGTTTGATAAAAGAGAGCTTGCAGAAGAATTTATTCAAACAAACCAACAAAATTCTATGGTTGAGAAAGTGGACGATTTTGTTCCAGATTATTATGTCTATACTGATGGTGCATGTTCAAATAATGGTAAGCCAAATGCAGAAGCTGGAATAGGAATTTATTTTGGAGAAGATGATGAGCGTAATGTATCGCAAAAAATAGAAGGTAATCAAACAAATAATGCTGCTGAATTGACTGCAATCATTGAAACATATTCTATTATTGAAAATGATGTGGTTGATGGTAAAAAAGTGGCTATTGTTACTGATTCTGAATATGCTATGAAGTGTGCGTCGTCGTATGGAGAAAAATGCTATGGTGAAGGTTGGAGTAAAGATATACCAAATAAAGAATTAGTGAAGCTTGCATATGAAACGTATAAAGATAAGCCCAATATTAAATTTATTCACATAAAGGCACACACTACAAATAGTGATATTCATTCTATTGGAAATGCAAATGCTGATTACCTTGCAAATACGGCAATCGGATTAGAATGTTGTCCATATAATAAAAAAAATACTGAACCCGTGAATCGCGTAGAGCAAATGAAAAAAGTTCAAGCTGAGGGTCTAGCTCTCTTTACAAGAAAAAACATTGACTATGGAGATGCTTTCGCAAAATACGGAGTAATTGGTGTATTAATGCGCATTGAAGATAAAATTCAGCGTTCTATGTCAATAACAAAAAATGGGGTGAATCTTATAAATGATGAAGGTATTCGTGATACATTGATAGATTTACATAATTATGCAGCCATGGCGTTGATGCTGTTGGATGAAGACGACTTTAAGACCGCTTAGACTGTTTACCACAATCTAGACAAGTTATAAAAATTGTTGCAGGTTCGTCTGCACTCCTCGTCTGCAACTCCATATAGGTACAGCGTTTTGACTTGCACTTCCTGCAAGTAAACATATCTGTAGATGCTTGAACATTTGTTGTAAATTTGCTAGCATCCCTCGTCATCTTACGTTCAATTCTACTGCGCCAATGTTCGTGGTCCATCTCTTGATGCGTCATAAAAGCCAATGTCTGAGGGGCTAGTTCACCACTCTTCACGACGGCGAGAAGTTCAGGGTTTTTCAAGTTTACATAGATACTTCGCAAACGGTCAATATAGATTTGAGCGAAATAAGGATTCTCCCACTTCTTAATAATCTTTCTGCTGTTTGCCTCCTTAATCGCATAATTAAATACACCTTTTTCTAGATTAATACTATTCTTCTCATCTTCTAGGACCTCGCCAATTTTATCCACTACGTTTTTACGAAAGGTTTCGGGGTTTGAAATCTTATGCATGATGCTTATTTTATTGATATTATCTTTATATTTTAATATCAATCAATTTTTCTGGGCGCTAGTGATAAAGGTGTAAATGAGTTTTTATTGCTTACCAATTTGCATGATAATTTTTTATTATGTAAAAATCGTAAAATAATTCTGGGTTCCCGGTGGATAAATCTGGTCATCTCTTTAATTTTCTAGTATTAATCTTTTTATTTTTAAATTTATTAATATACATTCCTCCATTGGCTTCTGGTGGTGGGGCTTGTTCTGTAACTTGACTATCTGTAACTGGGGTCTCATGTATCTTTGAATATTCCAGCATAATCTTTTTTAAAAAAATAAGTGCGTTTCTTCCCTTTTCACGTTCATTATGTATATCATCTTTTTTATTTTTTAAATACAAAGGTGTGTATCCAATAGCAAGTAATCCATTAATAGTCAAAATCGGGGCGTTAAAAACAGTATCATCGGTGGTCATTCGCCGTTTGGTTTCACCATTTATTGTAGTAAAGTCCCCCGTTCTAAAATATCGTAAATATGATGGTTGCAAACCACCCAAAATTTTATTGGAAATCCGTGATTTCTTTATTGTTGATTTTTTAAATAATTTGCCTCCTTTTTTTGTTTTATCATAAATAAAACTTTTCCTAGTTCTCTGAAACATACTTCCACTAATTCTTTTCTTTAATACTTCAATAGAATAAAAAATAGCTTTAAATATATGCATATCAGCAGATAGAGTTATTACTTCTTTTATATTACTAATTTCATTAATACAAACTTCAATAACTGAATTGAGATGATTTAATTTATCAATAGAAACCTCACTGCCTTTGGCAAATTCTTTAAACTTATTCATGATTGTTTTAAAATGTTCTTTACCACCAACAGAACCAACAATACTGTCTTTATTAATAAATTCTTCAGAAACGGTTATATTTTTAAAACCACTTTTACTTAGTAAAGTAATTACTTTTGTGTTAAACTCTTTCAGTTTTATTAAAACTAATAGGTCATGTAAAATATTGGTTTGTGTTGCATCATATTTGGGTAGTGTTACACCAGCATTTGTTTGTGTATTTCTAGCCGATGATTTATTTTCTTGTTTAGATTTGATTTTTTCTATTAAATCATAAATCGGACTTAATTTATCCAGCCAACTTTCAACACCTATCCCTGGTTTATATTCCCCAGCAACCTCCTCTTGTTTATATCCCATTATGTCTAAAATAAAAACAAAACTTCTGAGGTCAGATAGAAAGGTCGAATCAAAATCGTATGTTGGTACATCTCTAATATAAATCAAACCATTATCTTTATAATAACTACTCAAATCAAATTCAGAATTAAGTGGTATAAATTCTGGATTTGAATTAAAATTTTCATTTAAAAATATTGTAAATTCGTCAACAAGTTTTGCAAAATTTTGATAAAAAGGTAGTTTTTCTAAATCACTCGAATTAAATTTATCTAATAATTCTAGTAAACCAGGTTGTTTTTCTATTAAAATATCTCGGAAATATTTTGCGTATTCTTGCCAAAATATTGCTGATGTTGGCAACGAAGATGCCCTGGAGTATACAACACGACGAATCGGCATAATATTATATATTATTATAATATTATTATTATCTAAATATGGATAGTAATAATTATTGATACTATATAAACTTATAATGGTACGTTACATAGTTCAAACACATCACTACCTTGATATTCTGTAGTCGCCATAATTTTACGACAGCTATAAAAAATATTCTTACTCATTAAATAATGATTAAAATTAAAATCAGTTGCTTTCAAAAAGCCTACTGTATTAAAATGACCAACCAAATTCCTCGCACCCTTTTTTGTTACTATATATGCCAATGAACATGGGTTCATATCTTTATGTAAACGACCTACATAATCATTTATATTTTCTATAATTATAGTCTCCTCTTTATCTTTCTCAAAATCCCAAGGGATAACATGCGAACCATCTGCCAGTCTATTCGCTCCAATATTCATTACTTCTGTATCTTCAGGTATTTTCTCAATAAGATTATCTATATATTCCACAAAATTATTATTCAATTTAGCATCATCCTGGAATACAATAGCGTATTCATAATCATTGTTCACTATATCATTTAATATGGTGTAATGACTTAATTGGTTTCCCATAATTTTTCTAGTTAATTCTTCGGCAATCTTATAATATTTCTCTTGCATATTATTTTTACGATAAAAATCCAGGGTTCTAAAATAATCGCAATTCGCGAACATCTTATATTTATCTTCTGTAAAATTGTAAGTTAATCCGTCTATTGCTTGAAATCTTTGTATCTTTGAGAAAGGCAAATCATGTTGTCTGCATTGATTTAAAAAATGTGTGTTTCTGTCTGGCCTTCTATCTAAGTTAATATAATAAATCTTATCTATCTTATTCATTATATTATACCTATTTACATCTCTAAATTGTTACGATGATAATTAATAATTATCTTTCATAAATATATAGCATAATTATGTTATCATCTACTAGAAAAACTTTTGAAAGTACGTTTGGTAGCATTTTTAGACCAGACCCTTTTAAAGAGCCTTTTAAAATAAAAGAAAATGAGTCAACAAAAACTATTACTATTAACAATAAATATTCATTTAGGTTTATAAATAAATTTACAACAAGAGGAACGTTATACGTAAATGTAATAATAACAAATATTTATAGATTTTTTAAAAAAGGTATTAGCCTTGAATTTACTTTTGCCAGATCTAAAAGCGAGTGTGGTTTTTGGAGATTATGCTTATCTCAAACAAATATGGATAACATGGATTTTCGTTTAGAAAAGGGTTATAATTATACAATGAGTTCTTTTATTATTCTAGAAATACAGTTTTTTATAAATAAAATAATAAATAAATTGCCTGATATTACTGAAACCCCTAACTCATATTGTAGGAGAAGTAACCAAAAAAGATTTGAGTATTATAATAATATCCTTTTGAATGAAGATAGAGAATTATCATATCAAATTACAGAATGTGATATAGTTCCTAATACTATAAAAAAATTAAATGAGTACCATTATGATTCTGAATACAATAATTATCATCCAGTTGATCCATACAAAATTTTTGAATATAATAATTTGAAGCCAGAAGAGAGAAAGAGTTATTGGCCATCTAATACAGCGAAAGATACAGATATGGACATTAGGATTGACTATGGCAAAACAGAAATAAAAGTTAACGGGAATATATATTCTGTTATATTGAAAAACAAAGAAACATACCTTAGATTTTATTATATGATTTATGATATTACTATAAATATTCCAGATAGCATTCAAGAATATCATAATATTCATTATAACAATGATAAAAATATACCTTTTAATAAAGAAATAAAAGCTTCACAGTATATAATCCCTATATATTGCATACCATTAGTTGATAGAAGTGATTCAGATGAATATTTTAGATATGGTTTATATAACACATTTTCTTCTTTAGAATACAATAATGTTAAATTAAAGATGTCTAAGATATTAGAATATACAACTCAATGTGATTTGGCTTCTACTGAAAAAATTTGTACTACTACTTATTCATTTATCGGGGAAGATTATAATAATATAGAAAAATTAAAAACCATAAAAGAAGAAACCATTAAAGCAAAAGACCCTTCGCCCAAAAAAGGTGGTTCAGTAATTCAAAAGAATAAAAAAAGAAAAACTCGTAAAAACAAACGTCGTTAGTTCTTCTGAAAAACCGTTAGTGCTTTTGGCCAATCTCCACCATGAATAGATAAATTAAATACAAGCGGATTTTTTATATAACACCGTATATAAACATGTTGGTCGTCGTCAGATACACTACGCTCATACATTTCATTTACACAACTATGATAAAGAGTTTGGAAATATTCCATGATATGTGTCGGTCCAGCATAGAAAGCTCCTATAAATAGTTCATAAGCATATAATAATGTAAACATCATATCTTTGTCTTCCTCCATAATTTGTCGTCGTAGGCATATAGTTATTTTATTCATATCTAGTTTTGAAGTATCAATAGTAGATGTTGGAAGTGGGCTACCATCTTTATGATAAGTGCTGAAATAACCAAAATCACTCCATGCTGTATAATACGTATCAATATATTTATTTTTAATAGCATGAACTATGAAATCTATCTTGGAATGATTAATAACATTGTATTCTGGATAAATATTTTCAGGGCACATATGCTCACGCACACCAGATTGTGGTATTCCATTGGGATACATTACATCTAATCTCTTTGTCAAGAATTTTTTAAATTCGGGATGATTTAATATCTGTCGGTCTTTCTCAATATTGGTCCATGCATGAATATTTTCATCTAACCATTTTCTATTGATTGGAATAAATTGCTTGTTTTTATAGGGACTTTTCTCATATGTTGTGAGAACCTTGTCAATGTATTTCTCATCAATATAACAGACCATCTTGTATGGATAGTTCAAATAGGTTAAAAAGGAATCAATATAAAATTCAGTGGTACGTTTAAAATCTTGATTTGGCCAATTATCTCTGCCAATATCCAAAAATGCGGTTACTAAGGTTATATCGTCTTCGTCCATGTTATTAATAGTATAAAAAATAAGAATTTTATATTATTTTGCGATTTGTTTGTTTAATTGGAAATAGGAACTATTTGTTTCATAGTAGGAACTTTATCTTTCAAAAACCGGTCTCTAAATCCTAACGCATAAAGTATTCTGTCGTAAAGTTTCAATGGCTTTATTGTTGCTCCAGTATTAACTGCTTTATTTAACTTATCTTCATCTACAATAATATTTTCCATATTGGCTTGTATAAAGTTAGTAGAAACATCTATTTTTGCATCAGTTAAATCAGCACCCCTTAAATCTGCGTCTTTAAAAATCGCATTTGACAATCTAGTGTTTCGCATATTTACTCCGCGTAAATCGGCGCCAGTAAAATCAACATATATTAGATTTGCTCCTTGTAGATTCGCACCCAATAATTTTGCTTTCGTCAATACTGCTCCCTGTAAAATAGTATTCTTAAAGTTTGTCCCCTCTAATATAGCATTGTTTAACTTTGCACCTCTTATGTCAATAGATGATAAATTCATATGCGATAAGTCTACACATTGCAGAAATTTCAGGTTAATAGTTTTGTTTATTATGCCTCTCTGTAGTTTACGTTTTAGAAAATACGCAGAAAACATAGTTGCTATTTTTTATTTAATATAAAAAAATAGCAAAGTTATTCAATTTTTTCTGGTCTTTCTTTGTTTTGACTTTTTTTTTAAGGTCCTTTTACCACCAGACTTTTTACTTCCACTACCAGGAGACGAACTATGTTTATTTGTAAGAATTTCGTAATCCTCTATTGTTTCAAGACGTTTCTTCTTGTTATTATTTGTTGTATAAACTCTATATGTTGCAGCCCCTAATTGATTATCTGAAACGTAGCTAATTGTATCTCCAACTTTTATATCTTTATTTGTTTTTACATATTTATAAACATCGGTACTTTGTCCTACTCTCCAATGTTTGGGCATATATAATATGATAATATATTATTTACTAAACATATTCCTCCTCGCTTAACTCGCTAGTGCAATCTAGATAATTTTCTGGCTCCGCAATACTACTGAATACATTTGCTGGTGCCTTCTTGGTCTTTTTATCAGCAGCCTTGCCCTTCTTTTTATCAGCAGCCTTAGGTTTCTTACTTACCTTTGCTTTCTTTGTGTAAACCTCCTCATCATCGTCGTCCGCTTCCTCCTCTTCCTCCTCTTCCTCCTCCTCGTCTTCATATTCCTCTTCATCGTCATCTACAACAAAATCATCCTTTACATATCCATCCTTAGTTCTTGGAAGACCATCATCCTCTTCGTCTTCGCTATCCTCATCGCTATCTTCATCACCTAGGTCCTCAAATCCACCAAACAAATAATCATAAACCGACTCCCATTCATCCTCTGTAATACTAACTGCCTCGTCCTCATTTTTATTCACAATAATACAATTTCCAAAGAAAAGTGTTGTATCAATAGGAGGAGGGAAATCATACTTGTTCTCTTGATTTGCTTTTCCAGTAGTCTTACCAAATACAGAAACGGAATAATTCTTATCATTTACGTCCTCAATATTCCACTCAGCATAACACTTGAAACCTTCCGGTGTCTTGAAACCTGCCTTTTTATAAAGTTCAGATTCGTCATAGGTTTTAAGGGTTGTCTCCTTGATTGTTCCAGACTTGTCAACAATTAGAATAGTAATAGGTGCCATCTTGTTTATGAATAGAATAATGTACATGTTTTTAATTCAATTTTTTGAAGGGAACCAAGGTTCCCTTCTGAACCCTCCTTTTATTACGGATTTGATAGTATATTATTATAAAAATGTTTACTTTTTAGGAGGGTTCAGAAGGGAACCTTGGTTCCCTTCGTTGAATTACATAAATACTAATCTTATATTTTTCTATATCATGTATACTACTATTTTGGGATTATGTATTCAAATTATTGTATTTATATTCATCATTTATATTTGCCATTCTTGTTGGATATATTTAAAAGATACGTATAGTACTAAAAAAACAAAAGATTTAGTAAATACTCAGGTTAGTAAATACAAACAAATTATTAGCGAATTACAAGAAAATAAAGAATCAAAAAATTCCATGGAAAACCATGTACTTGAATTTGAATCTATGGACGACGCACTAACCAGTTATATGGAAAACGAACTAGCATAATAATACGTTAAAAATATTTAATATATTAGTAATTACAATATATATTAAATGAAATATCCTATTACACTATTGTTTAGATATGATAAACATTCACGAATTGATTCCTTTCTGGACCAAAACAAAGATAAGATGAATTTCTCTGTTACAATTACAAATGATTCTAATGACTTAAACAAAATGTTTGATTCAAACAATCATTTGTTAATTACATTCGGTCCAAGTGACAGAGAATATGCACCAGCTATTGATTCTATTTTACCACAACGTATGAGAAAACGATGGATACATTTCAATGATATACCTGACATAAATCTATTGAATCAAGTATTAAATACCTGTTATATGAATATTATAACCTGCGATACAACTCTTACTCGCCCAATATTCTCTTTATTTACAACATGTTATAAATCCTACGACAAGATTTTTCGTGCTTACAATAGTATAAAAGAACAGACCCTTAAAGATTGGGAATGGGTTATTTTAGATGATTCTCCCGAAGATGACCATTTCAACTTTCTCAAAACCATATTCAAAAATGATAAACGAATACGCCTATATAATCGCAGCGAAAATAGCGGCAGTATAGGAAATGTTAAAAATGAGGCTGTCATGTTATGTCGTGGTAAATATGTTATTGAAATGGACCATGACGACGAGATTTTACCAGATTGTTTATTAGATGCTGCAAATGTATTTGATAAAAACCCAGAAATAGGGTTTGTGTATATGGATTTTGTAAACATTTACGAAAATGGCGCGAATTTCAGTTATGGCGATTTTTTCGGTCTAGGGTACAGTGGTTATTATTGCCAGAAACATAACAACCAATGGGTAAATGTAGCTATTAGTCCAAATATTAATAATGTTTCTCTAAGCCATATTGTAGCTATTCCGAATCACCCTAGAATATGGCGCAAAAATGCACTTATTGATATGGGAAATTATTCTGAATTCTTGCCTGTTTCTGATGATTATGAATTGTTTTTAAGAACAGCTGTTAATACAAAGATTGCTAAGGTCCCGAAACTAGGATACGTTCAATATATGAATAATAACAATAATAACTTTTCGCTAATACGAAATGGTGAAATTAATCGCCTCTGCAAACAACATTTATATCCTCAATGTTACGAGAAATACCAAATTAACGAAAAAATGAAAAGTATGGATGCATATGAAGACCCTAACCATATTACTCATTGCAGTCAAATATGGAAACGTAAAAACTGTGAATATAAATATTGCAATCAAATCATTAATGTGAACCATAAGAAACAATATTGTATAATTGGTCTAGACGCTTTCCGTAAAAATAAAGATATGCTTATTGAACTGTACGGAGATAGTTCCAATGATTTTCTATTGTTAGATAATAAACACGATATTGGTGAGCTTACAAGAGAGCTTGATTATTTACAATTAGATAATATGAAATGCTATTTTTTAAAAGACCATTCAGAAGAAGAATTGGTACAGTATTTCCATCTTATTTATAAGAGTTGTGATGATTTTTCTATAATAAAATCAAGTACTGAGAGAAAGAAACCCTCAATAAAACAAGACGAACTAAAAACAAAACTTACTATTATTACGCCATCTATACGCCCAGAGAATCTTATAAAAATAAAGGAAAGTATTGATTTTGACTACGTAAACGAGTGGATAATAGTTTATGATGGAACAAGGATTTCTTCTATGCCAAATACAATTGAAAAACATGACAAAATTAAAGAGTATATATTCAAGGGTGAAGGAATAAGTGGTAATCCACAACGTAATTTCGCTTTGGAATTAATAGAAAGTTTTGACACATATTTGTATTTCTTGGATGATGATAATGTTATTCATCCTGATTTATATGAGTTATTAGATACTATTGAACCAGGTAAAATGTATACTTTTGACCAATCTAGACCTAAAAATGTTTATCCTTATAAAACCTTTCTTCCTGGAAATAATATTGAACTTTTTAATATTGATACAGCCATGTTTTTAATAGATTTTAATCTATGCAAGGATATTCGGTGGATTCCTGATAAATACAATGCGGATGGACATTATATCAAGGAATGTTATGAAACCAATAAAGATAGCTGGATTTATGTGAATAAAACTATGGCTTATTATAACAAGCTTGTCTAATAATTTATAAAACAAATATAAAAGCAAGGTGCGTTTATTATTTAGTGGTCCATCATAATTAATACATTATCATGGAGCTTTCCCAAAACCAAACTACTCAGCTTATGAAGCGTTTTCCTGAATTTGAACTTTCCTATGAAACTATTTCACATAAGAAAGTTTCACCTAAATACGATATTTGCATGGCTATACCTACAGGGAAAAAATGTTTTGCATGGTTTACTTATCATAACGACAACGATGTTTGTTATCTATTGGATTTAAATCGTGAGAAGAAAATTACAAAGTCAACTGTTATTCAGACAGGTTTTGACCATAGTTTATCATTGGGGACTATTGTATATGGTACGTGGATAAAAGAAGAGAAGGAGGGTGTCCCAGAAAATCAATGGTTTATAATTGAAGATATCATGTTTTACAAAGGAATACCTATGAAGAAGTGTGGTTTTACCGAACGACTTGCATTTATTGCTGAATTAATGGGCCAACTTAAACAGGAATTCCGTAAACCAACAGATACTGTTTTTGTCTTGCCAATGTTGTGGCAAGTAGAATTAAAAGAGTCTATGGAAGATTATCCTATCACTATACCTAGCGATGTTACTGATTCAGTTTATTACCAAGTTCATCATATTCAATACAGAAGTTGTGGCGAAACTATGCCATATTTGAATGTGAATATTAATAAGAAGATTGGTGCGAGTGAGCCGAAGAAATCGGTGTTACCATTGCTTATTCATGATAATACGAAGTTGCGAATGGATTTCGCGAAACCACAATATAAATATCCTACTGTATTTAGAGTTATGGCCGATTTGCAGTTTGATATTTATCACCTCTTTGCATATGGGAAAGATAATCAACCTATCTATTATAATATTGCATATATCCCGAATTATAAAACAAGCGTTATGATGAATGGCTTGTTCAGGAATATTCGTGAGAATAAAAATTTGGATTATATTGAAGAAAGCGATGATGAAGATGATTTTCAAAATATGAATATAGACAAATATGTTCATATGGAGAAGGTTTTATTGATGGAATGTGTGTTTAATAATAAGTTTAAGAGGTGGACACCTATGCGAGTTGTTGGTCCTAGGGAAAAAATAGTTCATATTGGGAAATTGGCCGTATACTAAGTGTTTATTTTCCCTTCTCAATAACAACTTCTTTTAATACATTTTTCATAATTTTATCAATATCTTTCTCTTCTTCCTCTCTAGAATAAGAACCAAGAGCACTCAATGAGATTTTCATATATTCATTGTTTTCAGGTGTATCTAATGTCTTAAAATCAGGATTTTGCTCCTGCCATGCAGGTAATTGTTGCAAGTTTTTACGAGCAATTTTCTTGACTACCTGTTTTAAGGTACTCTTTTCATTGCTTTCTTTCTCCCAAACGTCTTTATCTTTGATATAAACCGTCTCACGTTTTATATCAGTGCAATGAAGTGGACGTTCATGGACATCTAATTCCTTTAATTTATTAATAAATATACGTGAAATACCTAAGACATAACCCAATTTTCCAGTGGCTTCTAAGTCAGATACTTCTACTCTGAGTGAATCTATAAAATCAGTAATACTAATAGCATCTTTGCATTGTTCATTGAGAAACATATTTAGATTGAAGTTATTCTGGACATTGTTTTGTATATTGTTTGTGACATGGGGTTTCTGAGATATTTCTATAATTTTATTTTGAAGTTCTTGATTCTGTTTTTGAATATCGTTATTTTGTTTAATTATTTCCATAATTAAATCATTAGAACTTGTGTTATTGGATACCTCTGTTGGTTTCTTACAATTTTTACGATGATTACATAAACTAGAAGCGTGTTTATATTCTTTTCCACAATCACAAATAAATTTATCTGTTGTTTGTTCACCTGCATTTCGCTTATGTTTTTTTGTGGCCAGATGTGCTATCCAATTACTGTTTTTTGTTGCATTAAAATTACAACTTTTGCACCAGAAGTCGTCTGGTAAATTCGGCATTTTTTTATTAGGATTTATTAGGCATTTTTTCCGAACGTCACAATCTTGATTTTTTATATCTTGAATCATTACGATAATATATAATATATTGAGATTTATTTTTTTGGGCATTTTCCGCAGTTTTTAATTCGCCTAAAGAAAAAATGCCGAACATATTGCGCATAAAACTATGCAATTCCTTATGCTGCGCATAATTACATGATTTTTTTGGCATTTAAAGCATTTGGCTGCATAAGCTAAGTTTTAAAGATCCTTTTTAAATTTTATTTTCATAAAAGTAAAAACGGACAAAAATAAATGTCCAAAATCAAAATCGTCCCCGATTTCTTTACCCTGTTTTTCTAAGGGGTTTTAAATACTTTTTATAAAAGTATGTATTTGGCGCTTTTCCTAATAATTAGGCCCTTTTCCTAACGCTAACGTTTTTGATTTTATTTATAATTATTTATTACCATTATAAATAACACATATAGAATTATTATTTTGGGCGTTTTTCTATTAGGAAAAGGGCCTAACAAAGAAATGCCAAATAATATTTCGCATAAAAGTATTTAAATTCTTATGCAGCGCACTTATCAATGATTTTTTTGGCATTTAAAGCATATAACTGCATAACCCAAAAATCCGAGACCCTTTGTAAATTTTATTTTCATAAAAGTAAAAACGGACAAAAATAAATGTCCAAAATCAAATTCGATCCCGATTTCTTTACCCTGTTTTTCTAAGGATTTTCTATATTTTTCGTAAAATTATTTAATTAGGAAGACTTCGGATTTTTTTATTATATAGAATAAATATATATGAAAGTAGGAAATATTGAATACGGAACTTGGAAAGATGGTTCTTCTATATTTAAGGACAGCAATGGTTATTATATAATTGATATCAATAGTAAAGGTGAAGAATATAAAAAATATTTGAAAAACTGGAAACCTACTGGTGATTATGAACCTTTATATTTAGATAAATCAAAGAATAAATGGACTACTCAAAAGAAACGGGTTACACATAATATAAAATTAAAAAATAAAACAAAAAAATTAAACAGACCATCTCCGCCTTATCCTGCAAATGATTATTGTGGAAAAAATAAAAAGGGCAATGATGGAAATATGTATACATCAACCAAAAATAAACTTGGTATATGTAGATGGGTAAAAATAAAATCAGTGTAATCTTTTATACAAATAATAATTTATCCTTTTATATAAATGGCAACACGTAGGAGAAATAGATTTAGTTACATATTTAACTTTGATAAGAAGAATAAAGTAGTTCCTGTTGGTGGACCAATACATTCACTAGACCCGGTTGCATCCGTTGAATACGTTGTTTCTAACCCTAGTTTTGACTCAAATATGCCTACTGCTATGAGAATGAGCTCAAAAAAAGTTATTGCAAGGACGAAACCAGTAAGACCAACCAGGGTGCTTAGTGCGGAAATAATAGGAATCCGTCCCCGCAAAACAATGATGGATTGGATATTTAGAAGGACACGAAAGTCTCCTGCTTTAGAATCCCAAATGTTACCGCAATTACTTGCAAAACCAAGGAGAGGAGGTAAACGAAAAACAGTAAAAAAACGTAATGGAAATAAAAAATATCTATATTATATATAATGTCAGGAAACGGATCATTAACTGGAAGCGATTTTAAAGAAGGAACTGTATTGCCTGCCAATACATCAACTGCTACACAACCAGTTCCTACTCAATATAATAGTAAGTTTGTTGGTGGTAAAAAGAAACGTTTAAGTTCATTACGTTCAGTTAAACGTTCAGGATTAGCTGCGTCAACTTTGAAATTGGGTGGCAAATCAAAGAAATCCCGTAAACACCGTAGAAAGTCTTCTAGATGCATGTCTTTCTGGCCCTTTTAACCCTCCTTTATTATAAATCATCAAGACCACTTAAATTAATCAAACACTTTCCTTGACCTGGTCCATGTTTCGTATCAAGTTCATCATCAGAATCATCCTTTGTCGTTTTACATGTCCCCGTAGTATCCGTCTTATTTTTAGGGTCAAAAGTACGTTTCCAAGTCGTATCATTTTCCCAATCAATAGTCATCCCGGTATATGTTTTAGAGTCTATTTCACGAATACGATAATTACATTTCTTATAGAATCTTCTGCGCTGTATCCACTGATTTTGAAACAAATCATGAGAATCCACAACATCCACTATAATTGGATTCTCATGTTTTACACGCAATATACGTCCAACAGATTGAGTAATATCCGTTTTAGGTGTTACCATAACCAATGTTGAAAGCGATTTTATATCAAGTGCCTCCGCCGCCATAGCATACGTAGCTAACACAATCTGTTTTGTTTCTGTTTCTTGTAAGTTCTTCTGTTTCATTCCACCTACGTAATAACCTACAGGGGCAATATTGCGATAATTTATTCCATCATACAAATACGACAATAATGACCTATTATGACACAATATCATGATTTGGTTATCAGGCTCTTCTTCAATCAAATCTTTGATAACTCTTATAATAAAATCGCTGCGGGGACCAAACTCGCATAGTTTTGTTATCATAGTACTATATTTGGCTGTTCCACGGAAATCTACTTCTACTTCATTAAATTCGGGGTCATTCGTTTGATAACGAATTGCACGAACAGATACTAAGTCATCGTCTTCGCGTTTTTCAGTATATATTTTTTCACCAATAAACATGTAAAGAACCTTGGTCAATTTATCTTTGCGGTCAACTGTCGCAGAAATACCAAGCATATATGGCGTAATCGTCTTAAATAGGGTTCTAGAAAACTGTTCACTACCAATACGATGCACTTCGTCAATAATTGTTAGACCAAAACAAGAGAATGTTTCAATAGGATACTCTTTATCATATAGTGTCTGAATCATACCAATAACAATATCATTTCCCTCAACATCAAATACCGAACCCTGGATTTTACCTACTTTGGCGCCTGGGAGAAATTCATTAATACGTTCTATCCATTGGTTCATTAAGAATTCTTTATGCACGATGATAAGTGTCTTTTTCTTTAATAGTGATATAATTTTTAAAGCAAGTACAGTTTTACCACGTCCGCATGGAACTTCCAGTATACCACCATTACCTTTTTGTTCACTTCCGCTGCATATAGGAGAATTTACATATTTCATATAAACATCAACAATTTTATCTTGGTAATCACGTAGAGGTTTAGGGAATGAAACGTCTATATCTTCACCCTCACCTATTTCGGACTTAGAAGGAAGTCCATAACGTTGAATTCCATAGAACCTAGGCAAATACATTTTATTAGCGTTTTCACGGAATACGGGGAAAGTAGTGTTTTCAGCAGCTCCAAAAACATTCCCCATGACAACAGGTTTTACAAATAGGTCTTTGCGAAGAAATTCTTCATCCTGTTTAGATATAATACTTTTTGGAATTGTATAACCCTTTTTACCCAAATAAGATTGAGAACATATCAGATTTTTATATTCTTCAGTGACAATAAATTCAGTAGACTTAGAGGGTGGAGGTGTTATATTTTTCTTCTTGGCAAAGAACTTTCGCTTATACATTGGCTAGTAATATATACAATATTGTTTATATATTATTTATTAATTCTATTTAGGATGTTTCAATTTTCTAGGAGGGATTTATTCCATTGTATTGAAAAAATATAATGGTATTGTATAAATGAATATTCCAAACGTTTTCAAGTCATTTTCCCAATTGGAAATCATATTGTTGGTTATCTTTATTTTATATATAGTTTTACCAATTCAAACACCTGGTTTCTTGGCTGGAGCAATTGATTCATCTTTAGGTATGTTAAGTATTTTCATTATCACAGTATATTTGTTTTTCCATGTAAATCCTATTTTAGCAGTTGTTTACATTTTCGTCGCCTATGAATTATTGAGACGCAGTGCTCATAAGACTGGAGGTGTAACATTAATGAAATACACACCCACTCAAGCGAGAAAGGATGCTGAATTAAAACAAATGAATCCTCCTCGTGCTGAGACATTGGAAGAGCAAGTTATCCAAAAGATGGCTCCTGTTGGACATAGCGACCCCAGTATCTTTACTTCAAGCAGCTATAAGCCAGTAGCTGATAATATTAAAAATGCTGCGACCTATTAAAAAAGGTAATTGCAGATTCCTTTATTGAATAACTATATTACATATTTTATGTAATATAATTTGTAAGATAGGGGGAACCCCCCGGTTCCCCCTTACCCCCTCCCCGCCCCTTCGGGGAATTCTAATTCATTACCTTTTCCATTATAAGATTTCTTCATGAAAAATATTTTATATTTTTTCTAGGTTCCTGGTGGATAACGCTGTTGTAAGATAGGGATGTTCAATTAAGGTTGAGATAAAAATATAAACAGTGCTACTGATAATGGTAAGTAGAACAAACAATATCGTTTAAAATATTCACCAAGGGTTTTATCATCAGGTATAGTTTTAGTTCCATATCTTAAAATAAGCAATATTAAAAAGAAGATAACATTAACTGAAAGAATGTGCAATAAGGCCCCCTTTGTACTAAGCATAAATGCTATCGCACTTGATAATATTCCAAATGTGACCTTAGGGTCAGTATGCGATTCAGTTTGTTCTTCATCTTTTTTATAAACTACTGTATAGTTTTTATAACGTAAGAATTCAGAATCTAACTTTTTAATCAAAATAAGAGAAACTGAAATTCCCAGAATAACAAACCCAAACAATCCGTTCATAATTAATGTTATATCGCCATCGCTTTTAAACCCATAAAAGAAACAACTCAATACATAGAATGCACCAAAAGCACAAATTAAAATATCAGCTCCGCGTATGGTTTTTTTCCGTTCAATGTCATCTTCAATCTTAGATAAAGTTTTATCAATAACCAACATCTTATAAAGAACTGGAACACCCATGTAAACCAAAATAAGCCCAAGACAAAATAGGAAGAAATTCACCGACGTTTTCATATAATCTAATTTTTGCATATCTTGAGAAAGAGCACTACCGATAGGAATGTTATATGTTGCAATCTCTTCTAGACCAGCACCAGTAGGTTGACAATCAATATAGATTTCATCATCAATTCTTTTTCCAAGAACCGTGTTATCACTTGTTTCTGCAGGTGCATTTGTTATTGCTCCAGATGTTTCACTTTCATAATTTGTGGGAGCAGAAATACTAAATAAATCAGTATTATTTTCAAATTTAGATATTAGATTTGAGTTATCTATATTACCTAAAACAATAGGCTCTGTAAGAACAATAACAGTATTATTTGGGTGGATAGTATCTTTATAAATAAAACAATTTTGATTTTTTTTAATATCCTTTTTATCAAAAAATAATTCGCTACTATTTAAATAATGACGAGGGTCTAAACTATCTGTAATAGTGGGGTCTGAATATATCATTTTAAGTATATTATCAATGCTACTAACTTTTCCTTCGAATGCTCCTTCATGTGATTTTAAAAGAATACATAAAAAAAGTTTGTTATCGTTGTTGTTATTTTTATGCTCTATTACTAATTCGCCAACTATACTATTGTCATCACTTGTAATTCCGCTAATATTATTATGTAACAATGAAAAAATATACATATACGTGGGAGTGTAAACTGTAGGAACTCCTTGATTTGTATATGTTAATTTTGCTCCATTTGAACCAGTTCCTATAGGATATGTAATTTTATAATAATAATTAGCACTAAAGTACGATAAATTTTTCTTTTGCCATTGACCATTATTAAATAGAGTAGTCTCTGGATAACTATAAGATAAAAATTTTGGGTCTACTGGTACAGATTTACCTTTCTCAAAAAATGCCATTATAAACTATATTATACATAGATATAGTTTATCCAATAACAAAAATATTTGTCTAAATCACTCAACTATAGTTGAGGTATATATTGAAATGTACTTGTTTCATAAACGGTTGCTCGGAAGGAATCATTATAACCTTCAACATAAACAGTATCGCCATTACTTATATTATCACAACCATACTCGCTAGTACAGCTTTTACCCTTCTGACTTATAGGTAATTTTGTATTTAAATTTCCTGTATTAGACATGGTGTAATATTGCCATTTATCTCTTCCAGCCATTGTTCTACGTCCCATAAGTGGTAATATCATATCGCTAGAACCAGATAATCTTGTTAATATACCAACTTGTTGGTATCCGGTGTTTAATCCACGGGTTTCAATATTTACTGGAATAGCGCCACGAATATCTCCACCGTAAGTGCGAGGATAGTATATTCCATCGGATTTCATTGGAGGCGCATAGGGGTCATTGAAAGGGTCAAGTCTGGCAGAAATACCACCTAAAGTATTAATTTGAGGGGGCTGGGTTACAAAGATAACTTTGGCAGAATCATTTCCATAAGAACCTTGGCCCGTTCCTTGGCCCGTTCCTTGGCCCGTTCCTTGTTTAGAAATTGTGTAATAAAAATAAATAACAAGCACCAATATAACGAATAAGATAAACAAGGTCATGTTTTCAATACAAAATACTCCAGGAATGCATTTTTTACCCATTTTAATATACAATATATTAATATTATTATCCAAATGGATTCATTAATTGAGTACCACCTGTAATCATCTTCATTACACCAGGTCCAAGAGCAGGTGGGAGTACATTTGTTACATCGTTTACCATTGGCATAGAGTGATCTACTAAAGAAGATATCTTCAATCGTTTACAATTATAACATTGCTCACGAATATTCTTAGGATAATGCGATATATGAAATCCTGCTGCTTTCAATACAAGTTTATCTATGTATTCAATTAAATCCCAGAATTTAGTTTCCAACGAGTACAAATCAATTTTAAATTGAAATGCAATCCATAAAAATATTCTTACAGGTAGATATAATATTTGACCAATAGCTTCCAATAAATAATAAAAAATACAGGTTTGCATATTAGATAAATTTTTAAATAGACACATCATCCATGACATAGAAAAAGTAAACAGTGCAGTCACTCCATCTGCAAACGATAGACCAAATTGTGGGAGAAACGTCAGAGTGTTTATAAAAACTTCCCAAGCACCAGTAATAATATTCAGCAGCCCTTTAAATTCTATAGCAATTATAGGAGCCCAAAATGCAAGCCAGTATAAATATTGTGACTGCATAAGAGCACCTTGTATAACATGAAAAGCACCTTGCATATTACCAACAATGCCTTGTACGACTGAAACTGCTCCTTGAGTATCAGCGATTAATCCACTTACGGCACTCATGACCCATAATGGAAGCGGCATTTTTATAAATTAATAAATATATATTAGATATAGTTATAATATATTAACCAGCTAAACAATTAAAAATCGGGTTAATATGTATTATTATTTTTATAATATTAATACATATTTGAAAGATTCAATGTGTTATAATTAATAATTATTTGCCAGATGCATTATAGTCGTTAAACTTATCAATATATCCTTGGAATTTTTCTAATAAAGGTTGCATGTCTTTAACGTGATTAACGATTTTATCACGAGTTTCCTTAATTTCTGGTAATTTATCAATTAATTCATTTTTTTCTGCATCGTCATCTTGACTAATAATTTCTTGTATATTCTTAGAAAAATCCTTTAACGAAGCAGCTGGTTTTTTATTAGTAGATGCACCTTTTTTCTCAGAAGAGACAGATTTTTTTTCATCTGTTGCAACATTATCTTCATCCATTCCCTCCATGCCTTCACTAAAAGAAGCACGCCCATGCTTTAAAAGATGGGTTACTATAATGGCCACGAACAATATAACAGTCATATTTTTAATAAAAAATGAGGTCAATAAGCCTACCAATATAATAACTGAAAATGAGTACATATCTCCAATATTCAAAAAATAAACTAAATCAATTAATGCTATGGCGAAAAAGAAATAGAGTATTATGCGATTATGGAGAACAGGACTAAAATTATATCTTAATTTCATAAGTTTATTAAACATTTTTTCTTATACTTTATATAGGGAAATTATTGATCATCCTAAATTTTATTAATTATCTGAATTATCATCTGGTGATTCGTTGAAATCTATGGAATAGTCTGGAGGGACATCACCTCCATAGATATCAAGTACTTCTTTAACAACTTCTTCACGTTGTATATCGCCTCTTTGAAATTCAAAACTTGAAATACTGGTTGAGCGTTTGCCTCTAAATTTATTTAAAAAATCATCTAAACCATTTAATTCATTATTACGATCATATTGTTCTAAATCACCAGTAATAACAAGACGACTATTTTCTCCTAAACGAGTAAGCAACATTTTCATCTGAGAAATAGTAGAATTCTGCATTTCGTCCGCAACTATCCAGCAATTTTTGAAAGTGCGACCACGCATATATCCCAATGGAGAAATCTCAATAATTTTTTCTTCTATTAATTGTGTAACTTCTTTTGGTGATATGAATTGATAAAGTATATCATAAATAGGACGCACCCATGGAGCCATTTTTTCTTCTAATGTTCCAGGTAAATATCCCAAATCTTCATCTACAGATACAGAAGGACGTGTAAAGATAAGTTTTTCATAGGTTCCTAATAAAAAATTACGCACACCGAATTCAGTAGCAAACATAGTTTTTCCTGTTCCAGCGGGGCCGGTAGCCACAACAATTTTCTTTGATTTTTGTTTTAATAAACCTACGTAACGTTCTTGGCTGAAATTTTTTGGGGCAGTGAATTTCTGTTCAAATAGTGCCTTTTCTTGTCCAGATAAATATTGCATGTTTTCGTATAACTTTCTCTGTTTTGCAGCAGAATTGTCTCTTTCTTTCTCTACATCGGTATAATACTCGTTCATGATTTCTTTTTGATTTTGTTTCCTTGGTTTACGAGCACGTTGTTTCTTGGGCTCAGGTTTAGGCTCACCGATAGAGTCAGAAAGGTCAATGTCTGTATGCTTCATTTATATTAGTCTATGAAAATAAAAATTGGCATAAAATTACCAATTACTCGTCTACGTTTGGAAAAAGAAATTTATCCACTGTGGTTCGCACACAAAATAATCTATGCACAAAAATTCCGAGCAAAAACAAAATTCCTAAAGTGGGGAGGAAGGGGTAGTTAAAATACCATGAAATTCCGTATGCAAGAAGTATTGTTAGCACAACATCAACTATAGCTATATTAAAAATTCTATATTGATGAGGTCCTGTGTTTGGTTTAGCAAACATGTCTCTATATTCACACAAGTTTAGCATATTTTCTAGTAATAATATATAATGGCAAAAAAAGGAATCGTTCAAAACGTAGTCAACAGAGGTGAAAGGCTCGTTGGTAGTGTAGCTAGTGGTGTTGGTAGTGTAGCTAGCGGTGTTGGAAAGTTCGTAGGGCGTGTTGTTCCTAAGTCACTTAAGCGTGCCATGCGCGGTGGAAGAAAATCCCGCAAGGCCCGTAAGTCTCGAAAGTCTAGAAAGTAAACTAAAAAATTGATTTATTTAAATATGTGAAGTTCAACGCACCTTCACATATTTAAAATCCGAAAAGGAGATAAAATCTAACCAGTATATTATTTAGACGAAAATGTCCGAGCCAGCCTTCACTGAACCCCTTTTGACGCCAGACGATAACCGCTACGTAATGTTTCCTATTCAACATGATGATATTTGGAAAATGTATAAAAAGCAAGTAGATTGTTTTTGGATTGTAAATGAGGTCAATTTAGCTCAGGATTTGAATGATTGGAATACATTAACTGAAGATGAACAGAAATTTATAAAGATGGTTTTGGCGTTCTTTGCCGCAAGCGATGGTGCTGTCACAGAAAATTTAGCAGTTCGTTTCATGGCAGATATTCAAGTTTCAGAGGCCAGGGCATTTTACGGGTTTCAGATTGCAATCGAAGGAATACATTCAGAGATGTATAGTTTATTGATTGATACTTATATTAAGGATTCGGAGGAGAAGACAAAGTTATTTGAGGCAACTAAGCATTACCCATGCATAACCAAAAAGTTCAATTGGGCGAAAAAATGGCTCAATGACAAGCGTAGTAGTTTCGCTGCCCGTTTAGTTGCATTTGCTTGTGTAGAGGGTCTTTTATTTAGCTCATCTTTTGCCTCTATATATTGGTTGAAGAAGCGTGGCTTGATGCCTGGTCTTACATTCTCAAATGAATTGATTTCTAGAGACGAGGCATTGCATACAGAGTTTGCTATTTTGTTGTATTCTAAATTAGTGAGGAAGTTGCCTAAGAAGCGTATTCATGAGATTATTATGGAGGCAGTAGAGATTGAGAAAGAGTTTATTACAGAGGCGATTCCTTGCCGTATGATTGGTATGAATGCCAAGTTGATGACACAATATATTGAGTTCGTCGCAGACCGTCTTTCTCTTCAATTGGGTTATGATAAGATTTATGGAGCACAGAATCCATTTGATTTCATGGAGTTGATTAGTATTGAGTCTAAGGTTAACTTCTTTGAACGTACCAATTCAGAGTATGCGTTGGCGAATAAGACAGTAGATAAGGACGTCTTTGATTTTAGTGCGGACTTCTAAGATGTTTACTAATTAGAAACTAATATTTATTTTTCTAATGAGTATTTATATGCCAAAATATAGTACAGCTGTAGCAAAGGAACATTATTACGATGCTCTTAGAGAAATAGAAAATAAAATAGAGCCGGCATCGCAGGTTAAAAAAACCATGAAATTAATAGATATCCCAACAGAAACATATATGAAGGCTGACGAATTGTATAATATATTTAAAGAATGCGATTGGACAGGTGAAAAAGATATTGATATTATTAAAAATAAAACAAAATTAAATGAGGATTTAGAGAAGATGAGTTTAATATATAACAACGAGAATATAGGTAATCTTATAGCTATTCACGAGACAAATCTTGGATATAAATTAATAACATCTAAATACCCAAAACCAGACGGTTTAGATATAGTTACTAAAAATTTTTTATTAACAAACAAAGAAATAACAGAAAAACCATCAGAACAAAAACCGCGTCGTCCTATTTTAGATTCTATACTAAAAACATTTGGTAGAAAACGTAAAGGTGGTAAAAGAAAGACAAAGAAATCTAGACGTTAATTCCATAGCCCTATGATTGTTTTCCAATTATATTTACGTCTTTTTTTCCAGTTGAATATCCGCTGCTCATCTCGTATGTAAATACTTCTATTTCGTGTAATAATTCTTCGTCATCGGATTCTTTTTTACCACACATATTCATTAATCCGAAAATAACACCTTCAAAAAACCCGAAAAACCAACCAGAAATACCAATAAAAACATCAAAACATGTGTTTTCACGAGGAGCAAAGTGATTTATTTTTTTGTAAGTCATCTTATAATATAATTATTTTTAGTATTTTACAAAAATAATTACAAAAGTACTTTTGTAATTATTCTAAGTTTATATATGCAAATCCATCATATATCGCAAAATTAATGTAAATAATATAGCATGTAAAACAAATCCAAAAATAGTAGGGCAACCGTATTTTCCAGCAATTTTACCCACGAATCCAGACAATAATGAATCAACTAATTTATATGTCCAAGGATTGAACAAGGCCAAGAGAACAAATGTAGTGTATAGAGTGTATCTCCACTTATCAGCTGATTGGGGAGACATTATATACAATAATTATATATTTCTTAGTTACCATGTTAAATAACTAAGCGATAAAATAATTGCCACAACACCCTTTGATATAGCATCAAAGAGATTAGTTAAAATATTTTTTTCTTTCTCTTCAAACCAGTATGCAATACCATAACCAGCCCAAATAACGAAATAGATACCAAAAATAAGGAAATTAAATGGATTGATAGTATTTACCAAGAACGTACTAAATATTAAATAAAAAATAACTAAAAATGGTATGAATCCGAGTATCATTGCAGAGAAACGATCCATCATATGCACTTCTCCTAAATAGCCAAGCAACAACATAATGAAGTCTAAAATTAAAATAGTAAATACAAGAATAGGATTAAGAGCAATTTTAGTAGAACTTGAAAGAACTAAACACAATGCTATAAGCATAAGAGGAGTTGTGAATGTCCATCCATTGTAACGTAAACGGTCAACTACAGTTAAATCAATATCTTCGCCCTTTTTATGAACTGTACTGAAATATTGATTAATGTTACTAGTAAATAAAAAATACATAAAAGAAGAAATACCAGTTACTAATATTTCAATAACCAATATTCTTTGTAATTGGAAATCCTTGACAATGAATGCAGATATAAGAGTAATTACGAATGCACATATCATAAAATAGTAAACACCATAGAATGATTTTTTAACAAGTTCTAATATTTGTTTGTCGTCCATTTTATATATTGTGACAAATTTTTATAGGATACGGCTGACGTTTATATTACTATTGTAATGTATTTCTATAAAATCACCATACTGATTACGATTACCAATCCAGACAGGTTGATAGCCAACATTAAATACCATGAATTTGCCATTCACCTTGAACCAAACAGAACCTTTTAATGGGTGTTCACGATGTATATCATTGCTATTAAGTATTTGGCGAATTCTTGGACGTTTTCTTAGCATCTCATAGCGAGAATCAGTCTTGGGTATCTTTCCGATTCTAAGATACTTTCCGTTTCTCAGAATCAATTCGCCAGTAAACAATTTTATATGGTTAACGACGTCTGGACTAACCATGAACTTACCGTCCATGTTTCGCAACTTAAGAAGGATGTCTGACATTGTTGTTGATTTAATATACTCTTATTAAATCAAAAAGCAATCAATTTTTCTAGGGGGAACCCCCGGTTCCCCCTTACCCCCTCCCCGCCCTTCGGGGAATTCAAATTCCTTACCTTTTCCATTATAATATTTCTTCATGGAAAAACCGTTGTAATTTTTCTGGGATTCCGAAGGAGTCCGGTGGATAAAGCTGAATTTTTCACGCAATTCGTCCCGAATATAAAACTATATTTGCAAGATTAGCGAATAAATGTAACATGCAATGTGCATAAGTAGACTTCCAATAAAGGTTTTTTTGATAGTAATAAAGACCCAATTGATAGAAACTAATGGCAATTACCATAAGTGCATAATATGGTATCATGTATTGAGATTTATATGCTCTGTAGAGTTGATAACATGCTGCTAATTTTACATAAAACATATCTAAAGAACGTCGCCAAGAATAAGTTGGTTTGACCCAATAATTAATTGATGTTAAAAAAACACCACCTGGACAAAACGCTATTATATAATATCCATTGTATACAGCGTAAATAGATGAGCCAAGCGACAAAAATGATACTCTATAGATAAGATTATATTGTTCTCGTTCTAATATACAATCCATATCAAATATAGTATAAAAAATTTTATATCATTTTACTCTTGCGTGTTTTACCAGATGATTTTTTACTTCTCCTAGTACTACTAGAAAATGGCTTTGAACCTTTCTCTAATAATACTTCTTTATTAAAATCTTTGTCTCTTAATAAATTTAAATCACGTATGGCAACACCTATTTTTGGAACACGAACAATAAATCTACCATCCTCTCTTTTTCTTACTATCCATCTAAATCTAGGTCTTATTACCTTGGGAAATTGTACTAAAACTACTTTTCCAATAAATTTATCCATATAATAATCATTATATTTTTATTCAGTAGAATTATAAATTTCTAACGTACGCGCGCTTGCATCCTTGGCGTTTACATATTTGGGCATCCAAAAATAAGGTAATATCTTACCCATTCCGCCATAATGCGACTCAAATATTTTACGATAATAATATTGTTCGGAAGTCTGTGGTAACAGATGGTCCCCTATACCAATCATATCGTCATTACATTTGGCAACTTGTTCATACATATCTGGCCTTTGACTAATGTAAGAATAGTTAGGTAATTCTTCCTTGACAAATTTATCATCACAATATTCTTGTATGATTTGATAAAGGGAGCGACTTGTTTTAGATACGCCATCACTAAAAGCCTCTTTCCTACGAAAAAGCACCTCTTTTGGTAAAAGAGGTTTACCCATATGATTTTCATATTCTCCTTCTGAAAATGCATTGCGAATAAGATATTTCTCCATAGACCCAGAATTTTTATGGAAACGCAATTCTGTTGGTATTGTCATATAATACTGAACCCATGCTCTATCTAAGAATGGCGTTCTAGGCTCTAGACCATGAGTGGATATAGACTTATCAGAGCGCAATACGTCAAACAAATAAATATCTTTCAATAATCTGCGACTTTCTTTATCAAATTCAATAGTATCTGGTGCATAATTCATATATAAATATCCACCAGCTAATTCATCGGACCCATCACCATTAAAAATAACCTTGGCTTCACTATGTTCTGATATATACTTACCTAGCAACCAATTACCAATGCTTGCACGAACAGTTGTAGTATCATAACTTTCAATATCACGAATAACGTGTGGAATAGCATCTAAAAAGTCTTGCTCTGTAAGTAAAATCTCAGTATGTTTGGTTCCCAAATAATCTGCTACAATGCGAGCATATTTAAGGTCTTCAGAATCGGCTAGACCAATACTGTATGTTTCTATGGTAGGAAGCCCCTTCTTATTATGAAAATCGTTTACTAGCGCAGCAATAAGACTACTGTCTAGACCACCAGACAAAAGACAAGCAATAGGTCGTTCAGTAGTAGAGCACCTCTTTTCTACAGCGTTTTTCAAATAATACTGAATATTAATAAGTACACTGTTATATCCAAACAATGTATTGTTATTATTGAATCCAATTGAGTGATAAGGATATTGATTTTTTGATAATTCCCATGCTGAATTTACCTTGAACTTAAGGTCAAATACCGAATATGTTCCTGGTGAGAATTGTGAGATTTTATAAAAAGGTAATGATTTTTTCATTAGACGCTTGGACTTCACGTATTCATTCATTTTGTTTTTAATTTCATACAACATCTTGAGCTCACTTGCGAAACCAAATACATTTGAATTAATATTAAAATCATAAAGAGTTTCGCTTCTTGCTGGCTCAAAAGGGTCGACCGAAATGTTTTTATCTTCCTGTCTTAAAAAATAAAGAGGACGTACACCGTACGGGTCACGAGCAATATACATTTTAGACGTAGACAAGTTCATCCTATAGTCAATTAAAACAAATGCAAATACACCATCTAGCATTTGTAATGTTTGTTCAATACCATAATTTTTATATAAATGAATGATAACTTCACAATCAGATTTAGTTTTTGGTGTTATTTCCATCGTTTTATACAGCTCATTATAGTTATAAATTTCTCCATTGCAAATAAGAGAAATATCATCAATAACAATGGGTTGATTAGATATATCATCTAATCCGTTAATAGCTAGACGATGAAACCCAAAATCAGCTTGTATCATTATATTTTTAAATACCGAATTTTCAGGTCCTCTCCCTCTCCCTTTTTCAAATTGCTGTTTTATAAATTGAGTAGTTAATAATTGTCCACTGTTATTTAGTAAAGTGAATATTCCACACATTGTTACATAATATTCATCAATAATCTTTATACCAATTTATTTGAATCAAAATGTTATAAAAAATTTGTTGTTATAATATATTATGGATACTCTTAACTATAATAAGTATGACAATAATGTAATTAGCGAGTATAAAGGCAAAGACAAATTAAATAAAGCAGATTCTGCTTTAGCTAATAGACCTTTAATGCCGATAATGCCGGATTGGTACAACAATAAAAAACAAAATACCAACCCTAGCGCACATGAAGATTCACGTAAGGCTAGTAGTTTAAAATATAATGAAAAAGATTCTAGTATGCTTCCAATTATAATAAAACCCGACGGCAACAATAACTATGCTGTATTAGAGAATGAACTGATAAATGCTGATATGGATTATAATACCAACGACAAAATGGTCACAAATATTCCAGTCACAACTAAGAAAGAAAAGAAAGAACCAACAGAATACAAAATGAATTTTGCGACTCAACTTTATGTAGGTTCTCTTACTGTGATTGGATTGTTTGTATTTTATCGTTTAATACAAAAAACCCGATAACATAAATATATTTATTATTTACATCTTTACAAAATCTTTCATAAACGTTGGTCTTAGGTAAAAGGCTCTAGTTTTTGGTGCGCCTTTTCCAGCACCTTTTGTTCTGTTTTGTAAATATTTTCCTAATTTAGAACTACCATCAAGAGTATCATTATCTGTAATAAATTTTCTTATAGATTCATAGTCGTCGTTAAGTTGTTTTTTTAATTGCTCATTAGACTTATCATTCAAATTAACAACAGTAGGTGTCATATAGGTAATATTATCTCCATCACGATAATAAGGTATATACAATATTTGTGTCATCTTTTTAAAACATCTTGATTCAAGAAAACTATCTTTCTTAAGTGTATCTTTATTAATCATTGTTACTGCAATAGTTTCTTTTGGAACAAACTCACCGTTTTTTAATTTTTTAAGAGGGAAAACCTTTACTTCTCCATCTGTACAATCAAGACATTCTGAACTAGTGGGTATTCCAGTTAATTCTTCTAAATAATTACCAGGTTTTCCTTTATTTGCTGTTTTTGGTAGCACATATGTGGTATTAGTTATTTCTAATACTTTATCATAAACTTTTTGAACGGAAGGTCTTGACATTATACTTTGATTATATACAATTATATATAATCATTATTCAATTTTTTAAATCTTGTAACGTTTGTAGAGCTCTAAAGCAGTTAATCCACCAAAGATTTGAGCAAGGCAATAAGGAATGATATCAACTGTTGGTAATTTACCAGCAGAAGCCATTACAATAGTAACAGCGGGGTTGATATGTCCACCAGAAATGTTAAGAGTAAGTAACATAGACAAAGCTAAAGCAGCGCCAATAGCTAAAGGATTGCCAGTAGCTAAAATAACATAAACAAAGAACGCAGTTCCGAGAAATTCTACTAAATAGTTGTACATCAGGTATATCATATGTTGCGAAAAAATTAATACTGTTTTTTTATTAATTTTTTATAGACCGTAGATCATTTTCATGAACGAATTTATTGAGGGATATCCGTATTGTTCAAAGTACACATTTAAACTCATTCCTATCATAAATATTATCCATAAACATAAATACCCTAGAACAGCAAAACCTCCCATTTTTAAATAATAATTCATTTTATATTATAACAATAATAAATTTATTAGTCAATCTCTTGTATTTCGGGGCCATCATCAAAGTTATCTGTTGTATCTGGTTTGACGGGGTCTTGTGCTTGCTCTTGCGCTGACGATTGTGCTTGTGTCGTCAAACCAGTTACTGCATCCATCATTTCCTTAGACTTGGATTCAAACTCATCCTTAGTAGCACCAGGGTTGTCAAGATGCCAATCCTCATACTCTTTAATAACCTCATCAATCTTTTTCTTGGTATCAGTATCTACCTTATTTTCCGAGCTTGAATTTGTGCTCTTCAATTGATATATCTGTTCCTCCATTTTATTCTTAGCTTCAATTCTAACTCTTTGTTCCTCATCTTCGTTCTTGTAACGCTCTGCCTCTTCAACCATCCTCTCAATCTCTTCCTTACTCAATCTACCCTTATCATTAGTAATAGTAATCTTGCTAGACTTTCCAGTAGACTTTTCTGAGGCAGAGACATTCAAAATACCGTTAGCATCAAGGTCAAATGCAACCTCAACCTGAGGCATACCACGAGGCATAGGAGGAATACCATCCAATTGGAACTTACCAAGAAGAGTATTATCTTTGGTCATGGAGCGCTCACCTTCAAATACTTGAATAAGGACACCAGGTTGGTTATCAGCATATGTAGAGAATGTTTGAGTCTTCTTTGAAGGAATAGTAGTGTTACGATTAATAATCTTGGTCATTACACCACCAGCAGTCTCAAGGCCAAGACTGAGGGGGCAAACATCCAACAAAAGCAAATCCGAAATCTTGGAATCACGTGAGCCAGTCAATATGGCGGCCTGAACAGCTGCTCCATAAGCAACACACTCATCTGGGTTGATAGATTTACAAAGCTCCTTGCCATTGAAAAACTCAGACAAGAGTTGTTGAATCTTAGGAATACGGGTACTACCACCAACTAAAACAATCTCATTGATTTGGGCCTTGGATAACTTAGAATCACGAAGCACTTGCTCAACTGGCGTCATAGTCTTTCTAAACAAGTGGTCACACAAATTCTCAAACTTGGCGCGTGTAATACTGCTATTAAAATCAATTCCCTCATATAAACTATCAATCTCAATATTGGCTACTGTTGCTGCTGAAAGAGTGCGTTTAGCTGTTTCAGATGCAGTACGAAGTCTGCGCATGGCACGTGGATTATCTGAAATATCATGTTTATGCTTGCGCTTGAACTCTTGCATGAAATGCTCTACCATGGCAGTATCAAAATCCTCACCACCAAGGTGAGTATCACCGGCAGTTGCCTTTACTTCAAAAATGGCTTCATCTATGCTAAGGATTGACACATCAAAAGTGCCTCCACCGCAGTCAAAAATCAATACATTCTTCTCTCCCTCACTCTTCTTATCAAGACCATATGCAATAGCAGCTGCAGTAGGTTCATTAATAATACGAATAACATTGAGACCAGCAATAGTGCCAGCATCCTTGGTTGCTTGGCGCTGAGAATCGTTGAAATAAGCTGGAACGGTGATAACCGCGTCAGTAACAGGGGAACCAATATATGCCTCTGCAATCTCCTTCATCTTACCGAGAACCATGGAGCTAATTTCCTCTGGTGCAAATACCTTGCTCTCACCCTTGAACTCTACCTCAATAAAAGGCTTGTTTTCACGACTAATCACATTATAAGAGAAATGTTTTATATCTGATTGGACCTTCTCATCATTAAAATTATTACCAATCAAACGCTTGGCATCAAATACAGTGTTCTTTGCGTTATTTGCAGCAAGAGACTTTGCAGCCTCGCCAATAAGTCGCTCTTCCTGTGTAAAAGAAACGTAAGAGGGCATAGTACGGTTACCCTGGTCATTCGCAATAATTTCAACATGGTCATTTTGCCAAACTCCAACGCAAGAATAAGTAGTTCCCAAATCAATACCAATTGCTACGCGTGATGATGACATCTTCGTAAATAATATAAAAAAAATATTTTTATATTGTTTTATTTTTGTTTTAATGAAAAGCATCTTCAAGATCTATTAACTTTTTGGTTTCTGCGAATCCACCAACGAAATATCCGGCACGAAATACCATAGGGAATGTTTTGTATTCTTTACCAGCCTTTTCTTCAATGAACTTTAAAAATCCCTCTTTATCTTCAATCAAATATTCATCACAATCAATCATATCAAATGCATAATTTTTCTCTTGCAATAGTTTTTTTACTTTACTGCAGAAAGTGCAACCACTTTTGCTGTAAATAGTATAAACGGTTGCGGATGGCGATTCAAACTCCATAATATATAATTAATATAGATTTGTTTATATTAATTATAGTTCAATTTTTCTTAGTTTTGCGTATTGTATCTAGAATTAGGGAAATAACTACCAATCTTTCCTTTATAGCCAGGTTGCATATAAGGATGTATTCCCGGACTAGGAACATACGTTTGACTAGGACTTGCAGCTTTCTTAGGAGGAGCAACTGCGCCTCCACCTCTAACTCTGCGAAGAGCATCATTAACTACGTTTACGTCTTTGTAAGCAGTAAACGACATTAACTTATTGTCATAATTCATTGACCCAGTTCCAACATTATTTGTGCGACGATTGGATGTTATTTGTGATGCGTCGCGATTTGTAGAACCCATCCATTTCTTTTGAACAGGAGCATGGGTTCCATCAAAAACGGTAAGTCCACTCATACCAAAACGAGGCTTTTTTAATGCAGCAATAATTTGTGTATTTGTTAAAGGTGTTGTATATGTTCTTTCATAAATTTTACGATTTAATTCAAAGTCACTAGTTGCATCAGATGTGCTATCTTTAAGAGGCATTGCTTTAATAGCAGATAATGCACCATTATTGATATCTTGTTTTATAAATACCGGATTGCTCATTATTATATACTAAGTATATAATAAAAATAAAAAATATAAATCTGTAATATAATGACTGCATGGTTAATTTGTAAAGGTCCTATTTTATTTTCATAATAAAATCACAATAACCTTCCGGAATAGGATTTATATCATAACCTAATTCAGTTAATTGTTTAAATATATCAGTTTTTACTAAATCATTAAATTTATACGTTTCAATAAGTATAGTTGGTTTACATTTTTTTATTAAGTTTATACAACCTTCTAATACTTCTATTTCCATATTTTCTACATCAATCTTTATCAGGCTAACGTTGTCAAAATTTAACACGTCAATAGGAATTAAATTAACTTTCAAACTATTATAGTTATCTTCCAATGTATCAACAATAGACGTTCCTCCAAAGTTTGTAGAACTAGTTAGGTCTATATTTCTAATTTTAACGGATTCAATTTTATTACCAGCGCCATAAGGGTATAATATAATTTTTTCACAAAGGTTATTGTCAACTATGTTTTTCAATAAAATATCACTATATATAGGTTCAAATGTGAAAATTTTATTACCCTCTGATATAATTTCTTCCATCAATAATGAAGTTGTACCTATATTTCCACCTAAATCTATCATGTTTGTATTTGGCTTGTAATTTTCTTGAATGTATTTTAACATCCAGTCTTCCCAATATGTCCCGTTTCTTATATAGGTTCCAATAATATTGTCACTTTTAATAAATGTTATACTTCTATTTCTTAGACGATTAGTATCTAATACACTTATATCAAATGAACTATTAAAAGCATATTGTGGTGAAAACATTTTTATATAATTATATTTAATTATATAAATATTAACGCTAATGATTAGATAGCACGAATACCACGGTGAACGGCCATTCTGGCAACAAAAGAACCATTGTGAACATCGCCACCAGACCCTAAATCATTGAAGTTTTGGTTAATGGCACTTTGTTTCTTGAACTTGGTGTAGTCAGAAGAATCAGGTACAAAACGTGTGTTGCAAACAGCGGCAGCAACGCCAGTGTTATCGCACTTTGAAATCATGCTTCCGAATGGTCCTTGTAAACCTGCACGTGTCTTGTTGATTTGATTAGAGCCACCACATACATAATTTTGACGACCTAAGAAATCTCCTAAATTGTTAATGGCGCGAAAAGGAGTTACAACGCGTTTGTAAGCATTTGCGGTTCCATCTGTTCCAACAGCACCACGGCCGTTCCATGAATCACGAAGAATTCTGCGAATCATAACATTTCCACTATCCTTATAGTTTGTTGCAGTTTGTTGGGGTGAATATCCATTGAATGGCCCACCTAAATTTGTTGAGCTATTAAATTTGGGAGTATATCCTCCACCTATAGGGGTTCCAAAACTATTAGACATATTTTAATTATAACATATCGTTATATTTTTTATGGCCTTAGTATATAATTTAATTAATAATAGATATGGATAATGATGAAGAGTTTGTAAAAGGAATAAATGATTTAGAAAAAGTCATTGAAAAACAGTCCATAATCTCTTTTGACCCAACTTGTGTTCGTCAAAAATCCAATTGGAGTAAACGTTCAAAAATATACCGTTTTGATGAATTAGATTTTGAACCTGAAACATTACTAAATGATATACCTGAAAAGTCACCAAAATTACATGTTCTATTAAAAAAGATAGAAGCCTTGGACAGAAGTGATATGAAAGAGCACGGTAAATTATTCAAGCATTTTATTTTCTCTGATTTGAAATCATCCTCTTATGGAGCTAAATTAATAGCTTCTGCTTTAATGGCTAAGGGTATGAATTTGGCATATGACGCCAAATTAAAACCTGGTATGAAAAAGAAACACAGTAAAGATGAAGAAAGTGACAGTGACAGTGATAGTAACAATGAAAGTGACGATGAAGATGAAGCAACACCTTTAAATTTGGTATCGTTAAATAAATTAAAAAAGGGTGGTGAAAGCGCAAAAAAACCTGCTAAAAAAGCAGTAAAGAAATACGAGAAAATAGAACTTCTTTCAAATACAGTGCTTAATAAAACACCCAACAATAACTTTTATTTATTATCCTCTGTTTCAGTATTTGACCAACCTATTAGCGTGCCACTTAAAAAGGAAATATTAAAGAACTTTAATTCACGCCCTGATAACATATATGGAAAAAACGCAAGAATTATTGTTATGGATAGTGGTTTTAAAGAGGGTATTGACCTTTTTGATATTAAATATGTGCATATTTTTGAGCCATCAACTGTTGCTGCTGACCAAAAGCAAGTCATTGGACGTGGTACTAGAACATGTGGACAAAAGGGATTAGATTTCCATCCTCAACAAGGTTGGCCACTCCACGTATTTGTATATGATTTGCAAATACCAGAAAAGTTGCAAGGCAGTTTTATGGGGACAAAAACCGCAATAGAATTGTATTTGAAATCTATGAATTTAGATATTCGCCTTTTAAAATTCGCTAGTGATTTGGAAAAGACTACTGTAGTTGGCTCAGTAGATTATGATTTAAATAAAAATATTCATAGTTTCTCTATTCCAATGGTTTCACTTACTGATAGTGACCATTTAAATGACCATTTACCTAAAGATGAAGAGGCTTTATACGATGGTGGTGCAAAAACATTAGTAATAAAACCGGGTCCACCATTGGTATATCCAGAACAAAAACGCTTAGGGTTTGAGGATATGCGTAGATATATTAAAGACCAATTTGGCGAATTTAAATGGACTGATGTTAAGATGGAGAACTTATGCGCAGATAAACAAGGTGGTGGGTCAGGGCAAATTATTAATTTTACACCTACACAAGATTTTATTCGCAATTATTTTACACCCACAAATCCTGTTAAAGGTATGTTGTTACACCATAGTGTCGGAACTGGAAAAACATGCTCAGCAATTGCAGCGGCCACTACAAATTTTGAGAAACAAGGTTATACAATTCTTTGGGTTACTCGCACAACACTTAAAAGCGATATTTGGAAGAATATGTTTGACCAAGTATGCAATGAAAGTATCCGTCATCAACTTACGAACTCAGGATTGCAAATTCCTAATGACCAAAATAAACGCATGCGATTGTTATCTAAGGCATGGAGCATTCGTCCTATGTCCTACAAACAATTTAGTAATTTAGTTTCTAAGCAAAATTCATTATACGATGCATTGGTAAAGAAAAATGGTAAAGAAGACCCATTGCGTAACACACTTTTGATTATTGATGAGGCTCATAAATTATATGGCGGCGGAGATTTATCCAGCATTGAAAGACCCGATATGAACGCTCTTCACCAAGCATTGATGTATTCTTACCAATATTCAGGACAAAACTCAGTGAAATTATTATTAATGACAGCCACGCCAGTAACAAATGACCCTATGGAACTTATTAAATTATTAAATTTATGTAAGGGCCCTGAGGAACAAATGCCTGCTGATTTTGATTCTTTTGCCAGAAAGTATTTGAATGATGATGGGGAATTTACAGATAAGGGCAGAGGTGAATATTTGGATGATATTGCAGGATATGTGAGTTATTTAAATCGTGAGAAAGATGCTCGGCAATTCTCACAACCTATTATTCATCACATTGAGGTTCCAATAGTAGCTGATATTGAAAAAGCAGAGAGATTTGATAAGAAAATCGTTAAGGATTTGATGGAATCCGATATTCCTGATTTAAAAAGACAAATCATAGAACAACAGAAGGAGCTCAAGGGTGAACTGACCGATTTAGACCCGAACCGTTTTAATTTTTTAAAAGAAGAAGTCTGTGGTGATTTAGATGGTAGAGAAGCAAAAGATTGTAATAAAATAGTAAAGCGCAATATTCGTGAATTAATCAATGAAGCCAAGTTAGAGGTCAAAAAAATACGTGATAAAATTAAAGAGGTTAGAGGCCTAATCAAAGAACGTAATAAATCAAAACAAGATGTATTGAAAGATGTCAAGGAAAACTCTGAAAAATATAAAGTTGAATACGAGAAGTATAAGGAATCATTGATGTATCAAATCAAGAACAAATGTGCCAAAAAGGTTACTAGAGCTAGTAAATTAGCAGAGGTTGTTGTACAACATCCTGCTATTGTTAGTTTTGATGAGAGGATTCAAGCATACAATGATAGAATTAGTGAATTAGAAGGTGAAATTAAAGGGCTTGCTGAGAATCATAGAAAGCGTTTGGACCATTTGAAAAAGATATTGAAGAAGGATTTGAGTGAGTTAGAACGTGGTGTTATTAAGAGCACTGTCTTAGACGATAAGAAAGAGTTTAAGAAACTATTAAAAATAAAAAACAAGAACTTAACAGTATCCAAACGTGATATAAATAAAAACATAAGGAGTATTCAACAGACCCGTAAAAAGTATGTTGCTAAGATACAAAAGGTAATGAAAAAGAAGATTAAAGAAGATACGAAAACACAAAAGAATATTGATAAGGAGGAGAAGAAATTACGTAAAACTTTGCGTAAGGAAGGAGCATATGAAGAGAATATACAACATGAGGTATTAACAAATTTGGTAGATAAATATCGTAATAAAATGTTGGAAAATTTACTAGATTATGATGAAGAAATAGTTGCCAAAGAACAAGATAAAGAAGAGAAAAAGCAAGCTAAACAGGCCGAAAAACAAAAGGTAGCTGCGCAAAAGAAAGAAGAGAAAGATAAATTACGTGAGACCAAAAAGGCCGAGAAAGAGAAAGCACAAGCCGATAAAAAAGCTGCTGCTGAAAAATTGCGTCAAACTAAGAAGGCAGATAAGGAGAAAGCTGCTGCTGATAAAAAGGTCGCTGCCGAGAAATTACGCGAATCTAAGAAGGCTGAGAAAGAAAAGGCTGCTGCAGATAAAAAAGCTGCGAAGAATAAGACAAAAAAGAATATGAAATAAGTTTAGGCCAATAAATAGAATTATTATAAATAAGATATATTTATAATAAATATGATGGAAAACACAGACGAATCCGAAAAACCGTTAACAAATGAATTTGTAGATAAAGTAACCCTAGAATTATTAATGAATAAAAATCATTATAATCGGTATCTTTCTCAAACAGACCCTAAAAAACATCAGGAACATTTGAATCATTTGGAAAAGATACGAAAATATAGGTCTAAGATAATGAATACAACAACCGATTTTTTGAATAATCCTGACCATCAAGTTACAACAGAAGTAAATGATGCATTTGACCATTATGTGCGAACATTAATTCGCCATTACGAATGTAAAGAAATGGAATTCCCTGAAGAATCTAACCAGGATGAAGATACGTTGTTTGGAAATATGGAGGAACCTCTTGTTGATGAGAACCCAACAATGAAATCCTATTGGGGCAAGCATAAAGTGCAAAAGAAATCCAGCAGTTATGGATTTCCAATGAATTATGTACCTCGTATAAAATCAGAGAATTTGGAAGAATTATGATGATATTTTTGTGAAAACAATAGATGCAGTAGCTTCACTTGGAGTAGAACCATTAGGTAATTTGCCTTTTAAAAATGTAGGGTCACCAATACGTGCGTCTATATCAGCTGACCAAAACCATAGAGAAATAGTATCGTTTAATGAAAGGTCTACTAATACAGTATTTGAAATTGTATATATATGATTCGTTTCAGGAGCTTCAACTAAAGTAGAAGAGCCTTGTATTTCATTTCCGTTTCTTGTTAACACTGTTGCACAGTCAGTGTTGGTTAATGGTAGTTGGTTACCACCTGACCTTACGTCTATTTTATATGTTAATAAATAGTATCCATTTGTAGGAACTATAAATCCAGTAGGATTTGAGAAACTAGGGTCAGTAACAGTAGTCCATCCAGAACCAGAAGGCCCTATTGGTTTGTTTTCAAAAAATACATATTGGAAATTTGTTACACTAGTATGATTTTGTAATAAATTACTCCATACAAATATAGACGATATAGCTGAACTAGACCCTGATGCGCCTGTAAAACCTTGAGGTCCTGTGTAACCAATAAGACCTTGTTCGCCAGTAGGCCCAGTTAGTCCAGCGTTACCAGTAGGACCAGTTAGTCCAGCGTTACCAGTAGGACCAGTTAGTCCATTTTTACCAGTGGGACCAGTTACTCCAGCGTTACCAGTAGGTCCAGGCAAGCCATTGCTTCCAGTTGGACCAGTTAGTCCAGCGTTACCAGTTGGTCCAGTTACTCCATCATTGCCAGTTGGTCCAGTAACACCTTCGTCTCCTGTAGGTCCTGGACTTCCGTCTGAACCCTGCTCCCCAGTAGGACCATGTTCTCCTTGTTCTCCTGGAGGACCTTGTTCACCTTCCTCTCCCTTACACCCTCGTTCACCTTTATCACCCTTTTCCCCTTTTTCTCCTCGTTCACCCTGTTCTCCTTTTTCACCACGATATCCCTTTTCACCCTGTTCTCCTTTTTCACCACGGTAACCTTTTTCACCTTTTTCACCATGACAACCTTTTTCACCATGATGACCTCTAGGCCCTGTAGGACCAACGCACCCATCCTCACCATCTTCACCATCTTCTCCATCCTCACCATCTTTTCCATCTTTACCATCCTCTCCATCACGTCCATCCTTACCATCTTTTCCATTTCTACCATCACGTCCATCTTCACCATCCTTACCATTTTCACCGTCCTTTCCATCTTTACCGTCTTTACCATCGCGGCCATCGCGACCATCTTCACCATCTTTACCATCCTTTCCATCCTCCCCATCGCGACCATCCTTACCGTCGCGACCACATTTACCGTCTTTACCGTTTTCACCATTCTTTCCATCTTCTCCATCACGGCCATGTTTACCATCTTTACCATCCCTGCAAGCACGGCTATTTTTACCAGATTTTCTGCGTTTATTTGGCTTATTGCATCTACTATTTCTTTTATAAGAACATTTTCTATCGTTATCGCAATCACTTTCGTTATCACAATTACGAGGTGGTTTATATGAGCATGAATCGTCGTCTGAATTGTAACAATCGTTCTTGGGCATATATAATTGATATTATATATATAAAATATATAATACTAAATATTATTCAAACATAATAATTCTAAAGCATTTACGCAGCCAAAAAAATTCAAAATATGTAAATACATAATTACTGTTGTAATTTAACAGTTTTATTTTTAACACATTTAAATTCGCTGTTGCGCACATATCCAGGTTTGCATTTAGCAACGCAACGCCGAGTTTTAGGATTACGTTCTTTTCCTTCAGGACATTCCAATGCGGCTTTGTCAACAACTTCGCTATGAACCTTTATCTTAACGCATTTGAATTCTTCATTACGAACATAACCAGGTTTGCATTTGGCAACACAACGACCAGTTTTAGGATTGCGTTCTTTATTTTCAGGACAGGAACTTTCAGACCGTTTTATATTTACGCATTTCCCTTTGGCGTTTTTAACCATTCCTTCAGGGCATTCATCTGGGTCTGTTGCAACAATAGCTTCGTTTGGTTTAACTATTTTTTGGAAAACATCTTCCTCTAAGATAGGAGATTTTTGTTCTATTTCAACCGAATCAACAACTATATGATTTAATAATTTCTTATTATATTTTTGCAGAAGGCCGCTTTTGTTAAGTATTTCTTCCATATTGTGAAGTAAATCACCAATAAAAGGTCTAAATTTCAATTCTGGTGAAATCATTTTATTATAAAACACAGTTAGTTCAGTTACCAATTGAGGTGGTAAGAATTTCTTCGCTGAATTAAACCAACAATTTAATGCAATTCCTAGACCAAACACATCTACTGTTTTTACACTTTTTTCTAGGAAGTCTTCGTAATCCATTTCAGGCATATTGTTTTTTAATGTGCGACCATACCCTGCAACATATTCCCTACAATCTGCTTGATACTTTGGTACAGCAGCGTATCTGTCCATTGCATAATAAAAAAAGGTTTTAATATGTTCATAATATTTACCGTTTTGCTTCTTAATTTCATTATGTATTTCGGATAATATTTCGTTTTGGTTTTCAGGAAAAATAATAACATTATTAAATTCTTTTTTATTAATAAATTCATACTCCCATGGGAAAGACCAATGAAACATTGCGAAATTGTAACTAGATTTTCTAGCTTCAGTAATAATTTTTTTCCTTGAAGCCATTAATCCAAAATCAATAAAGTTTAATCGGTTTGTCGTTTCGTTATAAACAACGTTTTGTGGTTTTAAATCGTGATGCACTAAGCCATTCTCTTCAAATATTTTTAATCCTTTAAAAAGTCGCATAGATTCCAAAAGGAATTTTTCACATAGTTCAGTACTCATCTCAGATAGCGACCAATTTTTCATCTTTTTCGTATATTGTTCTAAATTTATACCTCCATTATTCATAATAAGTAATTTATATTTATCTAAACTCTTTAAAACATCACTACCAATTTTGCACTTTTGAATAGACATTAAATTAATCGCATTTTTTTTATCTAATTTACAGTCTTCCGGCTTTCCTAAATAATAATCATTGTTTTTGTCAGCCTTAACAACTTTATCATATTCTTTTAATTCATTATTTGCGTCTGTATTTTTTAATAGTTTTGATACTTTATTTAAATATGAGATTGAAGGAGCATCTTTACATTTTAAACTAGGACTATGTACACAACCATATGTTCCTTCTCCTACTACTTCTGGATTTTTATTAGACATATGATTAAATTAATATATATTAATAGAGTATTTTTATTATGATATAGATATTAAAATTACCTTCCCATCTTGACAATCATTTTTACAATAATCGGTAATTGTTTGGTGATTACCCGATGACAAACATTTATTTTTTTTATAACATCTATTGTTTTTTTGGGAACAACTTGTGTGTCTATTCTTGCAACACTGTTTACGCTTCTTTTTCTCACAATGTCTGCATTCACATTCTTTTGAACTATCAACAGAACTCTCATCTGAGCTTTCGCAATGACACCTATTTTTTGGCATTATATAATATGTAAATAGTTTCTAAATAATTAAAACATTGTGACGAGCGCACACATATCAATAGTATGATTTAATATTTTACAATTGTGTTTTCATGAATCGCATTTATTTTCCTACCCTATTATATATGAAAAGAAACATCAAATCAAAAAGAAATAATAGAACCTATAGAAAAAAAATGGTGAAAAAAGTTGGTGGAAAAACATTTAAAGCAATGAATTGTAGTCCAATGGTTGATAAAAATACACCTGTTAAAGGTAGTTGCTTTACAGCGGATGTTTTGGAACTATTAAAAAAGTCATACAATAAACATAACCCAAATAATATGATTAATACAAACAACCCTACAAAAATATGGAGTGAGTTAAAAATTAGATTAAGAACATGTAGCAAAGAAGATTGTTGGTTAGAGGAGATAGAAGATAAGGCAGTACGTAAAAGATTAGATGAATATATTTTTGCACCCGACCATCCAGATGATTGGAACGCAAATCCAGATGAATGGTTATCTAATTTTGACATACGTGATGTCTTAAAGCAATACATGGTAAAATATCCTAATTTTTATGCACCAGACCCATCACCTATTGATTATGATACGAAACCTAGCGATATGTTTGGACAATGCGTATCAAATGAACTATGCACATTTAATTTAGAAAAACATATAAAAAAGGGTAAAACGAAATTTGGTATAGTATTTAACGTATCACCACATACAAGCAGTGGTAGTCACTGGGTAACTTTATTTGTAGATACAGACGATGAATTCATATTTTATATGGATAGCGCTGGTAACAAAATACCTAAGCAAATAAACAAATTAGTAGACACAATAACACAACAAGGTTTAGCAATGAATCCTCCTGTAAAATTACATTATTATGAAAATTGTCCATTAGAACATCAAATGGGCACTACAGAGTGTGGGATGTTTGCACTTTATTTTATAATAACAATGTTGTCAAATCGCGCTGAAACTAAAGTATTTACAAATTACGTTGATAAAATAAAGTTTTTTAAGGATAAACGAATTCCCGATAAATATGTGTT
>Ga0209088_10000206_pt1 | contig 44168 bp, 34 predicted proteins | sample S_140625_EF_Meta_FD_187324 | JGI IMG/M metagenome (GOLD analysis project Ga0209088, IMG submission 187324) | Freshwater microbial communities from Lake Simoncouche, Canada to study carbon cycling - S_140625_EF_MetaG (SPAdes) (version 2) | ecosystem: Environmental > Aquatic > Freshwater > Lake ... | reverse complement strand
TGAAGGCAGCACTACACAACCGAATTAAGGGACACACGGTCCTACCCTATACTTCAGGGTCCACCGATGTGTGGGACGCCCTCACCGTATTGGATGCCGATCCAAACAATAGCGCGAATGTGCTTTTGCTTTATTCTGGCGAGAGCCGGAGCAGCACCTTGCGCGAGGGCTCCGCTTCAGGGAACACTTGGAATCGGGAGCACGTCTGGGCGCTTTCCCACGGGCCAGGAAGCACTGGAACTGTGCCCGGCACGGATGTGTTTCATCTCTTTGCTTGCGATACCACGGTGAACGCGAACCGGGGCAACCAGCCCTATGATGAGGTATCCTTTTCGCCTGACCCAGAGGCATCTTCGTCCGGAAGCAATGGTTCTTCTTGGAATCCGCGCGACGCGGATAAGGGCGTAATCGCCCGAGCCCTTTTATACATGGCCGTGCGCTACGAGAGCGATGACTCGGTGGACCTCGAACTTGCCGAAACCGCGGGTAGCACCACCATGGGCAAGTTGTCTACCCTGCTCGCTTGGCACCGTAAATTCCCGCCGACCGAGGCGGAGCGGAAGCGCAACGACACGATTTACACGACTTTTCAGCGCAACCGGAACCCGTTCATCGATAACCCACTGTTCGGCGATCAGGTGTTTTCGGGCGACACCCCTGCTGGGGCGTGGAAGCGAGCCCGGTTCACGACCGCGCAGCTCGCCAACGCGGCAGTCTCGGGCGACGCGGTCGATCCGGATGGCGACGGGCGGCCCAATCGGTTGGAGTATTTATTAAACACGAATCCACTGCTCGCGGAGTCCTCGGGCGAGGCGGCGACCACAGTTGAATGCTTGCCGCCGACGGTGGCGGGCGGCGTGGCGCGACTGGCCTTGAGTCATCGCCGGCTGCGTTACGCGACTGATCTGGTGGTAACCTACGAGGTGTCGGCGGACTGCGTGACGTGGACGGCCTTTAATCCAACCGCGACCACGACGGCCTATGTAGATGGCTTGATGGATCGCGTGACGGTGGAGACGCCTTTTACGGGAGAACGTCGGTTTTTGCGGGTGCGATTGGACCGTCCCTGAGACGACTTAAATGATTTAAATCGAAAAAATTTTGCATGTTTTAGGCTGTGGTTTCTTTGGCAATGACCGGATCGTGCCCGTTGCGGTGGAGGTCCTTGTAGCGATGTTCGAGCATGATCTCGTGCTCTTGTTATTCAGGTGCCTTGTTTACTCCCATCGTCTCGAATTGCTCCACGAAAGTTACGCGTTGCATAGGGCTGAGTTGGTCTCTGTTGGACGCTACGAGGCGCTTTGCGTGGCGCAGGGTGGCTTCATTTCTCGGACACGCCCTTACAAAGTAGAATTGAAACTGGGCGGCTTTGGACGTTTTTCGCGTCGCGTGAAGGTCGGTCAGCAGATGATTTTGGGGTATGGAAACAAGCACTCTGGAGCGGTTCAGGCGACTTTTGTGCAGTTTGCAGGATGATATTCAGCGGACGCTAATTGCTTCCCGGAGCCGTCAGGGGCGGCGTTTTGCCGAGGTAGCGGAGGTGACGGCCGAGGACACCATTTTCCATGTGGATAAGATCTCCGAGGAGGTCATTTTAGGTTGGTTGGAGAAAAACTGGCCCCGCGCCTGGCCGGTCGAGCTTGTGATGGAGGGGCTGCCTCCTGGGGCGACGTTCCCGCGCGGGGTAGCGGTGAAGCAGACGCGCTGGAAGCTCGTGCTCGATCCCATCGATGGCACGCGTTGCCTGATGCACGACAAACGCAGCGCTTGGGCACTGGCTGGGCTCGCGCCCCAGCGCGGGGCGCGAACCTCGCTACGCGACGTCGTGGTCGCGGCCATGACTGAGCTACCGACCTCGAAGGCGGGCTGGGCGGACCAGCTGAGTGCGGTGCGCGGCGGGCCCCTACGCGCTACCCGGCGGGATTTGCGGGATGGTCGGAGCAAGCGTTGGACGCCCCGTCCCAGCGCGGCCGTCGATTGCGATCATGGTTTCGCCTCCGTGGTAAAGTTTTTCCCTGAGGCCAAGGCTGCGACCGCTGCAATGGAGGAAGAGCTTTGGCGTGGGCTGGGGCTACACGGTCGAAATGGCGGAGCGCGGGTTTTTGACGACCAGTATCCGTCTACCGGCGGGCAACTCTACGAACTTATCGCCGGCCATGACCGGTTGATTGCGGACCTCCGGCCCTTGCTGCTGCCTAGGGTGGGGCTGGCGAGTGCGCTGTGTTGTCATCCCTACGACATCTGCACAGCCTTGTTGTTGGAGGCGGCGGGCGGGGTCGTCGCTCGGCCAGATGGGGGCCCGCTTGTTGCGCGTTTGGATCTCACCACCCCGGTGGCTTGGGTGGGTTACGCCAATCCAGGTTTGGCGCGTCGGGCCGCGCCCGTTTTGCGCCGGTTGCTCGCCGAGCTGGGCTGAACCGTCGGACGGATTTTATTCGGCGGGGAGGGCGCGCGTGGTTGCCCCGTCATCCCATGAAGCCCCCACTAGGGTGGCGCGGGGAAACGCGGGTATGCCCGGTTCCTCGTAATGAAGCATAGAGACAAGCATATCGACTGCGGCCTCCCCGGTGAGATCATTGTGCTGCTCTAGGCCCGACCAATCTGCGCAACCGCGCCGGCGCTCGAGTTGCACTAGGCCGATGTCGCGTGGCGCCTCCACGCCGATGGCGGAAAGCCATTCGCGCACCACGGTGTGGAGCGTAAACACAACGTCTGGACGATGGATGCGGAACCAAGACTGAAAGAGAGCGGGGTCGAAGCGAGCGGCTTCGACGTTGAGAAACGCCGGTAACCGATCCGCCTCGGGTAGGTTTTCTTGGGCCAACCAGAAACCCGCGCTGAAACGACCGTCCACTAACCGGTCGATGCTGTGCTCCAGCACGAGCGCCGGTCGGCGGTAACCGAGCGCGCGGCATCGCTCCATCGCCTCCAGAACGAGCGCGTGATGGTCCACGCAGGCGAAGGAAAGCGTGGGTTCTCGGGTGCGCACGCCGGTGACCACGACGGCGTAGCGTTGCCAAATGACGCCGAAGCGCGGCGGCAGGCGGTTTTCTTTCATTAAGCCCACCACCACTAGTCCCGTGATCCCTCGGGCGCAGAGCACGCGGTTTAGTTGCTCGCCGTGCAGTGCAGGATCGTGGAGCCAAAACTCGTCTAGTGTATAACCGTGCATAGTCGCACGTCGCCGGCAACCGGTCACGTAGGAAGGGATGGTTGGGTGTTGGGTAAAGGCCTGTGGGTCGAGGTTGGCGTTGAGCATTGCCAAAGTGCGACGGCGCCCTCCGGGATGGGACTTGCGCAGCTCCGCCATGAGCTGGGCCACTACTGGGTTGCGAACGTAGCCGAGCTCGCGCGCTGCGTGTTCGATGCGCTCGCGCGTCGCCGCCGGGATCTGCGGATCGTGGCGCAGAGCGAGCGAGACGGTGTTCTTCGAGACACCGACCCGCTTTGCGATGGCGGACATGGTGGCGCGAAGCATTTTATGTGACTGTCAAGTGACTCCAACGTTTACGAGCCTGCATCTCGTCGCGAAGGTGTCATTTTTCTCACCGTTTCCCGTCGAACCCCAATCGTCCCCATGTTCACTATCGGCATTGATTACGGCACCAACTCCGTGCGCGCGCTCGTTGTTCGCACCAAGGACGGAGCCGAGCTCGGCACCGCCATTGTCCAATACCCCAGCGGCCATCAAGGCGTGTTGCTTGATCCGAAGGATCACCATCTCGCACGGCAAAACCCTGCCGACTATCTCCTCGGTCTCGAAAAATCTATCAAGGGAGCGCTCGCCCAGGCAAAAAAAACCAAGGGCTTCGACGCGCGCCGGGTGATCGGCCTTGGCGTCGATACGACTGGTTCCAGTCCCATCCCGGTGGACGCCACCAACACGCCGCTCGCCCTCGACAAAAAGTGGTCCGGCAACCTCGCCGCCCACTGCTGGCTCTGGAAGGACCATACCTCTGTCAAGGAGGCCGCCGAGATCACTGCGCTCGCCGCCCGCATACGCCCCAATTATATCGCCAAGTGCGGCAACACCTACTCATCCGAGTGGTTTTGGGCGAAGATCCTTCACTGTAAGCGCACCGCGCCCAAGGTTTTCGCCGCCGCCTATTCCTGGGTGGAGCTGGCCGATTGGATTCCCTCCGTGCTTGCCGGTGTCACCGATCCTAAAGCGGTGAAGCGCGGCGTGTGTTGCGCCGGGCACAAGGCCCTCTACGCCGCCGATTGGGGCGGGCTACCCGACAAGGAGTTTCTCGCCCAGCTCGATCCTGCCCTCGCGGATCTACGAGACCGGCTTTACGAAGTGGCGCATGACGCCACTGCCTCGGCGGGGGTGCTCGCCGCTGCGTGGGCGAAGAAGCTCGGTCTGCCCGCCGGCATCCCCATCGCCATCGGCGAGATGGATGTGCATTACGGCGCGATCGGCAGCGGCGTGACCGAGGGCACGCTGGTCAAAGTCATCGGGACCTCCACCTGCGATTGTGGCGTGGTTTCGGCGGACAAGACCGTGGCCGACATCCCCGGCATCTGCGGCATCGTCAAGGGTGCCATTCTTCCCGGTTATTATGGCCTCGAGGCGGGCCAGTCCGCCGTGGGAGACATCTTTAAGTGGTTTGTCGAGGGCGTGCTCGGCGACGTCTCGCTCCACGCCAAGCTTACCGTCGAGGCGGGCAAGCTAAAGCCCGGCCAGTCCGGCCTGCTTTCCCTCGACTGGAACAACGGCAACCGCACCATCCTAGTAGACCCTCTGCTCACCGGCCTCACCGTCGGCGCCACGCTCTACACCACCAAGGCCGAGCTTTACCGCGCTCTCATCGAGGCCACCGCTTTCGGCGCCCGCGCCATCATCGAGCGTTTTAAGGAATATGGTGTGCCCATCGAGCGCGTGGTCTGCGCCGGCGGCATCGCCGAGAAGAACCCCTTGCTCATGCAAATCTACGCTGACGTCACTGGTTGCACCATGCTTGTGGCTGGTTCCTCGCAGGCCTGCGCTCTGGGCTCCGCCGTGTCGGCCGCCGTGCTCGCCGGCGCGCATCCCGATTTCACCACCGCCCAGAAGAAAATGACCCGCCTTAAAAAGGTCGCCTACAAGCCTAAGCCCACCAACCGGAAGGTTTACGACCGGTTATACTCTTTGTATCGCCAGCTTCACGACAGCTTCGGTGGCGTAAATAAGTCCGCCGACCTCTCGCGCGTCATGAAAGAGCTACTGGAGATCAAAGCCGCCCAATCCGCCTGAACTTTTAAACCATGAAGGCCACGAAGAGCACAAAGGCGAAACCAAGCTAGGCCGGTTCGAATCTCCGTCCTTCGCGCTCTTCGTGACCTTCGTGGTCAACCAAACTGTCCTTCCTTCTTTTCCCACCATGTCCCTCATCAACCTCTCCACTCCTGAAATTTGGTTCGTCTGCGGCTCGCAGCATCTTTACGGCCCCGGCCCGCTCAAGCAGGTCGCCGCGAACGCTCAGGCCGTCGTCGACGGCCTCGTCGCCTCGAAGCGCCTCGCGCTTCCTCTGAAGTTCAAGGCCCTCCTCGTGGACGCTGACCAGATTGCCAAGGTCTGCGTCGAGGCCAACAGCGACGCCAACTGCGCCGGCCTGGTGCTTTGGATGCACACCTTCTCGCCGTCCAAGATGTGGATCCGCGGGCTCACCACGCTAAAGAAGCCCTTCCTTCACTTGCATACCCAGTTCAATCGCGATCTGCCCTGGTCGTCGATCGACATGGATTTCATGAACCTCAACCAGGCCGCCCATGGCGACCGCGAGGCGGGTTTTATCCACACTCGTCTCCGCCTTGGTCGTAAGGTCGTGGTCGGGCACTGGTCCGATAATGAGGTGCAGGACCGCATCTCCGCCTGGATGCGCGCCACCCGTGCCTGGCACGACTGGCAGGGCGCGAAGTTCGCCCGCTTTGGTGACAACATGCGCTATGTCGCCGTGACTGAGGGCGACAAGGTCGCCTCCGAGATTAAGTTTGGCTTCGAGGTGAACGGCTACGGTGTAGGCGACCTCGTCGCCCAGGTGAACGCGATCTCCGACAAGACCGTCACCGGTCTCTGCGCCGATTACGAAAAGCTCTACGCCGTCTCCGCCGAGTTAAAAAAAGGCGGCAAGCGCCATGAGGAGTTGCGCTACAGCGCGCGCCTCGAGCTCGGCCTCTCGGCTTTCCTCGAGAGCATCGGCGCGAAGGGCTACACCGATACCTTTGAAGATCTCCACGGCCTCCGCCAGCTCCCCGGCATGGCTACGCAGCGCCTCATGGCGGCGGGCTACGGCTTCGGCGGCGAAGGCGATTGGAAAACCGCAGCGCTCGTCCGTGCGATGAAGGTCATGGGTCACGGCCTGCCCGGCGGCACCTCTTTCATGGAGGACTACACCTACCACCTCGCCCCCGGCGGCCATCAGGTGCTTGGCTCGCACATGCTCGAGATTTGCCCGACTATCGCGGCCGGCAAACCCAAGGTCGAAGTCCACCCGCTCGGGATCGGCGGCAAGGAGGATCCCGTGCGCTTCGTGTTCGACGCGCCCACCGGCGAGGCCCTCAATGCCTCCTTGGTCCACCTCGGCAACCGCTTCCGCCTGCTTATCAACGAGGTCGTCGCCGTCAAGGTGCCCAAGATGCCCAAGCTGCCCGTCGCCCGCGCCGTCTGGGAGTGCAAGCCCGACTTCAAGACCGCCTGCCAAGCTTGGATCCTCGCCGGCGGCGCCCACCATACCGGCTACAGCTACTCCGTCACAAGTGAGATGCTCGAAGACTTCGCCACCATCGCGGGTATCGAGACCGTGCACATCAACGCCGACACCCGGATCGCCCAGTTCAAGCAGGATCTCCGCAACAACGAGGTTTATTACCACCTCGAAAACGGTTTCCGCGCCTGACGCCTAAGGAGCGAGGAGCTGGAATCTGGAAGTGAAAAGTCCGGGCCTCCGGAAATCCGCTTCCTCCTTCTGGATTCTCGCTCCTCACTTCTCGCTTCTTTTTTTTCCCATGCTCGAATCTCTTAAAGCCGAGGCCTATGAGGCAAACGTCGCCCTGCCCAAACACGGCTTGATCAATCTCACTTTTGGCAACGCCTCCGCCATCGACCGTGCCGCCGGGATCTTCGCCATAAAGCCTTCCGGTGTCGCCTACGCCGATCTGAAGCCGGCCGATATGGTGCTAGTCGATTTGGAGGGCAAGCAGGTCGAGGGCTCATTGCGTCCCTCCTCCGACACGCCCACTCACCGGCGGTTGTTTCTCGCCTTCCCTGAGGTCGGCGGTGTGGTCCACACCCACTCGTCCCACGCCACCGCGTTCGCCCAAGCTGGGAGGGAGATTCCGATCTTTGGCACCACCCACGCCGACTACTTTTTTGGCAACGTCCCCGTGACCCGCCGCATGACCCCGGCTGAGATCGGAGGCGGGGCCTATGAGTGGGAGACGGGCAACGTGATCGTGGAGTTGTTTACCGCACGCGCCTTTGATCCCGCCGATTTTCCGGCCGTGCTAGTCAACCGCCACGCCCCCTTCACATGGGGTAAGTCGGTCGCCAAGGCGGTGGAGGTGGCCGTAGCCACCGAGTGCATCGCGCACCTAGCGCTGATGTCCCTCGCGCTCGAACCCACGCTGCCGACCATTGAGCCGGAGCTCTTGTATAAGCATTTCAAGCGCAAGCACGGCCCGGGCGCATATTACGGTCAGGGAAATTGTTGAACGCGGATTTGCCAAACGCGCCGGCGCGGTCTTCCTAGTTTTTGTGATTTGGTTTCTCCTCATCCCAGTTCTCTTGGTCGTTGCCGTATTCTGGTTCGGTCGGCGGCATATCGCCATCCGCCGTCCCAATTGCTGCGGTAAGGGCTGCGGTTGTCTTTTTCCGGTGAAGCTGCCGGAAAAAAAGCCGGAATAATACGTTTGGAATTAAGCGCTTACGTTAAGCGTCGGCGGAAAAGATCGATCGTTTGCCCTAGTAATTGCCGCGACAGCTCCGCGTCGTAGCGCAGGCCTTCGTCACGAAGGAAGGCATGTGCGGCGTTGACCTCGTGCCAGGTGAAATTCACCCCCGCGGCGGCAAGGGTTTGGCGAATCAGATCGCGCCCCTCAGCGGGCACGTGGGGGTCTTGGCGGCCGAGAATCATGAGCAGTTCGCCCCGGATCTGGGCGGCGCGGGCGAGGGAATCGTCGTTCTGGCCGGCGCCGAGCCCGCGTTTGTGCAGGTCGGTCGGGTAGAAGCAGGCGGTGGCGCTGACGCCTTCCAGCAGCGCGGCGCGGAAGGCAAGGTGGCCGCCGATGCAGGGGCCAAAGGCGCCGACTCGGCCATTGCAGGCGGGGTGGTCGCGGAGGTAAGCGAGCACGGCGCGGTTGTCGTCGTCGTAACCTTGGAGAGACTTGGCGGTTTTTAGCCGATTGCCGATTTCCGACCCAGCGGCATCGTAGCCTAGCACGGTGCCAGCGGGCAGGTGTTCGTGGTAAATTTCTGGCAGGGCGACGATAAAGCCGTGGCCGGCGAGGAAGGCTGCGGTGCGGCGGATCGTGCCGGTGAGCTGAAAGATCTCCGAGTGGAAAATCAGGCCGGGGTAGCGACCGTCGCCGTCGGGCCGCAGCACTAGGGTGCGCATGGGGCCGGAGGGGGTGGGGAGATCGATGCTTTCTGGTTCGCGGAGGGTCATGGGGAGAGAGGCTTAGCTTTCGGGTTTGGAGAGAAGTGGCAACCTCGGCTCCTCGGTGGTTGCTTAGCGCGGGGCGGACGCGCAAGCGTCCTGCATGAGCAAAACCCAACCGCGCCGGCACCTCCGCTCCACCCTCTGGATTTACCTCAGCCTGATTGTATTTTCCTTGGTCTGGTTACTGCTCGACCGAGCCGGTGTGCTGCGGCCGTTGGAGAACCTTTCGGTCAACGCGCGTTTTAAGGTCCGCGGCCCGTTGCCGAGTCCCTTGAAGCTGGTTTACGTGGATATTGATACCGCATCTTTGAACGATCTTGGAAACTTTCCTTGGGACCGGGCGATTTTTAAAGAGGTCTGCGAGATGCTTGTGGAGCACGGTAAGGTGAAGGCGGTTGGGATCGATGTGGTGTTTTCCTCTGCAGGTGTGCCCAACCTCACTGACCTGACGCGTTTCGAGGCGGGGCAGACTGCTTTTGGCACGTATCTTTTCGACCAACCGCCCGTCGTGCTGGCCGCCAGTTATGCTAGCGGATCTCAAGTGGCCGCTGACGGCAGTATTGAGTCTCGTAGCCTCCCGCTGGTGAAGGATCCCGTCAGCCTGCGGAACCGACCGGAGGTGCCTGAGTGGCCCCTCGGTCAGATGGTGTTTACGCCGCCGCTGGTCGGGCTGATTGATACGCTCGACGGCGATACCCGCCGGGTCCCCCTTTATGCCCCAGCCGAAGAGCGGGCTTACTACCATATCTCGCTGGAGCTAGCTCGACTCTACTTCGGAGTGAAGCCGGACGGCATTCATGTAGGACCGGAGAACATCGAGCTGGTGCGACCGGATGGCACGCTCGCGCAGATCATTCCGCTGATCGATGGCCAGATGCTCGACATCAACTGGTTCTCGCCTTGGATAAATTCGGGTAATCCCCGCTTTCCTATCGTCGGAATCTACGGCGTGGCCCAAGCACTTAAGTCCCAGAATCCCGAGGAGCGAAAGCTGGGGCTGGATGCGTTCGCGGAGATCGCGGAGGATTTTCGGGATGCGGTCGTCATGATCGGCCCGGTGGATCCGCTGATGCAAGATCTGGCGCCCACGCCCTTTGATCGCATACCTGTGCCAAAGGTAGGGGTGCATGGCAATCTGGTGAAGACCATCGTCTCTGGGCGTTTTCTTAAGAGCCCTCCGCCGTGGGTTCTGCCCCTGCTTACATTGGGGTTAAATGGGTTGATGGTGGGGCTGGCGTTATCCGCTGAAGGACGGCGCGGTGCCCTGCTCCGCTTGCTGGCGGGCGGGTTGTTTGCGGGTTACATCGCGAGCGCCTTCGCCGTCTTCACTTGGTTTGACTGGGTCTTGCCAATGGTTGCCCCGTTGGGTGCGGCTTTATCCACTGTGTTTGTCGTTGGCGCGGCTCAGCTGGTGCTCGCGCAGAAGCAGAAGAGCCGAATCAAGGGGCTTTTTGGCGCCTACCTCGCACCCTCCCTAGTTAGTCAGATGGTCGACTCCGGCCAAGAGCCCAAGCTCGGCGGCGTGGAGGAGGAGATCACCGCCTATTTCAGCGACATCCAGTCGTTCTCGACCTTCTCCGAGGTGCTTTCGCCGCAGCAACTGGTGGAGTTGATGAATGAATACCTCACGGCTTGCACCGATATCGTGCAGGCGGAGGGCGGCACCTTGGATAAATATATCGGTGATGCCGTAGTGGCGATGTATGGCGCTCCACTCCCCCTTACCGGTCATGCTCACCGCGCCTGTGTGGCGGCCCTGCGGGTGGATAAACGTTGTGGCGAGCTGCGGGATAAGTGGCGTTCCGAGATACCGCAGAAAAACTGGCCTGATCTCGTCACCCGCATGCGCACCCGCGTAGGTTTAAATTCCGGTCGCGCCGTAGTGGGCAACATGGGTAGCGTCTCACGCTTCAGCTACACCATGATGGGAGACACCGTGAATCTCGCCGCGCGTATGGAGTCCGGCGCAAAGAGCTGGGGTGTTTACACCATGTGCGCCGATCCCACTCGCGTCGCCTGCCAGGCGGTGGACGGCGGTGAGGTGGTTTTCCGTTCGCTTGGCCGGATCGTGGTGAAGGGCCGCAAGACCGCCGTTCCCATTCATGAACTCGTCTGTCTCAAGGCGGACGTGACCGACCGCACCTTGGAGGCGATCGCCACGTTCGAGGCCGGTTTAGAGCGTTTTTACCAACAGGATTGGGACGGTGCTCTGGCGAAGTTTGAGGCCAGCGCGGCGCTGGAGCTACGCCAGCCCGACCCCGCCGCCGGCGTAGAAAGCAACCCCTCGCGGGTTTACCAGCGCATCGTTGCCGAGCTTCGCGCCGCCCCGCCCGGACCGGGCTGGAATGGCGCTTACGTGATGCGCGAGAAGTGAGTGGCCCCCGCGCCAGAGCTCAGGCTCGACTCTTGTAAAGTGCGACCAGCGCGGCGCCGATGGACTGTGACAGCTCGCCGAGGGTGGCTGGCACGATGCGCAGCCGCTCGCGTTGGGCGGGAAAGAGGTAAGGCTCGGCCGCCCGCCGGATGCCGTCCAAGTAGCGTTGGCGGAACTCCGGGGTGGTGCTCTCCGGGTCGATCAGGCCGCCGCCGATCACCACGATGCCGGGGTCGAGGGCCATGGCGAGGTTGGCCACATGGAGCCCGAGGGCGCGGGCTTGAGTATCAAAAATCTCCAGCGCCAACGCGTCGCCTTTCTGGGCCCGGCTACGCAGGGAAAGGGCTTTATGCTTGGGCGTGTCTGCCGAGGCACCGAGCTCATGGCCGCCGTGACGGGGGAGGAAGAAGTCGAGGTATTGTGGCAGGCCGGAGATGGTTGAGTAAGCCTCGATGCAACCCCAGTCGCGCCCGCAGCCGCAGCGGAAGGCGGGGGCTTTCTCCAGGCCTCCGCCGAGCAGGTGCAGGGGCACCGGCATGTGGCCGGCCTCCATGCCCGCGAACTGGTCGCCGGTTAGGGGCAGGCCGCGCGCGTCGATGTAGGCCGCGCCCAAGCCGGAGCCAGGGGCAAGCAGGAGCACGGTCGCCTGGGAATCGCCGCGCACCCGCGAAGCCTCGCCCACGCCCCCGAAATCGCCGTCGTTCCCCGATTGGAGTGGGATAGGCCGACCGGCAGCTTGGGCTAGCGCAGCAGCGTAGTCAGAATGAAAATCCCAGCCGACGAAGCTCTCTGGCAGGTTGGCCGACTTGGCGAGCACGCCGTAGCGCTGATAGGGTCCTGGCAGGGCGAGTCCGGCGGCGGCGACGTGATCCCAAGTCAGGCCATTGTCCTTGAGGAAACCCTCCGCGCCCTCGATCCAGCCCGCCACCACGGCAGCGGTGCCGAGTTGCGAGTTGGTTGAGCTCTGGCGGAGTTGGCGCGAGACCGGCTCGCCGTTGGCGAACACTCCCCCGGTCTTGGAGGTGGTGGCGCCGGAGTCGGTGCCGAGATAAACATCGCGGACAGAGGTGGTGGACATGGTGGGGTTTTGTTAAATCGAACTTTAACCGGCGCCGTGGCACTTCTTGAATTTTTTGCCCGAACCGCAAGGGCAGGGGTCGTTGCGACCGACTTTGGGCGTTTCACGCCGGACGGGTTGGGCGACCGGCACGACCACGCCGCCGTAGACCCAGCGGCCCTCTTCGCGAATGAAGCGTGCCTTTTCGACGTGTTTGCGTTCCTCGCCGTTTACGCTGAAGCGAGCCACGAAATCCACCGTGCCCTCTTGGTCATCGAGTCCGCCCGCCTCCGTAGCGGTGACTTCTAGACCGAGCCATTTTGAGGACTCGGCCCAGTCGCGGGCGTCCTTCAGGCTAAAGTCTGATCGCTGTTCGGCGGAGAGAGAGTTTTCGAGATGACGGTAGTCACGCTTCGCGTAGGCGGTGTAGCGGGAGCGCATTAGCGCGGCGGCGGTGGGCGCGGAGGCACCGGCTAGAATGGGGCCGCAGCAAGCGGCGTGGGCGAGGCCGGAGCCGCAGGGGCAGTTTTCGGATTCGGGGACGGAGGCGGAAGTCGACATAAAGAGGTCATGCCGGCGGGCCGGAAGGGCGGCGGCAAGAGCGGAAACGCAGACGACCCGTGCGGTTTCGGGTTGAAAGCGCACGCGGCTTGCGTGGCACTCCCCCTTCTTCACACTTAAGAAAACAAAACACTTTAACCCATCCCCACCATGGCCGGCGTCGGAAAACTCCTCAAACAAGCCCAGAAAATGCAGCGCTCGATCGAGACGCTCCAAGCCCAGTTGGCTGCCCGCGAATTCGATTTCTCGCGCGGTGGCGGTGCGGTTCAAGTGAAGGTCAACGGCGCTGGCCAGTTCGTCGCGCTGAAGATCGACGCCGAGTTCCTTAAAGAGGATGCCGCGACCATTTCGTCCGAGATTCTCGCCCTCGTCCAAGAGGCCGCCGCTGCCTCGAAGAAGTTCAACGAGGAGGAGATGCAGAAGGTTACCTCCGCTTTCCAGATGCCAGGCATGTTCTAAGGGCGCTCGCGCGCACCGCGCCGTCCCTGTCCCTTCCGTGACGCCCGCCTTCGAGCAACTCCAGCAGGCCCTGAAACGTCTGCCCGGCGTCGGTTATCGCTCGGCGGAGCGCATGGCGCTGCACCTGCTGGTTGAGAAGCCCGAACGTCTTCGCGATCTCGTAGGGGCGTTGGAGACTGCGGCCCGAGCGGTGCGGCGTTGCGCGCGCTGCGGTAACTTGGCCGAGGGCGAGGCTTGCGCGGTCTGCGCCGATGCCCGCCGTGATGGTGCGGTGGTCTGCGTGGTCGAGCACGTCCCGGATCTCGTAGCGATTGAGCGCTCTGGCGCCTATAGAGGAAGTTATCACGTCCTTCACGGCCGACTATCGCCCATCAACGGAGTCGGTCCGGCGGAGTTGAATTGGGTGTTGCTGAAAACTAGGCTGGAGACGGGTGAGGTTCGTGAATTGATCCTCGCACTGGGCAACGACGTTGAAGGCGAGGCGACCTGTCATTTTATTCAACAACATCTGCCCCTCGGCGGGGCGGTGAAAGTCTCGCGCATCGGCTTCGGCCTGCCCAGCGGTGGCGGGGTGCTTTACGCCGACGCGGTGACGTTGCGCAGTGCCTTGGAGGGGCGACGGGAATACTCTTGAGCCCGGCGCCCCAGCTCAAGGCGCGTCTGGCGGCGGGCGGGGGCATCGGGGCCATGTGTGCGAGGCTCCGGTCTTGGTCGAACGCAGAGCGGGCGGCGGGTGTCGCCGGCGTGGCGGCGGCGCTGGCCCTATCGGGGTGGGCTGCACGGCTCTGGCCGGAGTGGAATCAAAATCCTGATCTGTCGCACGGATTTCTCGCCGTCCCAGCGATCGTGCTGCTCTGGCTCCGGGCGCGGGAGGATACGGCGGCTTCACGCGGGCTAGGCCCGGCAGTGCAGACTGCATTGGTGCTGGTGTCGGCGCTCATGCTTGGCGTGGCCGCGCTGTTTACCGCAATTTATTCAATGGCCTTCGGCTGGACGGCGGCCCCGACGCTTTTTCTCACCAGCGCGATGGTGGCCGCTGCGTTGATTCTGGCCGTCCTGCTGGCGGCCGGACGGGCGGTGCGGTGGATTGCGCCGAGCTGGCCGGCCTTGGTTCTGCCAGCGGTGGTTTTGCTCAGCGCACCCCTGCCGCCTGGCACGTCTTCACGTCTCACCCTGACGCTGCAAAGTGGTATAATCGTCGGGGTGGTGGAGACCCTGCGGCTCTTCGGGGTCGCCGCCCTGCGGGCGGGCAACGTGATTAATCTCGGCATGACCTCGGTGGGGGTGGAAGAGGCGTGCAGCGGAGTGCGCAGCCTCATCTCATGTGTGTTGTCCGGGCTGGTGTTATCCGCCTTGCTCCTGCGCTCGCCTTGGCGTCGCGCCCTGCTTGTCGGCCTCGCTGCCCCGCTCGCCTTGGCTATGAACTTTGCCCGTTCCCTCGCCCTTACCATGCTGGCGAAAAACGGCGTCGACATCACGGGTTTCTGGCACGACGCGCTTGGATATGCGGTCTTAGCGGTCACGGCTGGGCTGCTCGCGGCGTTGGCTTTTTTTCTCGAGGAGGGGCCCTGGCGACCGACCCCACGGGCGAGCGAACCGGCGGGCAATGCTTGGCGACCCGCGAGCGTGTTCGCCCTCGCGGCGCTGGCGTTGGCCTTTGCTTGGGTCGGACAACTGCTTGCGCGCACTCATCTCGGTGCGTTGGGTGATTTGCCGCCGCCGGAGCTCGCGCGGTTGGTGCCGGCGACGGCCGAGGGTTGGACTGTGACAACGCGCAAGGACTTGGGGCGCTTTGCCGGTTCCCTGCGCACTGACCATCTGCTGGAGCGTTCCTATGCCAAGTCCGGAGCGGATGGACGGCGCGTGCAGTTGACCGTCTATACCGCTTGGTGGCCGGCGGGGGCGTCTTCGGTTAGCGAGGTTGCCACGCATACTCCCGAGGCTTGTTGGCCCGGCGCGGGTTGGACGCTCCTGCCTGAAGGCACAGTTCGCCGCTCGCTGGAGTTGGCGGATGGACGGGTGGTGGGCGAGGCCGAGCAGCGCTCTTTCGTTGGCAATGGTTACCCACAGCATGTCTGGTTTTGGCACTTGGTCGATGGAGAGCTGATCGGGCCCTTCGAGCCGAAGTCGTGGCGGCAGCAACTGCGTTTATTTTTCGAGCGCGGTGTCCGGCGGGACGCGCCTCAAGTGTTTGCCCGGCTTTCGAGCAATCGGGAGTGGTCGGAGATCGCCGCCGAACCGCTGGCTGGGAAGGTGCTCGCGGGGCTGGCCCGATTGGGCGTGCCACTGCGTTCAACCGAGGTTGCGGGGGTCCCCGGTGCGCCGGAGTGAGTCTGCGGTCAAAAGGGGATTGCGCGACACGCGCGGTCGCGTTGAGCTAGTATTTTACGTCGGTCTGCGGGTGTAGTATAACGGCTATTATGCGTGCTTCCCAAGCATGAGACGAGGGTTCGACTCCCTCCACCCGCACCAACTGTAAGTCACGCTGCGCCGAGCTGGAGTATCCGTTCGTAGTCCGTTTTTTCAAGTGGCATGACGGACAGGCGGCTTTGGCGAAGCAGGGGTAGTTCTGCAAGTTGAGGGTCGGCTTTGATTGTGGCGAGCTCGACGGGGCGGTGGAGCGAGGCGCCGAGCTTGAGTTCGACCGCCGCCCAATCGCCCTCGGTCGCGGAGGGATCGGGGAAATGCTCCTTTGCCACGGTGGCAGTGCCCTGCACGGCCTTGGTCGTGACACTGGCGTAGAAGAGGACTTGGTCGCCCTTTTTCATCGCGCGGAGGTGGTTGCGGGCTTGGTAGTTTCGCACTCCATCCCAGACGGTGCGTTTCTCGCGGAGAAAAGTTTCCCACGCGTAGGCTTCAGGTTCGGTTTTTACCAGCCAGTATCGGGTTGTCATGTTACCCTTGGATGAATGCTTTCGTCGGCGTGGACGCAACTCCGCCTGATAAAACAGACTCCGCTCTGGCCGCGCGTGCCGAACGCGCCCGGACCGTGTTGTGGATCATAACTGCCGTGCTGGTCCTCTTGCCGATTTTGCTGCTTATACTTTTTCATACCTGATTGGTCAGAGACCATGCCTTAAGCCCCGCTCCCCATCTACCCATGACTCTCGGGAGCAGGTCCCCGCACTAAAGTTGACTTTTAAGGCTTGTAAAATATTGATATATAACGAGTAAACAAGCTTAAGGAAGATGGCTTTTTCGTTGGTCAACCCTCCGGGGCCGCCACCGCTAAAAATGACGCCAGAGCGGGCTCGGGGTTCATCTCTGCCATGCGCCAACCGATCACTAAGCGACTTTCTGGGGCCGGTCCTTCCAGCGGACGGAAGGTCACGCCCTCCGGCAGCGGGCGGGCCTCGCTCGGGCACATGAAAGTCGCCCCAAGTCCGGCACGCACCAGTCCGACTGCGTTGGCCCGGGGCCAGACCTCTTCGGCGATGCGGGGCGTCACGCCGGCGCGGGAAAAGGCCGCCAATACCCGGTCGTAGAAGCCGGGGTTGTGGGTGCGGGGGAAAAGCACCCAGGGCACCGCCGCCAGATCCCGCAAGCGTAGCGAAGGGCTCGCCGCTAAGGCGTGGTCGGCCGGCAGCAGCACACCGTTTTTTTCCCGCAGTAGCTCACGGGTTTTTAAGCCTGGGGTGGTGGTGTCGGGATGAAAAAAACCGCACGCGATTTCCCCTGCCGCCAGCGCCGCGAGCTGGGTTGAGGTGGGTGACTCGTTCAGCTCCAGCCTTATCCGCGGATAGGCCCGGTGAAACTCCCGCAGGATGCCGGGTAACACCGTCGCCATCGCTAGACCGGTAAAACTCACCTGCACCCGCCCAGTCTCGCCCTCCGCCAGCGCTCGCAACTCGCCCGGCACCGCCGCCAGTCCACGCAGGATAGGTTCGACCCGCTCGGCCAGCGCTCGCCCCGCCGCCGTGAGTTCCACCTTGCGCCGCGAACGCGTAAAAAGCGCCGCGCCCAGTGCCAACTCCAGCTGTGCAATCTGCCTGCTCAAAGCCGGTTGCGCCACCGCCAACGCCTCCGCCGCCTTGCGGAAATGCAGCGTCCGCGCGACCTCGCGGAAATAGACCAGATGGCGCAGTTCGTAGGAAAATTGATACTCACGAGGCATCACCGAAGGGGAAACAAGTATTTCCTCGCAATGCAATCTTCTGCTAAGATTGCGCTTATTCCGGCTATTTTTAAAACCTCCCGCCGTCCTTCCTGTCTTTAACCAAACCTTTGCCCGCCATGTCCGCTCAACCCAAATCGCTCTTCGAAAAAGTCTGGGACGCCCACGCGGTCCGCACCCTAGCCAACGGCCAGACCCAGCTGCTGATCGGCACTCACCTCATCCATGAGGTCACCTCGCCTCAGGCCTTCGGTATGTTGCGCGACCTCGGTCTAAAGGTCGCCTTCCCTCACCGCACCTTTGCGACCGTGGACCACATCGTGCCCACCAACGAACTTGTCGAGCCCTACAAGGATAATCTTGCCCAAGCCATGATGGACGAGCTGCGCAAAAACTGCGCTCAGTTTGGCGTCACCTTCTTCGACCGCGCATCTGGTAAGCAGGGCATCGTTCACATCGTCGGCCCTGAGCAGGGCATCACCCAGCCCGGCACCACTATCGCGTGCGGCGACTCCCACACCTCCACCCACGGTGCCTTCGGTGCCATCGCCTTCGGCATCGGCACCAGTCAGGTGCGCGACGTGCTCGCCACCCAGACCATGGCCCTCGGCGCCTTAAAAGTCCGCCGCATCGAGGTGAACGGCAAGCTCCGCCCCGGCGTTTACGCTAAGGACGTTATTCTCCACATCATCCGCCTGACCGGCGTGAACGGCGGCACCGGCTTCGCCTACGAGTATGCTGGCTCCACTTTCGACGCCTTCACCATGGAGGAGCGCATGACGGTGTGTAACATGTCGATCGAGGGCGGTGCACGCGTCGGCTACGTTAATCCTGACGAGACCACCTTTGCCTACCTCAAGGGCCGCCCCTACTCACCGACCGGCGCCGCCTGGGATGACGCCGTCGCCCGCTGGCGCTCCTTTGCTTCCGACGCCGGTTGCCGTTACGATGACGTCATGGTTATCGATGCCGCCGACATCGCTCCTTCCGTCACCTGGGGTATCAATCCCGGCCAAGGCATCTCCATTAACGAGAACATCCCCAGCCCCGAGACTGCGACCTCGGAGGACGACCGCGCCGGTATCATCGAGGCCCTCGAATATATGAAGCTGCCCGCCGGCAAGCCCATCAAAGGCGTCAAGATCAACGTCGCCTTCCTCGGCTCCTGCACCAATGGCCGTCTCTCCGATTTCCAGGAGGTCGCTAAATACATCCAAGGACGTAAGGTCGCCCCCGGAGTCCGCGCCATCGCCGTCCCCGGCTCCCAGATTGTCGCCCTGCAGTGCGAGAAGCTCGGCCTAGACAAGATCCTCGCCGAGGCGGGCTTCGAGTGGCGCGCCGCCGGTTGCTCGATGTGCCTCGCCATGAACCCCGACAAACTTATTGGCGACGAACTCTGCGCCTCCTCTTCCAACCGCAATTTCAAGGGCCGCCAAGGTTCCATCACGGGGCGCACCGTCTTGATGAGCCCTGTCATGGTCGCCGCCGCCGCCGTCACCGGCGTCGTCTCCGACGCCCGCGAGATTTTCGCGGTCTCCAACAACTAAAACCACCAAACCTGATTAACCACGGAGGACACGGAGAGCACAGAGAGGCCGATCCTATCTGCTCTGTGTCCTCCGTGCTCTCCGTGGTTAAAATCTCCGACTCTTAAATTTTATGGCTCTCGCAAAAATCACCTCTGTCTCCGGTCGCGGCGTTTATGTCCCCGGCAACGACATCGATACCGACCGCATCATCCCCGCGCGTTTCATGAAGTGCGTGGTATTCGACGGTCTCGGCGAATTCCTCTTCTACGACGTGCGCCACACTCCCGAGGGCGTGCCCACTGGCCACCCCATCGATAAACCCGAGCACAAGGGTGCCACCATCCTTCTCTCTGGCGCCAACTTCGGCTGCGGTTCCTCCCGCGAGCACGCGCCGCAAGCCATCCACAAGGCCGGCTTCCGCGCCATTATCGCCGAGAACTTCGCCGAGATCTTCTTTGGCAACAGCACCACGCTGGGCATCCCGTGCGTGCAAGCCGCCCGCGAGGATATCGCGAAGATCGCCGCCGCCATTGAGCGTAATCCCGCCCTCGAAATTACGGTGGACGTCGCCGCTCGCGAAGTCCTTTTCGGCGGCGAGAAAATCGTCATCACCCAGCGTGAATCCGCCCGCGATGCCCTTGTAAACGGTCGGTGGGATGCGATCGGCGATCTGATCGACGGCCTTCCCGCCGTCCAGACCACCGCCGCCCGACTCCCCTACATGGCCGTGGCCTGAAGCCGGCTTCGGCCGGTTTTTAGCGGGCAATGAGTTTGATAAACTCGTCGTTGTTGCGCGTCTTGGTGACCCTCGCGATCATGGTTTCGCACGCCTCCTCGATCTTGGCTTGAACGAGGGCGCGCCGGAAAAAGTGAATGGTCTCAAGGCGCTTTGGCTCGATCAGCAACTCTTCCTTGCGCGTGCCGGAAGCCTGGATGTTGATTGCCGGCCAGAGGCGCAGTTCGGCGCATTTGCGGTCGAGAATCAGGTCGCTGTTGCCGGTGCCTTTAAACTCTTGGAAAATGACGTCGTCCATGCGCGAGCCGGTCTCGACCAGAATGGAGGCGATGATGGTAAGCGAGCCGGCTTCCTCGGTGCGGCGAGCCGAGGCGAAGAGCTGGCGGGGTTTCTCCAGGGCACGCACGTCTAGACCTCCTGAACCGGTGCGGCCGGAGTTCTTGGCGGTGTTGTGGGCGCGGGACAGGCGGGTGAGCGAGTCGATGAACAGCACGACGTCGCGACCTACCTCGACGAGGCGGCGGGCGCGCTCGATGGCGAGGTCGGCGACGCGGATGTGGTTTTCCACTGGGTCGTCGTTGGACGAGGCCCAGACTTCGGCTCCCACGCTGCGGCGAAAGTCGGTGACCTCCTCGGGGCGTTCGTCGACCAGCAGGATCATGACGTGGCACTCGGGGTGATTCTCGATCACGCCCAGGGCCATATCGCGCAGGATGGTGGTTTTTCCGGTGCGCGGAGGGGCGACGATGAGGCCGCGAGTGCCCTTGCCGACGGGGCAGAAAAGGTCGATCGCGCGGGTGGTCATGCGGGCATCCTTCGTCTCGAGCTTTAACTGCTGCTCGGGCGAGATAGTGGTGAGCTGGGTAAAATCCAGTTTACGGATGCGCTCCTCCAGATCGATGCCGTCCACCGACTCGATGAATTTCATCTTTGGGTTGGGGAAGCGGCCTTCGGCGGGCCAAGCGATCCCCTTGAGGATGCTGCCCTGCTTCAGGCGGAAGCGGCGGATCATTTCCTTGGGCACGAAGGTGTCGGACGGGCGGCGGCGGCCGTTTTTCGTCGGGTCGAGCAGAGCGCCGTTGCCGCCGCCACGTTGGAGGTCGATGTCGAGGATGCCTTCTACTTTCACTAGGTTTTCTTGGTAGGGTGCGGGTGGCGCGACTAGGGGAGCGGGGGCCGCTACCGGTATAGGGGGCGGAATGGGCGCGGGCGGCGGGGCGACAACGACGGCGACCGGGGCGGGTTCCGGGCTGGGCGCGGGGGCAACTGGAGCTGGGGTGGGCGTGAAAACCGGGGTGGGAGCAGGGCGATGCTCGGCCGGGGCGGCAATTACCGCGCGGCGGGCGGGAGCCGGGGTGGAGACTGGGGCTAAGGCGACGGGAGTCGGCTCGGCCGGGGCCGCCGGGGCGGGCGTGGGCTCCGGGCTAAGGGCGAGTTCAGGCGCGGTCGAGGCGGCGTCCTTGGCGGACGCTTTCTTTTTTGCGGGGGCGCGGCGGGTGGCGGGTTTCTTAGCGGGCATTTCGGAGATTCGTAGGGTGGAGCCGGTGGCGTTCGCGGAGAATGTTTTCCGCGGGGGCTTGACGCTGCCTAAAGCGGTCTGAATAAGGGCAACGCGTTTGTGGACATGCCGTTGGACGGCGCACTTACGAATACCCTAACCTCAACCAGCACCTCAACGTGTCGGATAAAAACATCACTTCCGTGTCCCGTGAAAAACGGGTGTTCAAACCAACTGCTGAGTTTCAGCGCCAAGCCAACCTTGGCAATATGGCTTCTTACAAGAAGCTCCACACCGAGTCTGTCAATGCTCCAGAATTATTCTGGAAGCGAATGGCGACGGAGCACTTGGTGTGGCGCAAGCCCTTCCGCAAGGTCCTCGACTGGAAACCGCCCCACGCGAAGTGGTTTGTCGGCGGGGCTTTGAACGTCTGCGAGAACTGCCTCGACCGGCACCTCGGCACGGTGCGCGAGAATAAAGCCGCCATTATCTTCGAGGGCGAGCCTGGTGACGTCCGGACCATCACCTACAAGCAGTTGCATCTCCACGTTTGCCGACTGGCTCACGTTTTCGAGAACCTCGGCGTAGGCAAGGGAGACCGCGTGGCGATCTACCTGCCGATGATCCCCGAGGCCATGATTGCGATGCTGGCCTGCGCGCGGGTGGGGGCCATCCACACCGTGATTTTCGGTGGTTTCTCACCCGAGGCGGTCAAGGACCGTATCAACGACTGCCAGGCTAAGCTAGTCATCACCGCCGACGGCGGTTGGCGGCGCGGCAAGATCATCGAGCTGAAGTCGGCGGTGGACAAGGCCCTGCCCGGTTGCCCCTCCATCCAGGCTTGCCTCGTGGTCAAGCGCACCGGTCACGACATCAAGATGACTGAGGGCCGCGACATCTGGTGGCACGACGCCTGGAAGGGTGGCCCCAACCAGCATAAGGCCAAAGCTTTCGACGCCGAGCATCCCCTCTTCATCCTCTACACCTCGGGCTCCACTGGCAAACCCAAGGGCGTGCTGCACACCTCGGCCGGCTACCTGCTGGGTGCGAAGGTGTCCTCCCACTACATTTTCGACCTCAAGGAGACCGACCGCTATTTCTGCTCGGCCGACATTGGCTGGATCACCGGCCACAGCTATGTGGTCTACGGACTGCTTTCGAATGGCTCTACCGTCTTCCTTTACGAGGGCGCGCCCAACCAGCCCGAGCCGGACCGGTTCTGGGAGATGATCGACCGGCACAGCCTGACCATCCTCTACACCGCGCCGACCGCTATCCGCGCTTTCATGCGCTGGGGCGACAATTACGTCCTGAAGCATCGCCTGGACTCGCTGCGTCTGCTCGGCAGCGTGGGTGAGCCGATCAGCGCCGAGGCTTGGCGTTGGTATCACAAACTGATCGGCAAGGGCCGCTGCCCGATCGTGGACACTTGGTGGCAGACTGAGACTGGCTCGATCATGATCACGCCGCTGCCCGGCGCCACCCCGCTCAAGCCCGGCTCAGCTACGCTGCCATTTTTCGGGATCAACGCCAAGGTGGTGGACGAGACCGGCAAGGAGGTGCCCCGCGGCACGGGTGGCAAACTCGTCATCACTAAGCCTTGGCCCTCGATGTTACGCACCCTTTGGGGTGACGACGCGCGGTTTAAGCAGGCCTATTTCTCCGAGTTCCCTAAGCACCCGGACTGGTATTTCACCGGTGACGGCGCGCAGCAGGACAAGGATGGCTACTTCTGGATCGTCGGCCGCATCGACGACGTGCTCAATATCTCCGGTCACCGCATTGGCACGGCCGAGGTGGAGAGTGCGCTGGGTTCGCATCCGGCGGTCGCCGAGGCCGCGGCGGTGGGCAAGCCTGACGAGCTCAAGGGCCAGGCTCTGGTGGTGTTCGTGTCGTTAAAAAACGGCGTGGTCGCATCCGAGGAACTTAAAGAGCAGCTTCGCGCCTATGTGGGCAAGGAGATCGGCTCCTTCGCCAAGCCCGACCAGATCCGCATCGCAGCGGCCCTGCCGAAGACTCGTTCCGGGAAAATCATGCGTCGCATCCTCAAGCAAATTGCGGTCGGTGGTGAGGTGAAGGGCGACACCAGCACGTTGGAGGATTTTTCAGTCATCGCGGCCCTTCAGGCCGAGGATTAACTGGGCGGTCCGTGGCGGCGCTCCCAGCCGGGCGCCGCCCGGTTTAGTCTAAAGAGGCGAGCAGTCCGCTTAGCTCGATGGCCGGATCTTGATGATCTTGGGCGATAGCTAGCGCCAGCGCCTCCTCAAGGACCGGCCGAGCGGCTGCGCGGTCGCCGGGCTTTCCCGTCCGGAGCAGGGCTTTGCCGAGCAGGACCCGGGGCATCATCCAGTCGGCGCGGGCATCGGCGCAGATCTGGTAGTGCTGGGCGGCGGCGGCGGGTTGCCCGGCGTCGTCGAGGGCTTGGGCTAGGCTGAAGCGAAAAAGGGGATTCTCCGGCTGGCTCGTGACTAGGGCGGTGAAGCGGGCGACGCGGTCGTTCATCGAGGTCGGGGTGGGTGGATTAAATCCCGTCGATGCGCACCAGCACGCCGGTGGCGTTGTCTAGGCCGCCTGCTATGAGCGAGTCGGCGATGAGGGCGGCGAGCACGGCGGCGGGCGCGAGCTCAGCACTGAGGCGGCGGACGATGCCGGTATCGTCTATCTGACGAGAAATGCCGTCTGAACAGATCAAAAGCTGGTCGCCTGACTGCAAGGCGTGGCGACTCACTTGGACATGGAGAGGCATCGGCTGGCCAATGCAACGGGTGAGGGCGTTGCGGTAGCGGGCCTCAAGCACGACATCTTCGCCGTTGGCGCGGCGGCGGAGGACCTCGTTTTCCATCGTGTCGTCCTCGGTTAGTTGCTGTAGTCGGCCTTCGCGGAACAGGTAACAACGCGAGTCGCCGACGTTGGCGAGGTGGAGCTGTTTGTCGTTCTGCGTGATGGTAAGGGCGCAGAGGGTGGTGCCCAGACCGGTGTCGGGCGCTAGCTTGGCGGAAAGCCGGAGAACTTCTTCGTTCACCGAGTCGAACGCGTGGGCGAGGTTGAGCGCTTTACCGGCGGCCTGGGCTTCCTGAAGGAGGCGGGTAATGGCGGTAGCGGCGGCCTCGGCCCCGCCCGGGAGTCCCCCGATGCCGTCGGCCACGGCATAGATGCGCAGTTCGTCGTCGCAGAGCAGCCTATCCTCGTTTTCCGAACGAATTAGGCCAATATCAGTCTGGGCGGCGGAGGAAAGCTGCATGGAGGTCCGTCAAGTTGTGCAGAACTCGGTCCGCTTCAAATAAAAGGTTGGAAGACTTCGGCGCGGTTGCCGCGATTAAAGCGGACGTGTCTGGGCTGGGGCAGGCAGGCGAGGAACTGACGGCCGTAGGTTTTTTGCACGATGCGGGAGTCTAAAATGGTGATCACGCCGCGGTCGCGCTGGCTGCGGATCAACCGGCCGACACCCTGGCGAAAGGTCATAAGGGCATCGGGCAGGGTTAGCTCGGCAAAGGGGTTGCCGCCGCGCGCCTCGATGTGCTCGGTGCGGGCCTCCAGCACCGGGTGGGTGGGAACCTGAAAGGGCAGGCGGGTGAGGATGACTTGGGAGAGGGCGTCACCGGGCACGTCGATACCGGTCCAGAAGGACTCGGTGCCGAAGAGCACGCCGTTGCCGGCCTCGCGCAACTGCCGGGCGAGTTCGGTTCGATTAGAGCTCGGTCCCTGCATAAAAAATGGCCGGTGGGCGCCGTGGTAGATCGGCTCCACGATCTCGGCTACGCGCTGCATGTCGGCGTAGCTGGTGAAAAGCACAAGCGAGCCTCCGGCGGTGCGGCGGGTGCAGAAATCGATATGGTCCGCGAGCACGTCCAGCGCCAACCGAGCCTCGTCGCGCGTCGGTAGCGGCACATCGGCGGCGAGGAAAACCCGCATGTTGTTTAAGTAATCGAAAGGCGAATGCTGCACCTCGGCGCGCACCCGGGGGCCGCCGATGCGGGTGAGAAAAGGCTTCAAGTCGCCGGCCACCGCGAGGGTGGCGCTGGTGAAGACGACGGCGGTCTGGCGGTCGAGCAGGGTCTCCTTCAACTGCGGGGCGATATCGATCGGCGCGGAGCGCAGCGCGACCACGGTTTGGCGGCGCCCGGTGCGTTCCAGCCAGTAGACGTTTTTCTCCGGCTCCTCGAGGGCGAGAAAACGGCGGATGCCGAGTTGGGCGCCGCGTAGTTTGGCAGCCTGTTCGAGTAGCTCTTCGCGCTCGCGGCCTTCGTCAAACTTGTCGGCGCGGGTGCGGACGGCTTTCTGCAAGGCGAGCAGCGGGCCATCAAGCCACGACTCGGCGCAGTTCTCGGTGCGGATGCGGACGATGGGGCGCTGGGCGAGATGCGTTTCTTGCAGGGCCGAAAAAAATTGATGGGAAGCCTCGAGCGCATCGCCCACCAACTGGCGTTCCTCGGGCGTCCCCATTTTTTGCAACAGGCCCCGTTTCGTTTTTGGGTTGTAAAGGTGGCGGAGCATGCGGTCGACGCCGTAGCTGGATAGGCGCAGGCCGAAGTAGTCGGTCGCAACCTCGGGCACGGTATGGGCCTCGTCGAGCACCACGAGGTCGTCGGGGAACAGCACGCCCTTATCGGCCGAGCCGTTGGCGGTGGCGCCTCCGGCTGCGATCAGGGCAAAGAGCAGCGAGTGGTTGACGATGATGACGTGGGCGGAGCGTAGCCTAGCGCGGGCTCGTTGATAGGGGCAGCGTTCGGGGTCGCAGTATTTGCGGGCACAGGCGGAGGACTCGGCGTTGACCAGCTCCCACACGTCGGGTGAAGGGGCGGGCACGAGTTCATGCCTCAGGCCGGTCGGAGTGGTTTCGGCCCAGGCCGCGACGCGCTGGAGCTCGGCGTGCTCGGGGGTAGCGAACAACTCGTGCTTATCGCGCAGGGCGGTGGCAAGGCGCGTGGTGCAGAGGTAGTTGCCCTTGCCGACAAGCACCGCGGATTTGAAGTCGGCGTAAACGGCGGTGGCGGGGTCGGCGCGAAAAACGCGGCGACAGAGCGGCAGGTCCTTCTGGTCGAGCTGCTCTTGCAGCGCTATGGTATGGGTGGAGACGATCAGCTGCCGCTTTTGGTCAAAGGCGTGGATGATTCCGGGCAGCAGGTAGGCGAGGGACTTGCCCACGCCGGTGCCGGCCTCGAAGACCAGAGGTGTATCGCTGGTGACCGCATCGGCCACGGCGGCGGCCATGCGGGCCTGTTGCGGGCGGTGTTCGAGCGCGAGAGCGACGTGGAGGATGCCGCCCTCGCCGAAGAGTTTCGCGGCGAGCTCGGGCGCGCGGACCGGTAGCGACGCGGGCGGGGCGTCGTCGGAGTCGGGCGGGAGGGCATCGTTTTCGTCGCGCAGGCCGATCATAGCGGGTTGGGTAGCGTGCGCCCCCTATACGGAGGCGCAAGCCCGGTGCGCGGAGAATGCCCGCGCACGGGCTGGACGCTCGGGCCTGGGCCGCCAACCATGCGGACATGAATGCCAACTGGACAGAGACGCTCGCGGAGTTTTTGCGCAATGAGCCCGGGGTCGGTGCGGTGCGGCTCGATGCTGGCGCGCGGCGCGTGCAGCTCGCCACCCTCGGTCAGGTCGATGTGGAGCGTCTGCGTGTCCGGCTCGATGCTACCTTAGCGACGATCGCGGCCGAGCTGGAGTCAGACGCGGCGGCGCCGACCGGGTTTACCCTCACCCGCGAGGGCGGGGTGGTGCAGCTGAGCGGGCCGGGTTGCGAGACCGCGCCGAAGCTGTGGCGGTGGAAGGAGTATGCGTGGCCCGCTTCGGAGCGGGACGAGTTGGAGGACGCGCACAAAGAGGATGATTGGCGCGAGCTGGCGACCTTCGCGTCGACCTGCGGCGGGTTGGGCCTAGCCGGTTGGGCTTGCACGGCCTTTGGGCTGGGGCCGGCGTGGCTGGCGACGGCGTTGTTTGCTGCGGCTTTAGTGGCGGGCGGCTGGGATGCGGCCATCGACTCCTGGGCCAATCTGCGCCGCGGGCGGCTGGATATTCACTTTCTCATGCTCGCGGTCGCGGTGGGTGCGGCGGCCATCGGGGCCTGGAGCGAGGCGGTGTTGTTGTTGTTTCTCTTCTCGGCCTCGGGCGCGATGGAGGCTTTTGCCAACGAGCGCACGCACCGTGAGGTGGATGCGTTGCTCAAAACCGCGCCGAAACAGGCGACGCTGGTCGGCGGCGACGGCCAAGAGCGGGTGGTGGCAGTTGAGGAGGTCGGGGTGGGGGACTTGGTGCGGGTGCGACCCGGCGAGGCGTTTTGCGCGGATGGCGTGGTCGAGGCAGGCGAGAGCGGCGCGGATGAGTCGGCTCTTTCCGGCGAGGCGGCCCCAGTGGACAAGGCCAAGGGCGACCCCGTGTATAGCGGCACCATCAACCTCGGCGGCACCCTCGACTGGCGGGTCGCCCGCTTACCCTCCGAAAGCACCTTGCAGAAAATCATCCGTCTGATCCATGGCGCGCAGAAAATGCGGGCCCCTAGCCAGCGTTTTACCGATAAATTCGGCACCTTCTACACCTACGTGGTGTTGGGCGTCAGTGCGGCGATGTTCCTTGTCTGGTGGCGCGGACTCGGCATCGAGCCTTGGCGTGGCACGCCGGAGGCACCATCGGCTTTCTATCGGGCGATGACCCTGCTGGTGGTGATGAGCCCGTGCGCGCTGGTGTTATCCATACCATCCGCCATCCTTGCGGCGATCGCGTGGGGCGCCCGGCGCGGGGTGCTTTTTCGCGGCGGCGCGGCCCTCGAGAAGCTGGCTGGGGTCAACGTGATCGCCCTCGACAAGACCGGCACGCTCACGACCGGAGAGATGGTGGTCGAGGCCTACGAGAGTTTCCCGCCGGGCCGGGAGAACGAGGTCATGGAGCTGGCCTTGGCCCTCGAGGCGCGATCCGAGCACCCGCTGGCGCGGGCCATCGTGCGTGACGCGCGGGCGCGGGGCGTGGCGGAGCGAGTGATCGAGGGCTTCGAGTCGCTTACCGGGCAGGGCGTGCGCGGCCGGCTCGGGGACGCGCCGGTGATGCTTGGGCGGCGGGAATTACTGCAAAAGGGGCCTCTCAAGGGCTGGGCGGAGGGTCTCCCCAACGCGGCGGCGGAGTTTTCCGAGGTCTGGGTGGTGGGGCCAGGTTACCTCGGGCGGGTGCTGCTTAAGGACGCCATCCGCCGCGAATCCGCCCCGGTCCTGGAGAAACTACGCCGCGCCGGACTGCGCACCGTCATGTTGACCGGCGACCGCCGCGCGACGGCCGAGGCGGTGGGCGCGGAGCTGGGGCTGGACGAAGTGCGCGCAGGGCTTTCTCCAGCGCAAAAGGTCGAGAGCGTGACTGCGCTAAAGGCCAGCGGCCGGCGCCGGGTGGCCATGGTGGGCGACGGTGTGAACGACGCCCCCAGCCTGGCCGCGGCGGACGTAGCCATCGCCATGGGCGCGCGGGGCAGCGACGCCGCGCTCGAACAGGCGGAGATCGTGCTGATGAACGACCGTATCGAGGGAGTTTTTACTGCGTTTGACCTGAGTCGTCGTGCCCGGGCGGTGATCCGGCAGAACCTGATCATCGCGCTCGGCGTGGTAGCGTGCATGGCGTTAGCCACGATTTTTGGCCGGGTGCCGCTAGCCCTCGGCGTAACGGCCCACGAAGGGAGCACTGTGCTGGTCTGCCTGAACTCGCTGCGCCTGCTCTTCGCTAAAGGGGACTGAGGCGGGAGAAGCGGCCAATGCAGTAACAAAGAGTTCGAGTTGAGAGGGACTTGGATGCTATGTTGCTCTCGATTGTGATGCTTAGTCCGATTATGAATCGTCTGTCTTTGTGTCTTTGTCCGTAGCCTGCATTGCGGCGTCAATCAATAGATTTAAGTCTGCGGATTTTTAGCATTTCTCGGCCCGACCCCTTTAAGCTCGCTTTCGGTTACGGCTTCGACAGCATCGGCAACCGCACCTACGCCATGACCAACGGCCGTTACGACGAATACCAGGCCGACGCGCTCAACCGCTACGTTTCCCGCGACGTGCTCGGGGTGGTCGATGTGCGTGGCCGCGCCAACACCACCGCTGCCGTCCTCGTGAACGACCTGCCCGCCAGCCGCTCCGCCGACGGAGGTTTTTATGCCGCCGTCGTGGTGGAAAACGGGGCCGCCCCCGTCGCCCCCGCGATCAAGATCCAGGCCACCAACGGCGGCAATGCGCCCCTGGTCGCCACCGAGCCTCGGTCCGCCTTCCTGCCGCAGACCCCGGAGAGCTACGAATACGATCTCGACGGCAACCTCACACTCGACGGCCGTTGGACTTACACATGGGACGGGGAAAACCGCCTCGTCGGGCTGGAAACCCGGACGGACGTCGCCGCCGCCCTGCCCGGCCTGACTCGTCAAAAGCTGACCTTCGCCTACGACGCGCGGGGCCGGCGCATCCTGAAACGCGTCTTCACTTGGAGCACCTCAACTTCAACTTATACCTTAAACTTGGAAACGAAGTTTTTGTATGACGGCTGGAACCTCCTGGCCGAATACAACGGCCTGAACGCCAACGCGCTGGTTCGCTCCTACGTGTGGGGTCCCGATCTTTCCGGCTCGTTGCAAGGAGCGGGTGGCGTCGGCGGCCTGCTCTGGGCGACGGTCGCGCCCGGCTCCACTAGCCCCGCGCCAGGCAATTACGCTCCGGCCTACGATGGCAACGGCAACATCGTCGCCTGGATCGATCTGGCCGATTCCAGCGTGGACGGTAAACGCGACTACGGCGCCTTCGGCGAAGCCGTTTTGGCCACCGGCCCCGCCGCCAGCCTGCCCTTCGCCTTCAGCACCAAGTATCGCGACGCGGAGACTGAGCTGTATTATTACGGCTTCAGATACTACAACCCGAATACGGGACGCTGGCCAAGCAGGGATCCCATTGGGGAAAAAGGCGGATTGAATTTATACGGCATGGTTGGGAATGATGCCGTGAATCGATGGGATTATTTGGGCCTTAGGGATTGCACATGGTTGATTCGCATGTCTCATGGAACTGGAATAAATCCAGGCGATGGGGAAGAAATTGGCCCGGATGCAATCAAAAATAGTAACGCCAGATTCCTGAAGGGCAATAAAAACGGCAACAAGCTCCCGGAGGGTGACCGCATAATAGTAATCGGCTGCCACATGAATGAGCAAAATAACAAAATCCCCAATGATAAGAGAATCCCCGGAATTCCGGATGCCCATGAGGAACCTGATGGCACCATTTGGAGCACGCAACTACTAGACCTTATGGACACGGTCTTTGCAGCAACTCAGGCAGCGATTGAGAATCAATGCGGGAAGGATTGCTGCGAATCTGTATCCTTGTCTGTTTCGTGCCCAGACTCCCATGTCGCGCATTATGAGAGTCAATGGGTTCGTGATGCACTGCCCAAGACGAGAGGCACAGTTTCGAAATGCGGAAAAAGCTTCAAATATAATTGCGCCACCAAGGGCTGGACAACGACGACGGAATGAGCACTCGTAATATTAACGCTTTGGCACTGGGGCTTGCCTTAGTTTTTTGTGCAGCCGCCTCGGCTGCTCCAGTGGAATTAATTAGCATTAGCCAATTTACGCCCGGTGATTTTGATTACAGTCCCTACAAAGTCATCGTCCCCCCGACGGAAGTCAAAGGGGATAACATAAGGGTGATTGTCATCGGTGGGGTGCGAGATCCGGGCGTGTATTTCGTTGAGCGGAATGCGACCATCTCGGGTCTTTTATCGCGCGTGTCGTATTCGCGCACGGCCTCCATCACGGGACTTGTCTTAGGAAATAATAAGTCGGGGATTCAAGTTGACTTCCGAGTTACGGAAGGTTCCCAGCGTAATCTGAAGATAGCCTTGGAGCGTTGGGTGCTAAATGATGGTGATGTGATATTTATACAGGAGCCGGTGGGTTGATGGCCTGAACAAAGGCCGAGCCAAAGGGCGCGCCAAGCCAAAAGGGTCAGCCGTCAAGCCTAAGGGGTCAGGCCGAGAAATGCAAAATCGAGGCTTGCTGGTTGGGTGAAGCTGAAGGATGTTTGGAGAAATGGCGCGTAAGCTACGAATTGAATTCGAGGGGGCGATTTATCATGTCTTGAACCGTGGGAACTACCGGCGGGATTTGTTCACCAATGCCGGCGAGGCGCAGGCGTTCGTCGGGGCCTTGCAGGAGGCGGTCAAGATCCACGGTTGGCGGTTGCATGCCTACGCGGTGATGCGGAACCACTACCATCTCGCATTGCAGACTCCGCAGCCGAATCTCAAGGACGGAATGCATTGGCTGCAAAGCACCTTCGCGACGCGGTTTAACCGCCTACATGGCGAGCGCGGGCACTTGTTTCAGGGGCGTTATCAGGCCTTGTTGGTTGAAAATGACGCGTCCCTCGGACGATTGGTGAACTACATCCATCTAAATCCGGTGCGCGCGGGTATCGTTCCGCCCGAGCAGGTGGCGAGCTTTCGTTGGAGCAGCCTGCGTGCGTTTGTGGGGGGCGAACGTTTTGCGGGGCTGGAGGCGGTCGATTGGCTGCGGGCGGCGGGACTGGCGGATGACGCCGAGGGCTGGGCCGCCTATGTGCAGCGATTGCGCAAGCCGGGCCAACGGGGTCGGGCCGAGAATTGCAAAATCCGCCCGCTGAAACGCCTTCGCCGCGTTAAGATCCTCGCAGACTCGGCGGCACGTCTCGCGCCAGCCCTGCGCCGAGCCTGCGAGCTGTCACGAGCCCTGCTTGCTCCCTCGCTTGCGCTCGGTCTGCTGGAGTGCAACCCCGCCCGGCCCGGCCCACGGCGCAGGAATGCGCCGTAGGGGCAGCGCTCCTGTAAGACCCGCGCCGGCACGTCACAGGCCCCGTCCGCTCCGCTCCCGGTTCCTGAGTCGTGCCCGGGCTGAAGTGACGGCCAGACCCCTTTCCCTCGGCGTTTCGGGTGAGTTTTTGCAAAAAACCACACTTCCCACATCAATCCTTAACATGCGCGCGTCAGATTAATCGTGCTCAACCGTATCCCGCCGCCGTGAAATCCTCCAGTTTGCGCATCTCGTTTCTCGCCGTGACGGCCTTCGCCGCGTTCGGCCTCATCGCCCCGGCGGTCCTCGCCGATCCGCTGCTCAGCTCGTGGCTCACCACGAACTCCACCAAATACGCCCGCATCTACACCAGCCCCGCCAACCGCACCGCTGGCGTCTCCACTACCACCTGGACCGGGCAGACTTCGCCCACCTACGCCGGTATTCATGAGATCAACTTTTCGGCCAGTTGGGTTTACCTGAAAAATACCGGCCTCGCCAGCTATGTCATGGGTCCTTGGAACAACCCTAACCTGCCTAAAAACCAAGGCACCGCGACCAAGGTTTACCGTTTCCCCCGAACGCCCGTTATCCCTGCCACCAAGACCCCCACCGGCATGGGCGTGATCGGTGTCCTCGTGGACGGCGTCTCCATCTACAACACTTCGGATGGTTTCTCTTACTCGGTGGCAAACGGGAAAGACGCCACCCCCAACGGCGGTATCGGCGCCGGCGATGGCATCTGGAACCGCGACGCTTGGCCCAACGAATTTGTGTCCTTCGATTACGCGCTCAACCACCCCCAGCCCAGCGGCGACTATCACTCCCACGCCAACCCCATCGCGGTCCGCTATCAACTCGGCGACAACGTCAACTACGACGCGGCCACCAAGATCTACTCCGAAAACACCGCCACCACCACCTTCGCCCACTCCCCGATCATCGGCTGGATGAATGACGGTCTTCCCTACTACGGGCCCTATGGCTATTCCAACCCCTTGGATGCGACCAGCCCCGTGCGTCGCATGGTCTCCGGCTATGTCCTGCGCGACGGTTCCTACGGCACGACCAACCTCACTGCTACCGGACGCACCACTTTGCCCGCCTGGGCCCTGGCCGCGCAAAACCGTGCCCAGCTCAGCTCGTCCGCCCAGTATGGTCCGGCCGTGAACACCACCTACGCGCTCGGTCATTTCTCCGAGGACTATGATTACCTCGGCGATCTCGGCTTCACTCAGGGAACGAGCAGCACCGTCGGTGCCTACACGACGCTCTACGACCTGAATAAATACAACGTGCGCTACTGCGTCACCCCCGAGTTCCCGAACGGGACTTGGGCCTACTTCGCCACCATTTCCTCCACCGGCGCCCCTTGGTATCCCTACAACGCCGGCCGCTGGTATTATGGCACCAAGAACGCCGCCGCCAGCACCACCACGGTCATGAACGCCGACACCCCGCTGACCCAGTATTATAAGGGTGCTGCCTCCACCGCCGAGACGTGGACAGCCTCGCCCGTCACGGTATCTGGCAGCGCCGTCACCATCTCTTGGAACGCCGTAGAAGGCGGCACCTACCAGGTCAGCGCCACCAGCGATCTTGCCACCTGGACAAACCTGGCGCCCACGGTGACCGCCACCGGCGGCAATAGCGCCGGCTTCACTGAAACCGATGCCACCTCGAGCTCAAAAAAACGCTTCTACAAAATTACGCGCACCGGTTTGGCGACCTACGATTCGGTCGGCTACTGATTCGGCGTGTCTCGTCGTATCATGCATCGACTCTCGGCCACACACCGGCCTTTCTCTGGATTTGCTGCCACCGCGATCCTGGTTTTCACCGGCCTTTTCCTTGCCGGGCCCAATCGCAGTGCTGCCTCCAGCCTCGAGCTGACCATCCGCCCGGTTTTTAACGGCGCGCCTCTGCTGCTCGATTCGCTGCGTTACCCAAACGCGGCTGGCGAGACGCTCTCCGTCACTCGCCTGAGTTACCTCCTAAGCAGCTTCGCCCTCGAGCGCGAGGATGGCACCTGGATCGAACAGGTCGGCCGCTACGCCTGGTTTGATGCCGTAAAACACCGCGACACCGTTCGTCTCGACGACATACCCAATGGCCGTTACCGCGCCCTGCGGTTTTGTCTCGGCCCTGATCCCGAGGCCAATGCCGCCGACCCTGCGCGCTTCCCCGCCGACCACGCTTTAAACGCGAACTTCAATGGGCTCCATTGGAGCTGGCAGGGCGGATACATTTTCCTCGCCCTCGAAGGCCTCTACCGCGCGCGTGCGGCTACCTCCAGCGATACAGTCCCACTCGCCGCCCCGATTTTTACCGCCCCTCCGCTCAGCGGCTATGCCTACCATCTTGCCCGTGATCCGCAGCGCACCCGCATCACCCTCACCGCGCCGCTTTACCTCACTCACGATGCTGGCGTGGGAGTTGATTTCGATCTCGGCGCGCTGCTTAACGCACCCCGCCCGCTCTCCTTCGCCCGCGACGGCGCCGCCACCCACTCGAGGGACGGTGACCCCGTCGCCGCCGCTCTGGTGGCCAACCTGCGCGGCGCGTTCCGGGTCGCGGGTGTGTTCTCAGCCGCCCCCGCGATCAGCGTCCCCTCGCCGGTCAAGCCGCTGTATCTACCCGCTCGTTACACTCCTTACCGATTAAAAATCGCAGCGAGCTTCCCCATCCCTGACCTCCCGCGCGATAATCCCCTGATGGAGGAACGTATTGCGCTGGGCAAGGCTCTGTTCAACGAAACCGCCCTGTCCCGCGACGGTGCACTCTCCTGCGCCTCCTGCCACCAAGGCGGAGCGGCATTCTCCGATCCGCGCCGCGTAAGCCTCGGCGTGGGTGGAAAGCCAGGGACTCGCAACGCGATGCCGCTTTTCAATCTGGCCTGGAAATCCAGTTTCTTCTGGGACGGCCGCTCCCCCTCTTTGCGCGCCCAGATTCTTGTGCCGATTCAGGATCATGCCGAGATGGATGAAACCCTCGAGCGAGTCGTGGCAAAGCTAGCCGCCGCTTCGGTCGACGCCGCCCCTGATTATCCCGCACTCTTTATGGCGGCTTTCGGGGCGCCCGAAATCACCACCGAGAAGCTCGCCCTGGCACTGGAGCAGTTCCTCCTGACCCTCACCGCACATGATGCGAAGTTTGATCGTGCGCTACGTGGCCAAGAGAACCTTACCGCCGATGAGCAACGCGGCTTTGAGCTGTTTATGACCGAAAACGATCCCCGCACCGGCCAGCGTGGAGCCGACTGTTTTCACTGCCACGGTGGCCCGCTTTTTAGTGACCACCAGTTCCACAACAATGGCCTGACCGCTACTGAAGATATAGGCCGTGAAAAGTTTACGGGCATGACCAGCGACCGAGGAAAGTTCGCCACGCCCAGCCTTCGCAATGTCGCCCGCACCGCACCGTATATGCACGATGGGCGTTTCAGCACGCTTGAGGAAGTCGTGGCCCACTACAGCGAAGGCGTGGTTCGCACGCCCACGCTCGACCCCAACTTAGCCAAACACCCCGACGGCGGTCTCCGGCTCGACGCCTCCGACCAACGCGCCCTGGTAGCCTTCCTCAAGACCCTTGAGGAACTGCCCGCGGTTGAGGCTCGATCCTATTGATCGCTCCGGTGATTGGGGACGGTAGGGTTAGTCGTCTAAGGGCGGAGCGAAGACTACCTCGAGATGCAAGGCACCCGAGGCCGGGGCGATCGCGGTGAAGCGGATCAGGCGATAACCCGGCGCGGGCACGTCGTGCGGGGCGGGGCCGGAGGCGGGTGCAGTCTCGAACGCGGTTCCGGCCGGGGACACCAAGCGCAGGTCGAGGCGGCGGCCTTCGCGGCGCAGGCGGGCGAGGGAGCCGGAGGTTTCGGCGTCGGCGCGGGTGACGAGTGTCCAGGTGATCTCGGCGCCGGGACGGAGCCCGGCGAGATCGTCGACTACGGTGAGGCCGTGGGCGTCGGGGTGCGGGGTGAGGCGGCGGATAGCGCGGGAGACGCCCGGGCCAAGCACGGGCGCTAGGTCGGCGGAGACGCCAGCGGCGGGCGGAGAGGTGAAGTCCAGGAGTGACACGCGTCCATCCACGCGATGCAGGGCGTGGTCGATGGTGAGGGTGTTATGGGCCTGACTGGTGTAGCGAAAAACCCGCCAGCGGTCGCCGGTTTGTTTGCCGTCAAAGATACTTAACCCGGCTTTTTCCAATTCATAATAAGTCTGCATGCCGAGGTCCTCGGCCCAGCGCACACCGTCAGTTTCGAACACGAAGGAGCCGCCGTCCATGTGGGCGTGGCTGTCCGAGGGGGAGCCGCCCTTGACGGCAAGATAAAGGCGACGGGTCGGGTTACCCGGCCCGCGGAAGATCGCGACGGGCACGGAGCCCGCGCCCAGCCAGGCGTCCCAGGGCGAGGCGGATGCAGCCGGCGGCGGCTGCCAGTAGAGCAGAGGCCAGAGTAGTTCCGACTCTTCCCGGGGATATTTTGCCGGCGGCACGAAGGGGGCGAAGTGGCGGTGCTGGTCAGTGAGCAAGGCGGGGTCGGCGAGGCGGCGGGCAAACCAGAAAAGCAGCGGGTCGGGACCGCTCGAAAGTCCGCAATCGGCGAAGGTGTAGGGTTGGCCGGAGGGGGCGGTTAGCCGGGTTTGCACCTGGGCGCCGGCAAAAAACGCGGCGGTGTCCGCCATGAGACGTTCGTCGCCCAAGGCGGATTGCAACGCGGCGAGGGTAAGGGCGGTGTAGGAACTGCCGTAGCGCCAGTAACCCGGGCCCTCGGGGTAAACGCCAGCTGGCTCGTAGGGTTGGAGACCGTGCCGGTAGGACTGCGCGAGCAGGGCGAGGGTGGCGCGGGCGGCGTCCGGCTCATCCTCGGCGATGGCCAAGGCGCCGAGGGTGAGGCCGCCGAGGCAGACCTGGTTCCAATTATTATTACGGGTATGCCACCAATTGAAACGCGAGTCGGGATCGAGGCCCGGGCGGATGCCTTTTTCAAGAATGGCGGTCCGCAAGGTGGCGCGGGTAGCGGGCGACAGATCGGTGTGGAGCCAATCGTAACCGAGGGCGAGTGCGGCGGTCATCTCGGCAACGTCGAGGAAGTGGGCGGGGTTCCAGTCAGGGAAGGCAGCGGCGGCGAGCAGATTGCGCTCGGCGGCGGCGAGGAAGGCGGGATCGCCGTCGAGATGGTGGGCGGCGCTGAGGAAAATGGCGTCGGCGCGAATGCGGCGGGAAACCCAGAGCAGGCGTTTACCTTCCAATTCGCGGCGCGGCAGGGGGGCGGCGGCGCGGACGCGGGCCTCCGCCAGCACAGCTTCGATGATTGCCCGGTAATGCGGATCTGCCGCGGCTTGGGCACGCAGGCGGGGCCAGGTGGCGGCCTCGATCAGGAGACGCGGGTGGTCGGGGCGAAGGTTGCCGAGAGGGTCGGCGACGGATGGCACGGCGGAGGCGGCGCAGACGCCGAGCCAAAGCGTGAGGAGGGGTAGGAGAAAACAGGCGCGGGGCGTGGTCATGCGGTGAAAAGGGTTCGGTCCTGCGAGAGCCTTGATCCGAAGATACAGGTGATAGATAGTCCAAACAGATGGGTTACAAATCCGGGGCAAGATGCCATGGATAAACTTTTATCTGCGTCTTTGGTTTAGCGTCCATTGCCTCGTTGGTTCTTGATTGCGTCCCGTTTGCCGAAGGGTGCGATTTATCAAATCATCGTCTTTCCCGTGCTTCGTCTCCTCTTTCTTTTCCTGCTCACGGTCGGTCTTGCTCGTCCGGGCTTCGCCCAGATCCTCTTCGATGCCACTAAGGCAGAAACAGCCGGTAATGCCGACTGGGTGATTGATGCGGACTCAGCCGGGAATCCGCAACGTATCCCTACGCCGACAATTTCCGCGATCAACGCCTCGACTGCCGAGTCTTACTGGAAAGGCGGGATCAGCAGCTGGGGCGTCGCCCTTGCGAAACTGCGCAACGCGGGCCAGATCACCCTCGGTGGCAATGGCATCGAGACCCTCCCGGCTGGGGCTTCGATCACCTATGGAAATGCGTCGAATGCACAGGATCTTTCGCACTACCAAGCCTACGTCGTTTGCGAGCCAAACACGCTCTTCACCGCCGCTGAAAAGACTGCTATCCTGAACTACGTTAAAAATGGCGGCTGTCTCTTCATGATCGCCGACCACAGCTCGTCCGATCGCAACAACGACGGCTATGATTCGTTACAGGTCTGGAATGACCTGATGACCAACAACAGCGTGCAGACCAATCCCTTCGGCTTTAGTTTCAACTCCTACAGCGGCTCGCCCACGGCAGTGTTGAACAGCGCGGCCTCCGATCCCTTGACCCACGGCGCCGCCGGCACGGCCACGCAGTTCGTCTTCAACGTCGGCACCACCATGACGATCACCAACACCAGCACCACCCACGCCTCGGTTTGGCAGACCAGCCCGACCAAGGTTATGGCGCTTTATGGCACCTACGGTAGCGGTCGCTTTGTCGCCATCGGCGACAGCTCGCCAGTGGATGATGGCACCGGAGCCTCTGGAGACACCCTTTACGACGGCTGGAACAGTCCTGCCGGCAACGGCATCGTAGCGCTGAACGGAACGCTCTGGCTGCTGGCGAACAGCACCGCTACCGTCATCGCGCCCACCGTCACGACCGACGCCGCCACCTCCCTGCTCTCCAACGGGGCCGCGCTGAACGCCACCGTCAACCCCAACGGCGCCGCCACCACGGTCACGTTCTCCTACGGTCTTACCACCGCCTACGGCACCACCGCTAGTGTCGCTGGCTCCCTCGCGGGAGCGTCTGCGCAGGCCGCGAGCGCGACCATCACCGGACTCAGCGCGGGCACGGTTTATCACTATCGGGCTAGCGCGGTTAACTCCGCTGGCACCGTTAACGGCGCCGACCGGACTTTCACCACCGCCGCCGCTGCTTTGCCTGACCTCACTCTCGCCAAAACCCACACTTCGCTGTTTCGCCAGGGCCTCACCGGACTCACCTACACTTTAACCGCCACTAATTCTGGTGCCGCCGCCACCGCCGGCCCGGTGACGGTGGTGGACACTCTTCCCGTGGGACTGACTGCCACCGCCCTTACCGGCACCGGCTGGACGGTGAACCTCGGCACCCTCACCGCCACCCGCTCCGATGCCCTCGCCGCCGGCTCCAGCTACCCCCCGCTTACTCTCACGGTCAGCGCAAACGCCGACGCGCCCGCCAGTGTGACCAATACCGCCGCCATTTCCGGAGGCGGTGAGACGAATACCTCCAACAACTCCGCCTCCGATCTCACCAGTATCCTTTCTGCATCCAGCGGCGGCGCGCCCAAGGTGGTGATCAGCCAACTCTACGGGGGCGGCGGGAGTGCTGGGGCCGCGTTTAGCAACGACTACGTGGAGCTGTTTAACAGCGGTGGCACCCCGGCCGATCTCACCGGCTGGTCGGTGCAATATGGCTCCAGCACAGGCACCACCTGGCAGGTAACTGCGCTGAGCGGCTCGATCGCGCCTGGGCATTACTATTTGGTTAAAGGAGCTTCCAATGGTTCGGTGGGGAGCGCCCTTCCAGCGGTCGATGCTAACGGCACGGTCAACATGAGCGCTACGTCGGGGAAAGTGGCGCTGGTCAACAGCGTGACGGCTCTATCCGGTGCCAATCCAGTCGGCGGCACCAGTGTAGTTGACCTGGTCGGCTATGGCGCGGCCAACGGCTATGAAGGCGCTAGTCCTGCGCCTGCGCTGACGGTTTCACTCGCCGGCTTTCGGGCTAATGGCGGCCTGACCGACACGGATGCCAACCTCTCTGATTTTTCCGCGGCGACTCCTCTGCCCCGTAATGCCGCATCTCCAGCCAACCTTCCGCCCTCACTCACCGCGAACCTCACCCTGGCCAAAGCTCACGTTGGCACTTTCATGCAGGCGGATGCGGGGCGCACCTACACGCTTACGGTGACTAATACCGGCACTGGTCCGACTGTTGGCACCGTGATGGTCACGGATATGTTGCCCGCTGGACTTACCGCCACCGCGATCTCCGGCGTTGGTTGGAGCACCAATCTCTCCACCCTCACCGCCACCCGCTCCGATACCCTGGCCGCGGCTTCCAGTTACCCTCCCGTGACCGTGACCGTGAAGGTGGCGGTTAATGCCGCTGCGAGTGTCACCAACACGGCCACCGTGTCCGGTGGCGGCGAGGCCAATACCGCCGACAACCTTGCCTCTGATCCGACACCCATCACGGCCCTTGCTCCCATCGAGGCTTGGCGCTTCGCGAACTTCGGCACCATCGCGCTGACGCCGGATACGGCGGACACGGCGATCGTAGCCGGAGATGGACTGCCCAACCTTATTAAATATGCGCTGGGGCTGGATCCGCATATTCCCGCAGTGACTGGAATAATAACGGATACAACCACTGGCTGCCTGCGCCTGTCGGTTTCGCTTAATCCCAATGCCAGTGACATCACGTGTCAGGTCGAAGTTACCAGCACCCTTGAAGACAACGCCAGTTGGACGAACGATGGCACCAGCATAGATCTAAGCACCCCCTCGTTTCTGCAGGTCAGCGATGGCATCTCTCTCGGGGATGGAGTTCGCCGCTTCATGCGCCTGCGCGTTACACGTCCCTAAAAACAAGGGACCGCACGACTAGGTGGCGGGAGCTAAAGGGGCCGGGCTGGATATCATGGGTTACTTATGCTCGGACGATAGTGCCATAGCCGGGAGGTGACCGAGGAGGGTTTATGAACTATAATAAAGCGCGTTACTAAGAGCATAAAATCCGTGCCGACGGTTTCAGTTTTCGCCCTTAGAATTAACAAAAGTCGGCACGATCCCTTTTGAGCCGTGCTACTGCTTGGTTAGGCTTCGGTTTATTACTCATATTGGGTTTTTCAGTGTCGAATAATATTATAAATAGTTCAGTTGTGTATTTACTTTTAATCAAACCTAACGCTCTAGATGAGTCGAACGCTTGTTTGGCGCGGTTCGTGCGAAAGCACGATCCGTGGCAGGCATCCAGCTTCGCTCCAGTGATTTTTAGGCTTTTTATAATTTTAATAAAAGATCATATTCGGCATGGCTGCCGATCCAAAACCAAACAATACCTTCCGGGCGATCCTTCCCGAGCGCACGATAGCTGATACCTACTCTAGCGGACCACAACAAGCCAACCTTCTTGAGCCTCAAAGACGGATGTCTCGGATTTTTTTTGAGGATCTGAAAATTTCGGTTAGCCTGTTCCTGTATCGCTGCCGGCAAAAGGCGATAGTGAAACCAAAAATCCGGAGAGGCGAAGTGCTTCACAACTCTTTACACTTACCTAACTCAAATTCAGCATCGGCTCTTTCCAAAAGTTTAGCGAGCTTTCCAGACGCAACATCCTGTTCGATTTGAGCGTCCCACTGCGAGGACGCAAACTCGTCAAGCCAGCGGGTAAATGCACTAAGTTCTGTCGGGCTAAGCTTTTGCACTTCGGATTCGAGTTCGGCGAGGCTCATGAGGATCGTAATGAAGCACAAGTGGGGCGGTTCGGCAATTTGCTTTCTGCCTAACGTCCGAAGTGGGCCGCGACCATACATGGCGCGAAGCCTGCGTCAGCAGGATTCGTGTCATATATGGTCGTTGGCTCTACTGCCTTGTTAGGCTCAGTTATATTCATCATATTGCGCCTTTTTCCAAGCGGCCTCTTTCGCCACTTGTGCTGGTCCGCGATATTTAGGAGCCCTACGACTCGCTGGATAATGAATGTCTTTATTCTTCGGGGGATAAGCCAATAAAATAAGTATCCAACCAATAGGTCCGAGTAAAGCCCCGGCAATGGCCCCCAGCATTTCCTTTTCGCGTGTCCTCCCGCAAAGAGCCCCAATTAGGCCGCAGAACCCAATGCTGACGAAAATTATAACGATCTCAAAAATTAGGTCCATTGTATAGTTCCTTATGATTTTTAGTTTCTTTTTGCCTAACGTCGAAGATGAGCGAAGCCGATTGCTTGGCGCGGGCCGTGCGCAAGCACGAGGTGTGACAAACAATCGGCTTCGCTCTAGTGATTTGTTGGTCTCATTATTTTCTCTGTCCGAATCTGCCTTCCAGTATACCCTTGAAAGACAAATCTTCATCTAAAGCTGGCCAATGGATGCCAAACGGAGAGACCTCAATATTGGATAGGTCGCTTTCGCTCGAACCCGACAAACGAGGATTGCCAGCTATTGGAAACTTGATTTCTAATCCTGATTCACTGGTAAGCAGGATATAACCATTCTGATACTTCGCATTGGTGATGTTATCTGTTAAGGTGCTCATTCCATTTTTTGATTATAATTTCTTTATTCTCTCTAGCTATATCTTGCGCCTTCTTGAGGTTGTGAAGACGCAAGCCATGGGAGTCGCGCAACTCGACTTCGTCTAGAACCTCAAAATACAGCTTCGCCGGCGCCATATTTTACATGGACGTGAATAGGCTCATGATCGTTGCTCTAGAAGAAGAAACGATACCCATCGATCTCGAAAATCTTCGGCATGACGTAACATGAGCAATTGTATGTATTTGGTCAAGCTCTTGTGCCTAACGTTAGAACTGAGCCGCGACCATGCCTGGCGCGTTTCGTGCTGCTCGGAGTATGAAACGTGATGCCATGCTCGTGGGCTCTACTGTCTTGCTAGGCTCATTTTTCAATTTTGATTGTATCCGAATTTATGCGAGGCAAGAACCACTTTCCAATGAACCTCACGCGATATGACATCGTCCTTGCTCGCGCTAGAATCACAAACTTCAAGAATACTGAATCTAAAATTTTGTGTGTAAGCGAGGCCTTCGCGACCAAGTAGCTCCAGCAAGCCAACATTCCCTCCATGCCCGGAGATGCTATAATCACTCCACCTCGCCCAAAATCCTCCATCACCATACGCTGAGCCGACATAGAGCTTTCCGGTCTGCACATCGGATATCAAATAGACGCCAGAAACACTCGAAAGTGCAGCGCGCCATGAGGGCATCGCGTCTTTGATAATAATATCCAATAGGCTCTTGGTGATGGATAGAGATTTATAACCCGAAAATTCAGGAATAGATAGCTTGTTTTTAGTAATTTCGGAAACCGTGATTGTATCGCTCCAATTCTCGGCCAAAAGATAAGGCTGCCGTCCAGGTCGCTCAAACGAGACAGTGAGTCTACCGATAAACTCGGAGTATTTTGACTCTTCCAATGTGGAATATAAAAACCCACGTCGCTCGGGATTCGGCACGCATCCTCGCGACAAGAAGACTCCGGCGTAGAGCCACTGCGCCTTTTGGGGCATTTGGATGAGCCCTAGGATGTATTCCCGCTCAAAATTCTTCTGATTCTGGACTTCCTGCCACGTCTTAAAATTACCGGCGCGAAATACATCCAACGGGTCTTCGATACCGGTGTAGCAAGCGAGGTGAATTTTGCAGGTAGAGGCGCGGATTGCACCTTGGATGTTCAAGAGGTCGAAGAGCTTCATGTATTATTTCTGCCCAACTGTGTAATTAGGCCAAACTGGGTTTGGCTTTTGCGGGGCGTGTTAAGTTTGGTTTTAAGCGGAATATATGAATTTTATCTTTCATAATCCGTTGGTTACTAATGATTCAATTTTATGGGTTTGTCTTCAGGCGGTCGGCTTCAGCGCTTTTTTGATTATGGACAATCACTTCAAGCAAGTGGTAAGGAGGGTGGAGCAAGCGGTGTGGTTTCTTTGCGTGGGTGGACGCGCGGGCGGGCTAGGCTTTGGATCCTTGGGTGCGAACACCGCATAAGACGGGCATGAGGCGGTTTATGGGTAGTGTAAACACGGTAGCAACGCACTCACCATGCGCTACGCGAAACGTTTTATCGCTTAGAAGGAAACGCAAGCTTTTGTCGGGCTGCCCCCAAGCCTGCGCGGAGCCAAGCCTATGTGGTCGGGTCGATTATTGCCGGTTTGAATCCTGTTATTAAGGCGAAGTAATCCCTTTGGGCGGGCTGCTTTACGCGGCGGCGGGTTCTATTCCAGCCATCAGGCGCATAAGGGCGGCTTCGCTAAAGTTGGCTCGGGGCACCTCGCCGGCGAGGCGGCCGGCGCGGAGGACCAGAATGCGGCTGCAAAGGCCCAGTAATTCGGGCAGTTCGGAGGACACCACGAGCAGGGCCTTGCCTTCGCAGGCGAGCTCGTCGAGCAGCGCGTAGATCTCGGCTTTGGCGCCGACGTCCACCCCGCGGGTAGGTTCGTCGATGAGCAATACGTCGCAATCGCGGGCCAGCCATTTGGCGAGGGCGATCTTCTGCTGGTTGCCGCCGGAGAGGCCGCTGACGATTGTCTCCAACGACGGGGCTTTCACGCGGAGGCGCTTTTGGTAGCGTTCGGCGAGCGAGCGCTCGGCGCGGCGGCGCACCCAGCCGAACCGGGATAAAAGGGGGAGCGAAGCGAGGGCGGTG
>Ga0209088_10000205_pt1 | contig 44202 bp, 47 predicted proteins | sample S_140625_EF_Meta_FD_187324 | JGI IMG/M metagenome (GOLD analysis project Ga0209088, IMG submission 187324) | Freshwater microbial communities from Lake Simoncouche, Canada to study carbon cycling - S_140625_EF_MetaG (SPAdes) (version 2) | ecosystem: Environmental > Aquatic > Freshwater > Lake ... | reverse complement strand
ATGTTAGACAATGCGCTAAAACTTCCAATCAGTGATGATGCGATCGATATCGTTGGCACCGGAGGGGACCAGCTAGGCACAGTCAACATTTCTTCAATGGCAGCGATTTTGACAGCAGCTTGTGGTTATCCAGTCTTGAAACATGGCAGTCGATCAGCCTCGGGTAAGACTGGTTCATCCGAAATGCTGGAGGAACTAGGAATCCGTTTAGATTTGACTCCAGATCAACTAGCCAAGGTCTTCGGTAAGACCCAAATAACCTTCTTTTTTGCTCCTATGTTTCACCCTTCGCTCAAAAACGTAGGTCCAACCAGAAAATCGCTGGGAGTGCCAACAACCTTTAATTTCCTGGGCCCCTTGGCCAATCCAGCCCAGCCTGTCGCAACCGCTCTAGGTGTTGCCAACGAGGCAATGGCACCTCTTTTGGCGGCAGAATTAGCCTCAAGAGGCCGAACAGGACTAGTTTTTAGGGGATCTGATGGCTTAGATGAGCTAACCACTACTGGTCCAAGCAAGATTTGGGTCGTATTTAGGGGTTCAGTGCACGAATTTGACTTCAATCCCTTAGAAATAGGCATTCCTAAGGCTCAAATAAGCCAACTTATTGGCGGAGATGCCAAACATAACGCCCAAGTTGCCAGAGACGTTCTAGGTAACGCAGGGGAGTCAGAGGCAATCCGGGACATAGTTTCACTGAATGCAGCTGCCGGAATGCTTGCCTATGATCTGACGAAAATCGACAGCCTTGAAGGATTCGATTTGAACTCTGAGTTATCAAAACATTTCCAGGAAGCAATCGCAGCGATCAATGACGGCAGAGCAATTGCGAAACTCAATGAATGGGTCTCTGTTAGTCAATCTGCTGGGGAGTAGCCTTTCTAGGCTAATAAAACATTACTTGACATAATGTTCATTATCGGCGAATAGATACAGATAAGCCTAGACTTCGAACCTGGTCTTTAGCCAGCCAACGAGCTCATGTGGTGCTACCAACTCTTCACTTGCAAATAGTTCTGACAAATTCCACCAGCGATATTCCAGCACGTCACGCAATTCATCTTGAGTAAAACCTGAGGTATCTAATTTGAAATCGTGAACTTTGAGCTCGTAGATCGTGTCTGTGTATGTGTGGTAGTTCTGACCGTCAGACCAGTCCCAACGTCCAGATGCTTCTAGAACCGGTTCTCCCAAATCACCTGGAGCTACAACCAGTCCAGTTTCTTCATAAAGCTCTCTGAGAGCTGCTGTGAGGGTATCTTCACCAGCATCTATGCCACCGCCCGGCACAAGCCATCTAGGTGGTAAGCCAACCTCAGGATCGAAGTGAGTTTTGAGCATAAAGACTTGATTTTTCTCATTTACTAGCAAAACTCTTGCAGTTGCACGGTGCTTAACGTGGATTTTCTCGGTCATTTGGAGGTTTTTGCTCCATTTTGGGTCTTTTTTGGGTCAAAACCAAACAATTTCATGGTTATTTGGAGCATATAACCAATTCCTAAGGCAAATAGGGCAGTACCTATCCCCACTGTTCCCCCGAGTAACCAGCCAGAGAGGAGCACAGTCCCCTCTCCTAAGCTCCTGATGATCCAGAATGGCCAACCGCTAACCCTAGTTAAACCAACCATCAGACCGTCCCTAGGTCCACCGCCAAGGTTTGCTGAGATATAAAGACCTGAACCTAAAGCTACGAAAGCTAGCCCTAAGCACAACCACACTATGTTGAGAAACAATCCATCAATCTCTGGCATCAATGGTTTGCTCAGATCAGCAAAAGGGCCGATGGAGATGGCATTAATGACAGTACCGAGTCCTGGCTTCTGTTTGATTGGAATCCACATCAACAAAACAAGAGCGCTGATAACTGTTGCTGAGATTCCAAAGCTCCAGCCGGTTTGATGTTGCAAACCTTGAGTCAAAACATCCCAAGGTGGAACTCCTAGACCTGTGTGGATCATCATGGCTAAACCCAAACCCACCAGATACAGTCCAACCATCAGTCTGCCAATAGGTTTAATGGCGAAACTAGTTTTGATTGAACTCATAACTAACAGCCTAACGATTCGCAGATTTTTGGAAGGAAACACATGCAAGAGCATCCTTATTTCCAAACCAACAGCGTTTCGATTTTTGCTCATCGGGGGCAAGCAGCACCAACGGAAAATACTTTAGAAGCTTTCAGACTTGCGTTAGCCGCGGGATCTGATTACCTAGAAACTGATGTCAGAACTACTAAAGATCAGATTGCAGTGCTTTTTCACGACAAAACGCTCAAGCGATTGACTGGAGTAGATAAAGAGATTGCAGATTTGACTTGGGCTGAAGTTAAAAGTTTGAAACTTGAAGGGGGCGGAACCTTAACTTCCCTGGAAGAAGCTCTAACAGCTCTCCCCCAGGCAAGATTCAATCTTGACCTGAAAGACAGTCAATCAGTCAAAACTGCAGTTAATGTGATCGAAACCAATAGAGCTCACTCAAGAGTTCTTGTTTCAAGTTTCAGTAATGGCAGAAGAGAAGCAGCATTGAAACTTTTTACACTCCCCGTTGCTACCTCAGCCAGCGCCTCAACAGTAATCAAGATCTGGCTTCTGGTAGTACTCAGAGCACCACAGTCACTCATAAACAAGGCTTTGCGGAACATCGGAGCACTTCAAATTCCTAGAAGTCAGTCATTCATGAGACTTGATTCAAAGCGCTTTATCCACAGTGTTCTTGCCTCAGGGACACAGCTTCACTACTGGACTATAAACTCACCTGAAGAGATGTTGGAACTCACTAGGTTAGGTGCAAGCGGAATCGTCACTGATGTGCCAGAGTTAGCAGTTCGAACCCTGAGAAAAGCCTGAGTCCGGGAAGTATTCCTTACAAACTTCGCTTATCTACTATGTAGCAACTTAAGTAACAACTAAAGCAAGGAAAAAGACCATGGCACAACAATCAATGCGCGGGATGCGCTTAGGCTCGGAGAGTTTCGAAAGTGCCAGAGGTGTAACCCTCTCCCCTAGAAACACACACTTGTATCGCTGCGCCAAAGAGCACGTAAGCGAAATGATTTTTGCTGATGAGGCTGAAGTTCCAACTGCTTGGCCTTGCAAGTTCTGCTCACTAGAGGCTGCTCTTTTAGACACAGACGGTAACCAGGCTTTTGCTACCGAACTTCCTAAAGCTCCTAGAACACACTTCGAGATGTTGCTAGAACGCAGATCACGTGAAGAGCTTGAAGAGATTCTTACCGAGAGACTTGATGAGTTGAAAGCAAGACGCAAGCGCGGACAGGCTGACGCAACAAACAACTAATTACTTGCGAAGGAAGATTCTTCGCAATCCAAATTTGGTCATAAGTAATAGTGCCTCGGCGACAATGTTTGTGCTCATTTTTGAAACACCAATTTCACGCTCAACAAATGTGATTGGCACTTCTGTTGCCCTGCCACCAGATCGTATGGTGCGATAAGCCATCTCAATCTGGAATGAGTAACCACGAGCGTTGATGCTCTCTAAGTCAAAGCTCTTTAGGAATTTCGCATCGAAAACTCTGAATCCCGCCGTCATATCATTTAGCTTTGAGCCAAGCATTATTCGCGCGTAAATGTTTCCACCGCGTGAGAGCCACTGCCTATAAAAAGGCCAATTCATTGTCTTGCCGCCACGGACATATCTAGATCCGATAACTAAATCAAAATTAGAACAGACTGCCAAAAGCTTTGGCAGATCTTCAGCTCGATGAGAGCCATCGGCATCCATCTCGACTAGATAGTCATAGCCACGTTCAAAAGCCCAGCGGAAGCCAGCTATGTAAGCAGCGCCTAGACCTTCCTTGCCTGCTCTATGTAAAACAGAAATGCGTTTGTTTCCCTTAGCCAATTCATCGGCTAACTGACCTGTGCCATCTGGCGATGAGTCATCGACTATCAGTAAGTCAACATTGCTATTGTGCTGAAACAATCTGGTAACTGCATTATTAATGTTGCCAGCTTCGTTGAAGGTTGGCATTATGACCAAAATCTTCAAGCTTTTTTCTTTCGTCTTCTCTGAATACTTAATCCAACTACTGCGATAGGGAATATAACTATCGCTAAATCGAAGGCAGCTCCTTCAACGTAACGACCGTACTTCACCGCAGGGGTGATGTCCTTTCTCAGAGCAACATCAGAAACCATTGCGCCTGGTTTGAAAGTTTCCAATTCATCAATTACTTTGCCATCAGGCGAATAGATACCTGAAACACCTACAGTTGAAATAGCAACGACTGTTCTGCCGGTTTCAATTGCTCGCATTCGTGATACAGCAGCTAGTTGAACACCCTGTTCACTCCGACCAAAGTCACTGCTGTTGGTCTGAATCATGATGGCTTCTGCCCCAGCATTGACCAGGTCATAGGCTAAGTAGTCGATTGTCACTTCAAAGCAAATCAACGATCCAACTTTGCCCTTATTTGGAACCTCGAAAATGCCATCTCTGGTACCAGGACTCATGTCCCAACCAATGAGTCCAATCATTTCAGGCGCAAGCTGCATAAAGAAAGAACGATAAGGAACATATTCTCCGAATGGCACTGGTCGTTTCTTGTCGTACCAGTCAACCAAACCCTTTTCCGGCACCCAGAAGTCAACTTCATTGAAGAAGTCTTTACCGCGGAATGTCTTGTTTCCGAAAAGTAGCGGTGCTTTTAATTCTTTATCGACAAATTCAGTGATCTTCATACTTGGTTCAAGCATCGTCACTGGATCAAGATCTGATGAGTTCTCTGGCCACACCATGAGATCAACATCGTCAGCTTTTCCAGATTTCACGAGTTCACGAGCAACGCCTAGGTGTTTATCCAAGATAGAACCAGGTGGGTTTATTGCAAACAGTCCAGCATTGGCGTTACCTTGAACGGCCGCAATTTTCATGGTTCCGGCATTGGCGTCATTTGGAAGCACCATTAGTGCAGGAATACCAAGGACTATTACCCAGGTGGTTAGTGTTGGCAACCAACTCCTAAACCTCAAGTTAATTCCAGATCCCGCAGGAAGTGGTTTGATGAATTTAATGGCAGCCAATGCGCTTAGGAAAGCAATGATCCAAGATAAGCCAGCTATGTCAACTGCCCAGACCAGCTTTGCAATCCAAGAGTCGACTTGACTTAGTCCAGCTCTTGCCCAAGGCAATCCCTCAAACGGAAAGTGATCGGCAACGTACTCTCGAGCCGTATAGATAGCTCCCAGAACAAAAGCGATAACAAAGCTCTCGTATCTGCCAAGTTTTAGTGTTATCAGCCAGCGCCACACCACAGCCATTACAGCGCAGGCAACACCAAAAATGAGTGCTTCGACAATCGAGAGCAGCAACCAAGGCAAAGGACCAAGGTATGTGGTCAACCACTTCAGAATTAAGCCATAGAACGCAAAGCCTGCAAGTGATCCAACGAAAAAAGCCTTGAAGAAACCAAGTTGACGAATCGAAACCATAATAAGGGCGATGCCTATAAAAATAGCTGGCCAAACATTAAACGCTGGGAAGCTAATCGCAATCCCGAGACCGCCAAGTATGCCCAGCAGTGCTCTCCCCCAAAATGAGTTCGATTGCCTAATCCAGTTCAATAAAGAGCTCATCATAACTATCTAAGCGTAATAGGAATAGGCAACTATTCCACGCTTGATTCGGTCGATGGCAGCCTGAGCAGTTACTGAGAGTTCGTCCTGATGAACTTTTGAAATCTGCTCCAGCAGGTCGATGGCTTGCTTGCACCATCTAATAAAGTCCCCTGCCAGCATCCCGGTAGCGCTCATGATGCCATCTAGTCTTGATCCAGTTGCCCAGCGATACATCTGTAAAGCCATGGTGGCATCTGGCTCTGAGCTAAGCGGTAAATGGTTGCGCTTAGATAAATCTTGAAGGTCATCCCAAACAGCAAGAGTCTGGTCAAAGACCGCAACAAAATCGCCTTTAGGTAGCTTCGGGTTGAGGTTTTCGTCATCTCGTCTTGCTTCATAGACAAGAGCAGCAGCCAGTGCCGCCAGAGTCTGCGAATCAACTCCATGCCAAATTTGTCGTCTAATACATTCGGCAACCAGTAAGTCTCGTTCGCCATAAATCTTGGCTAGTTTTCCACCGGCTTCAGTGATCTCAAGATCTCCTTCGGAAACTCGAAGATACTCAAGTTCAATTAGCATCTGACTGATTCGGTCAAATGTCTTAGCCACCTGGTTAGTTCTAGATTCAATCTGTTTGATGATGGCCTGTGTTTCACGGTCAAGCTTGTACCAACGCTCTCCCCAGCGCGCATGTGCCTCACGGTCAGGACAACCGTGACAGGCATGTGCTCTTAACGCCTTCTTCATGTTGGCAACTTGAAGTTCTTGAGCTCTAACCGCCTTAGAAGCTCGCAAATCATTGCGACGAGCTTGCCTTCCGGTTTGAGCTATTTCTCTTTCGATATCACTTATTTGCCTGCGCAGACTTGCATATTCTCTGAAATCCCCCAGATGACAACGCATCGATTCTTCATAACCATCAAGGGATGCCTGCTTTTCTCTGATGCCCCTAGCCAAACCAACTACTGATCTATCCGCTTGGAATTGAGCGAAAGAGGTTTCTAAAACTTCTCTTGATCTTCTCTGTCCAAATGCTTCTATCAAGTTCACTGCCATGTTGAATGTTGGTCTAAACGAAGAGTTCAACGGGTACGTCCGCTTAGAAGCAAGGGATGCAACATAGTTTGGATCTAAGTTAGCGGCCCATTGAATAACCGAGTGACCTTCAACATCGATACCTCGTCTTCCAGCCCGACCAGTTAGCTGAGTGTATTCACCAGGAGTGATCTGAACTCTTCCTTCACCATTGAATTTATCTAGTCGATCTAAAACAACTGTTCGCGCTGGCATGTTTATACCCAGTGCCAGCGTTTCTGTTGCAAAGACAACTTTGACAAGTTTCCTAAGAAATAGCTCTTCCACTACTTCCTTGAATGCAGGAAGCAAACCAGCATGGTGAGCTGCCACGCCTCGCTCCAAAGCATTTAACCATTCAAAGTAACCCAGGGCGGCTAAATCCTCATCCGCAATGTTGCCGCATTTCTCTTCGGCTATTCTTCTGATCACCTGCTTATCTTCAGGTTTAGTAAGTCTTATCCCAGAAGCAAGAACCGATTGAACTGCAGCTTCGCAGCCTGCTCGAGAGAAGATAAAGAAGATCGCTGGTAGTAAATCAGCTTCATCGAGAAGATCAATAATCTCCGGTTTAGTTGCCTTATAGATCCGATTGTTATTGCGCTCAGGGAAACCAGAATGCCCGCGTCTACCGCGCATTGGTTTATTGATTGGTTGTCGCATCTTGTTGGCATGACGCTGTACCAAATCAGCATTGACTCTAAGTTCCTTGTTAGTTTCATCAAATAACGGAATCAGTTCATCACCAAATAGAACGTGTTGATTTAGGGGTACGGGCCTGATTTCAGAAACAATAATCGTCGTGTCCCCACGAACCTCATCAAGCCAAGCGCCAAACTCTTCCGCGTTAGAAACTGTTGCGCTCAGGGATACTACTTTTACATCTTTTGGTAGGTGAAGAATTACCTCTTCCCAAACCGCTCCCCTGAACCTATCTGCTAGATAGTGAACCTCATCCATCACAACGTAGCCAAGACTAATCAGAGCGTTCGAGTTCGCATAGATCATGTTTCGAAGTACTTCTGTTGTCATCACTAGTATCTGCGCATCGGAATTGATGTTGGTATCACCAGTGAGAAGGCCAACCATTGCCTCACCGTATCTGGCCTGTAGCTCAGCAAACTTCTGATTGCTCAATGCTTTGATAGGTGTCGTGTAAAAAACCTTTAGCGATTTCTCAACCGCAAGATGAATTGCGAACTCTCCGACTATTGTCTTACCAGCACCGGTGGGAGCTGCAACCAGTACTCCTTGGCCAAGTGATAAAGCCTTACAAGCCTTCTCTTGAAAATCATCTAGCGGAAATTTGAGAAGCTTGATGAAGCTTTCGTAGCTTGGATTGGACTTGTTTTGTTTTGCTTTGGCGAAACGTTCAGCAGGTGTTAGTTCTTCGCTCATTCTTCGAGGTTATCTGGAATATAGTCGTCTGCTATTTCAAGTTCAGCAACGGAGTTCTTGTTTCTGAGTGCTCTTCGTTTGTCGTTTAGATAGGCAATACCTGCAGAGAGGTAAAAGAACGCGACTAGCGGAACCATCAGTAGGAACATAGACATTGGATCAGATACCGGTGTTGCAAGAGCTCCGATAACGGTGATCAAAAATATTGCCAAACGCCAGCCTTTTAGGATACTTTTAGCTGACAAGGTTCCAATCGCATTTAGCAACACCAAGATGACCGGCAGCACGAAGGCAATACCAAAGACCAATAACACGCGGACAGTAAACAAGATATATTCCGCAGCGTTAATGACGTTTGCGCTTCCTTCCGGTGTGAAGGAAAGCAAGCTCTTTACAAATTCTGGAAATAAGAACCAGCCGAAATATGCCCCACCTAAAAACAGCGGTGTGCTGGTCAACACGAATAACACGGTGTACTTACGCTCGCGTTTTTTGAGTGCTGGAGCTATGAAACCCCAGATCTGAAAGAGCCAATAAGGACTGGTTAGAAAAACTCCGATGAAGAATGATATTTGTAACCGAAGGTCAAACGCCGACACGAGCGAACCAAAGTTGATCTGTGCGTTAACGTTCTGGTCTTTAGCTAGTTCAAGGATTGGTTTCTGAAGTGCGTCGAAGACAAAATCAAAGCAATACCAACCTGCAACGGTTCCTAAGATTATGGCTAAACCTGAGCGAAATAGACGCTTTCTAAATTCACGAAGATGTCCCGCGAGCTTCATTCTCTTTTCGGGATTGCGGCGAAGAGCCATTACTCGTCTTTAGGTTGTTCTTTCTCAGAACCCTGCTTCTTATCTTCAGCGCGCTCGTCACCTAGTTGCTTCATTTCCTTTCTGAAAATGCGCATAGATTGACCGAGGCTCTTTGCAAAACCAGGAAGTTTAGGTGCGCCCCATAAAACGAGAACAACAAGCACTAAAACGATGATGTGCCACCCTTGAAGACCTTTTGCGAACATTACAAACCCTACTTTTCCGATGTCTGTTGCTTTGAACTGCTGGTCTCTAGCCTACGCTGTCGATCCAGCCTTGAACGCTTCAGAGCGCTCACTTCTAGTCTCAAATTCTTGGATTTCTGGGCTATCGGATCGATAGACCGGCTAATTCTCTTGCTCGATGCCCGAAGCTTTAGCCCCACTATTGCAAGAGAAATTACTGCGCCAAGCGCCAAGCTGCTAAAAACAAAGATAAAAACCGTGTTCATGTTACTCGATGTCCTTAGGTGCAGTCGGGGTGATCTCCCCTATTGCCTTCAGAGCGAATTCTCTAACTGCAGCCTTAGCCGATTCAGGAGCGATAACTCGAGCGGCACCACCAAATCGGGCAATTATCCGACCAAGATTACGCACGTCTCCTACCTTGATTTTGAATCGCTTGACGAAAGCACTGATGCTTTCAGGCTCTTCAACGGGTTTGAAATCGAAGATAAGCGAATAAGCCTCTGGGTCAACTTCAACGGTAACTATCGTGTCGGTCTCAGCTGGCGAGTAAATCTCATCGGATAGGACAGCGGACTTAGCCTCAGTGCTGATAGCTATTTCAGTTGCTTTAGCATTTCTCATGCGATCAACTCTGAAGGATCTGACATCCTGACTCTCGGGACACCAGCCACGTAGGTAAATTGTTTCACCCTGAGGATCTATTCGAAGCGGTTCAATAATTCGATCGATGGTTGTTACACCTCGAAGATTTAGATAGTCACAACTAATCGCAACACCTTTTGCCATAGCTTCTCTAATTATCACTAGGTCAGCATCTCTTGAACCAGGCTTGATTATTACTTCCGGTGCTGCACCACGAGAGTCACCACTAGCCAAAATCTTTTGCAATTCCTCGATTTCGCTGTTATCAATCAGACCAGGAAGAGATGAGAGATAAACCAGGCCTGCCGCTAGTGCGGAAGCTTGTCTGGAAGAAAGTCTTGGAACCTCATCGACTGCATTGCTGAAGTCATACTTAATAGACACATAGCCATCGTCAAGATCGTCATAGTCAACTAGATAGTGACCAAAGTCGTTGAAACTCATCAGATCAGTAAAGCTGATCATCTTGACAGCCTTTATGATCTCGTTTTTTGATACGCCAAAGTGCTTAACCAAGTCAGCTATTTCGTATTCTTCGCCTTGTACTAATAAACCAGTGAGCGCAAGCATCAGGTTGAAACGATCTGAATCGTCAAGTTTCTGTTCATTAGGCATGTTGATCAGCTACCTTCTCGAATCCAGCACGAATCAAGGTAGCCAAGTTCTCAGGTCTAACTACTTCGATTTCATTTGCATACTCACGCAACTGTTCTGCAAGAACATAGATGTCGTGATAGTGCAGCTCAACTTCACCTGTGCTTTTTCCTGAAGTCAGATCAAGTTCAAACCGGAACCATGCTTCGGTATCTGGTTTAACTCTTAGTAATGCCGTTTGCTTCTGAGCCAAAGCGTCGAGATCAGCAACGGCTGCATCTATCAGATTCTTCGCTGGTGGATCAAAGCTCACCGAATCTTTGCCAGCTTTAACTACCGTGATCTTGCTAACTATTCTCCTAAGCATGAAGTTTCTGGTGTCTTGACGTAACTCGTCGAAACCCATGACCAGCCATTGACCTGCGACTTGACGCAACAACCAAGGCTGCAGTGTTCTTGTCATGATCTCCCCTGTTTGAGGATTGCGGTAATCGAACTGCACGACCTGGTAGTCAGAGACAGCATTGTTCAAATCTCTAAACGAAGGCTCATAAGCCTGAATCCTTGGTGCGATACCAACTATGTCTGAATCTTCACCGACAGAGCCCATGGCGCGAAGCTTTGTTATGCCTCGACTAGCAGCGGTTGATAGCGATCCACCAGCCCAGGCTTCGGCTGCAAGGTTGAGTAAGGCTAACTGTCTTGGCGTGAACTTGATGTCTTTAGGCCAATAAAAAGATTCACGTTTGATTAGATAAACAGTTGCTTGATTATTTTCATCTTCGTGAGCTGGTATGCGAGCTTCAAGCTGTATTCCGTTGTGACGAAGGCTTTCCTTGTCCCGTTCAAATTTGCGTTCAAGACTGGAGTTATCTCCACCTTCAACATATTCGGTGTCGTAACCACGCACTGATCTCAGGATCTCTGCTTTGGTCAAGCCTCGAGTTGTGTATAGCAGAGCGCAAGTCAAACTGAACAAGCGCTCAGGCTTGCCTACCTTGTATTCGTTTGATGGCTTGTTAGTCATTACCTCAGCAGAACCTATTTGTTTATTCCAAGAATGTCGATTACGAAAACCAAAGTTGAGTTCCCAGGAATCGTTCCATTGCCCTCAGGCCCATAGCCATCGGCAGGTGGAAGGGATGCAACAATTTGGGACCCGACGGTAGCGCCTTCAAGTGCCTTGACAAAACCTGAGATAAGACCAGATGTTGAAACATTAAAGGTTGCCGGAGTTCCATTGTTCCAACTTGAATCGAATGGCGCTTCGAAGCTTGATCCCCAAATCCAACCGGTGTAGTGAACTGTGACTGAGTCGCCAGCCTTTACAGTTTCACCCTTACCTTGGATGAGCACAGCCTTCTTGAATTCAGTAGGTGCTGAGAAGTTTGGTTGAATCAAACCAGGCTGACCAGTTTTAGGTGCTCTAACAACAGCAGGCAATCCAGCTTCTGGGGACTGAACATCACCGTTAGCGTGCGGCAAGTAAACCTTCTTCAACTCAATAACAAAGATTGACCCTTCGATGTCATCCTCTGTTGCTGGGGTTGCAAAGATAACCAATGAACCTTCCTTAACTCCAGAAAGTGCATCGCAGTAAAGTTTTGAGTTGGTTGCATCGAAAACCTGAGTTGCAGGGTTCGTACCATCGAATTTAGATTCGCCAATAACGGCTCCTGTCGATGAGGAATAAACGCCGTATTCAGCGATCACTTGTTGATTGCCAGTAAATGCAGGGCCGTTACCTTCTTTGATTACCCTTGTTTGTGTTGCTTTGATAGTTGCTAACGGTGCCTTGATAGTTGAGCCAGGCTGTTGAGTTACAAATTCAAGAATTGGCGGCTTATTTGTCTGAGGAGTTACCTTAACTTGGTCAATTTCAGTTCCACCTTTGTTGCTCTCACAGGTAGGTGTAATACCTTCAAAAGCACGCAGTGTTGGGCTAGCGGTTGAAGAACAACCGGCAAGCACTGCAACTAGGGCGGCTGAGATAAAAATGGCTTTCAGTTTTGACACGCTTACTGCTTTCTATGGGATTTGATAAGTTTACTCGTCGTTCTCGTCTGGGGTATCAAGCTTGGCTTCGGCTGCCCGTTGGGCTGATCGCACAGATTTACGGAGCTTCTTTTCACTGACTCCGCGCTCACCTAAATGATCTGGATTCCAAATAACCAAATCTTCGTCCTCAAACTCTGGTTTGGCTCGTCTGCTAAAACTCGGTAAAACAGCTCCTGGGGCCAGCCTTCTTGCAGTTAGCAGGAAGCCAGTGTGTCCACCCATCCGATGCTCAGGACGCACGGCAAGGCCCTGGAGATGCCAGCCACGAACAAGGGATTCAAAAGCTTCAGGTTCTGCATAATTTCCTGTTGAGCGAATCTCTTCAGCGACTCTTGAAAGCTGAGTCACGGTAGCCACGTAACAAACTAGAACTCCACCTGGGATTAGAACCTCGGACACTGAATCTATGCATTCCCATGGTGCCAACATATCTAGCACTACCCGGTCAATGCTTGCCTTTTCAATGTGCTTTTCTAGTTCAACTTCGAGGCTACCGATAAGGACCTTCCAGTTCTCCGGTTCTTTACCGAACTGGGTAGCCACATTTGCTTTGGCTATATCAGCGAACTCAGATCTTCTCTCGAAGGAGGTCAATTCCCCAGTTTCGCCAACAGCTCGAAGTAGATACATGCTTAGAGCACCAGAACCAACTCCAGCTTCGATAACTTTTGCTCCTGGAAAAATATCCCCCATGGTCACAATGCTGGCAGCATCTTTTGGATAGACAATGGCAGCGCCTCGCGGCATAGACAAAACAAAGTCAGTTAGCAACGGACGAAGAGCAAGATATTCAACACCAGTGCCGTTTTGGATTACTGATCCATCAGGTTGCCCAATAATGTCGTCGTGCTTTATATCTCCTCGATGAGTGCCAAAAGTTGCGCCTTTGACCAAAGTGATTGTGTTAAGCCTTCCCTTAGGGCCAGTTAGCTGAACTCTTTCACCTGCAACAAAAACTCCACGCTGTGTTTTGTTTATTTTCGACACTAGATGAGCTTCCTTAGCTGTTTATAGGTAACTCCAACCAGCGTAGGCCAAAGCGTTCTTCCCTCTTTTTCAGGGATAGGAACAACATGCGGTATTCCAATAGCAAAAGTTCCAGCGGCTTCGGCAGAGGTTAAACCAGATAGTGAATCTTCAAAAGCAATACATCTTGACGGTTCAAATCCAAGTGCTGCAGCAGCTTTTTCATACGCCTCAGGATGAGGCTTGCCACGGGTGACATCATCGCCGGCAATAATGACATCAAAAGCATCGAATTCAATTGCGTCAACAACTTGCTGAGCCATTCGATGTAAGGACATGGTAACTAAGGCGGTCTTGACTCCGTGCCGTTTGAGATCAAGCAAGAGCTCTTGAGCGCCAGGACGCCAAGGAATAACTTTGGCTAATTTACTCTGAACCTCAGAGGTCAGACGTTCAACTATCTCAGTTGGTTCTAAAGGAATGTTTGCTCGGTCTTTGAGGAGCTTCGAAGACTGGTCAAGGCTCATGCCCACCACGTCTAAACCGTCCGCGTGAGTCCACTGGCCGTTGTGTTCGGCGGCCAGAGCGCTCTCACTTTCCATCCAATATGGCTCAGAATCGATTAGCGTTCCGTCCATATCGAACAGCACTGCAAACTTAGGAATACGTCCAAACATTATGCCCAAAGTCTAATCTCCAGTTATGAATTAGAGTTCTAAGAGAACCCTCGCTTTGAAATGGTAGGACTTTGAACGACACATCCAACATCTTCAGCGGTCGAGTCCTGATTGTTGCCTTTGACGGCTGGACCGACGCTGGATCAGCCGCAACCGGCTCAGCCAACTACATCCGCGAAAAGCTTGTATCTGAGCGCTTGGTAGTTATTGACGATCAGGACTACTTTGACTTCCTGCGCCAACGCCCAATCATCGTGCTCGATGAGCATGGTGAACGTGATTTTGTTTGGCCAAACATTGAGTTTTGGGGTCCAGGCGCAAAAACTCCACTTAACCCAAAAGACCTGCAACTTTATTTCCTAATTGGGCAAGAGCCAGCTTTGCAGTGGCAGTATCTGCGTGATGAGATCTTGGAAATAGTTGAAGATCGCGATATTGAATCAGTGATTATGGTTGGCTCACTAGCTTCTGAAGCACCACATTCGAGACCAATAAAGATTTACAAGAACAGCCAGACCGCTTCAGTTCGAAATGCTTTTGGAATAGAGCGCAGTAACTATGACGGAAGAGCTGGATTCCTATCAATTCTTGGTCAAGCTTTCGAAAAAGCGGGTTTGCCAACAATCTCTGTTTGGGCTGAGGTCCCGCATTATGTTGCCTCAATGCCTAGCCCTAAAGCAGCTCTTGCTCTTGTCAACGATCTAGAAATCATGTTGGGGTTCACTATTGCCCATAAAGAGATTTCGGAAGCTGCTTTCGAATGGGAAAGATCCGTTGATGATTTTGCCGAAGGTGACGAAGATTTGCTCAACTACATTTCTGGTCTTGAAAAAGCCAGAGATGAATCTGAAGCCGAAGAGATGAACACAGATCAGTTGGCTTTAGAGTTTGAGAAATTTCTAAGACAAAACGAAGGTGAAGCCGGTTCTAGCGAAATCTAAGCAGAAATAAGTCCAAGACTTAGAAGCACTATCAACCCGACACCAACAGTTACCCGCCAAATAACAAACGGCATAAAAGAACCTTTATTCAAGTACTTGAGCAATCCGGCGATAACTAGGTAACCAACAATGAAAGATGTAACTGTTGCAATCAGAGTTCCGGTTAGCGCGGCTGAGTCTAAGTTTTGGTAGCTGTCTTTGAACTGGATAAGACCACTGGCTAAAACTGCAGGTATCCCGATTAGAAAACTAAACCTTGCAGCTGCCGCTCTATTAAAGCCAGCTAGAAGACCAAAGCTGATGCTAGCTCCTGATCTTGAGACTCCCGGCACTACTGAAAGCATTTGACCAAGTCCAAAACCAAGAGCAGAGCCGAACGTGAGCTCCTTTATTGCCTTCTGCTTTGAACCAAGTCGATCAGCTAATAGCAAAATCAGTCCAAACAAGATCAGTGTCACTGCGATGACCCAAAGAGTCCTTACAGTGTCTTCAATGAAGTGTCTAAGCAGAAGTCCTGCAATACCAACTGGAATCGACGCAATGATTACAAACCAAGCCATCTTATAATCTGCATTCGCACGTGCAGCGCTACTAAAGATTCCCTTGAACCAAGCACTGACTAACCTGGCAATGTCTTTGGCGAAATATATAAGTACTGCTGCTTCAGTGCCAAGTTGGATTGTTGCGATAAAAGCTGTAGTTGCGGAGTTTTTATCAGAGAGCCCTGGAACCTGCATGAGCTCAGAAGCAATTTGCACGTGAGCGCTAGAAGAGACCGGTAAGAATTCAGTTAGACCTTGAACAATTCCAAGGATGATGGCTTGGATAAAATTCATGCCCAGTCTTCATCGTCCTCGGCTAGCTCCATTGGAAGAATCTCCCCGAATTGATCAGACAAAGCCTCCTCATAATCCAGGAAGGCTGACTTCAGATGTTCGTATGCTGAGAGTACGGCAGGGTCATCAGACCCTCTGCCAGATGAGACTGCTTCGAGATGTCTCTCGAGGGCAGCAACAAAACTGTTCAGTGAACTTCTCGCCTCTTGTGCCATATGCCAAAACTACTCCTGGTTAGGCCAAAATTGATACAACTAACTCTCTAAAATTCTTTTCAGCGTTTAGTAGTAACATTTAGAACTGTTGCTCAAAACAACTTTAAGTCCGGGTGGCGGAATGGTAGACGCGCTAGCTTGAGGTGTTAGTCCTCTTACGAGGGTAGGGGTTCAAGTCCCCTTTCGGACACGTAGTTTGAGACAGCTACCACAGAGCCCCGATATAGACTATCGGGGCTTTGTTCATGGTCTGACGAGCCTGAATAGTTGCTGGGTGTTTATGTCAGAAATACTAAATTCATGCCAGACTAAAGAAAAAGCACTGGAGTCTGGAAGGAAAATATGCGTTCACTGAAGTTATTTGCAACTTTTGGTCTTTTCCTAGGACTATCAGATGGTTTTTCTGCGCAAGCCGTAAATCCCCCAAGCCGCTATGTTTCCTTGTTAATTCAAGACACGGGTGGATACACGACATTAGAATACGCTTTCTCGAGAACTCCAGCTGTTTTGTATAGCGATGGTCTTTTGATCGTTCCCCAAAGAATCCAAACTCTCCAGTACCCAGGACAATTTGTCACTGGTTTCCAGCAAAAACGAGAGCCAGCTTCTGTTCCTAGATTTTTAGCGGCAGCTCAAAAACTTCATCTAACAGATCCTAAATTTGATTGGGGCATGCCTTGGATAGTTGATGTACCTGACACGACTTTCGTGACACAAATCTCCACTAAAGCGATCCAAACTAAGTTATCGATTTATGCTCTGGGATTTGACGCTGATGTAACACCGAAATCAAAAAGGGACGCGCGTCTGGCAGCTGCAAAGTTTAGGGACAAGGTGGAATCCTTCAGCTCTGAGTTTATGTGGACCAAATCTAGACCAACTATTTGGAAGCCAACTAAATGGCTTTACATGGCTTCTGAATCAACGCCAGAATCAGGTACCAAGATACACAAATGGGTAGGCTCAAGTCAGCTGCAAAGGACCCAGTCCTGCTTGGCAATGACTGCAGAAGAAAACTATAAGTTCAATTCGCTGTTACCCAAATTGAATTCCGCATCAAGATTTAGTTCCAATGGAGCCATTTGGCGAGTGACTGTTAGACCGCTATTCCCGCACGAAACAGGCTGTCAGTCAATAATCAATTAGTTCAAGTTGTAAACTGCTCAATAATGTCCCAACTTGAAAATCCAGAACTTCCGCATGCCGCTCATTATTCAATTGAAGTGGCACGTGAGCGCATTGCTGGCAAAAAGCTCTTTGTTCTAACCGGAGCAGGCATCAGCACAGATTCTGGAATACCTGATTACCGAGGTCAAGGAAGAGTTGCTAGACATCCAATGACCTATGACGTTTTTATGGCATCCTTTGAAGCTCAACAACGCTATTGGGCTAGAAGCTACGTCGGTTGGTCCAGAATCGCTTCAGCCAAACCTAATGCAGGTCACTTTGCTATCGCTTCAGCACAGGCAAATGGTTTAGTCACTGCTCTGGTGACTCAAAACGTTGATGGCTTACATCAAGCAGCAGGCAGCAAGAACGTAATTGATCTGCATGGCAGATTAGACAGAGTTATTTGCCTTGGTTGCAAAACTTCGATAGCAAGAACTGAAATGGATGAGTACCTGAAGGAACTCAATCCAAACATCACCAAAGACAATTCGGTTGAGTTCACTCCTGATGGTGATGCTGAGGTCGATGGCACTGAGAGTTTTATTGTCCCTAAATGTAAGAAGTGCGATGGCATATATAAACCTGATGTGGTCTTCTTTGGGGAATCCGTGCCAACTAATCGAGTTGAACTTGCTCTAAACCAGCTAGCTGCTGCAGATGCGCTACTTATCGTTGGATCTTCATTGACAGTTAATTCTGGTTATCGTTTTGCCAGACTTGCCGCCCAATCTTCCAAGCCAATTGTGATAGTCAACATTGGACCAACTCGTGCTGATGATCTTGCGATAGCAAAAATTGAAGCTAACTCCTCAATAGTTTTAGAAAGGCTTCTAATTGACTGAAACTATTTTGGGACTACTCCGTCATGGTCAAACTGATTGGAACATCGATCTCAGACTCCAAGGTTCAAGTGATATCCCCCTTAATGAAACCGGCCGCAACCAGGCAGCGGTAGCTGGAGCAACTTTCTCGAGAGAGGACTGGGATGTCATTATTGCCTCTCCCCTGTCTAGAGCTCGGGATACAGCGCAAATAGTTGCGCAGCAATTGGCCATGCCTGTTGTGATTGTCCCAGAGCTGGTTGAAAGATCATTTGGCATCGCCGAAGGATTTAGCCATGCAGAGTGGCGCAAAATGTATGAATCTAATGAACACATTGAGGGACTTGAATCAATTGAAGACCTTAGAGCCAGATGTGAGCTGTTGCTTCAGTTGATAGCCACCGAATATGACGGACTCAGAGTTCTGGCTATTTCACATGGAGCGTTAATAAGAAAAGTGCTACGAATTGTTAGTGAGAATCAGGTACCTCAAGATGGCGACCGTTTAGGGAACGTTTCACTGAACAAGATTGTTCATTCAGATGGCTATTGGGCCATCAATGATTACAACCCGAAATCACTTGCTCTCTAAAGCATCAAAAGCTTTGAGCAGTTGATCTGCAGACTTATCCCAATCGAAGTTACCTGCCTGAGCTATCGAAGCATTAGAAGCCTTAGCCCAGTTTGAACCCTTAGCAAGTTCATTGATCTTCATTGCCAAGTCAGATTCGTCACTTGGATCGAAATATGAACCAGCGCTTCCTGCTACCTCTAGGAATATCTCAAGATTAGATACCACTACCGGAGTGCCTCGCTGCATAGCTTCAACTAGAGGTATTCCGAAACCTTCATCCTTACTTGCGGTAACAAGTGCAAAGGCATCATCTAATAATTGAATGTATTGCTCATCGGTAATGCCGTTATGAAAAACTGCATTCGCACCAGCTCTTTGGGCAACACCCTCAAGTTTGCTCTTGCGATCGGCTGTGATTTTGCTTAGCAAGTGCAGTTCAAAGCCTTCAAGTAATCCTGTAGCGAGGATTAGTGTCTCTACGTTCTTGTAAGGCATGAAAGAGCCGATGTATACGAGCTTCTTACTCGTTGGAGCTTTCCGTGCCTTCCCATTTTGAGATTTGTCTGGAGCGTTATAGACCACTGTTACCGCTCGCTTAGTTAGCTTGTGTCGAGCAATAAGTTTCTTAGTCGTTTCAGAAACTGTCGCTATTGCGTCTGCTCTATTTAGTAGCCATCGCTGGGGCTGATAACTCAAGTGATACAAGCGCCAAAGAGATTTAACCAATATGTTCAAATCTTGAGGTGGTTTACGGTGTCTGTAGTAAATCAAGTCATGCAGAGTTAGGACCAGTTTGTATTTCCTACCAACGGTTCCCATGACCTGCATGGGTGAAAAGACTTGAGTGGCACCTATTTTGTTTAGTTTTCTGGCAATGAACATCTCTGAAGGAGCTTGCGGGTTATTTACTACCAGGTATCTGATTCCTGTCGGCAGTGAATCCAATTGCCGTAAGTCATAGATCAGGACAACAACATCGATTTTCTTGATCAGCGCCTTCACTAGTTCAGCAGAGAAGCGACTTATGCCATCGTGATGACCAATGCGAATAAAGCGTGCATCAAAGTGAAGGGTTTGCACTATTTACTCTGCTTAGCGATAAACGCCTTCATCGCGCCAATAGTTTCTTCAGCAGCCTCATAATGAACCAAGTGACCACAGTTGCTTATCTCATGAACAGAGGCATCGTGCATTTGCTCAGACATTTTGATGACAGCAGAAACAGGGGTAATTTCATCGAGCTCGGCAGCAATCAACAGAATAGGTTTTTTGACCAATGGAACATACGGAGCCATTGTGTTCACAATTGATGCAACATAGGACTCCCAAACCACCTGCGAGTTAGCAAAACTGTTGAAGTGCAGCCTGTGCTGGTTCTTAATCCACTTACGCAAAACCTTGTCATCAGATTTGGTGGTGTAGCTACTCATAGAGTCAACAAGCAGCGGAGTCTTTAGCATTGCTAAACCTGCACCCTGCGGAAGTATGTGTGCAAACCAGTAATACGCTTTTACAAAGTTCAATAGGAATCTTGATACGCCTTTGGTGATTCCTCCTGCAACTGGGTTAATACAGATGAGCGCTTTGAGAGGCGAGCTCTTAGCTTCAGCGGCAGAAATAATCAATGTTCCAAAAGAGTGTCCAATAGCGATTGGATTCTTCAGTTCTATTGCCTTCAGAAACTTCTCAAACCAGATCACATAGTTTTCCAGAGTGTGCTCTGACTTCAATGGTGATGAACTGCCAAAACCAGGAATATCGGGGGCATAAACGTTGTAATCGGTTAGTCCCCCAGCAAAAGCTTCAAGACCGTGGTGATCTCCCCTGTAACCATGAACTAAGACAACATTCTCCGCCTTGCGAGAATCAGCAGTAGTTGCTGGGTAAAACCAGTAATCAGTGTTTACCGAGTCAACCAAAACACTTTTCTTGATAGTTCTCGCCTGAGCGTTATCCATGTATTCAGCAGCTGTTGTCATTTTGCACCTCCCAAGTTCAGTACATCCATTATATCCAGACAAAGTAAGCCAGTTGGGCTACCGAGTATCTAACTGAGGATGTCCGAGACAAGAAGTAGTCTGAACGAGTGAATGAATCAGTAAATAAATTGGCCTTGCCTGAGTGGCTTGGCACCATAGCCGTCTTCGACACTGAGACCACAGGTCTCAAACTCAATGAGGATCGAATTGTCACTGCAGCTTTGCACAGAATCAATGTCAATGGTGAAGTGCAACCAGGCGGTTTTGATTGGCTTATCAACCCAGGTATTCCTATTCCAGCCGTGGCAAGCAACGTTCACCATGTCTATGACAAAGATGTTGTCGATGCGATGCCGGCGTCTAGAGGTGTTGCTGAGATTGTTGCCGCCATCGAAGCATGCTTTGTTGAAGGAATTCCAGTTTTGGCTTACAACGCCGCGTATGACTTCACAATTTTGCACTACGAAGCGTTGCGCTATGGCATCCCTACGCTCAACTTTGGAACAGTTATAGATCCACTCGTTATTGATAAAACTATTGATAAGTACCGCAAAGGTAAGCGCACACTTGGTGCTGCTGCTGAACGCTATGGGGTTTCTCTTGATAACGCTCACACAGCTAAAGATGATGCGATTGCTGCAGGTCATGTCGGCCTAGCGATGCTTCGATATTTCGCGGGCCTTGATAAGCCGGTAGTTAACTTCCCTGCGTCGGCCAAGGAGCTTCACGAGATGCAAACCAAATGGGCTGATGAGATTGAAGCTAGCTACGCCAAGTGGCGTCAACAGGATGTCCCAGACTATAAACCGCAATTCGGTTGGCCAGTCAAACAACTAGGTTAAAAAAGAATGGACCCCACAATGAGGGTCCATTACTTTTAGGAACAGATTTAGCTCTGTGCACCAAACTTCTTGTAACGAGCGTTGAAGCGCTCAACACGACCAGCTGAGTCGAGGATACGCTGCTTACCTGTGTAGAACGGGTGTGATGCAGAAGAAATTTCAACATCGAAAACTGGGTAGGTTATTCCGTCTTCCCACTCGATGGTTTTGGTGCTTGTCACGGTTGAACGTGTCAAGAATGCAACGCCAGAAGCTAGATCGCGGAAAACAATCGCTTCATACTTAGGGTGGATGTCAGCCTTCATAAGGAAAATCTTTCAATTCAAATTGGGATTCGGTGTTCTTAGCACCAGTTAGAAACTATACCAGAGCAAAGGGTTCTAATCCAGAGCCTATTTAGCCCGGACCGCAAATCTCCCTGCTAAAAGCACTACTTCAAGCGGTAAACCGTAGGCTTCACTGAGCTTTTCAGTGGTCAAAGTGGAGTTAATCGGCCCAGCAGCGGTAATGCGTCCCTCGTTCAGGACAAGCGCATGGGTAAAGCCTGCTGGGATTTCCTCCAAGTGGTGGGTAACCATAATGATGGCTGGAGCGCCTGGATGAGAGGCGTAGCCACCCAAAATCTTTATGGTGGCTTCCCTTGAGCCAATGTCAAGGCTGGCCACTGGTTCATCCAAAAGTAATAGTTCCGGGTCTGGCATTACGGCTCTGGCTATCTGGGTTCTCTTTCGTTCCCCATCACTCAAAGTTCCAAAGGCTCGATCAGCGTATTCGCTTAACTCCCATTCGGCTAAAACTCGTTTGGCACGGCGCTCATCAACGTCTTCATATTTCTCTTTGAATCTTCCAGTGATGGCATAGCTTGCGGTCATCACAGCGTCTAAGACAGTTTCTGAATTAGGTATGCGACTGGCAATAGCAGTTGATGCAAAACCAACTCTGGTTCTTAGATCAAAAACGTTTATCTCCCCTAGAGTCTCACCGAGTACCCTTGCTGTTCCAGAACTTGGTTGCAACTGAGCAGCAGCTATCTTCAGCAAAGTAGTTTTACCAGCACCGTTAGGTCCAACTATGACCCAACGCTCATTAGCCTGAACGCTCCAGGTAACTGACTCCAAAATGGTTTTACCCGCTCGGATCAACGAGACATTTTCAAGGGCGAGCACTTCATTCATAGATTTTTAGCCTAAGCGAATCTCCCAGTGAGCGTTGTTATGACACTCAAAGTCCTGAGATGACTAAGGATGTGGTTTTAGGCAATAAAGTTTCCTTATGACCTCGACCAGCCACTGCCGCATGCTCGTGGTATTTGATGTCGATTCAACCTTGATTGAAGATGAAGTTATTGAACTCTTGGCTGATTGTGCTGGTAAGCGTGCCGAAGTTGCGGAAGTAACAGATAGAGCCATGCGAGGTGAACTTGATTTCACCGGCAGCCTCAAGGCAAGGGTTATAAATCTTGCTGGTTTACCAGAATCAGTTATTCAGGAGAGCCTTTCGAAGATAACTATTACCAAAGGTGCGAGAGAGCTTATCGCTGCCATCCACAGTGCTGGTGGCAAAGTTGCAGCCGTATCTGGAGGGTTCACCCAGTTACTTGAGCCATTGGCTAAAGAACTAAAGCTTGACTATTACCGAGCGAACCAGCTTGAGATCATCGATGGCAAACTTACTGGCCAGGTAACCGGACCAATCATTGATAAGCCAGCTAAAGCAGATGCACTTACTCAATGGGCCACAGAACTTGGTCTCAGTATCAAAAACACTGTTGCTGTTGGCGATGGTGCAAATGATCTGGACATGATGCAGGTAGCTGGTCTGAGTATTGGTTTTAATGCAAAGCCTCGAGTGCGTCAGAGTGCAGATGTTCTCATTGCTGAAAACGATTTGAGTGAAGTAATTGGTTTACTTGGTCTTTAATGACCAGTTGAATGCAATCCACCGTCAACGTGAATAATTTCACCAGTTGTCTTAGGGAACCAGTCGCTAAGAAGCGCGATTATTCCCTTGGCTGCTGGCTCTGTGTCAGAGAGCTCCCAATGCATCGGAGATCTCACTACCCAGACATCTTCCATGGTTACAAAACCGGGAATGCTCTTACCAGCAGGAGTTCTAAGCGGTCCAGCAGAGATCAGGTTTACGCGAATGTCGTCTTTACCTAAGTATCGAGCTAGGTAACGAGAAGTTGATTCGAAGGCAGCTTTGGCAACACCCATCCAGTCGTATACCGGCCATGAAACACTGGCATCAAAGGTAAGACCCGCAATTGATGATCCTGGACGCAGTATTGGCTTTGCAGCCATAGTGATTGATTTCAAAGAATAGGCCGATACCTGAATTGCTGTTGAAACATCTGGCCACTCGGTTGAAAGGAAGTTTCCACCAAGAGCAGTGCCAGGGGCAAAAGCAATGGCGTGGACGATGCCATCAAGGTGAGGAAGGTGCTCGAGCACTCGCTCTGGCAGTGCGGCAAGATCTTCATCTTTGGTGGCGTCAAGTTCAATAACAGCACAAGGCTTAGGCAAGCGAAGTGCGATCTTCTCAGTAATTGCCATCATTCTTCCGTATGAAGAAAGCACAATGTCCGCGCCCTGTTCTTGAGCTAGTCGGGCTACTGTGAAGGCGATTGAAGCCTCTGTTAGAACACCGGTGATAAGAAGTTTTTTACCTTCGAGGATTCCCATTTGTTTTAGTCTCTCTTTTGTTCATTTAGGTTCCCCCTATGTATTCTGCCAGTTTCAAGCAGTTTTTGGCGTTAGTGACCCATTCCAAGTCCACCATCAACCGGAATAACTGCTCCAGAGATGTATGAAGCGTCATCGCTGGCAAGGAAAAGCACTACTTTAGCCACTTCTTCAGGAGCAGCAAAGCGACCTGCTGGAATCTTTTTCTTGTATTCATCCTGCATTTCAGGGCTAAGTTCAGCTGTCATGTCGGTATCGATGAAGCCAGGAGCAACTACGTTTGCTGTTATTCCCCTGCCTCCGAGTTCTCTAGTCAACGACCTTGCCATCCCAACTAACCCGCTTTTAGCCGCAGAGTAATTGACTTGGCCAGCACTCCCAAGAAGCGCAACTACTGAGCCAATAAAGATTACGCGTCCGTACTTGCCCTTGATCATGCCTTTAGTGGCTCTACGCAGGACTCGGAACGCTCCGGTTAGGTTCGTGTTCAGAACCTCTTCAAACTCTTCGTCAGTCATGCGCATCAGCAAGGTATCTCTGGTGATACCGGCATTGGCTACCAGAATCTCGACAGGTCCAAGCTTCTCTTCGATCTCGGCAAAAGCTGCATCCAGAGAAGCTGGGTCTGTGACGTCAGCTTTGACACTCAAAGTTCCAGCAGGTCCCTCACCACTTCTAACAGTGACCGCTACTTTATGGCCTGCTGCAACAAAAGCTTCCGCAATTGCCTTGCCGATACCTCGGTTTCCACCAGTTACCAATACAGTTCGCTGAGTTGTCATCGCTAATTCGCCTTAGTGTTCGTTAGAGCAGATAATGGACTTATAAACATCACAAGTCTATTGAGATAGAACTTGGAACCAGAGGACATAACTTGGCAAAACCGCAATCCGTCACCTCCATTGAGGCATCCCCTGAGGCTGAGCGCCGATCGAGATTTATCAAATACACCATAGCCATGGTTATACGCGTGGTCTGTATCATGTTGGCTGTTGCACTCCCACTTGGTTGGTTGACTTGGCTGTTTGTCGCTGGTGCTGTCTTCTTGCCCTACTTTGCGGTCGTTATCGCTAACGCCCAAGGACCAGGAAGTACTTCAAGCAAGACCAAATCTGCTGAAGCTCCAACTATTAGCATTTCTGCGGATGCCTTCAGGAAAACCGAATCCCCTGATGAGAAATAGTTTCGTTTCACGTTGGCTAACTTGGGTTGCCATGGCGGTGGTGTTCAGCATCGCCTGCTGGTATCTATCCCAATGGCAATTTGCTCGCCAACAAGAGGTAAGCAACATCAACAGAATTATTGAACAGAACTATGATGCAAAACCGGTAGCGCTTGAAGAACTTTTACTTCCCAAAACCATCTGGAATAGCGAGCTCGAATACCGACCAGTTAGAGTCACGGGAAACTACTTATTAGAAAGTCAGTTCCTAATTCGTAACAGACCAAACGAAGGTAATCCAGGCTTTTTGCAACTGATGGCTTTTGAAACAGATGGTGGGGCCGTTATCTGGATTGAGCGTGGCTGGTTGCCGACAGGATCAAAAGCAGATGCACCTGATCACATTCCGATTACGAACAAAATTCATCGCCAAGTTGTGCTTTTACTAAGGCCTGCAGAACCCAAGCTAGATAGAACGGCACCTAAGGGACAGCTACCAAGTATCGATCTTCAACGTGCAAGTGCTTCGCTAAAAGATACCAATGTCTATAACCAGGCATACGGAAGATTAGTCTTTGAGTCACCGCAGTCCGCCAAAGGTCTCATGATGCCAAAACCTGGAATCAATAATGGCAATCATCTGAGCTATGCGTTGCAATGGCTCTTGTTTGCGTTGATGGCATTTGGTGCTGTCTTCTGGAGCATCAACCAAGATCGCAGAAGAAGAGCAGGGCAAGCACCAAAGAAAGTTAAGTTCCTAACCCGCGATAAAGACGCTGAAGCTGAGGATCAAATACTAGGTTAAAGAAAAATTGGCCAAGCAAAACGCTTGACCAATTGTTCTAGATACTTCTACTTGACTGCTTTGAGAGCAACAATTCCAAAACCAACCTTGTTTACAACATCTGCAATTATGTAGATGATTGCAGCAACGCAGATCGATAGTTCGAGAGTCTTGGCATCAGTTCCATTTAGTTCTAGGAATTCCTGAATTGCTGTTCCAATCGGATATATTGCCCAACCGAAGATTACAAACTTCTTCATGTTGTTCACTGCTTGCTTCACAGCAGCTGAACCCTTAGTTGGCTGAAGCTTCCATACTGTGTATGCGATGTATAGCCACGCAGCAGATGAAATGATGAAGTTTAGGTAGTTACCGACAGAACCAACAGAACCGATTTCACCAAAGTAACCAGTGATTACCATGACTAGGTCAGCTAGCACTAGACGGTACGCAGTGCCTTTAGCAGCACCTGCCAATGCTGCAATTATTCCAAATTCAATTAGTAGCAGTGGTGTCGTTAGAACCCAGTCCAGGTATCTAACTGGCATGGTAGCCCCAATGTGTGCAACGTCAGTTACTCCTGGGAAAGAAACAATGTCTTTCATTTGCCAATACATGATGGCGGCAATGAAAGTGATCAGAGCCGCGTAAGTTGCGGTTGCGCGGTGTTCCGGTTTTAATTCATTACGTTCTAGAACGAAATAAAAGGTTCCAGCTGCCATAGCCACGAAACCCAACATGAAAAGCGCTTGTGTGATTGAAACTAGATCCATGGGTTAATCCTTTCAAGATTACTTATTCAACACTATTAGCCATAAGGCAAAAAAGGACCTAAGACAAAACGATGAGGTCCCGATAGCCTTCATTCCAGAGGTCTTCTTGTCCATCAGGCATAACAAGGACTCGCTCAGGATTTAGCGCATCAACTGCACCAACGTCGTGAGAGACCAAGACCACTGCCCCACTAAATGATGCTAAAGCCTTCAAAATCTCTTCACGGCTGGCTGGGTCTAGGTTGTTGGTTGGCTCATCCAGTAACAGAACGTTAGCCCTGGATACCACGAGCGATGCTAGCGCGAGCCTAGTCTTCTCGCCGCCGCTTAGAACAGCAGCTGGCTTATCCACGTCATCTCCCGAGAACAGGAAAGAACCCAATACTTTCCTGGAATCAGTGTCATTTAGTTCAGGTGCTGCTGCTTGCATGTTTTGCAGAACAGTTTTATTGACATCAAGAGTTTCGTGCTCTTGGGCGTAGTAGCCGATCTTGAGTCCATGACCTGGATCAATCTTTCCGGTATCAGGATTCTCAATGCCGCCAAGAATTCGCAACAGTGTTGTTTTACCCGCACCGTTTAGGCCAATGATTACCACCCTTGAACCTCTATCAACTGCAAGATCTACTGCAGTGAAGATTTCTAATGAACCATAACTCTTACTTAGATTGTGAGCGAACAAAGGAGTCTTACCGCAGGATTGTGGATCAGGAAATCTAATATTCGCAACTCGGTCCTTCTCGCGAACATCATCCAAAGAACTTAGAAGTTTTTCAGCTCGCCTGTTCATCTGATGAGCAGCTGATGCTTTAGAAGCTTTAGCTCCAAATTTCGCTGCTTGCAACTGCAAGATGCCAGCCTTCTTCTCAGCTGTTGCCCGCTCGCGCTTACGTCTTTCTTCATCTGATTCACGTTGCTTGAGGTATGAACGCCAACCCATGTTATAAATATCGATAACAGCTCGGTTGGCATCGAGGTAGAAAACTCTATTCACTGTTTCTTCAACGATGTTGATATCGTGACTGATCACAATCAAGCCACCTTGGTAGTTCTTTAGGAACTCTCTAAGCCAAACGATGCTGTCGGCATCTAAGTGGTTTGTTGGCTCATCCAAAATCATTGTTGTTGCCGCCGAGAAGAGTATTCGAGCAAGTTCGATTCTTCTTCGCTGACCACCAGATAAAGTTCCAATCGGTTGGCTTAGAACATTTTGCTTTAGTCCCAGGTTGCTAGCAATAGATGCAGCTTCTGCTTCTGCAGCGTAGCCGCCGTTAGCTTCAAACTGAGCTTCGAGTCGCTCATAGCGAGCCATCGCAGCTTCATAAATCTTTTCATCAACCGAACCCATCTCTTCTCGAGTGGCTTCCATTTTCTTGATTACCGTGCCTAATCCCCTGGCGTTTAGAATTCTGTCGCTAGCTAGCTCTTCTAAATCACCAGTTCTTGGGTCCTGTGGTAAGTAACCAATCTCCCCGATACGTTCAACGGAACCACCACTAGGAACAAAATCTCCTGCGATTACCTTGGTTAAGGTGGTTTTTCCGGCTCCGTTTCGCCCGACAAGGCCTACTTTGTCACCTTTAGAGACTTGAAAATTGACCCCGGCCATGAGTACCCGAGCACCAATGGTGATCTCTAGGTCGCGCACGCTAATCATGATGCTCCAATTGGGGTGCGATTAATAAGAAAAATGTTGCTGGTTCGCTCTACTACCCTACAATTAAGAAAACACCAGAACCTCGAAAGGCACATCTTGAGCATCGCCCAATCAAACAAAATCACACTTGTCGACAGAATCATTCCTCGTAGCTTCGTAGGAGACGTCGTTTTGGTGCTTGCAGGAGTGATTTTAACCACTCTTTCGGCTCAAGTTCAGATTGCAACATCCCCAGTTCCTTTCACTTTTCAGACCTTCGCTGTTCTAGTCATTGGTGCCACTTATGGCGCTACTCGAGGAGCTATCACCATGAGCTCATACGCGATCCTAGGTCTTCTTGGCTTGCCTGTCTTTGCTGACTGGTCAACAGGGCCGCAAGTTATCTTTGGTGCTACCGGTGGATTCATTATTGGTTTCATATTTGCAGCAGCTTTGACCGGACGTCTAGCCGAACTTAACTGGTCTTCACACTATGCAAAAATGTTTGCAAGCTTCGCACTTGGATCTGTTGTGATTTATTCACTTGGAATTCCAGTACTAGCTATGACTGCTTTTGGTTCAGATCTTCTTGCAGCAGCAACATACATGTTGCCTTACTTGCTTTGGGATGCTGTGAAAGCACTGTTAGCAACTGCTCTTATTCCAACAGCTTGGCTAATAGTCAAGAAAATCAAAGGCTAAATAGCAAAACCTATTGCTCGCATCTGTTCTTTACCGTCATCGGTAATAAGTTCAGGGCCCCATGGTGGCATCCAAACCCAGTTAATTCTGAATGCTTCAACAACGCCGTCCAAAGCCATGCCCATCTGCTCTTCAATGACGTCAGTTAGTGGGCAGCCTGCTGACGTTAGCGTCATGTGAATCAAAAGTGATTCATCTTCTGCTTTTTTCAAGTCATAGATCAAACCAAGATCAACGATGTTAACACCAATTTCAGGATCAATTACTTCCTTGATGGCTTCAAGGACCTCGTCATATCTTTCAGGGGTTAGTTCTATTTCAGTCAAGGATTAAGCCTTCACGTAGCGGTCGTAGCCTTCAGCTTCAAGCCTGTCAGCAAGTTCTGCTCCACCCTCTTCAGCCACTTTGCCGTCCACAAACACGTGAACGAAGTCAGGCTTGATGTATTTCAAGATACGGGTGTAGTGAGTGATTAGGAGAACACCAAGGTCATTCGCTGCGTGTGCTCTATTGACACCTTCAGAAACAATCTTTAGAGCATCAACATCCAAACCAGAATCAGTTTCATCCAGGACTGCAAAGCGAGGCTTTAGCAATTCCATCTGAAGAATCTCGTGACGCTTCTTTTCTCCTCCAGAGAAACCTTCATTGACGTTTCTTTCAGAGAAGGTTGGATCCATCTTTAGGTTATCCATCGACTCGCGCACTTCTTTGATCCAAGTTCTAAGCGCAGGTGCTTCACCAGTGATAGCTGTTTTAGCGGTTCTGAGGAAGTTAGAGACCGATACTCCAGGAATCTCGACTGGGTACTGCATCGCAAGGAATAGACCCGCACGAGCTCTCTCATCAACGCTCATCTCAAGTACATTTTCACCATCAAGCAGGATTTCACCTTGGGTGACCTGATACTTAGGGTGACCAGCAATCGAGTAAGCCAAGGTTGACTTACCTGAACCGTTAGGACCCATTACAGCGTGAATCTCTCCGCTACGGATGGTTAGGTCAACTCCCTTGAGGATCTCTTTGGTGCCTTGGTCAGTGTCAACACTTACGTGAAGGTTCTTTACTTGCAGAATTGCCATTTTGTTTTCCTTTTGGCCTAAGCCTGATCGTATTCAATAAAAACTTCGCCGTTATCTACCAGAACTTCATAGACGGCAACTGGTTCGTAAGCTGGCAGGCTAAGCGGCGCACCTGTTTCAAGGGAGAACTTAGCTCCGTGAGCCCAGCACTCGATGGTCTCGTTATCTACAAAACCTTCGCTCAGAGAAATCTCACCATGCGAGCACTTGTCATCCAGGGCTTTTATTTCACCGTTAGGAGTGTGAACAATCGCGATAGCGTGATCGCCAATCTTCACTCTGATGGCACGACCTGGTTTGATATCGCTCACGTTGCAAATTCTTATGGACATTAGCTTCTACCTAACCGCTCTTCTAGTACTGATGTCATTCGGTCAATTACATCCTCAACGCCAGTGCGCTGAAGGATATCAACCAAGAAACCAAGAACCACTAGACGACGAGCTTCATCAACAGTTATTCCTCTTGCTTGTAAATAGAACAGTTGTTCATCATCGAATCTTCCTGAAGCACTTGCGTGTCCAGCACCTTCGATTTCACCTGTTTCAATTTCAAGGTTTGGAACTGAATCTGCTCTAGCGCCATCAGTCAACAAAAGGTTACGGTTCAACTCGTAAGTGTCAGTACCTTCAGCAACAACACGAATCAGAACATCACCAATCCATACGGTGTGGGCCTTGTTTCCTTGCAGTGCACCTTTATAGGTAACTCTTGATTTACAGTTCGGCGCAGCATGATCAACGAAAGGCCTGTTCTCGATGTGTTGACCTGCATCGGCAAAGTAAACACCGTTCATCTCAACTTCGGAACCGGGACCTGTGAACGTGCTTACCGGCGTAATCCTGATTAGATCTCCACCGAAAGTAGCAACAGAGTGCTTCAAGTAAGAGTTACGACCTAGCTTTGAATAGTGAGCTGCAACATGAGATGAGCCACTCTCCCAGTTCTGCACTGAAACAAAGTTCAATTTAGCTTCATCTTGGATATCGATTTCGATGTTCTCACCAAGAACACCAAGACCGCTGTGCTCAAGAACAATCGTTGCCTGACTAAATGGCTTAGCAACGATGACTAGATGAAGAGCACTTGCAACACTTGATGATCCAACAATGTTGATTCTCAGTGGCTCTGCAAGGACTGCTTCCTTAGCTATTTCAACCAAAAGTGTCTTGCTGGCGTTGGTGTATGCAGCAGCTGCGACACGGTCTTCTGGAAGACCGATAGAACCAACTATGGAATCCGAGCTAGCTATCCAGGTAAAAATAACTCCAGCAGTTTCTTCAAACTGAACTTCGTTGCTGTATTCAGCAAGCACGTCTGCATCTAAGCCTTTTAGAGCTGATGCATCTAGGTAGCGCCAAAGGTCCTGACGCTGATCAATAGCTGGGAAGTCTGAAACGGATTTAGAACGCGGTCGATCACTTCTGATTTGAAGTGGGACACCTGCGCCGTGACTGTGTTCAGTTAATCCGTGTTGCACGTTAGTTGAGGTATCAGTCATTAACCGACTGCCCCTTCCATTTGCATTTCGATTAACTTGTTCAGTTCAAGCGCATATTCCATAGGAAGTTCTTTAGCGATTGGTTCAATGAAGCCTCTGACGATCATCGCCATTGCTTCATCTTCTGCCATGCCTCTTGATTGCAAGTAGAAAAGCTGCTCATCGCTGACTCTTGAAACAGTAGCTTCGTGACCCATTGAAACATCATCTTCACGAACATCTACTGCAGGATAAGTGTCACTTCTGGAAATAGTGTCGATCAATAAAGCATCACAGCGAACCGTGTTCGCTGAGTGATGTGCACCTGGGTTTACTCTGATCTCACCGCGGTAAGAAGTTCTGCCACCACCACGAGCAATTGATTTAGAAATAATTGAAGAGGAAGTGTATGGCGCTAAGTGAATCATCTTCGCTCCAGCATCCTGGTGCTGACCTTCGCCAGCGAAAGCAACAGAAAGAGTTTCTCCTCTAGCGTGCTCGCCAGCAAGAATTACCGCTGGATACTTCATGGTTACCTTAGAACCGATGTTGCCATCGATCCATTCCATGGTTGCTCCTTCATGAGCAACTGCACGCTTGGTAACTAGGTTGTATACGTTATTAGACCAGTTCTGAATGGTGGTGTATCGAACGCGTGCATTCTTCTTGACGATGATCTCAACAACTGCTGAGTGCAATGAATCGCTCTTATAAATAGGAGCTGTACAACCCTCGATGTAATGAACGTAGGAACCCTCATCAGCAATAATCAAAGTTCTTTCAAACTGACCCATGTTCTCAGTGTTAATTCTGAAGTAAGCCTGCAAAGGAATCTCAACGTGAACTCCCTTAGGAACATAAACGAATGAACCACCAGACCAAACAGCAGTGTTCAAAGAAGCAAACTTGTTATCTCCTGAAGGAATTACAGTGCCAAAGTATTCTTTGAAAAGTTCAGGATGCTCTTTTAAAGCAGTGTCAGTATCTAGGAAGATAACGCCTTGCTTTTCTAGTTCCTCGTTGATCTGGTGATAAACAACTTCAGATTCATACTGAGCGGCAACGCCGGAAACTAGTCTTTGGCGTTCGGCTTCTGGAATACCGAGCTTCTCGTAGGTGTTCTTGATGTCATCAGGTAGTTCATCCCATGAGCCAGCTTGCTTCTCAGTTGAACGAACAAAGTATTTGATGTTGTCAAAATCGATACCACTTAGATCGGAACCCCAGGTTGGCATTGGCTTTTTCAGGAAGTATGAGTAACCCTTTAGACGCATGTCAAGCATCCACTGTGGTTCAGATTTCTTGCCAGAGATGTCGCTAACGACTTCTTCGTTTATACCTCTGCGAGCAGAAGCTCCAGCATCGTCTTTGTCAGACCAACCGAATTCGTAGATGCCGAGACTGTCAAGTTCTGGGCGTGAAATGGCTGCATCAGTCAATCTGTTCCTCTTTCTAAAAGGTCTAACTCGAAGGTTGAAATAACCTAAAACAGGTGTTTCTTAGAAACTTGATTCGAAACTTAGCGGAACTGAAGATTCGTTCCGAGCTTCGCGAGTATTCTAAGTTTATCGAACCGTTACCGAAAGCGTAACCCCCGAAACGACCCGAAAGGTCAAATTTTGATTGACTTCCTTTTCGGTAGAACACGTATAAAGTTCTACGCTTGGGCTTCCTTGGTCAGCCAAATTTTGATTGTGGTCACCGGTGGCGCTGTTCGATTGACTGGCTCAGGGCTTGGCTGCCCAACCTGGCCAGAGTGTGAGCCTGGTTCAATAACCAATGTTCCAGAGCTTGGTATTCATGGAGTTATTGAGTTCGCCAACAGGTTACTTACCTTTGTTCTTTTGCTAATCGCTCTTTTCACCTTCATAACTGTGCTGCGTTTGACGAAGATTGAGCGACCAGGCTTTTTCTGGACTTCATTTGTCTTAGGGCTTGGAATTGTTGTCCAAGCTGTCATCGGGGGTATAACTGTTCTAACTGGATTGAACTCTTGGATTGTCGGAGCACACTTCATTGTCTCTGGTGCACTTATTGCAGTAGCCACTATTTTGGTTTGGCACGCTAGGGGGCGTCAAATTCAGCTTGTACCTAGATTCTTTAAGTCGCATATCGTATTAACGTATTTAGTTGGGGTCCTGGCTGTTGTGATCGGTGTTATCGTTACCGGTTCTGGTCCTCATGCCGGAGATGCCGAGACTCCTCGGAATGGTCTGAATTCAGATCTTTTAGTTCATGTTCACTCTTATCCTGCTTACACTTTGCTAATTCTCGTTCTATGGCAGATCATCTATTTGGTTCGTTTGAAACAAAAACTAGCTAGCACTTTAGTTCTCCTCGCTTCGATTGGAGCGCAAGCTCTAGTTGGGCTAGTTCAGTCTTGGTACGGTCTTCCTATTGCACTTGTTGCTCTTCACATGCTTGGAGCTTCTGTTCTAGTGAGTTTGTTGACCAATCAGTTACTTGTTTATCGAAAAGAGTCAAAGAACTAATGGGCTCAATCTTTTGGTTCCGTAAGGATTTGCGACTTCAAGATAACGAAGCGTTAGCTAAAGCCGTTCACGCTGCCCACCAATCAACTCAGAACACCGTTTATTGCGTCTATGGCTTCAATTCAGCATGTTTCGAGCAATTAGAAGGCATCCGGCAGCACAGTCTCACTGAATCTATTCGTGCGCTTGATAGTTCCCTTGATGGCAAACTCAACATCATCTCAAAGAACAATGCACAAGAATTCGCAAAGGAACTAGTTGCCGCTTGCTCCAAAACTTCAAGCCTTGAAGTTTACGCAATGCAATCTTTCGATCCAGAAGGAGTCGCCGAGCAGGAAGTAGTTGCCAAGGAACTACTCTCTAATGGCCTGGTTCTAAACCTTGTTGGCTCTGCATACGCTGTGAACCCAGGCACTGTCACTAAGCCTGATGGCTTGAATTACCGTGTCTATACGCCGTTCTATCGGGCTTGGAACCAGCTGGCGAATATCGAGCCTGTGAAGCTTCCTTCCTTGCAAACAACTTGGGGAACATGGCCTACGCAAAACATAAGCATCGAACCATCTAAGTCTTCCCCGTTGAAAGTTATCGCTGGTGAAGAGTTTGCACTTAGAACTTTTGCAAGGTTCAAAGAGCGAGCACTAGATGACTATGACGAGCAAAGAAATCGTGCTGATCTGAGTGGTACCTCTCACCTATCTCATGCATTAGCCCATGGTGAAATACATCCAAGAACTTTGTTAGCTCAATTAGGCGATAGCAACGCTCATGAAGTTTTTAGAAAAGAAATAGCCTGGCGTGAGTTCTATGCGGATGTTCTTCACCACTATCCACACACAGTCAATGACTATTACGAACCTAAATTCAAGCAACTCAAATACGACACTGGTGCAGATGCTCAAAAGAAATTTGAGTTGTGGTGCAAAGGTGAAACTGGCTACCCGATGGTTGATGCTGGCATGCGTCAGTTGTTAGCAGAGGGTTGGATGCATAATCGAGTTCGAATGATTGTTGCCTCGTTCTTAGTAAAAGACCTTCATCTCGAATGGACTTGGGGTGCAGCGCACTTTGAAGCTCATCTGAGTGATTTCGATCCTGCCTCTAACTCGCATGGTTGGCAGTGGACTGCTGGCTGTGGGACTGATGCATCCCCTTATTACAGAATCTTCAATCCAATTCTGCAAGGGCTAAAGTTTGACCCAAACGGTGATTACGTTCGTAAATACATTCCAGAGCTTAGGCACCTGAGTGATTCTTCTGCTCATGAACCGTGGGAAGTATTTGATGGTTATCAAAATGGCTATCCTGAGCAAATGGTGGATCACTCGGAAGAGCGTAACGAAGCTTTAGCTCGTTTAGAAGAAATTAAAGTTAAATAACTTTTATAAAGAACAGTGGATCAATTCCAACTGCAATAAACAAAACAGTTAGATAAGTTATTGAGAAGTGGAATAACCTCATCGGGTTATCAACTGCATCACGTTTAGCTTTACCTTGCAGAATGTGCGCTTCGGCAATAAACCAAATGCCACCAACAACTGCCGCTAAAACATAAATCAAACCCATCGGGTTCACCGGAACGAGTAGCAAAGTGCTAGCAACCATTACGTAGCTATAAATGACTATTTGCTTAGCAACGACTTTTACATCACTTACTACTGGAAGCATTGGCACACCTGCTGAGGCATAGTCCTCTTTGTATTTCATAGACAGAGGCCAGTAATGCGGTGGGGTCCATAAGAAGATGATCAAGAACAATGCAGCTGCACTCCAGCTAAGCGTGTTGGTCACAGCGCTAAAGCCAATTAGCACCGGCATTGCACCGGCAGCACCTCCCCAAACGATGTTTTGGGATGTTCTGCGCTTTAGCAAGATGGTGTAAATGAAGATGTAGAAGAGTTCAGCGGTAAGAGCTAGGCCAGCAGATAGCCAATTCACCAGTAAACCAAGCCATAGGACCGAAACAAGTCCGATAACTGTGGCAAAGATCTGAGCCTCAAGTTTGGACAATTCCCCGGTAACTAGAGGTCTTTTCTGGGTTCTGCCCATGATTTTGTCGATATCGGTGTCAATTATGCAGTTGAAAGCGTTGGCAGAGCCAGCGCTGAGAGCCCCACCGATCAAGGTAGCTAGGACCAACCAAAGCTCTGGTATCCCCTGTTTAGCCAAAATCATGACCGGGACGGTCGTAATTAGCAGTAATTCGATGACTCGCGGCTTGGTCAGAGCAAGGTAAGCCAACAGCTTTTTGCGCGAAGTTAGCGGCTTTGCAGGCTGATTTTGAAGGGTTTGGGCTGTTTTGCTCATCTAGGCAAGTCTAAGCCAAACTGCACACAACGTTACATATCCGTAATCAAATCGCCGTCGGGTATAGACTTCAAAGGTTGCAAATCCCGCTCGAAAGAGCGAATACCGTAGCCATAAAACTGCGATTTACTGGGCGAAGAAGCCTCAAATTAGATTATTCGCCACAACTATAAGGAGAGAGTCCTTTGTCACTTATCTGGGACACTATCGATTCAAAATCTGTCGACACCGCAAGAGTTCTTGCAGCTGATGCCGTCGAAAAGGTTGGCAATGGCCATCCAGGCACTGCAATATCCCTTGCACCGGTTGCCTACCTTCTCTTTCAGAAGGTTATGTGTCACGACCCAGCTGATGAGCGCTGGTCAGGTCGCGATCGCTTCATCTTGAGTGTTGGCCACTCTTCACTAACTATTTACAACCAGCTTTACCTTGCTGGTTATGGTTTAGAACTTGATGATCTCAAAGCACTTCGCACCTGGGGGTCAGCTACTCCTGGACACCCTGAGTATGGACACACCAAGGGTGTTGAAATCACGACTGGCCCACTTGGTCAAGGTCTAGCATCTGCAACTGGTTTTGCTTACGCTTCGAGATTTGAAAGAGGACTCTTTGATCCTGAAACTGCTCAGGGTGAAAGTGCTTTTGATCACTTTGTATACGTAATCGCAGGCGATGGCGACATGCAGGAAGGCGTCACCAGTGAAGCGGCATCTCTTGCTGGACACCAAAAACTTGGCAACCTAGTCGTTATTTATGACAGCAACCAGATTTCAATTGAAGATGACACCAACATTGCCTTCACTGAAGATCTAACTGCTCGTTACAACTCATACGGATGGCACACTCAGACAGTTGACTGGAAAAAGACCGGAAACTATCACGAAGACATCCAAGAACTCTATGCAGCAATTGAAAAAGCTAAATCGGTAACCGACAAGCCATCGCTAATTACTCTTCGTACCATCATTGGTTGGCCTTCACCTAAGAAGCAGAACACTGGAAAGATTCATGGTTCAGCTCTCGGTGCAGAAGAACTTGCGGGATTGAAAAACGCACTCGGTTTTGATCCAGAGAAGACTTTTGATGTCTCCCCTGAAGTTATAAACCATACTCGCACTAATGCGGCTTCAAGAGCAGCAGCTGCTAGAAGTTCATGGCAAATCAAATTCGATGCCTGGGCTAAAGCCAACCCAGAAAAGAAAGCACTCTTTGATCGCGTGCAGTCAGGTGCAGCTCCTAAAGAGCTAGCTCAATCACTGCCTATTTTCGAAGGTGGCACAGAAGTCTCAACTCGTGCTGCCAGTGGAAAAGTTATCAACGCTATCGCGAAGGTAATGCCTGAACTTTGGGGTGGTTCAGCAGATCTAGCTGAGTCAAACAACACCACCATCGAAGGATCAAAATCTTTCGTGCCTACCGAATGGTCAACTCATGAGTGGTCAGGCGACCTGTATGGTCGTGTATTGCACTTCGGTATTCGTGAGCATGCAATGGCTTCCATTCTTAACGGAATTGTCTTGCACGGTAACACCAGAGCCTTCGGTGGAACTTTCTTGATCTTCAGTGATTACATGCGTCCAGCAGTTCGTCTTGCAGCTCTTATGAAGGTGCCATCGATTTTTGTTTGGACACACGACAGTGTTGCTCTCGGTGAAGATGGTCCTACCCACCAACCAATTGAGCAGCTAGCAACTCTTCGTGCTATTCCTGGTTTAGACATTGTCCGCCCTGGAGATGCCAATGAGGTTGCTGTTGCTTGGCAGACGATGCTTGAACGTCGTCACGGACCTGCCGGTATCGCACTTACTCGCCAGAACATTCCAGTATTCAAACGCGGCGAAGCTGATGCAACTGGTGCAGTTTTTGCCTCAGCTGAGAACACCGCTAAAGGTGCATACACTCTCGTTGACGCCAGCAACAACTCCCCTGAAGTGATTCTTATCGCAACTGGTTCAGAAGTTCAGCTTGCTGTTGCAGCACGTGAAAAACTCGAAGCAGAAGGAATCAAGACCCGTGTTGTTTCTGCTCCTTGTGTCGAATGGTTTGATGAGCAGAGTGAAAGCTATCGCGAATCTGTGTTACCTAAGAATGTTTCGGCAAGAGTTTCAGTTGAAGCGGGTCTTTCACTTGGCTGGAGCAAATATGTCGGTGGTTTTGGCGAGAGTGTTTCAATCGAACACTTCGGAGCATCAGCTGACTACAAGACCCTGTTTAGAGAATTCGGTATGACCACAGAAGCAGTCGTTGCTGCAGCTCACAAATCTCTTGAAAACAAGTAAAGGAAAAACTAATGACTAACCCTCTAGCTCAGTTGGCTGCAAACGGAGTAAGCATTTGGCTCGATGATCTTTCCAGAACTCGCATTGAATCAGGTCAATTAGCAGAACTGATTACCTCGAGAAGTGTTTCAGGGGTAACCACCAACCCGACCATCTTTGCCGGTTCCATCGGTAAGGGCGAAGGCTACGGTTCACAAGTCAGTGCTTTGGCTGTTGCCGGTGCAACTGCAGCAGAAGCAATCTTTGAGATCACTACCAAGGATGTGGCAGATGCCTGCGATATCTTCGCTGGTGTTTATGCTTCATCCCGCGGCTTTGATGGTCGAGTATCAATCGAAGTGGAACCAGGTCTTGCTAATGACACAGCAGGTACTGTTACCCAAGCCAAAGAACTCTTTGCAAAAGTAAACCGTGAAAACGTGATGATCAAGATTCCAGCTACCAAGGCTGGTCTCGCTGCTATCACTGAGGTTATTGCTAGCGGTATCAGCGTCAACGTCACCTTAATCTTTTCCCTAGATCGCTACCGCGAAGTAATCGCTGCTTACAAAGCAGGTATCGCGCTAGCTAAGGCTGCAGGTCACGACCTTTCTAAGATTCATTCAGTTGCATCTTTCTTCGTCTCTCGTGTTGACACTGAGATTGATAAGAGATTAGTTGCAGTTGGGACTGTAGATGCTATTTCCATGAAGAGCAAAGCTGCTTTGGCTAATGCCAGATTGGCATACGAAGTTTTTGAACAGGAATTCGATAAAGCTGACTGGGCAGAACTTGCAGAAGCTGGTGCTAACAAGCAGCGTCCACTGATGGCGTCCACTGGAGTAAAAGACCCAGCACTTAGCGACACCCTGTATGTAACAGAGCTGGTTGCGCCGGAGCTGGTAAACACCATGCCGGAAAAGACAATGGAAGCTGTTTTTGATCACGGTGTGGTTCCTGAAAACAGCATCACAGAGAAGTATGCAGAAGCAAAGCTCGTCCTACACACCATCGGCGCTATGGGTATCTCCTACGATGAGGTAACTGCACTTCTTGAAGCCGAAGGGGTTGAAAAGTTCATCGTCTCTTGGAACGAACTTGTTGCCTCAGTTGAAGCAGCACTTCAGGCGGCTAAGTAATGGCCTTAAATGTTAATTCTTCTGGTGCTGCATCCGACGCGATTAGAGAAACCATTGCTGTTCTAGTTGCGGATAAGGTTGCCAGTCGCATTGCTGGAAAGGATTTCACCCTTTGGGGTAAGGAAGCAGAATCCGAATCTGCTATTCGTTTAGGTTGGGTAACTTCCGCAACTGATTCACTAGAACTAGTCGATGGCATTCTTGCGCTTCGAGACGAGTTCCGTTCTAAAGGCATTACTCGCTTCGTGCTTTGTGGCATGGGAGGCTCATCTCTTGCCCCAGAGGTAATAACCAACAAGTACAACGTGCCACTTGTTGTTTTGGACTCAACAGACCCAGATCAGGTTCGTGAAGTTGTTGCTGATTCAATTGAGACAACTGCAATCATTGTTTCTTCTAAATCTGGCTCAACAGTTGAAACTGATTCACAGAAGCGAATCTTTGAGCAATCATTCACAGCTGCCGGAATTGATAAAACAGATCGAATTGTTATCGTAACCGACCCGGGTTCCCCTATGGAAGCTGCTGCTAAAGCAGACGGATACAGAATCTTCAATGCCGACCCTACTGTTGGTGGACGCTACTCAGCGCTGACTGCTTTTGGTTTAGTACCTTCTGGCTTAGCAGGCGTTGACATCAAAGGATTATTGGAAGAAGCAAATGAAGCTGCTTCCCTACTAGCAGCTGACATTGAATCAAATCCTGGATTAGTTTTAGGTGCTGCTATGGCCCGCACAGTAAATGGTTCTTCCTACAAAGACAAACTTGGTTTGATTGCTGACAACGCTTCGCTTCCAGGATTTGGAGATTGGGCAGAGCAACTAATTGCTGAATCAACTGGTAAACAAAGTAAAGGTGTTTTACCAATTGTCTTGGATGAGAAAAGTCACGAAACATTGTCAAATCTTCCAGATGTTTTACTCGCCCATGTGTCTTCTGGCAATGCCTTAGTAAATGTTGATGGCTTAAGCGTCAATGCTCCACTAGGTGCGCAGTTCATGATTTGGGAATATGCAACTGTGGTTGCAAGTCGTTTGCTTGGTATCAACCCTTTCGATCAACCAGATGTTGAATCAGCCAAGATCGCAGCTCGCGGAATGTTGGAACAACGTGCCGCTGTTGTGCCAGCGCTTTATGTTGATAACAGCATCGAGGTGCGTGCACAGGAACTCGATCTTGCCGGTAGCTCAGATGTCGCGACAGCAATCAAGATGCTCTTTGCGGAGCTCGCACCAGATGGTTATGTGGCGATACAGGCTTACATGGACAGAAACGCAGGTTTTGACGTTCATCGGCTGCGTGAGTCAGTAGCTAAAAACAGCAATCGCCCCACAACATTTGGTTGGGCTCCCAGATTCCTGCACTCAACTGGTCAGTATCACAAGGGTGGTCCACGCCAGGGAGTATTCCTTCAGTTAGTTTCGAAGAGCCGAGAAGATCTTGCAGTTCCGGGAAGAGATTTCACCTTTGGTGAACTGATTGCCTCTCAAGCAGCGGGAGACGCTAAAGTCCTTGCTGATCTTGGACGTCCTGTTTTGACCTTGACTTTGAATAATCCTCAAGAGGACTTTGCAACAATTCTGAAGGCTATGGGCTAAGGAGCTATACAAATAATGACTGGTGTGAAACTAGGCCCTGGTAAGAACCCACTTAGGGATCCAGAAGACCGCAGACTAAACAGGATTGCGGGTCCTTCAGGACTTGTCATTTTTGGTGTTACTGGAGATCTCAGTCGCAAGAAGTTAATGCCAGCTGTTTATGATCTGGCCAACCGCGGATTATTGCCACCTGGCTTTTCTTTGGTTGGATTTGCAAGAAGAGATTGGGTAGATCAAGACTTTGGGCAAGTGGTTTATGAATCAGTCAAGAAATATGCGAGAACTCCTTGGAGCGAAGAAGTTTGGGCTCAACTATCACAGGGAATTCGATTTGTTTCTGGAGAATTCGGGGATGACGCTGCGTTTGACAAACTCAGAGAGACCATTGAGCAGTTGGATAAGGAACGTGGCACCAACGGTAACCACGCCTTCTATCTGAGCATTCCACCAAAGGCTTTCCCTTTGGTAACCCAGCAACTCTCCCGCTCCGGCCTAGCAGATCCAAAACCAGATCAATTTAGACGAGTGGTTATCGAAAAGCCTTTCGGTCATGATCTGAAATCGGCTCGTGAACTAAACGAAGTTGTTGAATCGGTATTCCCAGCAGACTCAATCTTTAGAATCGATCACTATCTAGGAAAAGAAACTGTGCAGAACATATTGGCACTGCGATTTGCTAACCAATTGTATGAACCGCTTTGGAACAACAACTACATCGACCATGTTCAGATAACAATGGCTGAAGACATTGGTGTTGGCGGTCGAGCTGGTTACTACGACGGTATTGGAGCGGCTAGAGATGTTATCCAGAATCACTTGCTGCAACTACTTGCTCTTACCGCTATGGAAGAACCCATTTCATTTGACGCGGCTGATCTTCGTGCCGAGAAAGAGAAGGTTCTTTCTGCAGTTCGCATTCCGGAGGACCTTGCAAAGCACACAGCTCGAGGTCAATACACCGGTGGTTGGCAGGGTGGCGAAAAGGTTACTGGTTTTCTAGAAGAAGAAGGAATGAATCCTAAGTCTGTTACTGAGACCTTCGCGGCTATGAGACTTGATATCAACACTCGTCGTTGGGCTGGAGTGCCGTTCTATCTAAGAGCCGGTAAACGTCTTGGTCGTCGGGTTACAGAGATTGCCGTTGTTTTCAAGCGAGCACCACAGCAAATCTTTGGAGCTAGCCAGACTTCAGCTCTTGGTCAAAACGCTTTGGTGATTAGAGTTCAGCCTGATGAAGGTGTCACCATCAGATTTGGTTCTAAGGTTCCAGGTGTTGGTATGCAGGTTCGCGATGTGACTATGGACTTCGGCTATGGTCACGCCTTTACTGAAGCAAGTCCAGAAGCATATGAACGCCTAATCTTGGATGTTCTTCTAGGTGATCCACCGCTTTTCCCTCGTCACGAGGAAGTTGAACTGTCTTGGAAGATTCTTGATCCGATTGAAGAATTCTGGGCTAGTAGCGGAAAACCTGAACCTTATCGTCCTGGTACTTGGGGTCCATCCTCAGCCGACAAGATGATGTCCATTGATGGCAGAGCTTGGAGACGTCCATGATTACGAATCTTCCTAACACCACAACATCTAAAATCTCTAAGGAACTTGTTCAGATTCGTGAAGAGGGTGGAGCGGTAGCACTGGGTCGAGTCCTCACTCTCATAATCCAAACAAACTTCTCAGGTCTGGAAGATGCGATTCTCGCAGCTAACGAAGCTTCAAGGGCTCACCCTTGTCGAATCATTGTTTTAGCTGATGAAGATAAAAAGACTAAGTCAGAGCCAAGACTTGATGCCGAAATCCGTGTTGGTGGCGATGCTGGTGCTTCTGAAGTAATCGTCTTGCGTGCTTACGGTGAAGCTTCAAGCGACCCAGAGAGCCTGGTAACAGGTCTTTTGCTACCAGACGCTCCTGTTGTTGCCTGGTGGCCAGGTGAAGCTCCTGAGAAACCTTCTACTTCAGCACTTGGCAGAATTGCACAGCGGAGAATTACTGACGCTGCAGCTCAAAAAGATCCACACGCTTGGCTTTCAACACTTGCGAAAAATTACGCCCCAGGCGATAGCGACTTCGCTTGGACCAGATTGACTCTCTGGCGTGCGCAGTTAGCGGCTGTTTTGGACCAGCCTCCTTATGACACGGTCACCAAAGTCATCGTCACCGGTGCTGTTGATTCCCCTAGTACTGACTTACTTGCAGCTTGGTTAGAACTAAAACTGAAAGTAGATGTTGAACTAGTTCGAACCAGTAGAGGTCAAGCTGTCACTGGAATCAAGGGCGTAACCCTAGTACGTTCCTCTGGAAATGTTGAAATCGTAAGAAACATTCCAGATGTTGCAACTCTTATTCAGCCATCACAACCAACAAGAGATATCAGTTTGCCAAGAAGGTCTCCACGAGACTGCCTGATTGAGGATCTTCGTCGACTAGATAGCGATGATGCTTTCGGAAAACTCATCACCAAAGGTTTTGGCACCAAGCGTTCATCGCCCGTTGTTTCAGCTAAGGGTAAGAAATAGTGCAGTCTGTTGAAATCCGCAGAGCAGTAAACGCAGCAGACGTTGCGCAACAAGCTGCTGTTGAAATCATTGCTTCATTGAAAGAGTTACTCTCCAAGCTGGAAACTGTCCACCTTGCTCTTACTGGAGGAACAGTTGGCATAAAAACCCTAGAAGCGCTAGCTCAGGAACCTGAGTTTGCTGAATTAGATCTAAACCAAACTCACATCTGGTGGGGTGACGAGAG
>Ga0209088_10000204_pt1 | contig 44451 bp, 38 predicted proteins | sample S_140625_EF_Meta_FD_187324 | JGI IMG/M metagenome (GOLD analysis project Ga0209088, IMG submission 187324) | Freshwater microbial communities from Lake Simoncouche, Canada to study carbon cycling - S_140625_EF_MetaG (SPAdes) (version 2) | ecosystem: Environmental > Aquatic > Freshwater > Lake ... | reverse complement strand
AGGCGGCATTTCGGCAGGCATTAAAGTTACAGCCCGATTTACCGATGGCTCAGTTCAACCTGGGTGAAGTCCTTTTCTTAAATAACAAATATTCGGATGCTCGGGAGAAGTTTCAGATTTTCCTGAACAGTCAGCCAAGCAATGATCTTGGGCTTTATAAGATTTATCTGTGCGATCTTCTGGGCGGAAATAGTTCGAAAGCAGATAGCTTTCTATCCTCACTAAAACCCAGTCCAAATAGTTCGATCTACTACTTTGCTAAAGCAGCGGAGGCCTTCCACAGGAAAGACAAAGAAGCGGCGACTGAATTTGTCACCTCGGCTTATCGTATCTATCCCCCGGATGCGAATTCCACCTTTGCTGACTCTTTGGTCGAGAAAGGCTATTTGAGTGGGGAGCAGGTGAGTGCTCCTCAGCCTGAAGATAAAAAGCCAAAGACGGATGAGTTAAAAACGTTGTTGCCTCCTGTGGATAAAGCGGACAGTAAGCCTAAATCTTAGCTCTTTCGGTTTTAACTCTGTTTCTGATTTGTTGAATTCCCCAAAGGGCGTGCTCGCGGACGAGTGGATCCTTGTCGTGGGAAGCTTGCTCCAAGCTGGGCAGATCTGTTTGAGACCCAATATTGCCCAAGACAATGCAGATATTCCTGAGCCAACGGCCCCTTTTGAGGCGGAAGATAGGTGTGTTACGAAATTCTTTTCGAAAGCGGGTGTCATCCCATTCGAGCATCTCGGGCAGATCAGCTCTTGGAATCGGGCTGAGTTTGAGTTCGCGAGATTGTTGGGCATGACGATTCCAGGGGCAAACGTCGAGGCACTCGTCGCATCCAAAGAGGCGATCTCCAATCAAGGGGCGAAACTCTTCTGGGATTGAGCCCGGGTGTTCGATTGTTAAGTAGGCAAGGCAGCGGCGTGCATCCAGAACGTAGGGCTTAGGAAAAGCTTGGGTGGGGCACGCATCGAGGCATCGGGTGCAGGTCCCACAGTGGTCGTGGGAGGGGGAGTCGGGCGAAATTTCCAGGTTAGTGAGGAGAGACCCAAGCATGAGCCATGGACCGTGTTGGGCATGAATCAGAAGTGTATTTTTCCCCTGCCAACCTAATCCCGCCATGGCAGCAAGCGGTTTTTCCATGAGAGGAGAGGAGTCGACGCAAACACGAAACTGCCCGCCCCACGGCACAAGGGTTGACTGAGCTAATCGCTCTAACTTTTCGCGAAGGATTTCGTGATAGTCGAGTCCTTGGGCATAAGCGGCAATGCGACCCCGACGAGATGGGGTGGAGGTCTGGTGACTCGACACACCTGCGACAATGATGGTTTTTGCTAAGGAGTCGTACTGCTGGGGATCGGACCGAATTTCGGGGCTACGGGCCATCCAGCTCATTTCGCCTTGGTAAGATAGTGAGAGCCACTCTTTGAGGTGGTCGGCGCCTGGCGGCACATGTGCGGCGGCGATCCCGATAGCATCGAAGCCAAGGTGGAGTGCTGCTTCTTTGAGATCGGAGGCTTGCCCCATGCGTCAAGAGGGGAGGGCGGACATGATTTTCTGGCAGATCTGTGCGGGGGAGTCTGAACCTGTGGCGATGTGAATTTCACTTTCCTCGTACCAGAACTTTCGTTCTGCGAGTTGTGCCGTCAGTTTGGGATGAAGTTGATCATTCGGAAGAAGGGGGCGGTCGGTGGAAGTGGCAAGGCGTTCGACTAGAGATGAGAGTTCGGCTTGGAGATAGATCCGGAGGCCAGTTCGGGAAAGGGTAAGGCGGTTGGCGGGATCAAGAATGGCTCCCGCGCCGCAAGAAATTACGGATGGGGGAGAGTTCGAAAGTTGGGCAACGATATGGGATTCTAATTTACGGAACTCTTTTTCACCACCTTGGGAGAATATCTCTGGAATTGTTCGTTTGGTGGCTTGAGTGATTTTTTGGTCCGTATCCATGAAGGGCATCGATAGCTTTTCTGCGAGAAGGGGGCCTACGGTACTTTTTCCCGACCCGCTAAGGCCAAGGAGCCAGAGATGGGAGCTTCTTTGCATAGTGGAAGGGTGGCATGGAGCGGGGTTTTGGGCGAGTGCGGGAGTCAATTCCAAGGCTTGGGGAAACGATACTTTTCGGGCAGGATGGAGGCATGGCAAACACTTTCGGCCATCTCTATCGCGTGACCACTTGGGGGGAGTCCCATGGGGGTGGGGTAGGTGCTGTGGTGGATGGATGTCCGCCGCAAATTTGGCTTTCGGAAAAAGATCTCCAACCAGATTTGGATCGGCGTCGTCCAGGTCAGAGTAAAATTGTTACTCCGCGGAAAGAGGCGGATCGTTGTGAGATTCTTTCGGGTGTTTTCGGGGGAAAAACGCTGGGGACACCGATTTCCGTCTGGGTAAGAAATGAGGATGCTCGTCCTGAGGCTTATCGCGAGATGGAGACGATGTTCCGACCAAGTCATGCAGACTACACTTATCAAGCGAAGTATGGGATCCGCAATTGGCAAGGTGGGGGTCGTACATCGGCACGGGAGACGATTGGAAGAGTCATTGGCGGATCGATTGCCAAGAAGATGTTCGGTCAACTTGTCCCCCGCTTGTCTGTGACAACCTTCGTTCGGCAAGTGGGGACATTTGTCGCGCGAATGGATGCAAGCCGTGTGGATATTCGTGAGGTGGAGGCCAATCTTGTTCGTTGGCCTGACAAGAAAGAGTCGGATCAAGTTGTTAAATTGATCGAGCGAGTTCGTTCGGAGGGTGATTCCTTAGGTGGGGTGGTAGAGTGTGTGGTGAGGGGTTGTCCTGTGGGATTGGGGGAGCCAGTTTTTGATCGCTTGGAGGCTGATTTGGCGAAGGGAATGATGAGTTTGCCAGCAAGCAAGGGATTTGAGATTGGATCTGGCTTTCCTGGGGTGAGGATGCGCGGTTCGGAACATAACGATGAGTTTTTCCTCCAGGGAAAAAAGGTTCGTACTCGTACAAACCGAAGTGGGGGGGTGCAGGGTGGGATTAGCAACGGGGAGGAGATCGTTTTTCGAGTGGCGTTTAAACCGGTTGCTACGATTTCCCAGGCTCAGAGGACCGTGAACACAAAAGGGAAGGCGGTGGAGTTGAAGGCAAGGGGACGCCACGATCCGTGCGTTTTGCCTCGGGCGGTTCCGATGGTGGAAGCGATGGCTTTACTGGTGTTGGCGGACCACTATTTGCGGGATCGAGCCCAGATGGGTCTTTCCCGAAAGTAGGACGGAATTAAAAGGAGAAGTTGCCGCCCAACTCAATCGAGTTGGTGACGGGGGAACCAAACGTGACCTGCTGATTATCGCCCATATCGACAGTGGGCTGACTCGTTCCATAAAACTTATAAGCGAGGGTGAGACCTAGCTGCTCCCAGATTCGCCACCTCACACCAGCCGCGATCTGATAGGCGTTGTTCATGTCGTTGCCTGCCCCAGAAAGAGTTAGTGATCCCGGGTACTTAATGCTACCGATATCGAAATAATTCCAGCCACCACCGAAGCCGAAGTTTAAGTAGGGAACGAATCCGGTTTCGTTTGGGTATTGAAAGCAGAGTTGAGCCATAATCGGAATGCTCCAGTAGGTGCTACTTGAGACCGTCATGCCCTCGGTATTTCCGCGTATAGCGTTCAGGGCGAAGCCGGTTTCGATAGCCAGTCCAAACCATGGGGTGAGCCATACACCGATATCGATGTCTTGGCGGTAGCCTGTACTGAATGCGATCTCTTTTTGGATCAACGGATTAGTTAATCCGCCTGAGCCAACGATATTCACAATGTTCATGGAGCTAACAAAGCGAGCACCACCCTCGGTTCGGACATAAAACGGGTCTTCTTCCATTTGCGATTCGGTTAAAGGGTTTTGAAGTAGTTTACCTGGCCATCCGATCTCAGTGGGAGGGGAGGAGAGTGCGGTTATTTGCCCAGCCATTGGGTCGGTTGGCGGATTCGTGGGAGCGGATGCGAGAGAGGGAGACGGAGCAAGTTCGGCAGGTTTCGGAGCGGCAATCTGATCAGCTTGTTTCAGCTCATTTGCCTCCATAGGGGGTGATGAAGATAGAGACGGACTAGGGGACACCACCTCCGTTGGGGCGGGAATTGGAGTAGGTGAGGATTGAGTAGGCGGAGGTGGAGTCGCTTGGGGCGCAGGTGGCGGAGGGGATGAGATCTTTTGAAACTGAACCGTGCCAGTCGGTGCGCCATCCATCTTTTCTATTTGATGGGACTCATTTAAAGTAATTCGCAGGCCCGATTTCGGAGGAATTGTGATTTGGGATTCGCCCAGCAGGAAGTGAACTGGCGAAGGGGCTGCTGGGGGTACGCTTAGTAAGATCGTCTGTTTTCCAGATGAGCTAAAACCGAAGCTCACATTGCAAGCCTGACCATCAAGCTGGATCGACTGGCGTGGGGTCCCCTGTTTTACAAATTCCGCCACTCCACCTTTTGCGTCGAAAACGACTAGAGAACCGTCGTCTTGAAGGTATAAAGTCGTTGAAAGGGATGCGTAGCTAGGAACAGAACACAAAAGGGCAAAAGTAATGGCGAGGATACAACATATTGTGGGACGGCCCTTTGGCATCCCTATATAAAGGGCTAATGAGGGCGGAAAGTCTATCGCAGTAGGGCAGGCTTGGGGGTAAAATTGCTAAAAGCATAACCACCATATGTACTTTACAATGATGTATTTAGATGATTTTAGTGAAAGTTGTTGGGAAGATATTTAGAGGCTAAAGTGGCACCACCTACCAGCCACAAGAAGGCGGCTAGGGCAAGGTAGGGTCCGAAAGGGACTTTGACTCCAAGTTTTTGTTTCCTCTGCTTTAAAATACCGATGCCGACGATAGTTCCAATCAGGGATGAGACGGCCAAAATAAAGGGGAGAGATTGCCAACCTAAAAAAGCAGCGAGGGCGGCTAAAAGTTTTGCATCACCAATACCCATAGCCTCTTTTTGTAAAAACCAAGAGGCGGTTCGAGCCACCAACCATAAAGAGCCACCTGCCACGGTTGCGGACAGTGAGGAGCGAATCATTGCGTCCACAGGATCATCTTTTCCTTGGAGGGAGGGAACTAAGTAGCTGAGAGAGATCCCGATAACTACTCCACCGATCGTGATTGCGTCTGGAATAACGAGGTAATCGAGATCGATCCCCGATGCGACGATTAGACCAGCGACGAGCAAGGCGTAGATGGCGAAAAGGTAGGGAGGATATAGCAGCCATAGTGCGGTCAGGGCAGAGGCTGTTCCCGCCTCAACTATGGGGTAACGGGGATCAAGATGAGTGCCGCAACACCGTGCACGTCCTTGAAGAATTAAGTATCCGAAGATGGGAATATTGAGGCCGATCGGGAGTCGCCGTCCGCAGGCGGCACATCGGGAGGGTGGATTTACGATCGATTGGCCTAAAGGAATTCTGAGGATGCATACATTTAGAAAAGATCCGAGTATGGCCCCGAAAATAAATACAGCAGCGGCTAGTAGAAAGGGGTGAATCATAGATTGCGACCTGTCACGAGGTTGAGAGCCGTACGCATGGACTCAATTGGAGCAGGTTTTTTCGACCAAATTTCAAATGAGAGGGCTCCTTGATGTAAAAGCATGGCCAATCCGTCCTCTGCTAGGCATCCGCGTTCGCGGGCAGCTTGGACAAGCGGGGTAAAATCCTTCCTATATAGGGTGTCGTAGATGCGAAGTGGGGGAGTCATCCACTCTTTGGAAATTGGCAGGGAATCATCGCTCTTCATGCCGAGAGTAGTCCCGTGGATGAGGAGATCGGTTTCTTGGAGAGCCTTTTGAAGAGAAGATGGGCTCCATTCAACTTGTCGAAGAGAGAATTGCCCCGCGACCATAGGTGTAAGTTCACGGAGGAGTGTTTGCGCTTTTTTGGGATCCCGGTTGACCAGGGTCAGGGATTGGCATCCGGTCTGAGCAAGGTGGCGGGCGATCGATTGGCCTACTCCTCCGCAGCCGAGGATCAGAGTCCTTCCTGGCGGAACAGAGCGAGGCCATGCTTCGTTCATCGCGCGAGACCAGCCGCCGGCGTCGGTACTCCATCCATGAATCTTTCCGTCTACAATCTGAACCGTATTGACCGATTTAGCCTGAAGGGCTGTAGGGTCGTGAACTTGAGCCAGCCGAAACATCTCGATTTTGTGGGGTAAAGTGCAGTTCCAACCGTTCAGGCCTGCTTGGAGTAGTGAGGGAATCGCATCTTCAAGTTGTCCTCGGGGAATTTCGATTCGAAAGTATTGAGCGGGGGTGCCTAATTTAGCCCAACCTGCCTCATGCATGAACGGGGAGAGAGAGTGGGAAATGGGAGAACCGATCACGCCGTACCGAAGAACCCCCGGTTGGTGTGGGGGAAGAGTGTTAGGGGTATAGACTTGGGCTGACACCCTTCCATTGAGCCATCGGAAGGCTTATTCGCCCAACAAAAACGCACACCGCCCAAGTTGCCCCTTGGGACGATTTCCACTAGGATTTCCCCTTGAGCACACATCATGCTTTAACGGATGAGATGGTTCGTTCCTATGCCGAATTGGCAGCGATCAACCATCTCGGCGGGGCACAGCTTCCCTCTAAGGCGGCGGTGGGCGCGATTACGCAAGATCTACTCCATCTCCTCTTTCCAGGTTTTTATGACGAGGATCATTTAGAAGGAAAAGAGTTAGGACCAGCGATCACGTCCCTTCTTCGTTCCGTTGAAAAGTCGCTCACGAAAGAAATCGCAAAGAGCATGCCCGCGCAAGTGGTGGCGGGAGAGACTGCGGCAGGCAAGGTTCAAGCTTTCCTCATCCGTCTTCCAGGGGTTCGAAAAATTTTGAAAACCGATGTGGAAGCAGTAATGGCGGGAGACCCTGCGGCGCGAAATGTGGAAGAGATTCTTTTGGCCTATCCTGGGGTGGAGGCAATTGCGGTACAGCGAATGGCGCACGAGCTGCATCTTCTCGGCGTACCACTTTTCCCTCGAATGATGACCGAGTGGGCTCATAGCCGGACCGGAATCGATATTCATCCAGGAGCGGTGATCGGGCCTTCTTTTTTCATCGATCACGGCACGGGAGTCGTCATCGGGGAGACGACTGAAATTGGTCAGGAAGTAAGGATTTATCACGGAGTCACTCTTGGGGCGCGGTCGGTTGCAGGCGCACAGACATTGCGAGGCAGAAAGAGGCATCCCACGATTGAGGATCGGGTGACGATCTATCCTGGAGCCACTATTTTAGGTGGGGAGACGGTAGTAGGTGAGGGGAGCACGATTGGGGGAGGAGTGTTCTTGGCAAAAAGCATTCCGCCTCATCATCTGGTCTTCGCCGAGCACGCGGCGCTGAAAATCATTCCGAAAGCGGAACGGCCTCAGGGTAGTGAATATACGATATGAATAACTCAACTTTTTCCGATTGGCCTGCCACCCCACTTTGTCCGTATTGTACTCTGTGAACTCGTCACCCCAGCTGGTTGAAAGGGAGCGCCTTCCCGGCCTTTTAGAGCAGGAGATGCAGGGCTTCTTTCATCGTCAGAAGGAGCGGTATGATTTTGGAGATCTTTTCGAGCCTATCTTTTTCGATATGTGCGAGTTCGTCGGCCGTAAGGGCAAGCGGATTCGACCCCTTCTCTTCCTTTTGACTTATCGAGCTTTAGGTGGAAATAAAAGCTGGGGAGACAAGTCTCTCATCCAGGCGGCCCTATCCCTTGAGTTGCTGCACGCATTTGTGTTGGTGCACGATGATCTAATCGATCGCTCGGAAAAGCGTCGGGGCCTACCCACTTTTCACAAGTTAGTGGAGCAGAGACAGGGGAGGATGAGTCATGCGGAGAGAACTGGTCAGGGCGTAGCTTTAGTCGTAGGGGACCTTCTTTTTGCCCTTTCGGTCGAGACGCTTCAGCAAAGCTCGTTCGAACCAGGGCCTAGGCAGAAAGCTCTAGGGCGACTCCTCTCCTACGTCACCGACACCGGGGTGGGAGAGATCTTTGACATTCTTTTGGGTGCAAGGGATATCGGTCGGGTGACTCGTGAGGAGATCGAGTTGACCTACTTACTAAAAACAACTCGGTACACATTCGAGGCTCCGTGTGTGATCGGCGCACTATTGGCAGGTGCCTCAGCAGAAAAAGCCGAGGATCTAGCCAAGGTAACCGAACCATTAGGTTTGGCGTTTCAAATCCAAAATGATCTTCAGGAAATTTCTCATCTTGATGGCAAAGATCAGCTTTTGCCGACGGATCTTTTGGAGGGAAAGAAGACTCTTTTAATTCATGAGGCCTATCAAAGGTTAGGGGAAGTGGACCGGTCATTTTTGCAGATGTGTTTTCACTCCACAGCACGAAGCGAGGCCTCGATTTCGAAGGTTCAAGATTTGTTGCGCAAATCGGGTGCGATTCAAGCGATGAAGGAGAGGTGTCGAAATCTGTTTGAGCAGTCGAGCGAGATGTTGGCAGCTTCCCACCTCACCCATGATGAAAAGGCCTCGATTACCGAGGCGATCGCTTGGGTACGTCAGACGGTTCGCTTGGGGAATTAGTCGGTTGGGCGCAACTTTGTCGCCCAGTTTGGAGGATTCCTTTCGCGCTGCGCAGGTGATCACCCGAGATCATGCCCGAACATTTTATTTCGCATCCCATGTCCTGCCTGAATCGGTTCGCAGGGATGCCTATGCAATCTATGCCTGCTGCCGATCGATCGATGATGCGGTAGATCAGGTGGCAGGGCGGGGGGAGCTGGTTCGACCAGAAGTCGCGGGTGAGATGTTGTTGCGTGCTTTTGAATCGGGGGGAGATGAGGTTGGGGAGGAGTGGATGCCTGCATTCCGCAATACCGTTGCACGAAAAAAAATACGCAGGCGTTGGTTTGAGGATTTAGCGATTGGGGTAGCGGGGGATGCGGGACCAGTGAATATTCAAACTTGGGAAGAGCTGGATTTGTACTGCTATCGGGTGGCTGGAACAGTCGGACTAATGATGATGAGGGTGTTTGGTTCGGATGACCCTTTAGCGGAACCTCGCGCCTTGGACTTGGGTCGAGGGATGCAGCTTACGAATATTTTGCGTGATGTGGCGGAAGATGCGCGAGCACAAAGAATCTATCTGCCCGCCCGAGAGCGGGATCAGTACGGGGTGAGGGCGGAGGATCTATTCATGGGGCGACCCTCAGGGCATTGGGCAGAGTTTATGCAAAGCCAGCTTTCACGGGCGCGGGAGCAGTACAAAATGGCGGAGGCAGGTATCGCCTTTCTTCCCTCACGAGGAGCTCAGATGTCTGTCTGGTTGATGAGAGATTTGTACGCGGGAATCTTAGATCCGATCGAGAGGTCAGGGTATGATGTGTTCACGAGGCGTCACTGTTTATCGCTCTGGCAGAAAGCTATGCGGGGTATTGGAATTTGGTGGAAACACAGGGCAGACAAAGTTTCCAGCAGCTAAATTCCGTGGGCGATTCGAGCGGCGATAAAGAGCCCGCTCATCAGTCCTAAAGTAATCGCGGGACGAGGGTCGGGGGCTCGTGCGGGTTCAGCGTAGATCGGGGTGACCCATGCCATAAGTGAGCTAAAGATAAACCAAGCAAAGAAGTTTTGCGGCGGGACAACATTGCCTGCCCAGTGCCAGTAACCCCGAATCGCGTAGGCAAAGGGCTCCATTAAAAAATCGAAAATCATTGCGAAGGCACCCGTCGCAATGGCAATGGGCGCGCGGGAGCCGTCTCGCCAGTATTGGCTGAGGGTGAGGTTGGCGCCAGCGACAACGGCGAACCATGCTAGAGGGATCGCGAGAGGCAGAACCCCGCCCATTCGGGGGCCAAAGGCATCGGTATACTGGTAGGATCCAAACGGAATCCCGCTGAGTGTTCCGACGGTTTCGAGCAGGGCGGATGAAAGTAGAATCGCCGCAGCGGTGATTCGGGCGCGACGGAGTCCAAGACGATCGACTGCCGAAAAGTAGATGTGGCTAGCGGCGAGGAGCATAGAAACGAAGTCTCCGTTTCGCAGACAAAGAGTGATGAAACTGATTAGCCAAGAGGGCAGGGGAAGGGTTGAAGCCCATGCTGGAGTGAGGCGAAAGGTTACGGCGAGAAGACCAATCCCTGCCCAGATTAGAAAGAACTTCCAAAGGAATTCTCGAAGGCGGGCGGAGATCATCTCTTGAGGTAAGAGCAGGACGGCTTCCGCGACAAGCTTCCGCCGACGTTGACTCTGGAGCTTCAGGGGACGAAAAAAGAACATGTTCGGGATTCCAACTACAGGTTTGCTTTGCGCCGGATTGACCGGTCTTGGTTTAACAATGGGGTTTGCCCCCTTTAGTCAGCCTCTGGCGGGGTGGTTGGCGTTGATTCCCTTGGCCTATTACGGCGTGAGGAAAAGGCCGAATCTTCGAGAAAGTTTTTCCTTGGGTTGGTTTGCAGGAGCGACCCACTTTCTAACCACTTTCAGTTGGCTGACAACTGTTACAGTAGCGGGATGGTTCTTCCTGTGTCTTTATATGGCGATCTACCCCGCGCTTTGGTTTGTCCTATGGGTGCGTTTTGCTGGTAGTGATGTAGAGCGAATGACAAGCGCCGGAAATATTCGGCATGTGGTTCTTGGGGCATCGGCTTGGGTTTTGACCGAATGGCTCCGTGGGATCGTTTTTAGCGGGTTTGGTTGGAACGAATTGGGAGTATCGCAAGGCAGTATTCTCCTTTTGGCCCAGATTGCGGATTTGGGGGGAGTTCCATTGGTCTCTTGGGTGGTGGCGTTTGGTGGGTTGACCCTGACTCTGACCGTCCGGCGTTTTGAATTAGAAATACGGGGCGCCCAAAAATGGAAGCCAAGATGGGATTTTACGGCCGGAGTTTTCGTCCTTGGGATGACGATGGTGTATGGCGCGAGGTCGGTTCTTCATCCTGCTGAAAAATCGGTTTACAAAATGCGCTACGCGGCAATTCAGCCGGCCGTTCCCCAGGATCCGTGGAGGTCGGCTGGCATAACAAAAGTGGCTGAGGAGTTAACGAAGGGGTCGGAAATCGCTTTGGCACAATGTGGCCCAGTCGATCTTCTGGTTTGGCCTGAGAGTCTAGCCGGGACCGGATGGAGGGAGGAACCGGAGTTTCAAAAAGCGGTTCAGAAGGTGCGAAGAGTGGGAGCCCGCTCCCTGCTAACCGGCTCGCTGGATATTCGGGGAAATAAAACATTTAATAGCGCAATCCTTTTTACCGGTCCAGAGGGCCAAGTGCCTCAGGTTTATGACAAAACCCACTTGGTGATTATGGGTGAATACGTTCCGTTGGCGGATATCTTTCCATGGCTGAGGAAGTTAGTCCCCCCAGGTGGGGACCTTACGGAAGGCGCTCGGGTAGGTATTGTAGAGCTTGCGGGGTCTGGAGCGAGAGTTGCCCCATTGATCTGTTTTGAGGATTCTGTGGCGCGGGTTGTCCGCAGGGCAGCGCAAAAACTACCTCATCTGCTGGTAAATTTAACGAATGATGCTTGGTTTGGGAGGTCGGCGGGAGCGGTTCAGCATTTGGAAAATGCACGATTTCGGGCCATTGAGACACGCCTCCCTCTTTTACGGGCCACCAATGATGGAGTGACTGCGTTGATTAGCCCACGGGGGGTGATCCTCTCGCAAGTGCGGGATCCGGATTTGCTGTCGTATCGCAAACCGGGATTTATTACAGGAGAGCTGGAGCTCTTCGAACCTCGGTCAACTTTTTACACTCGTTGGGGAGATTGGAGCGTCATTCTGTCTGGTGGGCTGATCGCATTCGGGTTTTTTCGCATTCGGGAAGTCACTTGAGCGAAGGGCGCTTTTGAGGCACTTTAGGGTCACATGTCCCTACCCACCGAGACCGTCGACCTTGCCTCCGTGAACTCCCGCTTGCGAGAGTTGCGGAGGTTTCTTTGACCCAGCCAAACTAGAAACTCAGCTCAAGGAGTTGGAGGGTAGAATGTCGGCTCCAGATTTTTGGAACGACTCGACAAAAGCCCAGAAGATTGCTGCAGAAGCCAATGCTTTGCGAAAGAAGTTGGATTTGATGAAGGAGTTGGAGCGCAAAATTGCTGATTTGCCGGTGCATCAGGAGTTGGCAGAGGAGGATGGGGGTCCCGCAGCTCAAGCTGACTTTATGAGGGAGCTCCGTGCAGGTTTGGCAATGTTGGAGCAGACCGAAGTGCAATTTATCCTCTCCCAGCCAGACGATCGTAGGAATGCGATTTTGAGTCTCAATGCGGGGGCGGGTGGAACTGAGGCGTGTGATTGGGCGAATATTTTGATGCGGATGTATCAGAGGTGGGCAGAGCGCCGTGGATTTAAGGTCGAGGTGCTCGATATTTTATCAGGGGAAGAGGCGGGAATCAAAAATGCCATGCTTCGGATTTCCGGAGAGAATGCGTATGGGTATTTGAAGGCAGACCGTGGGGTACATCGTTTGGTGCGGATCTCTCCATTCAATTCGCAGGGAAAGCGGCAGACCTCTTTCGCGTCTGCTGAAATTGTGCCAGAACCGGATGAGGAGGTTGAGTTGGAGATTGCTGATAAGGATATTCGTGTAGATGTATTTCGTGCGGGGGGTCATGGGGGGCAGGGTGTGAACACGACCGATTCGGCCGTGCGGATTACCCACTTTCCCACGGGGTTAGTGGTGACGTGTCAAAATGAGAGATCCCAGATTAAGAATCGCGCTACAGCGATGAAGGTTTTAGCGGCGAGAATCAAGCAGTCGGAACTCGATAAGAAGATGGCTGAGCAGGAGCAAAATTATACGGCGAAAGGGCAGATTGGTTGGGGGCATCAGATCCGCTCCTACGTTCTTCAGCCGTATCAGATGGTGAAGGATTTGCGAACTGGCGAACAGACGAGTGATGTTCAGGCGGTATTGGATGGAGAGATTGATCCTTTCTTAAATGCTTTCTTGAAGGGAAAGAAGAGATCAGGTCCGATTGAGGCAGAGGAGGACGAGTGAACCAAGTGCACGATAAGTTAGCTGCTATTCTTGCGTCGAAGCGCAAGGAAGCGGAGTCGATCGAGGGTATGAAGTCGGAACTACGTCGACAGGCGTTGCTTCGAAATGACTTTCGTGGATTTCGAACCGGATTATTTCAACCGGGTATTGTGACTGTGATTGCGGAGTGCAAGGCGGCTTCCCCAACCGCGGGATCGATCGTTGCAAACTATGATCCTGTCGCTCAGGCCAAGTTGTATGAAGCGGGAGGTGCGGGAGCGATTTCAGTGTTAACGGATCGGGAGTATTTCCAAGGTTGCCTTGCCGATATGCAAGCGGTACGGGATGCGGTACGGGTTCCGGTTTTGCGAAAGGATTTTATATTAACGGAAGCACAGGTGTACGAGAGTGTGGCATCGGGTGCAGACGCATTTTTGCTCATCGTGGCAGCATTAACGGATGATGAGTTTAAGAGGCTGTATGATTTGGGACGAACTTTACAGTCTGATGTGCTTGTGGAGGTTCACGATTTGGCGGAGATGGATCGAGCCTTAGAGATCGATGCGGACATTATCGGAATCAACAACCGAAATCTGCACACCTTTGAGGTAGATTTAAATACAACAGAGGAGTTGGCGCCTGAGATTCCGTCCGATTGTCTGGGAATCAGTGAGAGTGGAGTCCGAACCCAAGAGGATGTGAAACGTGTTTTCGATCAGGGGATTCATTGCCTTTTAGTTGGGGAGACCCTGATGAGGGATGGGGATCCGGCAGCGGCACTCCGTAAGCTAAGGGGCCGTCCTTCATAATTGAAAAAAACGTGGGGAGGGTTTCTTCTGGGTTGATTTTGAGGTAGTCTTGGCTGATGAGCAGGAAAGTTGATGCTTTGCCGATGCCCGACGCCTCAGGCCACTTTGGCCTTTATGGTGGGAGGTATGTTCCAGAGACCCTGGTGGCTCCGTTGGAGGAGTTGGCTGCAGAGTTTGCCAGAGCGCAAAAAGATCCAGCCTTTTTGCATGAGCTCAAGGAGATGCGTAGGGATTTTACTGGTCGACCGACTCCTCTTTATTTTGCGGAAAAGCTGACTCAGCACTGTGGTGGTGGAAAAATTTATCTTAAGAGGGAGGATCTGTTGCACACGGGGGCACACAAAATTAACAATGCCTTGGGGCAGGTGATTTTGGCTCGCCGGATGGGGAAGAAGAGGATTATTGCCGAAACGGGCGCGGGTCAGCACGGGGTGGCGACCGCGACGATGGCGGCGCGCTATGCAATGGAGTGTGTTATTTACATGGGGGAGGAGGATATGCGGCGCCAAGCGTTGAATGTCACTCGAATGAGGTTACTGGGTGCCAAGGTGGTGGGGGTGACTGCTGGACAAAAGACCCTAAAAGAAGCGGTCAACGAGGCGATGAGGGATTGGGTTACGAATGTGCGAACGACCCACTACGTTTTAGGAACGGCGTACGGTGCGCACCCTTATCCCTATATGGTTCGGGAATTTCATAAGGTGATTGGCGAGGAGGCACGGGCCCAGTTGATGGAGAGGGAGGAGAGACTTCCTGACGTGATCTGTGCGTGTTTGGGGGGAGGAAGTAATGCGATTGGGATCTTTTACGCGTTTTTGAATGACTCTGATGTTCGGCTTGTGGGAGTCGAGGCGGGGGGAGAGGGAATTAAGCCTGGAAGGCACGCGGCACGTTTCCAAGGTGGGAAGCTTGGTGTTTTGCAGGGATCAAAATCGTACTTATTGCAAAATGATGATGGGCAGATTGAGTCGACCCACTCGGTTTCGGCAGGTTTGGATTATGCGGCAGTAGGGCCAGAGCACTGTCACTTGCGCGATATCGGCAGGGCGGAATACACATATGCTACGGATGACGAGGCGCTGGCTGCTTTTTCTCTTCTCGGAAAAATTGAGGGCATCTTACCGGCACTGGAGACGGCTCACGGTGTTGCGTATGCGATTCAGGAAGCTCCTAAATTGAAGAAGGATCAGATACTTTTAGTAAATCTTTCAGGGCGCGGAGACAAGGATGTGAACGAGGCCGCCCGCTTTCTATTGAAGAGTTAAGTTGAGGCTGGTGCCTTTGGCGGGCACGCGACGGGTAACTATACACCGAGGACGGTCTCTGCGTTCTGGAAAAAACGGCGAACCATCAGACGGGCGATTTTGCGACCACGGATTGAAAGTTGCACGAGGGTGGGGCCATTGGTGATGGGGATGGAAAGAGTGAGAGCCACTCCGATCTGATAATCATGCCATGCGTCTGCAACATTGTATCTGCGGACTCCTCCCTTACGCAGCGTTTTCTGCCAGATGTTAATGAGTTTGTGTTGGTCCCGAAGTGGGAGGGGGCGGGCAGAGCTTCCTCCAATCACCCGAGCTAAATCGAAGGCGCCCAAGCCACGTGCTGCTATCTGCCAATCGACGATGAAAACCTTGGATCGAACGAGGAGAAGGTTATCGGCGCGCAGGTCACCATGGACAAGGGTGATGGGGCGCTTTTCAGCTTGGCGAAGGGCTTGGGCAATCGTAGGAAGGAAATGCTTAAGTCGTTTTACATCCTTTTTTTTCAAAAGGGACTTACAGCGTCTAAGAAATGTATGGGCATGTTTACTAGCTTCATGCGCTCGATTGTAGTGGTGCAATGGAATGGCCTTAATTTTGCTTAGTTGATTGGAATTCCAGAATCTTGCATGAACAGCCCCGATCGATTTTGCCACGGAGGATAGTTCTTTAAAGGAGAGCCCTTGAATCTGGTCTCCAGTGCGGCAGGGATAGATTTCCCGAAGCAGAAAAAGACCGTCCGAGCCATCGGGAACGGAAGCTGAGGCAATGCATTCTGGAACATGTTTACCTTCCAGTGGCTTAAGGAGGTGATAGGTAAGGAGTTCACGTTGGAAGGAGCGGATATGTCGGGAGAACTGTTGGGCCGCAGGTTGGTCAGAGCCAACTTTCAGAATGTATTTCTGGGAGTCGCCGGGTCGGGTGACGCGGAAGGTCTGACTTAGGAATCCGGTGGTTCGGGTTGGGTGGATAAGAAAACGAGAGGTCTTCAAGGGTTTCATTTAGTAAAGAGGAAGTTGGCAAAGAGGCGAGTCCTTGTCGGTGATTGCGAACGGGGTGAGGGGTGAGGCATAGTTGCCAAGATGAAGTTAGGGGCTGTTTTTAAATTTATCGCAACCTCGGTGCTAGGGTTCCTGGGTATTGTTTCGACCCTTCTATTTGAGCCTAACGTATTCCGGGGGGTAACAGTTCCTCTGGTTGCCAAGTCATTGGGCTGGAAGGCACGCGCGGAGTTTGCGCGACTTACCCCTTTTGGAAAGTTGCAGATCGAGGGGTTGGAGGCGGTGAATCCCTCGAAATCCAGAATCGATTTGGACTTAGCTTCTGTGCTGGTGGATTTGGAAAGTTTATTGACGGGGAAACCGAAGATCGTCCAGGCAGAGCTAAAATTCGGGTTGATCGACTTGGAAGTGAAGGAGAGCTCGGAGAGTATTTCTGTTCCCAGCTTTCCTTTTTCCTTGCGGGAGGCTGCTTTAGAGATTCAGGAGGGAAGAATTAGGACAGGGGCTGGGGCTTGGATTTTGGCAGGGCTTAAGGGAAGCGCAAAGGGGTGGGATGGGCGCTCGCCGCTCGAGATGCAGGTCAAGATCGAAAAACTTTCTTGGAGTGGCCTAGGAAAAGAGGAGCTAAGTGGAACGATAGGATTTCAGGTGCAAAAAAAATCGGTGGGGGTGGGTGCTGATCAGTGGGACGGAAAGCTGACGGTCGACTGCAAAAGCGTTGTCGACCTGTCCCCACTTGATTTGGTTGCACCCTGTCAGTTGGTGCTGGAGGGACGAGCGATTGGTTCTCTTGGAACAGATTGGAAAATGGAGCGAATTCACGGCTCTTGGGAGGGAATCGGTGGAGCAAAGATTTCGGCTATGGCTACGGGGCAATGGGCAAAAAAGGGAGAATGGTGTGTTGATTTAGCTCTTGATCCTGTGGATTTAGCTTTGGTGGGAGTCCTATTCCAAGGTCGTGGAGTGAAATCGGTGATTGGAAATTTGGGTGGGGACATTCATCTGGAGGGTGGAGGGAGTCAGGGGTTAGTAGGACGAACAAAGTTGCAGGGGCACGGGGTGCAAATTGCTTCGGGGCTAGGCTTGTTGTGGCCTGCGGGGCCAGCAGATTTTCTGGGAAATAGTTCGGGGGTTTGGGCTGAGGAAAGCCATGCCTTGAGGATCGAATCTTTTCAGGTGGAATTGGGGCAAAAAGGGGGAACTCCTGATCTGCAAGCAAAGTTGGATCGGCCTGCTGAGTTTATTTTGCAAGGCGGAGTACCCGCCTCGACAGATACAGCAACCCTTCAGTGGGTTTTTCAAGGTGTTGAGTTAGCGGCGGTGGCTCCTCTACTGGTCGCTCCCGCTAAGTTGAAAGTGCAAGGAGGGAAACTTTCTGCAAAGGGGGAGGCAAAGATTCAGGGTGGCACGGTGCAGGTAGTGGGGCGGGCCGATAGCCGAGCGATGAAGGCTGGTGGGTCGTGGCTGCAAGGGGATGTTCAGGTGGACTCGGTAACGGCGCAATTCCGAGGTGTATTTGAGGGGTCGAGTAAAGTTCGGTTGGAGGAGGTTGTAGCCCAAGCGGCATGGCCTGGAGGTGCGGTGGAGGATTTTCGCACAAAAGTGAGTGCGGAGTGGGATTGGTCCAAGGGGGCGGGTTGGGTGATCGGGGACTGTGAGGTGGGCTTGGCTGGTTTGGGGAGTGCGTGGTCGGGAGCAAAACTTTGGCCAGATTCTGGTTTGGCAAAATTGCATCTTGAATTCTCGGGGAATCTGCAAGAGCAAGGTCGCGGCTTAGCGTCTGTGACTATGAACAATATGCACTGGGCCGGTGAAACGGATTCCCCATGGCGGGCTAAGGCCTCAACAGAGGTGATTCTGCAAGCGGGGATTTGGGCGATGCCGCAAATTACGGTTCAAGCGGACCGAATGGGGCAGGTCCTATTGGAAAGTCAGGGTGCGGTAGAGTGGTCTCCGTCTCGTGGGGAGGGTCGAGCGAGTTTCGAGTTCAGTCGTGTAGAGTCCTCTTGTCTGGTTCCGATTTTAGGTGTTGTGACGCCTTATTGGAAGTGGCAAGGGGCATCGGGTTCGGGTTCACTGCAATTTGAAAGAAAGCGAAGCCAGGATAGCATCAAGGGAAAGTTGGATGGATCAATCACGGTCGAAACAGGGACCCCAGATCATTCTCGGTTGGTAGACTTTTCGATGATTCAGGGGCAAGGGCAGGCGACGTGGCCATCGGGTAGCGCGGGCCAACTTTCGATTCAGGAGCTTTCTGTTCAGGCGCGACACCGAGATGGAAGTGACGCCTTGAAGGTTTCTCTCGATCAGCCCATATCGCTCCAGAAGATTGGAAATGATGAGTGGCGACCCAGTGGTCAAGGGGTGGCGACTGGATCGGTGGTTTATACTGGTTGGCCGATTGGTCTATTCACTCCTCTAGTTTTTCCTGAAGCAAAAGAGACATCGCTTATTGGAACGGCATCCGGCTTTGTCAAAGTCCGAAGTGATCCCAAAAAAGGGTTGATTCAAGGTGAGGTCGAAGTGGAGATGCCAGATTTTTCGATCGACCTGCCTAGGGTTCAGTTGAGGGATCATCAGGTCAGTTTGAAAGCTGGAGTCACGCTGAGCGAAAAAGGGGACATCACCGTTCCAAAGGTAAGTCTAAAGGTTCAAAAGGGTGTAAAGAGTTGGCTGAACTTCACCGTTTTAAAGGAAGCACGCCCCGCACTTTTGGCGGATGGAACTTTGGATCTGGGTGTTTTCAAGGATGTTGTTCCAGGAGCTTCGGACTTTATTTCGGATGGGGATTTGGCCTTGAAGGCGGAGGTAGGGGAGCCCAAGGATGGATCTAGAACGATTGGCTACAGCGCGGTGATTACCGGTTTTTCGGGTGGGCCCGCGGCGAGGGGCGGGATTCAGGGGGCGGAGGTCAAGAGCCAAGGCATTGTGCAGTGGAAAAAAGGGTGCCAATCGATCCAAGACGTCGAATTGAGTGCAAAGAGTCAGCAGGGGAACTTTTCGGTGACGAAGCTGACTTGGGCAAGAGAAGGGGCGTGGGCTTGGGAGGGAGGAAGAATTGCGGAGGGTTGGATTGCTTGGTTGATCAATCCCTGGCTTGAGCCTTCTCGATGGGTGGATGGAGATGCGGTCTTAGGTTCTGGCTTTTGGCAACCTGGCGAGTTCGGTGGAAGCGGGGAGATCGACGTGACCTTGGTGGATGCTCGGTTGGTTGAGGATTTAAAAAAGCCGGCGGTTTCTGCGCGCTTAAGCGGAAACTTTGACTTCGACAAGCGAAGCAAAAGTTTGTCCTTCGAGGACGGATTATTGACCTTCGCTGATTATCCAAATGATCCGGCCGGGATTCCGACCCTAAGGATTGGAACACACTCTGTGGCGGCTCAGATCAAGGGGGGCGTATGCGACCTTCGCGGAATTCTGGCGCAATCTGATGTCATTCGGAATGCCAAACCGGTGGCTGGGGTGAATCCGCCGTCTACGGAACCTTGGAAAGTGGATCTTAGCGTAGATTTGCAAAAGATCATTGTGGAGGAGGCAAGTGTCGGTCCGGTGCGAGTCCCACGATTCCGGTGGGGTCCGGAGGGTATTCTTTTGGAGCCCTCAACAGTCGAGGTGAAGGGTGGGGTAGTGAAAGCTTCGGTGATACAAACTGGCGGTGTGAATCAGCCGGTTGATGCGAAAATTGTAATGAACAAATTTCCGCTTGGAGCAATTTTAGGAAGCGTCATCACCGATGCCAAGGGACCCATTGGGGGTTGGGTCGATCTTCAGGTGTCGGCACAAGCCGCAAAGCCTACCTTAGCAGAGATTCGTCGCACCTTAAGCGGGAGAGGGACTTTTCGTCTGTATCAGGCGCATCTGGAAAGGCTTCCCTCTTTGGCAAAAGCTCTTCAAAGCGCAGGTGCACTCTTGGGATCTAGCTTTATTGCGGGGAGCGAAATTAATGATTTGGGCTCCCAATTCACGCTTCAGGGAGAGGTAATCAATGTGCCGGATCTGAAGGTCACAGGAAGTGCTTTAATGGCTGACCTAAATGGCTGGCTCAACTGGTGGGCACAAACCATCGATTTCAAACTTCGATTTGCATTAACCAAAGAGGCAATGCAAAGCAGCGGTCAATTACAGGGTGTGATGACGCAACTCATCGGTTCGAGTGGTGACTACTATACCAAGATTCCCGGGGAGGCTCGGATTTCGGGGCCTCTTGCGGATCCGCAGGTCAACATGGACATAGGCAAGATGTTGGCTGAGGGGGGTATCAATCTTCTCCTCAATGCACCCGTGGGAATTTTGCAAGGTGCTGGGGGGGCTGCGGGAGGAGCGGCGGGGGCAGTGACTCAGCCCACTGGGGCGATTTTGCAGGGGGTAGGGAATTTATTTAAGTGGTAAGGCGGTTGAAAAGGGTTTCAGTCGCGGGGTGTTGCCCGTAGGATTTCAAGATGCGTAGCATGACCGGTTTTGGTTCGTTAGAGGTTTCGACTCGGTTCGCACGGATTCGAATTGAGGTGTCATCGGTGAATAAACGAGGTTTAGAGGTCATTGTTTTCACCCCTGGAGAGTTGGCTCGGCTGGAGCGACAGATCCGAGAGGATGTGGCGGAGGCAGTGGCACGCGGCAAAGTGACGGTTGCTCTGCATGTTGAGGCGGGAGCGACCCGCTCTGGACGAACATTCGATTTGAATAAGGCCTCCGCTTACGCTGTGCAGCTCAAACGGGCTGGAAAAATATTGGGAGTGAAAGAGGGGCCCTCTTGGTCTGATCTTTTGGGTTTGCCTGGAGTTGTAGTGAGTGGTGGGCCAATGGTCTTTCCTGCGGATGATCGGAAAATTCTTGTGGGAGTTCGGGGTGCTATGAAAAAGATGGTTGAGTCGCGTGAGAGGGAGGGAGTGAGAATGGTGACTGGACTACGTGTCCATTTGCAGAAGATGGAGGGAATTCGAAAAAAGATGGAGAAAGCAGCAGGTGAGATGCGCAAAAAGCAGGGGGAACGAATTTGCAAACGGATTCAAGAGTTGGCGGGGGAGGCGGGAGTGGTTTTGGAGGCAGAGCGGGTGGTGCGAGAGGTTGCATCAGCGGCGGATCGTGGAGACGTGACGGAGGAGCTGGGTCGGATTAAGGCTCATCTTTCAGAGGCGGTGGGGTTGGCTTCGACTCGTGCTCCGGGGGGGCGAACATTGGAATTTCTCATTCAAGAGTTGCAGCGTGAGGTGAACACCGTGGGATCGAAATCGGGGGATTTAGGTTTAACACGGCTGGCGATTGGATTTAAATCGGAACTTGAGAAGCTTCGGGAACAGGCGGCAAACCTTGAATAATTTCACACGTTCGGGAATTCTTTTTGTGGTTTCAGCGCCGTCGGGCACTGGCAAGACGACTCTTTGCACTCATGTGCGTCAAACCCCGGATTTGGTTTATTCGGTGAGTTGTACGACTCGGACGATTCGATCTGGGGAAAAGGATGGGGTGGACTACTTTTTTCTTTCGCGGGCGGAGTTTGAGAAACGAATGAAATCGGGGCAGATGTTGGAGACGGCGGATGTTTATGGGGAGTATTACGGGACTCCCAAAGGTCCTGTTTTGGAACATCTTGCGGCGGGACGGGATGTGTTGCTGGACATCGATGTTCAAGGGGCGCGGCAGATTCGGGCTAGCCAAGATCCAAAGATCAAAGCGGCTTTAGCTGATATTTTTATTATGCCGCCTGATCTGGGGGAGTTGAAGCGGCGTTTGGAAGGGCGTGGAACAGAAAGCGCGAAACAGATCGCAACACGGATTGAAGCCGCAGATGGGGAAATGGCCGATTGGAAAAGCTATCGATATACGATATTGAGTAGCTCGATGGAAGAGGACCTTATCAAGTTTCGTGCCATCATTCGGGCGGAGCGGTATTTGAGCCGGAGGCTCGACTTACAACATGGATGATCCGAAGCGGCCGTGTGTGGTCTTAGGAGTTACGGGCTCGATTGCTGCTTTTCGCGCGGCTGATTTAGCGAGTGCCATGGTGCAGAAGGGTTGGGATGTACATGCGGTTTTAACTGCGGATGGAGAAAGATTTTTACCTGCTTTAACCTTGGCTGCTTTGACTCATCGTCCGGTTCACACCTCTCTTTGGGAGGAGGGAAAAGGGGGTCGGATGGGTCATCTCGACTTGGCACGTGTGGCAGATGTTATCGTGGTTGCTCCTGCCAGTGCAGATTGCTTAGCCAAGTCGGCTCACGGGCTTGCTGGGGATGTGCTAGGAGCTGTGCTTTTAGCGACAGAATCTCCCGTTGTAATGGTTCCTGCTATGAATACTCAAATGTGGAAGCACCCTGCGACCCAAGCGAATGTGAAGTTGTTGAGTCAGCGGGGGGTGATCTGGGTTGGACCTTCGGAAGGACGCTTGGCTTGTGGCTCGGAAGGACCTGGTCGAATGGCTCCTATTTTGGAAGTTGTAGAGGGGTTGGAAAAGATTTTTCGGCAAAAAAAGGGTAAAAATTAGTATGAAACACCCAGAGAAGTACAAACCCAGTGCCTCATTTGTGAAGCAGGCAATCTTCTCAAGCCTTTCCCGTTACAAAACGATGCATCAAGAATCTTTGCGTCAGCCAGAAAAGTTTTGGGCAAAGATTGCCAAAGAGAAGCTCTCGTGGGTTACGTCACCCAAGAAAAGTTTGGAGTGGAAGGCTCCTTTTGCGAAGTGGTTTGTGGGTGGAAAGCTCAATGTGAGTGCCAACTGCATTGATCGACATTTAGAGGGGCCTCGCAGACATAAGGCAGCGATCATTTTTGAGGGAGAGCCGGGGGATGTCAGGGTTTTGACCTATCAGCAACTGCATGATGAGGTGTGTCGCTTTGCAAACGCGCTCAAGGCGGAAGGGGTTCATAAGGGAGATCGGGTAATGATTTATCTTCCCATGGTTCCTGAGGCGGCGATTGCGATGTTAGCATGTGCACGGATTGGAGCAGTTCATAGCGTGGTCTTTGGTGGTTTTAGCGCCGAGTCATTAAAGGACAGGATTCAGGATTGTGGAGCCCGATTGGTGATCACTGCGGATGGGGGATACCGAAGGGGGCAGGTTGGTCCCTTAAAGCCGAATGTGGATACTGCGGTGGCGGCTTGTCCGGGAGTACGAAGGGTGATTGTTCTAAAACGGACTGGACATATTTCCCAACTCAACGAGATCGATCGTTGGTGGCATGAGTTAGTGGCGAATCAACCGGCGTCGTGTCCGCCTGAAAAGATGGATAGCGAGGATCCTCTTTTTATTCTTTATACAAGTGGGAGCACTGGGAAGCCGAAGGGAATTTTACACACAAGTGCGGGTTACTTAATAGGGGCCCATTTGACGACTCAGTGGGTGTTTGATTTAAAGGAAAACGATCTGTTCTGGTGTACTGCGGATGTGGGTTGGGTGACGGGTCATACCTACACGGTTTACGGTGCGCTCAGTAATGGAACTACGACTCTGATGTACGAGGGGGTTCCGAACCAACCTGAACCAGATCGCTTTTGGCAGATCATCGAAAAGCATCGGGTAAATATTTTTTATACCGCCCCTACTGCGATTCGGTCATTTATTCGGTGGGGTGACCATTGGGTGCAGAAGCATGATTTATCGTCCCTGCGGTTATTGGGATCAGTAGGGGAACCGATAAATCCAGAGGCATGGCGTTGGTATCACAAAGTGGTCGGCGGGGAGCGTTGCCCCATTGTGGATACATGGTGGCAGACAGAGACGGGAAGCCATCTCATCACAACGTTGCCTGGTGTTCATATGACAAAGCCGGGCTCCGCTGGGGTGCCTTTCTTTGGTGTCGACGCAGCTGTGGTGGATGAGAAGGGGAAAGAGGTTAAGGCGGGTGTTCAAGGTAAGTTAGTGGTGAGGAAGCCGTGGCCTTCCATGTTACGAACGATCCACGGAGACCCAGAACGATATGCAAAAACGTACTGGAGCGATGTTCCGGGTTGCTACTTCACGGGAGACGGAGCGAAGAAAGATGCAGACGGGTACTTCTGGATTTCCGGTAGGATCGACGACGTTTTGAATGTTTCAGGACACAGATTAGGAACGGCGGAGGTGGAGAGTGCCCTCGTAACTCATCCAGCGGTAGCAGAGGCGGCCGTTGTAGGAAGACCAGATGATTTAAAGGGGCAGGCTGTTGTGGCTTTCGTGACTTTGAAGTCGGGGCATAAGTCGGGCCCCGAACTTGTGGCGGCTTTGCGGGAGAGGGTGAGCAAGGAAATTGGCCCGATCGCCAAACCAGATCAGATTCGTTTTGCTGAGGCTCTTCCAAAAACGAGAAGTGGAAAAATTATGCGGAGATTATTGAAAGAGGTGGCTGCAGGTGGGGCAGTGAAGGGAGATGTGACTACCTTGGAGGATTTCAATGTCATCGCGACTCTCCAAGCCGGATCTGGGGAGGACAGCTAAGATGTCTTGGCGTTTATCTTCTGCGGAGACGGCTTTGCTTGTGGTGGATGTTCAAGAAAAGCTGGTTGCCGCGGTCAAGGAGCCATCCGATTGGTTGGCGCGGTTAGAGATTTTGGTGAAGGGGGCGAGTTTGCTGGGAGTGCCTATCGTCGTGACGGAGCAGGTTCCTGCAAAATTAGGAAAAACAGTTCCTGCCGTCCTGGAAGCGGCCGGGCGAGGGTGTAAACCGATTGCAAAATCCAGTTTTTCGGCTGCGGAACAGGGCAAAGTTTTTTCTAAAAAAAGAATTTTGGTTGCAGGCTGCGAAGCGCATGTGTGCATTCGCCAAACGGTGTATGATTTGAGGCTTAAGGAAATGACGCCGATTGTGGTGGCGGATGCGATTGGATCGAGGAGGGAGAGGGATAGGGAGATTGCTCTGGCGGAGATGAGGGCAGATCGGATTGTGGTGAGTACGGTGGAGGCTGTTCTATTTGAAATGTTGGAAACAGCTGAACATAAGTGCTTTAAAGACATCCAAGCACTGCTCAAGTAAACCTTTTAGTTGGGCTGCCTATTTATTTTCCTAGCCTGACACGTATCTCCAGCACAACCTCCCAACCTTTCATGGAACTCACGAATCATCAAGAGCCTGCGTGGCCATTTCAGGTCTCCGTAGTCCCTCGTGTGCCCGAGGGTTTGGAGAGCTTGAGGAGTTTGGCATTTAATCTTTGGTGGAGTTGGAACTACGATGCGCTTGAGTTGTTTCGGGAGTTGGATCCAGAGTTGTGGGAGACGTGCGGCCACAGCCCAATCAAAATGTTACGCTTAGTGAAGCAAAACCGTCTGGAGAGCGCGGCAAAGGATAAAGGATACAGGGAGCGAGTGGAGAAAGTGCACGACCGATTGGAGTCCTATCTTCACCGCAAGGATACTTGGTTCACCCGAAATCTGCCCAAAGAGAGAAAAGATTCTCCCTTGGTGGCTTATTTTTCAGCGGAGTTCGGATTCCACGAATCCCTTCCTAATTATTCGGGAGGTCTAGGTATTTTGGCGGGGGACCATTGCAAGTCGGCCAGTGATCTGGGTTTGCCATTTGTTGCCGTGGGACTGCTCTATCGATTCGGCTATTTTTCGCAGCGAATCAATCGGGACGGATGGCAGGAAGCATCGGCGATTGATAATGTCTTCCACGATTTGCCGATCCGAGAAGCTCTTGCAGCGGATGGGAAGACGCCTGTCGTAATCGAAATTGCCATGCCTGGCCGAAAGGTTTTTGCAAAAGCTTGGGAGGTTCGGATCGGGCTAACGCGCCTTTTCTTGATGGATACGGATTTGGCTGAGAACGCGGCTGAGGACAGAAGAATTACATATCAACTTTACGGCGGGGATCATGAGATGAGGATCCAGCAGGAGATTGTCTTGGGGATTGGGGGAGTCCGTGCCTTGGTGGCGATGGGACTATCCCCCAGCGTCTTTCATATGAACGAGGGGCACGCTGCATTTTTGGGATTGGAGCGGATTCGCCGTTTTGTCAAAGAGGGCAAGCTTACCTTTATTGAGTCTCTTCAGTTTGTGGCTGCGAGCAGCGTATTCACCACGCATACACCCGTTCCTGCAGGAAATGACGCATTTTCTCCCAAGTTGATGGAGATGTACTTCGGTGAGTATGTGACTGAGTGTCAGATTGGGTTTCAGGATCTCCTCAAGTTAGGTCGCCCGTGGGAGTTTACGGCGGAGGAGCCTTTTAGTATGACGATTTTGGCTTTACGGATTTCTCGTCAGGCAAACGGGGTTAGCGCGATTCACGGAAAAGTTTCGCGCGGAATGTGGCAAAGTGTATGGCCTGGGGTGCCGAAGGCGGAGATCCCGATTCGTCATGTTACCAATGGGATTCATACCTTCACCTGGATGGCCCCCGAGATTCGTGCCCTTCTTGAAAAGCAGGGCGGACTGATGACGGAGGAGGATTTAGCCAAAGCGGATGAGTGGAAGAAAAGAGTGAGTTTTAAAGATAAGGAGTATTGGACCACGCATCAGAAATTGAAGCTGCGACTTCTGGAGTTTGTGCGGGCGAATGTGCAAACACAACGACTTCGCAATGGGGCGAAGCCTGCAGAGATTCGAGAAACCGACCAGATGCTGAACCCGAAGGCTTTAACGATCGGATTCGCTCGTCGCTTTGCCACCTATAAGAGGGCGGCACTTCTTTTTCGTGACTTAGATAAGCTGGCTCAGATCGTGAATGACCCTGTTCGTCCTGTGCAGTTTCTCTTTGCGGGAAAAGCGCATCCTGCGGACGAAGGTGGAAAAAAGCTGATTCAGCAGATTGTTCAGATCTCCGCCTTGCCGCAGTTTAAGGATCGGATCGTTTTTGTGGAAAACTACGACTTTAATGTAGCTCGGCATCTGTACCACGGTTGTGATGTGTGGCTGAATAACCCAACGCGACCGCTCGAGGCGAGCGGGACAAGCGGGGAGAAGGTCATCACAAACGGATGTGTGAACTTTAGTGTTCGGGACGGCTGGTGGGACGAGGCTTTTGATGGCACGAATGGGTGGGCCATTGGTGACGATACCTTTCGGCTCGAGCCAGAGGTACAGGATGAGTTTGATTCTTTTTCAATGTATGAAATTCTAAAACACGAGATTGTGCCCCTCTATTACGACCAAGACGGGGAGGGTGTGCCGAAGCGGTGGATTGAGAGAGTTCGGCGTAGTTTGCTGACGATCGGTCCAGTGTATAACACTTCGAGAATGGTGGCGGATTACGCGGGTGATTTCTATCGGCGAGCGGCGGAGAAGGGGCGGATGTTCGCTGAAAACGGCTGGCAGAAATCAAAGGAATTAGCGGTATGGAAGGACCGAGTCCGATTGGCATGGGGAAAAGTTCGTGCGAATGCAGTAACATGGAACGGGCCAATTCAAACTACCGTGAATGTCGGCGATACTGTCCCCGTGACGGCCAATGTTTTTCTGGGGGATTTGCAATTTGGTGAGGTGGCAGTGGAGGCTTACTTAAAGGCGGTGGAGCCAGGTGGGGTATCGAAGGTAGTTCGGCTGGAGCCCAAAGGGGATACCCGAGACGGTTGGCAAGGTTATGCGGGAAGGGTGCCGGTTGAGGATTCTGGAAATTTCAAATTTAATGTGCGAGTTCGCCCATCCCACCCCTCTTTGACCCAAGCGCATGAGTTGCGTTTGATCACTTGGGCTGAATAAGTAAAACATTGATTGTTAGTAGCTTGGGGTTCGTGGTTGCGATTTGACCCGCTTTTGTCGATGGGTAGAGTTTGGATCTATGTCGTCAGGTTTTGAGACAGCTTCCTCTCCCCGTGTTCCGAGCCCTGAGCTTGTGGGCATGGACCCTGCTGACGTCAACTTGGGAGATTTACGAAAGACGATTGAGGCTTGTAGGGATTATCTTTTAGGGCTTCAAAAAGAAGATGGTCATTGGATTGGGGAGTTATTTGTCGATTCGACCGTAGCATGTGATTACCACCTTTTGATGTATTTGCGGGGGAAGATTGACCGTCCGAAAGAGGCAAAAATTGTTCGTCACATTTTGCAAAGGCAACTTCCGGATGGGGGATGGCCGATTTATCCGGGTGGGCCCAGCAACGTTACGGCAACGGTGAAATGTTATTTTAGTCTCAAACTAGCAGGCTTTACCCCTGAAGAGCCTGAGATGAAGCGGGCTAGGGCGACGGCTCTTCGCTTAGGGGGCATTCCTAGGACCAACACCTACTGTAAATTGTATCTGGCGATGTTGGGCCAGTACCCTTGGAAATATTTGCCCAATATTCCGCCAGAGATCCTGCTCCTTCCCAATTGGGCCCCCTTCAACATGTTCGAGATGAGTTCATGGACGCGAGCGATTGTGGTGACGCTTTCGGTGATCCGCAGTTTTCGCCCCACGACACATCTTCCACCCGAGAAGCAGCTGCATGAGTTGTATCCTTATGGGGTGGAGGGAGGGCCTTTCTTTCATCCAGTAGACCGCAGATTCCTCTCGATGAAGAACTTTTTCATCCGGGTGAACGATCTGTTGGGCTGGCTGGAAAGTCTTTCGTGGAAGCCGTTTCGAAAGCATGCGTTAAAAGTTGCAGAGAAGTGGATTTTGGATCGAACGGGACCTGAGTCAGAGGGGTTGGCAGCGATTTTTCCATCGATGATGAATACAATTCTCGTGTTTCAGTGTCTGGGTTATTCGGATGACCATCCCAGAATGCGCAAAGCGATTAAGGATCTGGAGGGATTGGAGGTGGATGACGTGGCAAATGGAGATTTCCGCGTCCAACCTTGTTTGAGCCCTGTTTGGGATACGGCCATTACGATGACTGCTTTAGGAGCGGCGGGAGTGAAGCCCGATGCCCCCGAAATGCAAAAGGGTGCAGATTGGCTTTTGGCGAAGGAGGTGAAAATGCGTGGAGACTGGGTCGTGAAAAATCCAACTCGTGTCACGGGGGGCTGGGCCTTTGAGTATTTTAACGACTGGTATCCCGATGTGGATGACACAGCGAAAGTGCTTTTAGGATTAAAGATGGCAAGGGCGAGTGATCCTGCAGCACAAAAAGCGGCTATGGAGAGAGGTTTGGCTTGGTCGAAAAGTTTCCAATGTGACAACGGTGGATACGGGGCCTTCGACAAGAACGTGAACAAAAAATGGTTAGAGGATGTTCCCTTTGCAGATCACAACGCAATTTTGGACCCGCCGTGTGCAGACATCACAGGACGGATGTTGGAGACGATGGGGAAGTGTGGAGTTCCTAAAAAGGATTCTCAGGTGGAGCGTGCGATTCGTTTTCTTCAAGAGACACAGGAGGAGGATGGATCTTGGTATGGTCGTTGGGGGGTGAATTATATTTACGGAACTTGGCAGGTGTTGCGTGGTCTTCATGGAATCGGATATGACATGAACGAGCATTGGGTGGTGAGAGGTCGGGATTGGCTCGAGTGTGCGCAGAATCCTGATGGAGGGTGGGGGGAGAGTTGCGGTTCGTATGATGATTCTCGCTTGAAGGGGAGGGGGTTAAGCACGGCGTCTCAAACTGGTTGGGGTTTGATGGGTCTTTTAGCGTGTGGGGATATTCAGCGACCGAGTGTACGGCGAGCCGTTCGCTACTTGATTGAAACACAGCAAGCGGATGGAAGTTGGGAGGAGAAGCTGATTACTGGAACTGGTTTCCCTTGTGTGTTTTATTTGCGTTACGACATGTATCGAAATAATTGGCCGCTGCTTGCCCTCGGAGAGTATCAGCAGATCGTGCAAAAAACGGGGGCTCACTAGGCCTCCTTTTTTTTACGGCCTGTTTTATGACGCAAGCGAAACGACTAAGTGAGATCGGAATTCTATTTCCGATGGAGTTCGAGGCAGAACCGACTTGGAAAAAACTTGGGGGAAAAAGCGTCGAAGTGGCTGGGCTAGAAACTATCCGAGGAAATTGGAAGGGGGTTCCGATCGTCTCTGCCCGAATCGGCATGGGCCAACCCAGCCTCGGGGAGAAAGTTTCCAAGTGGCTTCAGGTAAATCCGTGCCGTGCGGTGGTACTTACGGGATTGGCTGGGGCATTGGATTCATCATGGGATGAAGGAGATTTAACATCATTTCATGACGAGCAATGGCAGGAATTTCATCAGTGGTGTAAAGGTGAGGCCTTACTTCGTGCGGGAAAGTGGCACACAGCCAAGGAAATTATTGCCACGGGCGAAGCCAAGTTGGCGCTAGGGAAAAAAACGGGATGTGGAATTGTTGAGATGGAGTGGGATTACGTAGCCGAGGCTTGCCGACAGAGAAAGATTCCTCTGGTCGGTCTCCGAGCAGTGAGCGATCACGCGGATAAGTTGCTTCCCGCCGATCTTTTTCTTTTGGGGTGTGATCTCAAGACTGGGAAAAGCACTCCTTGGAAAATTGGCGCACACTTAGCGCTCAGGCCTTGGAGATTATTGGAGCTATTCCCAGCCGTTAGGGGGTGTACTCATGCAAGGAGTGTTGTGTCGAAGGCACTAGCCAGATTCTTAGATACGCTTGCCTTGAAGGGCTGAGGAAACAGGCAGGATTATCCCACAGCTTCAGCAACTCGTAATCCCGATACAACAGCGCCCTCAATCGTTGCGGGTAGGGCAGTCTCGGTCCAGTCCCCTGCCAAAAAAAGATTTTCTACTGAGGTGGTAGGGCCAGGTCTTGAAAGAGGCTTTCCAGATTCTCCCGTAAATGTGGCATCACGGGATTTATAGACTACGTGGTGAGTCACCTTTGCAACTCGGCTTTCTGGGATCAAGCGGTGGATTTCTGTAATAATAAGGTCCACGAGGTATTTTCCTGTCTGATCGATTAGGTCGGTCACTGCGCTTATGACAGCTGCATAAAGATGTCCTGAGGAACCTTGGGGAAGGGTTGTGGTTCGATCGAAAACCCAGTGTAAGGGGGAGTCAAGAAAGCCGGTTATGAGATCTTGAGTCAGGGGTCGATCGGTCCAAAGGTGAACGCCGAGGATAGGTCCTGGTTTGAGTTCTCGAGCGAGAAGAGCGGAGCGATCGTCGGCAGGGAGAAGTTTTGCTGCGGCTGTCCAAGGGACTGCCAAGACCACTTGGTCGAATGTGGCGGGTTCGCCTTGCTTCATACGGAGGGCGATGACATGTCTTTTGCTCTCATCATATCCGAGAGATTCCAGTGGTGAGGTAAGACGAACGTCTCCCTCGGTGCCTTGAAGGAATAGTCCTAACTCAGGCTGGAGAAGGCTGGATAGGCCCTCACGGTCGAAGTAGATCGCGGCATCTTGGGCTGACCCAAAGAGAGCTCTCCGCGTTACTTCCCAAAAGAGAGGCGCGTCGGCAGTCCGAATCGGAACGTTTAGAGCCGCTAGACAGAATGGTTCCCAAAGGGCGCGTATCGATCCAGGGGATTGTCCCAAACGTTCTAACCATGGCTGGGTAGGTTCACCCTGCTTGGGCGGGTTCGCTTTTGCGCGAAAGGAAAAGTTAAGAATCGCCCATCGATCAATCCATTTGAGTTCGGTGAAAGAAAAGAGGCCCGCCAAGAGGTGAAAAGGCGGGGGAAGTTTGGAGGAGCGAAGAGAGGAGCGTCCACCTTGAGCACTTACAAAAGCAAGGTCGAGACGATCGTATTTTTCGAGCCGGTCGGTATTTCCCAAAGCTTCGATAAGCTCCAATGCCCGGTGATAGCAGCCCATAAGAATGTGTTGGCCATTATCTAGTGTTGTTCCTGTTTTTACCTCTTTATAGCTGTGAGCTCGCCCACCTAGGACAGGTTTCGCTTCGAGAAGGGTTACCGAATGTCCATCTCGTGTTAGGGCAAAGGCGGCGGCACATCCGGCAAAGCCACCACCAATGACTGCAATTCGGCTAGGGGGACGTCGTTTTGAGTGGGGCTTACCCAACTGGCTTCGACCACGGCGCAGGGCCTTTAGCTTTTCCCAGCGTGTAAGTTTTACGGGGCCTTGAAGGACTTCGTAGTTCTTGCGGTGAATCTTTTCCAGAAGATCGCGGTACACCCCCGTCATCAAAAGTGCTGCCGACAGATTTGGGCGGTCGACATCGGGAATTAGACGGTCTGCTTTTTCAAAATAGTGGCGGGCACGAAAATATTGCAATCGAAGGAGTCGAGCCATCGCTGGGGAGGGATGGGGTTGATGAAAGTCATCCTGAGTGACCCCAAAAGCACGACACTCCGCTTGCGGAAGGTAGATCCGACCAAACTTTTGTAGATCATAGGCCACGTCTCGAAGAATATTGGTGAGTTGAAATGCGAGGCCTAGGGCGATGGCGTAGTCGGCCGCCGCACGTGTTTGGCAGCAGAAGATATTGATCGAGACGAGTCCAACGGCGGAAGCAACCCCGTAGCAATATTTTCTTAAGTCTTCAAACGTCTCATATCGGCTTTTGGTCAGATCCATTTCGACACCTGTGAGGATATCGAGAAGGGGTTCGGGGGGAATGAGGTAGCGACGCACGACGGGGGCTAGCTCTTGCGCCAGAGGCTGAACTGGTTTGCCGCGATAAATCGCTTGGACATCGTCCCGCCAAGCTTGGAGCTGCCCTTGGCGTAGATGCATGGGAAGAGTTGTTTCGTCGACAATATCATCCACCGTTCGGCAGAACGCATAGAAGGTGGACATGGCCTGCCTCTGCTCTTTAGGCAGGCAGATAAAGGAAAGAGCTAAATTTGATCCGCTTTTGCGGGTGATTCTTTGGCCTGTTCCGCCTTGGGTGTGGGAAATACTCATCCTCCGAAAAAGGCTTGGAGACCTAGTCGCAAGAAATCGAATTTTGAGACTTTCGGTCTTCGATTCAGAGTGTCGTAGGATTGGGATTCGATCTTTCGAAGAATCTCCGTTCCGCCCAACCAGGTGAGGCGGATTTCCCAAGACAGAGGGCGAGGAAGTCGAGTGGAGAGGGGCTCCCCTTGTCTGAAAAAAGTCCAAGCCCTCTCGCACTGATATCGCAAGCAGTTACGAAAGTTTTGTGTTGATCGTCCTGAGAAGAGATCTTCTTCGCTGACACCTAAGCGTTTGAGATCAAACAAGGGCAAGTAGATGCGATCTTTACCGAGATCGACCGAGACGTCCTGCCAGAAGTTGGCCAACTGAAGACCGGTGCAGACATGGTCGGAAAGTTGGGCTAACTCTGCACTTCGTTCTCCGTGAATCAGTAGAACGAGCCTTCCGATGGGGTTGGCACTCCTGCGGCAGTAGTCGAGGACGTCAGGAAAGGTTTCGTATCGTCTTTGAACGATGTCTTGGGCAAAGGCGCTGAGGAGATCGGTAAAGAGAGAGTCGGGAAGGTTTAGTTCAGCTTTTGTTTTTTGGAGAGGGGCAAAAATCCACTCGTATTGTGGATCGTAAGTTTTTCCTGATACTGCGGATTGCCAAGCCTCTTGATACGCATGAAATAGAGCCAATCGCTCCGATTGGGTGGGAGCTTGGGATTGCGCGAGTTTTAGGCGGGGGTCGGCATAGCCCTCATCGGCCAAGTCATCAGCAACACGGGCAAATGCGTAGACGGCGTGGACGTGAGGGCGAAGTCTTTTGGGGACGAGCCGACCTACGGGAAAGTTTTCATAGTGGCTTTGTGCCAACTGACGACATTTTGCGTAGGGGTCGGCTGGCTCTGCCATGATTGCGGTAGGTAGGGCGGCTGAGGAGTCCATAACGCCTTCAGAATCGCAGAAATTGGGGGGTGAGGCGAGTCGACAAGTGAGTGGGTCTTTCCACATAGATACTGAACAACTTACGAAAAAATTCTGGTCGAAAAGGAGGGCCCGAGCCCACGATGAGGGATGCGTTCTCTCTCTGGAATTCAGCCTACAGGGCGGCTTCATTTGGGGAACTATTTTGGAATGATTCGGCCTGCGGTTGAGATGCAGAGCCAGGGCGAGGCCTACTACTTCTTAGCGGATTATCATGCTTTGACGGGAGTTGCAGCACCAGGTCGGTTGTCCGATTTGGTTTCTGAAACCTATTTAGATCTTTTGGCCTGCGGGGTAGACCCGGAAAGGGCGGTCGTCTTCCGACAAAGCGCTGTTCCGGAAGTGCACGAATTGGCTTGGTATCTCTCGACCGTCACTCCTATGGGGCTTTTGGAGAGATGTCACAGCTACAAGGATAAGGTGGCCAAAGGGATTGCTGCCTCGCATGGCCTTTTCGCCTACCCAGTGCTCATGGCTGCGGATATTTTATTGTACGATGCCGACCGCGTTCCTGTCGGGCAGGATCAGAAGCAGCACCTGGAGGTGGCTCGGGATATTGCCGGAAAATTTAATGAGAAGTACGGCACGGTTTTCAAACTGCCGGAATCGATCATCCGGGAGGACGCGGGTGTCGTCCTTGGGGTGGATGGGCAGAAGATGAGCAAATCCTATGGCAATACGCTGGAGATCTTTGCGGATGAGAAAGATCTTCGGAAAAAGATTATGGGAATCAAAACCGACTCTACTCCTGTGGAGCAACCTAAAGTGGTCGAGGGAAGTACTCTGTGGGGATTGGTCCGCTTGATGGGGACGGAGGCCGAACGCTCTGAGTATCGTTCCAAGATGGAAAAGGGTGGGAGTGGATATGGGGACTTGAAAAAAAGCTTGGCGGATCTGGTTTTAAAGGAGTTTGCCCAAATGAGAAGTCGGCGGGTGGAGCTGGCGTCCGATCCTACGCGAGTGAAGAAGTGGATGAGTGAGGGAGCGGCAAAAGCGCGAAAGACGGCGGAGCAGGTTTTGGCTCGTGTTCGGGCTGCGGTGGGGACGAGCTAATGATTCCGATGTTGGAGACTCCTAGTAGTGAGGCGCTGAGGGTAGAGCTGAGCGCATTTACGGGACCCTTGGATCTTCTTTTGCATCTAATCAAAGAGCAGGAGATGGATATTTATGAGATTCGACTCGAAAAGCTGACCGAACAGTACTTAGGGCGGCTCGATAAGATGCGGGAAGAAAACCTGGCGGTGGCGGGAGAGTTCCTTGTTATGGCAGCGACACTTATTTATTTAAAGAGCCGATCTTTACTACCCGTGCAGGATCGCCCTCCGGAGGAGGTGGAGGATGAGGATCCGAAGTGGGAGTTGATTCGGCAGTTGATCGAGTACCGGAAATTTAAGGAGGCGGCAGGGCAGTTGGGAGATCGGGAAGCATTGCATTCGCGTATTTTTGGTAGAATCCCGGAGCGGGCTGTCGTGAATCAGGCGATGCAGGGACCAGGCTTGGTTTCGATGTTTGATCTCGTATGGGCCTTTCAGAAAGTACTGCGATCGGTAGAGGACCGTTCGAAGGTTGGGCGTTTTGAGGAAGATCAGTTTACGGTGGGGCAAAAGATCGAGTTTCTCTTGGATCGGGTTTCGCCAGGAGAGGAGATACTATTTGAGGATCTTTTTCGTACAATGTCCTCGCGTGGGGAGGTGGTGGTCACCTTTTTAGCCATGTTGGAGTTAATTCGCTTGCGGCAGCTCGCTGCGGTACAGGATGGGCCACTCCAACCGATTCGGATTCGAAGAACGCCCGATGGAGTTCTCGGGGTACCTACGGAGGCTATAGTTGCAGAGGAAGGTACTAGCCAACCGAGCGAGAGTTCCGCAGTTTAAGGAATACGAATTATGGAATGGGCACGAGTACTTGAAGCACTTTTATTTGCGGCAACTGAGCCGATGGAACCCTCGCGTTTAGCTACCCTTTTACGAGATGGGCCGGAAGGGGGTCAGGGCTGGCCTGACGTCAAGGAGGATGAGGTTCGAGAGGAGTTGACCCACTTGGGTGAGCGGTTAGCTCCGAGGGGGCTGATTCTTCGGGAGGTGGCAGGTGGCTTTCGAATCGGCACTGCGCCGGACTTATCGGGCTGGGTTGCGAAGTTAAAGGGGGTGGTACGGCCACCTCGCTTGAGCCCGCCTGCTTTAGAAACGATGGCGGTGATTGCGTATCGGCAACCGATTTCTCGGGCTGAAATCGAAGCGGTGCGAGGAGTGGATTGCAGCGGGACGCTGGATACGTTGGTGGAGAGAGGGGTCATTCGGATCTCTGGAAGAAGTGATGCGCCGGGCCGGCCGATCCTATATTCAACGACACCACTCTTTCTTGAGCATTTTGGTTTGAGAGATTTAGAAGAATTACCGAATTCGGAGGAGTTACGAAGAGTAAAATTACCGACCCCTGTAGATCCAGCCACCCCCCAGCAGAAGGAGTTACTCCATGAAGCTATCGAGTCTTCGAGCCAAAGTTGACCGGTTAGACGATCAGCTGGTTCGTTTGCTTGAGCAGCGGACCGAAATTGCCCATGAAATTGGGAGGCAAAAACTGGAAAGCGGAAACGCGGTTTTCGTGCCCTCTCGGGAAGCGGCCCTTTTTCGTAGGGTGACGGCGCGTTTAAAGGGAAAAATGGATCCAGTGAGCCTACGGTCGATTTACCGAGAAATTTTGGCTACGGGACGCCAGTCTCAAGGGGGTACACGAGTTGCTTTTTTAGGGCCTGCTGCATCCTACTGCCATCAGGCGGCCCGGGAACGATTCGGGGCGGCAACTGATTTCGTGCCTTGTCCCACGATTGTTGAAATCTTTTCTGCGGTGGAGCGTGGCGAGGTCGAGGCAGGGGTGGTTCCGATTGAAAATTCGAACGAGGGGGCTGTTGGGGCTACCCAAGAAGCGCTGATTACGGCGCACACCACCGTTTGTGGGGAAATCTATCTTCCGATTCGGCACGCGCTGCTGAGCCGAACTAAAAGTGGACCAATACGTGTCCTCTATAGCCATCCGCAGGCGTTGGCGCAGTGCCGGCACTGGTTGGCGCTGCATATGGGGCAGGTTAAGTTGGTCGAGGTGGCAAGCACGGCGGAGGGAGCACGGCGGGCATCGATCGAGAAAGGTGCGGCGGCCTTAGCGAGTCCGTGGGCAGCGCAGATTTACCGTTTAGTGGTTCGACAAAGAGATGTTCAGGATCGATCAGGAAACAGCACTCGGTTTTATCTTTTGGGGCAAGAGCCATCGCGAGCCACAGGAAAAGACAAAACGAGTCTGCTCTTCACCTTGCCTCATCGAGCTGGGGCTTTGCATCGGGCGTTGGGGGTTTTAGCAGCCAAAGGACTTAATTTACTGAAAGTGGAATCACGTCCTGCCCCTGGCAAACCTTGGGAGTATGTTTTCTTTGTGGATGTACGGGGTCATATCGACCGACCTGATTTCCATCGAGCTCTGCAAAAATTAGAAAAGCAGACACAAGATTTGCGTATTTTGGGAAGCTATCCAGAAGAGCGATAGAATGGCGGAGAAATCCAGCCCACCGCCCAGCGGAGAGGGGTCTGCACCCCAGCCTAAGTTACGTCTCAAGGTTCGTCCTATTGAGGAGAATCAACCCCGTGTTCGCCGCAAAGTCGTTACAGCGGTTCCTGCTGCAAAGCCCGGGGTGGAGGCGGCAGCTGCCGTGGAGGACCGCAGGGTGGGGGCTGGGCGGATTGTGCGGGATCTGGTGGGTAGAGTGGTGGAGGGGATGCGGGGTTGGGATCGGAAAGTGTGGGTTTGGGTTGGGGTAGGGGTTGGGGTGATGGTGCTTTACGGGTTATGGGTGGAGTGGAGAAAGACGGTCGTGCGGGTGCGAGTGAATTTGGATGAGATTCGTTTAGGGGATCGGCCCGAAGTGCTGGTGCTGTACGATTTTTCGGAGAGATTGGCGGGTTTGCGAAGGGACTATGGCCGAAGATTGGCCCCGATCCGGCCCCAGATACGTGAGTTAGAAAAAACTTTGGTGCTAGCTAAGGCAGACGCGGCGGGTACTTCTGAAAAAGTCAGGATGGTGGAGGGTGTTTTGCAGGAGGAGACGGGGAAGGCGAAAACGGTCTATGAGGATTACCGGACATCGGTAAGCCGGCTTTGGCTGGAAGAGGCGGGCTCCTTAGATTTGGAATTTGATGCCGCACGAAAAAAGTTTTTGGAGGAGGTAGAGGTCAGAGCACGGGAAGTAGGGTTATTTTATCATCCGGAAGAGGATGCGGATTTGCAGCAACCTGAGATTGCGGCCAATGAATATCGGTTGGCGCTGTATCGAGCGCCGCCGAGCATTAAGATGCCCGATCAGTTTGGTTGGATTGAAAAAAAGCTGAATGAGTGGCACGCGTTTGAGAAGGATTGGAATTCCCGATACAAGGGGTTGAGCACGAAAGCCAAGCAGTTGCGAAGTCCTGCAAGTACGAGCCTAGACGACAAGTCGCAGAGAGTGGGAATTCAGCGCAAAGAGCTGCAAAAGTTTCGGGGGGATGCCGCGGCAATTCAAAATGAGATTGCTGGATATGAGGAGAGGTTAAAGGAGTTGAGAGCCAAAGAAGCGGAGGCCAAGGGGCCATTTGAGGAGGATGTGGGTGCGATTCCGGATGCTTTTTTATGTCAGCGTGTCCCTTTGGATGCGGATGTGGCGGAGATTCAGGTGGGTGGGAAAGTGGCAGATGCTGCACCGAATACTTTGAGGTTAGTGATTCGAGGAAAGAGATCCGGGCAAACCGCTTGGGTGATTTTACCGTTCGAGCCTGTTCCCCATCAGAGAGTGGAGAAGCTTGTTAAGGATGATGACTTTCGTCCTGTGGACGATTGGCTGGACGAGTAGGCGAGAGTTATCGGTAGAGGCGAAGGATTCCAAAGAAGATTTTTGCAGCGCCGAGGGAAAGAACCATTCCGATTCCAGAGTAAAAGAGCCAATTGGGAAGGCCGGGGTCAGTTTTTTTTGGATTGGGTTGTGTCATGGGGTGATTTCCAGTGAAGGTACTTTTTAACATCGCGGGAGAGCAAAGCGAGGAAAAGTCCTACGACAAGCGTATCATCGACGATTCCGATAACGGGGAGAGCTTCGGGTATGAGATCGAGGGGGTTGAGAAGGTAGAGGAGGCCAAGAAAGCCACCGGCGACCGTTCCATAGGGAATTCTCTTATATTTACGGCGAAGAATATCGCGAAGCATGGGTGGGGTGGAGCTTAGGAGTGTTGGAATTTCTCCTAACTTGGGCATGAGTGAGAAAGGCTTCATTGGTTGATCCTCCCACATTCCTATGAATGTGGGAAGGTTAGTGCGGATGATTAGGGATGGACTAGGGGCGGTTGCTGGGTAGGGTTTCGATATGAAATTCAAAATTGCACTTTGTTATTTGGTTGCTGCCCTAAGTCTCTTTACCTCCAATTCTATGGCGCAGGCGCCTGCTGTCGATCAGAGTGCACTTCTTGAAAAAGTAACTGCAGCGATCAACCCTGAAGCGGATGGAGATCGAAAAGAACTGATTCGGAAGGGCTTGGCTGCTTTGGCCGATCTGAATGCGGCAGGAACCAAACCTGAAGATTCGTTGAGCCAGGCTAAAGCGAAGGGAAATTTGAGCGGGGATAAGACGGAGAAGATGAGCAAGATGCTGTTGGAAATGTGGAATCTGAACACCTCCCGAATGAGCGAACCGGCTACCTTGGATGCTCTTCGTAAGGGTGAGATGCCTGAGCCCGCGCTGAAACGGCCTTAGTCGCCCGTTTTGGTGGGTTCTATTTTCCGTGGCGTTGGGGGAGCCAGCCTGGCTTTGCCGGGTTTGCCATGTTGGTTGGTCGCTCTGCCGTAGGCGTGAGGTTGCTCGATTTTCCGGAGTCGCTGTCCCTGTCCTCTGCTATGACAAGGTTGAGGACAAATGATAGAAGGGCGAGGAGGGCCACAAATACCTTCATTCGGTCATTCAAGACGAATGGGGTGTTTCGTCAAGGAAGAGGCTTGCGAAAAAGAAATTAGGTTTCAGTTTTCAAAAGATGCGTTCCCTTAGCCTTCTTTTTCTCCTTTGGGGCGGTTGGTGGAACTGTGCGCAATCCGAGGAAATCCCGACTCAGTTTAGCGCTGCTCTGCAAGAGAAGGCGGAGGGCGGGGATGAGGACTCGCAGTTCCAGTTGGGAGATTGCTACTTCTTTGGGCTCGGGGTGCCCAAAGATCAGGTGATGGGGGTGAGCTGGTACCGAAAAGCGGCTGAGGCGGGTCAGATGAAAGCACAGTTCAATCTAGGGGGATGTTTTCATGAGGGGATGGGGGTCGAGCCTGACTTAATGGCGGCAATCAAGTGGTGGAGAAAATCGGCAGGGCAAGATTATGCGCCTGCTGAGATCAGTATTGGGGACTGTTACATCTTTGGGAAGGGGGTAGGGGTGAATCAAGAGGAGGGAGTGAGGTGGTTTCGGAAAGCGGCGGCACAAAACTATCCAGCGGCGCAGCATCGGTTGGGTAACTGCTACTACCATGGGCAAGGAGTACGAAAGGATCTGGTTCAGTCGATCCAGTGGTATCGCAGAGCGGCCGCACAGGGGTACAAGCCCTCGCAAAAAGCTCTACGGGAGCTAGGAGATGATGGAGAAAGTTAGAGAGTGCGAAGCTTGATATAACTGAGAACGAAAACAGCAACTGAAATGACGAAAAATCCACCTCCCACAATGAGGGTGAAGATCCAGCTGCGAAAATCAGGACGTTCATCCATAGGGAAAGATTAAGAGGAGGATGGTGGGATTGGGAAGTCTGGATTGTCTCGCAGGGTGAAAAAGGGAGTATGGGCTATGCACAGAGTTCGAACTGGGAAGGGTGGGCACGGAGTGGTGGGGTTTCACGGCTGGAGCGGTGACCACACCACCTTTGATCCTTTGATCCAAGATCTTCCCGAAGCGGTTTCCTTTTATAGTTTTGACCTACCTGGCTGTGGCAAGTCGCCTAAGCCTAAGGTGTGGGAGATTCGATCCGTCGCGCGGTCGATCGCAGAGGAGGTAGCAGGTTTGAGTAAGGAAAAAGTGACGTTAGTGGGAAGCTGTACGGGTGGCTTGATGGCACTCTTTGTGGCGCGCGAATTATTAGAGATGGGAGGAGGGGGAGTGGTAGGACGAATGGTGATGATCGATCCATTTGCTGTCTGTCCTTGGTATTTTCGAATCTTTCTTACCCCATTGTTTGGGCCGCTGATGTACGGGGTAACGTTTGCCAACCCACTGGGGCGGTGGATTACCGATCTATTTTTAAAGGGGAGAAGGGGGAGCAGTGTCAGTTTGACCGAGTCATTCGTACGAGTGGATCATCGGGTAAGTTTGGCGACATTAAGGATGTTCGAGCGGGCGGGAGAGCCGGAGCAATTTCGCGAGATGGATATTCCGGTTGAGATCATTCGAGGGGAGAAAACATTTACAGCGGTGAAGGAGGCGGTGGAGCGGTGGAGGGTTGTTTGGCCTGCTATGCCGGTACATATTTTGGCTGGGGTAGGGCACCTTCCGATCGAAGAGGCGAGTGAGGCGGTCCGAAAGATTGTATTTCGAGGTTTAGGGGAGAGAAAAACAGCAAAAAAAAGCAGGATGAGTTCCCAAGCGGCTCGGGAGCTGCGGGAGTTGCGAAACGAGCTGACTCGAGGGGACTCAAGGCCCATACATTGATTTGAGCGGGAGAATGAATTCCCTTGGTACCCAGAGTAGGAATTGCACAATCGATTTATGAAGTTGAAGGTCTTTTGGGTATTGGGTGTGGCACTGCTTTATGGAGTGGAGGGGGCGTTATCAGAGGATTCTGTTTCGACCATATGGAATGAGTTTAATCAAAATGGGGTAATGATGATTGAGCCGTCTCCTGGGTTGGAGACACCTGAGTCGAAGGAGGCACGATTGGAACGGGAGAAGGAGGAGGCAAAGGATGTGGCTTTGAATCGCGCCTTGGTGAGGCAGGAGATTTACTGGCTGGAGGGGCGATGGGTGAGGAACGGGGAGGCACTGGAGGCACCTCGATCGCTTAGTGAACTGATTGATTTCGACCATGATGGATTTGACGACTTTACTGAGGTGAAGTTTCACTGCGACCCGACGAATCCGGATTCGAATCCCGCGCACTACTTCGAGGTAAAGGGAAGTAATCGGGTGATCTTTTATTCGACAAACACAGCCCTCCATCGGAAATAGCAGTTTGAGAAAATGAATCACGCCCGGGTGGATTCGAACCACCGACCCGCGGATTAGAAATCCGCTGCTCTAGTCCCCTGAGCTACGGGCGCAATACGTAGTTTTGTAGCAGAAAGAATCCTATGGGGCGAGGCGACGAAAGGGATTAAGGGGCTAAGGGGTTAAGGAGGAGACAAATGAATGAGCGACAAAGTATCAGCGATTCTTTCGGCGGAGGAGGAGGCTGAGGTCGGGAAGCTTGAGAAGTTTGGCGACAAGGAAGTAGGCGAGCGACCCGAGAAGAACGAGCGCAAAGGTTCCTGCAATGCGGACAGGAATAGGTTGCCCCATAGGGTGAATGAATTGGAGGCCAGCGAGTAAAGCGCCCGTAAGTGCGACGCAACACAGGATGATTTTTCCTATGCCTTGGAGGAAGTGAGGAACGAAGTAGCTGCCGACTTGGCGGTGGGATGACCAAGCGAGCTGGAGAATGTTGAGGGTGGCGACGGAAGCGGTGGTCAGGGTTAAGCCTAAGATTCCGAGGTTGTAGACTCGAATAAGAATGTAGTTGAAGGTGAGGTTGAGGAAAATTCCTGTCAGGCTGACTCGAAGGGGGATGCCAGGCTGACCAATGGCAGAAAATGCTGGGGCGACAACCTTCATGCAAGCGTACGAGACCAGACCAAGGGAGTAGCCTCGAAGGGCAAGGGCGGTTAGGGCGGCGCTGTCAGCGTCCAAACGGCCGTACTGGAAGATGGAGGCTGTGATGGGGTCGGCGAGGAGGAAGAGACCGATGGCGGCGGGCAGTGTGAGGAAGAGAGTTTGGCGGATACCAACAAGTAGGCGGTCGCGAAGGGCGACTTTCTCTTCGAGGGCTGCGTGCCGGGCAAGATGGGGAAGGGTGACGGTGGCAACGGCGACGCCGAAAAGGCCGATGGGAAGTTGAATGAGGCGGAAGGCGTTGTTCAGGCAGGTGACGGAGCCATCGGCGAGGTAGGAGGCGAAGTAGCCGTTGATCATGACGTTGACCTGAACGGCAGCGGCTCCAATGGATGCGGGGCCGAGAAGTCGCAAAACCTGTTTCAGGCCAGGATCGTTCCATATCAGGAGCCAACAGGGTTGGTAGCCGAGAGAGATGGCTCTTGGGACCATGACCAGCCACTGTGCAAGGCCTCCCACCAAAACGCCGATGGCAAAGCCGTAAACAGAGCGTTGGCCGAAGGTGGGGTCTAAGATCCAGGCGAGAAGGAGACCGACAGTGATGGAGACAAGGTTAAAGGCGGCGGAGGCGAAGGCGGGGAGACCGAAGTGGTGGAGGCTGTTGAGGAGGCCCATATAGACGGCGGCGAGGGACAGAAAGAGAATGAACGGAAATAGGATGCGAGTGAGTTCGACCGTGAGTTCCAATTTTCCGGGTACGACAGCGAATCCTGGGTTGAGGAGTCGGACGAGGGGATCGGCAAAGACGATCCCGGCAGCGACAATCAGGAAGAGGGCAATGAAAAGGAGAGTGTTGACGTTGCTGGCGAGTCGAAAAGCAGACTCTTTACCCTCCTTGGCCAGTTTTTGGGAGAAGGTGGTGACGAAAGCGGTGGAAAGGGCGCCTTCAGCAAAGAGATCGCGGAGAAGGTTGGGGATACGGAAGGCAGCGATAAGGGCATCTAGCTCCTTGCCTGCACCGAGGAAGGTGTTGAGGAGGATTTCACGAACCAGCCCGAGAATGCGGGAGGATCCTATAGCAAGCATGACGCGGGAGGTGCCTTTAGTGCTCATTTTTGGTTCAACCTTTGCTCGCATGCGTTGAGAACTTCTTCGGGGGTGAGGCGGGTCATGCAGCGGCGGTCGAGCGGGCAGGTTTTGAGGAAGCAGGGGTTGCAGGAGACTTTGTGTTGGGCGATGGAGACGGTGGAGCCGAGGGGACCTGTCCAGGCGGGTTCGGTAGAGCCGAAGATGGCAACGGCGGGTTTCCGTAGGAAGGAGGCGAGGTGCATGGGGCCACTGTCGTGGCAGAGGATGAGGCGGGCGTGGGCGAGCCAATGAGTGAGTTCGAGAGTGGTGGTTTTTCCTGAGAGATCGGTGATAGGGGAGCCGAGGGATTGGGCAACGGCTTTGCAGGCTTCGATATCTCCAGGGCCACCCATGAGGATCGGTTGGAGGGAGTGGGACTTTTGGAGTCCGCGGATGACCGTAGCAAAGGAGGTTGGGTCCCAGCGTTTTGCAGAACCGTAGGCGGCGCCAGGGAGGACGGCGAGGTAGGGTTGGGTGGGGGCATTTTTTGGTTTTGGGAGAGTGGGGGGTAGGGAAAGTTCGGCTTTGCCTTTAGGCAGGCCAAGATCTTCCAAGAGGCCGAGATACTGATCAGCCACATGGACATAACCGTACGGGGAGGTTCTGCGAGGACGATGATCCTTAAGAAGAAGATCACGGATTGGGCGTGAAAAGCCTGCACGATAGGGGGCGGGAAGAGTTTCGAGAGCGGTCCGGATGGAGTTGGGAAAAAGAACGGCTGATGCGACGTGGCGATTTTTTAAAGTGGAGTGAAGAGCGAGGGGAAAACTTGGAGCGGGGAGGCATTCGATTTCAGGCAGGAGGATTGGGGCGAGTGTGGAGAGAGAGGGTGGTCCGACAACGATTAATGGAGCCCGCTGATTGAGCCAACGTTGGTAGTGGTAGACGGCGGGGAGGGCGAGGATGA
>Ga0209088_10000203_pt1 | contig 44458 bp, 43 predicted proteins | sample S_140625_EF_Meta_FD_187324 | JGI IMG/M metagenome (GOLD analysis project Ga0209088, IMG submission 187324) | Freshwater microbial communities from Lake Simoncouche, Canada to study carbon cycling - S_140625_EF_MetaG (SPAdes) (version 2) | ecosystem: Environmental > Aquatic > Freshwater > Lake ... | reverse complement strand
CCAGGTTCCCGGGGATTGCATCCCCGCACCCCTGCCTGCATGGCCACATGTCAAAGCGTAGCGACCGGAGCGTAGCGACCGGAGCGTAGCGACCGGAGCGTAGCGACCGGAGCGTAGCGACCGGAGCGTAGCGACCGGAGCGTAGCGACCGGCGTGGCGGATGGATGGCCACATGTCAAATGCGTCAAATGCATCCCCGCAAGCCCACGCTGACGTGCTGTGTGCTGTAGGCGAGCGTGCTGCAGCGCTTAATGGACCCATCCGCCTCCGAGTAAATGATGCGCTTGATGCAGGGACACCGCTGAATGGCGCGCGCGCAGTGCAAGCAGGGTGCGGACGCGTGCAGTTCGCCGTGCGTCAATCGCACCACGTAGAGCGTGATGCGTTGACATTCATTGATTTTTTTGAGCGCAGCGATTGCCGCCATTTCGGCGTGGCAGCTCCACCAAACGGTGGGTGATTTGCCGTACGCGGTGTTAAAGCTGCGGGCGACGATTTTGCCGTGCATGACCGCCAGGCACCCGTGCTGCATGCCCACCGACGATTTTTTAGCTTCCTCTATTGCAAGCTGAATGAACCGCTCATCCCGTCGAGACATTGTTTACATTTTTACAACCGAATGTTTTTAAATGATTGCACAAATCAATAAAATAATTGATTTTATTTATTTTTTATTATTTGCAATATGTATAAACAAAACAACCCCACCCACCCAAATAAAATGGCCACTCGTCGTAAAAGCCAGACCCGCCGCAAACTGATTCGCGGCAATGAAGCATTTCAGCTTAGGCAGGTTCGTGCGCAGAACAACACGCTCGTGAAAACTTTAGCAAAACGCGCGTCTTCGTGGAAGAAGGCGGTTGCCGACAACGAAAAGCTGCAACTTAAACAGATTCATCAACAAAACGAGAAGTTGATCAAAAACCTTAAGCGCGCCCGATATGGCAACATGTCTGCGGCCAAGCACCGTTTGATTGTTCAGCTCAATGCCGACCGCGCCCAAAACAAGGCTCTGGTCAAATCCTTGAGGGCCAACCCCGCGGGATGGCGCAAAGCCGTGAGCCGCCGCCGAAGGACGCAACTTAAGGCGGTCGCTGCACAAGACAGAGCCATCATGCATTAATTAAACTAACCCCCCTTTCCCCCCACCCCTATTATTTAGTTCATTTAACTAAATGATAATAATAAATGCATGCAAACCGAATTAAAATGATGCCTACAATGTTATGCAACACGCAACCCAATAACAACCATCAAATCAAATGCCAAACCCCTTTTTGACCGATGCAATCGCAATGAAAAAAAGACGGGGTCCCAACCAAGAGCATCATCGCGGTCAAACCCAAGACCGAGAGAATCCGTTTTTAACCCGACCTAGTTACAACCATGCCACCCCCAACAATAGCAGTTTCAACAGTTTTTCGAACTTAGAATCTCCTGTTGCTGCTGTAATTCCTGCACCTCAACTCAGTTTTGAGGAATCATTTCCGTCGCTGTCGCAAAGCCATAAAAGCCATAGCCAATCGCAAGGCCATAGCCAATCGCAAGGCCACAAAAGCCAGACCTTAAATTTTAAGTCGGCGGTGCAAAGCGATAGCGACAATAAAAGCGACAATAAAAGCGACAATAAAAGCGACAATAAAAGCGATGATAAAATCGATGATAAAATCGCAAGCACGCATTCACTCAACAACAACAACCACCAGTTCCTTCAAAACCAGTTCCTTCGCCCCGTGAACCAGTTCCTTCAACCTCGTTCCACAAACCCCCACATTCGGCGTGGTCGCAATGAATGCAATGAGGATGACGATAACAATGATGGCAATGACACCGCCGATGCATACGATTCCGCATACACAAAGTACTACCAGGACTAGGTTCTGGACCAGGTTCCGAAAAGGAAAGGAATCAATTGGTTCAATTCATGCACGAAAAATGTGTGCATGAATTAATTAAGTCATGGAAAATGAATTCGACCCGGATTTAGATTTAGATTTAAATGCGGACTTGGACGACTATTTGTTGCATCCTCAGACGCCGGCCACCATTCGGATAGTGCACGCCTTCATGGGCGATGGTCGCGCGATAGAGCACGTGTGCGAGGAAAGGGTGTGCATTGAAGACGGCACGCTGCGCCAGGAGCAGCTGATTTGGTGCATTAAGCGGCAGCAGCAGCAGCAGCGCGCGCTGAGCCATGCGCACTTCAAGCTGCGCGCCATGTTTTTGTACAACATGGACCTGGAAGCGGAAGAAGTTCCAGACCTTTTGAACAACAACAGCCATCAAAGCCAGTCCTTCATTACGCCCATTTCTGCCGTGGAAGACGTGGTCATTCGGCCCACGATTCCGATGTTTGCGAACCTGAACGCGCTGCACATCCTGTATCAATACGGCAACCATCATCCCCATCACAGTCAAAGCAAGAAACGGGTGGTCATCCATTCGAACTCCAAAACACGCACAAGGCACGCCAAATCACAAGTTTCCTGAGATAAACACACGCGCAAAACGGCTTAGAAACATGCTGGAATTATAAAGAATTGTAGACCATGCCCATGACGATGGCCAACGAAGGAGGCAACGAAGGCGCGGCCAACGAAGGAGCTAACGAAGGCGCCAACGAAGGAGGCAACGAAGGCGCGGCTAACGAAGGCGCGGCTAACGAAGGCGCGGCCAACGAAGGCGCGGCCAACGAAGGCATTTTAAAGAACCGGTACCAAGGGCATCGCGACAGCACCTACGCCATGCTGATGCAGCTCGTTGCAACCAATCGAATGTCTGAATGCCTGCGCACATTGGAGCGGATGGCGTCCACCCACATCGGGTGCTGGCGGGACGTGCGCGGCTTCATCCGCCACTTTGAAGCGCAGTACAATCCTCTCATTCATGCCGCCAATGCATTCGAACTGATACAGGGCTGCGTGCGCATGACGAACGCGCAGCTGCGCAAAGACTGTTTGCACAACAACAATGGGTCGTTGGCGGCCAAGTGGGTTCCGCGCGAACCGAAGTGCCGGGGGTCGACGCTGTTGATGTGGTATTACGAGGCGCTGGCCGCCGACATGTTTCCGGGGGCGCCCGACGCGAAGCGGCGCTACCGCAAGTTAATCAGTTCCTTGACGCCCTTAACCTCGACCCACTCTCTGGCATGGTTCGTGAAACAGGCTGAAAGGGTTTCTGAAAGGGCCCACACTGAAAGGGCCCAACCCCACACGGATGAAATCAATGCTCTGTGGTTAACGCAACTAGGAACGCAACTAGGAACGCAACTAGGCACGCAACTAGGCACGCAACTAGGTGTTCCGGTGCTGTCGTTGGCACACAGCATGGGTCCCGGGCACAACAACTGCCTGCACGCGGGCATTGGGCTGGCGCTGTACCTAGCCGCGATGTCGTCGTGCCGTCAAATCCTGACGTTTTCATCGCACGCCGAGTGGCACATGCTGGAAGGCGACTTCGTGGCACAGGCGCAGCAGCTGTTGCGCGCGGCGCGGTCTCCCACCAACGGTCTGAACGCCAATTTAACAGCAGCAATGGAAGCAATAACCTGCAATGAACCGCTGGTCGTCATCAGCGACATGGAGCACGACGAGCCCACTCAACCCATGATAACAACGTGGAACGTGTCGCACAACGGGCGCCCAGCCACCATTTGCGGAGACCGCTTAAAAAATATATAATATGCGCAAATATTAATACGTAAAAGCAACCACAAAATCAACCGCCTTAGATGTTCCCCATATTGAAGCGCACCTTTTTTGAACCGCGCATGGCGTTCTGCCTGTTTGTGTTTTTCATGGTGGGCTACATGCTGTTTTTAGACGAGGAGGGCGCGTTCAATAACTTTTTCGGGGTCGGCCCGGACCCCAGCATCCGGTTTCTGGGCATGAGCCTGGACACGTGGAACAAGGTGCTGCTCGTGTACGCCGTTGCGTTCATCAGCTCGCTGCTGCAAGGCTACTACCAAACCGTCATGTACGACTTCATCCACTCCAAGCTGTGGAATCCCGCTTACAAGGAGCGCATCCCCGTCACCAAGGGGTGGGCAAAAATCATCGTGACCGTGGAACCGCTGCTGAACTGGATGCTGGACATCGTGCAGTTCTTTGTGACCATGACCATGCGGTTCCAGTTCATTGTGCCGCAGCTGCTGGGACAAATCATCGTGGACCTGCCCTACGGCCTGATGAAGATTGAAGAAAAGAAGTTCATTGCTTAAAAAGTGTTCACTGCCGAATATGATATAAATACAATTGAATGACCATATTTATATAGGTAAACCCATATTTACATAGGTGCAGGTAAAATGCCACACATCCATTATAGTGGAGTTGGTGCAAAAGAGACAGGAATGCATTCCATTGAAGAATTTTTGAATATTATGAAAAACGCCTCATTCCATTACCATGAAATGAATTCGTTTGGGTTTGACATGGAATATAAACAATATTTACTTCCGGATGATTTTACAAAGTTTACATTGGAAGAATGGATAGATTATTCAGGCGCCACATATTATGATTCCGAGTGATAAATGTGCTGCTGCTGCTGCTGCTGCTGCTACTACTTATATGAAATGAGGCACACCAGCGAGTGCGCATTGGCGCCGCTGCTGGACCCCGGCTGGTGTTTGGCCGCCAGTTTCGTGAGTCCGAGGTCCACCGTGTAGCCATTGGTGGTGTAGCCATTGGTGGCCAAAAACGCAAACAGTTCGGGCAGGTCATCGGGGGTCAAAAACGAGCCACCAAGGGACGAGCCACCAAGGGCCGAAAGGGACGAGCAACAGAGGGACGAGCAACAGAGGGCGTGAAGGCAGTTGCACGGGTGGTTCTGCGGCGCCGACAGTCCGGACAGCCGGGGCGGACGCACCGTTTTCACGCGGGCTGCCAGCGGGCCCACCGGCGCCGCATTGATGCACAGAATCTTGGTGTACTGCTGCAGCCGAGCGTCGTAGAACGGCACGGAGAGAATGGAATACGTGTGCATGCAAATCTGCAAATATTGTGTGTGTTAATATTATAATAAGTCGTTATAATATTAAATAAGAAATACCCCTCAATTCTAAGAGCCATGTCGATATTCAACAACGGCAATTTCGCGAAGCCGTTCAACGTGTCGCAGCCGCAGCTGAATTCCAGCGACCGCACAGCGAACCTGAGGTCCAAAACCAAGTACGCATCGGCCGTGAATTTAGCGAAGAACGGGGGCGTTCTGACGAAGCGGGACGGGTCCAAGTACGTGGGCCCCGTGCACACCACGACCGCCACGATGACCAGCGCCGACAGTTATTCCGACCTGCTGGACGTGACGAAGGGCAAGTACCTGCTGACGCCGCCGCCGTCCAGCAACCTGGACACCTCCTTCAGCCCCGCCAGCGGGGACGTGTTCTACGGCAGCTTCACGGTCACCGACTACGCCGAAGCCAAGATTCCCGTGACGATGCTGGGCGCCCCCGGCGTCACATCAAACAAATACGTCACCCCCAACCAGCTGGTCGCCGCCTCAAACCCCCCGCCCCCGTTCAACAACACGAGCATCGTGGTTGACCCCGAATACCGGCTGTTTTACGGGAAAAAAACGTGCGGCATGCGCGACTACTTCAAAAACGTGCGCATTGACCCCAACGCGGACGTGCGTTGGACCGCCGATGGCGTGGTGCATTCCAGCCGGCCGTACAACCGGCAGCAAGCGCAGCGCATCCTTGCACACGAGTCGCAGCGGCTGCGCGGGTTCCAGTACCCCGCGCGCGTGCACCTGGACCTGGACAACTGCGAATCCAAGCCCTCCATCACGCCGGTTGCGCCCGACGCGCCGGTCATTTACATCAGCAGCCAGACCCTGACGTCCGATGAACCGTCGGAACTCTTCACAGTCACGGTCGCGTGGCCGCACGGGTTCGACGGCGGCAGCCCCATCACGAGCTACACCGTTTACACGAGCACCGGCGAATCGTACACCGTTGACCCCCAGCCGTGCCTGAATTCGTACACCCTGTACAACATTGCACTGACAACCCAAATCCAGGTCTCCGCAAGCAACTGCATTCCCCAATCCACGTGGGTCTCCGGCACCCCAGCCCCGCACTGCACCCCGATGACGAGCCCCAAAAGCAATCCCGTGAATCCGAATCCCCCGCACCTGCCGACAATCACAGTTGCATTCAGTTCTGGACCCAATCCGATGCCATACGAACCCGGAAAAGTCATCACGATGACCATCACTTCCGACAATCCGATGCCATTCAGCGTGACATCGTCTGACCTTGATAACGGCTTGGCACAACTGAACCAGCCAAACGGTGGCGGTGGCACTCGAGCCTTGTCCACGACGAATGGTTATTCGATAACGCTGCTTCCCGGCAAGAATCCAACTGCAGCACGAACCCCCATCAGCGTGTCGTTCATGCAAGCTTCGGGGGGAGGCTATTCCCGAGGCTTCGCAACCGCAACCCTGGTCATTTTGCCCGCTCTGCCTCCTCAAATCGTCTTCAAGTTGAATGGGTCCAGTGCAACCACTCTAACGGTGCCATATTCGCTCAGCGCAACCATTCCAATGACAATTTCCACGTCCAATTATCCGGTGGCCCAATCTGCATACCAAGTGTCCATAACTTACAGTGGTACTGATTCGGGCTATGCACAAGTTGCATCAGGCAATGCAAGCATACAGTTGCTTAAAAACCCGTCTATACCTACAACTGTGTCCATCATAGTCACTCAACCGGGAACCTTGAATTATCCCCAAGGCACTGCAACCAAGACGCTGACCATTACATCTGCCCCGCCACCCACAATCACCATTGGATTAGCTTCTTCAATGCAATACGCGCCCAATGCAACCATTCCAATGACAATTTCCACGTCCAATTATCCGGTGGCCCAATCTGCATACCAAGTGTCCATAACTTACAGTGGTACTGATTCGGGCTATGCACAAGTTGCATCAGGCAATGCAGGCATACAGTTGCTTCCAAATGTAAACCCATCCATGCAAACCGTCGTCACAATCACGGTCACTCAACCGGGAACCCAGTACTATCCCCAAGGCACTGCAACCAAGACGCTGACCATTACTCCCGCGGCGGCACCTACAGTCACAGTGTATTTGAATCAAACGACCGTGTTGACCGTGCCGTATGAATCCGGCACAAAGATTCCACTGACAATCGCTTCCAATTCCAGTCCGCAACCGCAACTCAGTGCATACACCGTGAAGTCATCCACCCCGAATCTAGCACGTATTTTTGCTACCACTACTGGTGGCGACACCATTGTGAGCTACTCTGTTGAACTCATTGCAAATCCACCCGCACCAAGTCAGCAGGTCACCATCACGGTCATTCAACCGGGAACCTTGAATTATCCCCAAGGCACTGGAACCGCCACCCTCATCATTAATCCCGTTCCCACAATCACACTCACTTTGAATCCTGCTTTGCCCGTGACGTATGAACCTGGCAAAAGCATTGGCCTGACAATTACTTCCAGCAATCTCACTTCTCCCCCGGCACCAGTTGTCGCATCATCTGGAATGGTTACTTTTCAATCATCTGCTGGAACTTTAATAGTTTCTTCCACTGACTACAATAATTACGCGGTGGGTCAAGTTCTAACTGCAAATCCTGGTACAGGAACTTTCGGCGGCGCAACTGTCACCGTCACGGGCAAATATATCAGCAATACATGGTTGGGAACAATTTACTTAATTTATGTGTCCGTCGTGGGTGGAACCCCAAGTACTGGCGATCGTGTCATTTCCAACGTGATAGCATCATTCCCGAAATACACTGTGACCTCGAATCCCGCGGGCTTAGTGCAAATTAATCCCCCCTCGTCCGGTGATTCCAACTACACGCTTGTTTTGGCATCAAATGCTTATCCAACGCAAGACACGCCTGTCGCCATCACGGCGACACAGGCTGCCGGCGGAGGCTTTGCACAAGGCACTGGAAACACGACCTTGGTCATCAGTCCCGCTCCGCCATCCATAATCACACTCGCTTTGAATCCTGTGTCGCCCGTAACGTATCAAGCCAATAAAATCATTGCACTAAACATTCATTCCACCAACACACCAAGTTCATTGTCTGCATATACTGTGGCCTTATCCTTAAATGCGGGCTCGTTGGCACAAGTGGTGCAACCGTCAGGTTCTTCTGGGTTTACAATCGTTTTGGGGGCGTCAACCCCAACGTTGCCAATACCAACAATTACCATCACGGTGTCGCAGTCTGCCAGTGGTTCTTTTGGACCAGGCACTGGAACGACAACTATAGACATTGTCCTGCCGCAAACGAATTTCATTGGGTGGCTGCCGCAAGGATTAACGCCGAAGCAACCCGACTTCATGACGCAAGAAATTCATACAATCACACGAAACATTTATAATATGCCAAATACCGGAATAGCATGTGAACCTGGTGGTTCTGGACTCAAGAATGTGGCCTCCCAAATACGGCTGGATGTGGGTATGCACATTGTGGGCGGAAGTGTGTATATCGCAAATTTTCCCCCGACCACCTCAACGTTGACGCTGCAGATAGGTCAGTTTTACACCAGTCCGCAGTTTACACATGTGCCCAAATCGGGTGTGTTTAATTTTACAGTGGATTACACATTCACTGGTGCATATGGATATCCAGCTGGAACCTATGAAGTCTATTGGTATGCCGACAGTGGAGGGGGGCAATTTACTCTGAATGTGTCAAACCCATCATCAGCATCAACGACTCGAACCAACTGGTGCGGAACTCTTTTGGCAACGACCACAACTGGAACCCCCTTCAACGTGATGGGCTTCAACAACCCGGACGGAAGTTACACGCTGTCGCGTTACAACCAAGGAGCCACGTCGCTGACAACGCTTTTGACCGGCACAGGTTCCATAACCAGCATAAACGAGCAGCTGATAACCAATTCAGCTATGAGTGGCGGCAGGAATCTGATTGTTTGCGGAAACTTCCAAAGCGCCGCGCCCAGCACCACGCCCAGCACCACGACGCGGGTCAACAACATATTCCAGTACAATGTGGATACCCAAGCCGTAATCCCGCTGCAATGCGCCACCGCCACCTCATCCACATACCCAGTGGGCACCAATGGCCAAGTGTGGGGATGCGAAGTTGACATCACAAACAACCGCGTGTGGGTGTGGGGTGATTTCAATAGGTGCGGCACCACTTCGGCATCTGGTGGCGACACAGGTGATGCTGCCCTGGGTGTTAACCTTGCAACCGGCGCTGATTTTGTCACGTCTGCGAATTGGACAAACCCCGTCAGCTGGCAGGGATGCGCTGCATACTTGGGCGTGCATGCGGCTAAGCTGGGCGGCGCAAGCACCGGATACGCGTTGTTTTGCTATAAATTGCAAGATTACAATGGGGCGTTCGCCAGCCCAACATCCAATCCCCAAACGGGTGTTGTGAGACAGGCTGGAACCACCTGGGGGCGTGGAACGTATTTGAATGGCTCGAACATTTCGGGAACTGTGTTGAGCATTTATCAATTTTCTTCCGCAGCAGCTGGAAACTGGTTCATTTTTGCAGGGACATACACACAAGCAACCTATGATGGGACGAATGCAACCACCGCATATGGCGTGTCAATCATGGACGCCACGAAATCATTGACTCTGGGAGGTGTGTATGGTGCGGCGCTTCAACCGACCATGAAAAACACGGATGCAACCGTTTGGAAAAATGGTGGTTATCCAACTTATCCAGTCCGAATTGCGCTGCTGTCAAACAATTACTTGTGCATCACCACGTCTGGATATCCCGTTGGAAGCATGATGACCTACGATTTTAACAATATCGCGTCGAACACGGTGGCTCCCACCAAATGGGGCGGCTTCACGGCCCCTTACTCGGCCAACTACATCGGCGGCACGGACCCGAACAGCGTGAAGCTGATTACCAACCTGAATGCAAACCCGTTCTATTACAGTCAAATATTTAACATGATGCAACCCATGTTTTCCACCACCACCATTCCTGATTGGACCACTATCGCAACCGGTCAGTCCCGCACATTTACAACAACAACACCCGCGACACTTCAAGTCAATCAAAGCATCACCATTACCTATTCCGCCGCAGATTACATCACTGGAACTATAACTGCCATTTCTGGAACACAAATCACAATGACAATTACACACGTAGCATCTGCAACATATACTTCGTCCACCATTTACAGCAATGGCCCACTAAACGACACATATGTGGGAGTCAATAATCCTGTTTTGGGGTTTGAAATCCCCTCATACATTCCCTCAGCCACCACTGTATTTAAAAGTGGAACGGTCTATCTGGGTGGGACAGCTTTATATGGCAACCCCAAGTTTGTCCTATCCATAAAAGACATTACGACTGGCATTACGTATGGTTCATCAGACCAAGCATGGACAAACAACGGGGAACCAGTTCCCATTAACTTTACTGGCGGAGTCGTTGTTCCTGCTGGAAGCAATATTAATTGTCCGGTCACTACTGATCGTTATATGACGGTGTCAACACTCCCAGGTGGCCCTTCTGGTTCTTATTACTATAGCACTTATCCCTTCCCTGGTTCATTGCAGGGATACACTCTTCCATATTTTGCTGGTGCTATTACGCTGACCCCGATTTAATGGACGATATTCCCCTCAAATGGCACCACTTTCGGAGCAGGCGCCAACCAAAAGAGGTGCTAGCGGGTTTGCATTGGCGAACCCCATCATTTCAACCTTTTAAATTCATAATGCGAAATGAATTTAAAATCATGTGCATGTATAATGCAACAATGCAATCACCAAACACAATGCAACCCATCCAATCCACCCAACCCACCCAATCCAAACAGAACACACTGGTCATAGAGGCCTGGCTCCATCCGCTGTCTGCCCTGACGCCCAGCCTGATTTTGCACAATTTAGGGCTGCAGGGCATCCAGGTCAATGAAACCGGCATGACGGTGTCCATCGACCGCGGGCACTACGACTGCACGGGCGCGAACTATGCCCGAATTGTGGTGCGGACCAAGACCCATGCAACCCATCATGCAACCCATGCAACCCATCATGCAACCCATGCAACCCATGCAACCCATGCAACCCATCCAACCACGTTCTGCTGCTCCTTCTTTTCTCAGAAGGCGACGGTCGGCATGGACTCAACCGAATTGCACTCGCATTGGCTGGGCAACTGCTACGTGTACTTGGATGATGACAAGCGCGTGTCGGGGTGCTCGTACCGGCACGAGTCCGGGCACGCAAAGACGTGGAGAAAGGCTATAGCACATGTCAACGAAGACAACGAAGACGCCGTGTCCGTGGAGCCATGCCCGCCGAGACCAAGCCCACGGACAAAAATTAACCAAATTAACCAAACCAACCAAACCAACCAAACCAACCAAACCAACCAAACCAACCAAACCAACAGTGTCAAACAAACCAATAATAACAAGGCCAATGCCAAGGACCATTTGAGAATCATCCAGCTGCAGAAGCAGAACTTCTTGTTGAGAACGGAACTGGATGACATGCGGGGACAGCTGGGAGCCATGAGGGCAGAACTGGAAATGAAGTTTGAAGCCATGCAAATGCGGCAGAATGAGCAAGAGGTGTGGATCAAGCGCGCCAACCAGTGCATGCAGGACTGGACCAACCGGCAGGTAATCGAGCGCGTGTGGATATTGGAGACGCAGCACGCAGTGCTTCGTTCCGAGCATTTGAAGCAGAAGGAGCAGCAACAAGAGCAACGACTGCAACGACAACAAGAGCAACGGGAAAAAGAGCAACGGGAAAAAGAGCAACGGGAAAAAGAGCAACGGGAACAAGAGCAACGACAACAAGAGCAACCGCAAAAACTCAAGTGCAAGTGCAAGTGCAAATCACTGTTGAAAAAACAGAAGACACGACATGAGTCCGTGTGTTCTGAAATGTTAGAGAGAATATCACAGTTGGAAGAAAACATGAATGGAATAAATCAGTGCAATAAGTGCAACGATAAGTGCAACGACGATAAGTGCAATAAGTGCAACGACGACAACAACAACGACGACTACAGTCAAAACCCGTTTAACTTTAATGCAATCTACAATCATTACGACGAGCAGCATTATTCAGAGGATGACTGTCCTGCACTGGACCTTATTTCAACCCATTACGCGGATTATTTTGCGACTGTACTAGAGCCACTAGAACCAGTGGTTCCCGTACCACTAGTACCTGTGGTTGCCGAAGTTCCTGTGATTCCTGAACCTGAACCCGTGGTTGCTGATTCCGAATCCTATGACGACGATGACGACATGTTTGAACTCATTCAAATTGAAGCGGTCCCCAATTTTGATTTGCCAAAGTAGGTTTTTAAAAAGGCGTCAGGAATGAATGCGTCTAAATGGGTTTCTTGTGCCTCTGCATGTGCCTGAGCCTGCTTATGAGCCGGTGCATGTGCATCGGCATTCACATTTTTATACACAATTCCCGTGCGTTTGTCGGTGTAAGCGTCTTGGGTCATGGCTTTATAAAATACTAACTATTTTATAAAAGGATATAATAGTGCGCAATTTACCTCAAAAATTGAATCAAACCTATTTGAAACCAATGAATGGCAAAAACCCCATGTCGGCATTATTGGCGCTGAAGAACCCGCACCCGCGCGACGCGCGCATCGCGTTTGAACCGATTGAGCACAAGTACACCATTGACGGCGACCCTAGCACCCCCTACACATCCGTCACCACGTGGAATCACAGCCACTTCCGCGAGTTTGATGCGGTTAATGTTATCAAGGCCATGATGGCCTCGCGCAAATGGAAGGAGAGCCCGTATTACGGCATGACCGCGGACGCAATCAAGGCGGCCTGGGACACCAACCGCGACGCCGCCGCAGCGGCAGGCACGGCCATGCATTACAACATCGAGTGCCATTACAACGGGCTGCCCATCCCCGCGGAAGACGTCGAATCCCCCGAATTCGGCTACTTCCTGAAGTTCTTCCGGGACCATGCCCCCCGGCTGCGCCCGTATCGCACGGAATGGACCGTGTTTGACGAAGCCTTGCGCATCTCGGGCTCCATCGACATGGTGTTTGAAAATCTGGACCCTGCGACTGGAGAGCCCGACGGCACGCTGAGCATTTACGACTGGAAGCGCTGCAAGGAAATCAAGAAGGTGCCGTTCAGCGCGAAGGACTACTCGCACAATCCCGTCATCTCGCACATCCCGGACACGAACTACTGGCACTACTGCCTGCAGCTGAACACGTACAAGGCCCTTTTGGAGCGGAACTACGGCAAGCGCGTGACCGACCTGTTCCTGGTGTGCCTGCACCCGGACAACAAGAACGGGTCCTACCAGTGCATCCGGGTGGTGGACCTGCAGGCCGAACTCGCGGCGCTCTTCAAGCAACGGCTGGACGCTTTTTCCCCCTACCACAAATGCAAATGTGGAACCAACCAAGGAACCAGAACCAACAAAGGAACCAGAACCAGAAGAGGCGGTTCCTATGTCAGAACCAACAGAACCAACAAAGGAACCAGAACCAACAAAGGAACCAACAAAGGAACCAAAAAAGGCAACACCCAGGCCAAAAAAGGCAACAAAACCCAAAGCAGTTAGCGAGGTTTAGGAGTGCAATGTTTATGATGTTTATTTATGACTATGCCATTTTTTTGGGGATGACTCATATAAAATTCAGCAATGAAAATGCGTAATGAAAACGAATTAAAGAATAACGCATAAATAAATAATCAATGGTAATGCAATCAATGGTAATGCAATCAATCAAAAAATCAATGAATTTTTTATTCAGCAAAAGAACTGCTGCAGTTGCTGTTTTTGCGACCGTGTTGGGATACAATGCATACAAGGTGTACAAGGCATATAAAACCAAACGCATCGAACGCCAGCAAAGCCAGGTCCAAGACCCCCCGTTTGAAAACAAGTACTTCCAAGAGTACGACGAGTTGGCGGATGACCCGGATGCGCCCGTTCCTGCGCCGCACAGCCACGTGTGCGAAACCACGCCGCAGGGCGACGTCATCATGACCTACGATGCCGAGCGGTCCCTGTTCTGCTATTACTGCGACAAGCGCACGGTGCAGTTCAAGTATTTGGAACCGCTGGCTCGCAAATACGTGATTGCGCACGGCTGCAAGCGACTGTACATTGATTTCCGCAAGGAGCTGATGAAAGCCAAAGACAAAGCCACCAAGGCAGACAAGGCCGCCAAGGCAGACAAGGCCGCCAAGGCAGACAAGGCAATCAAAGAAGACAAAGACAAATCGACCAAATCCGTGTTTGCGCAGTTCAAAAAATACGGCAGCAGCAACAACAACAGCAGCAGCAACAACAGCAACAGCAACAGCAACAAGACCAGTGATAATGCACCACTTTCTCTCATCAGCAACCTTCTCAAAGACAAAGGGATTGGCATTGTCGTGGGCGGAACTGATGTTGGCGTGTTGAAGGAACAAGTGACGCGCTATTTGTATTGCGGACGACTGGATGATTTCAAATCCGCCGCAGATGCAGAATCAGAAGCACAACACGAGTTCAATATCATTAAGCCAATTGATTACGCCAGTTATAAAAAACTGAACGGGCAATAGCAATTTTTTCACAGGCTGCAATTTTATTATGCGCTGCAATTTTCATTTAAATTATCATTAATATATATCCCATATTAATCATATATAATTCACAAGATGCAATCATCACCCACACCAGTAAAGCTTCCTTCTGCTGGTCCTTCCACACTAAATCTTCCCGCTGCTACTCAAGTCGCTGCGCTTAGCCCCCCTCCTAATCCGTTCGCTGCTGAACCTCCTCCTGCTGCTGCTGCTGCTGCTCTTAATACTGCTACTGCTACTCCTGCTGCTGCTGCTGCTGCTCTTAATACTGCTACTGCTAATCCAATCGCTCCTCCTCCTGCTGCTCCTCCTATTGCTGCTGCTGAACCTAATCCTCCTGCTGCTGCTGTTAGTGCTTCTAGTCCTGGTCCTCAGTATTTTTATGTGGATTCTGACCCCCCCGAGGTCAATACCCTAGGCACTGCATGCACCATCGTGTTGAACGACCCAAAACAAATAACAAAAAACAAAGATGGAAAATACATGAGCGCAGGGCCATTCCTGCAGGGAACATTGGGAAAGTGCGATGCCACCGACCCTCTGAATGTTAGTTCATGCACTGTCGTGGAAACTGGCACCGCAGGCAGAACCTTCACAAACACTGGCACAACTACCACTTTTATGTTTAAACGTGAACCAGTGCCAGCATCTGATTTACCAACTGTTGTTCCTGCTGTTAGTCCTGCAGCTGCTGTTAGCAATGCTGCTGATGCTGCTGTTAGTCCTGCAGCTGCTGTTAGCAATGCTGCTGATGCTGCTGTTAGTCCTGATGAGCAAGTCGTTGATAATGCTGATGCCGATGCCAACCCTGATGCCGATGATGACGCTGCTGCTGCTGCTGCTGCTGCTGAGCAGGGTAAACAGGGTGAACAACAATCCCCTTCTCTTTCTTCTTCTCCTTCTTCTCCTAATCCTTCTCCCAAACAACTCGAACCCGGCGTTTCATGCGGCGCAACCTTGCCCTTGGACGATTTGCCTGATTCATGCAGTTCAGACGCCCCCCCTCCGCCATTAAAGGCATACATATTATCAATATTGTCCCCAATCTTGGAGGAATACGCCGACGCATTGTTTCAAACGTTGAGAGTTAAACCGTATCAGCTGGCCGAATCAGCGGTGTCCGATGCGGTGATAGCTCAAGCCATATCTCCAGAGGTGTTGGAACGAATGAAAGCATTGAACGACCCTGCGGTGCAGCAAGTGTTGGCCGATTTCAAAGCCAATGTGAGAAAAGCTGTGCAGCAGTCGGGAGAAATGTTGCAAAATGGAGTGGGGGACAACATTGGAAACTTGCTTGGAGACATAGGGAGAAAATTATCGAGTGCGATTCAGTTGCTTATAGCCGACCTTCCAGGCGTTGGCGTTTTCATGGCTGGTGCGCAACTGGCTGACACAGCGGTGAATGCAGCAAAACAAGGGGAACAAATTGTAAACGAAGCTGAACAAGCATTGCAGCCGTTGAATGCAGTGCAAGCCCAGGTTGGAAAAGTGAAAGATGCGGTGGACGAGGCGACTAATAATTTGCCACTTGGCAAAAACCAAGAGGGAGACATTGAAATGACCGGACTTGGACCAAACCTTGGACCAAACCCAGAGAGCGGAGAAGCAGAGAGCGGAGAAGCAGCAAGTGAAACGACTGGATTAGGAGAAAGCGCAGCGACTGGTGAAGTAAGTGAAACGACTGGATTAGGAGAAGCAGAGAGCGGCAAGGTTAGTGGTGCAAGCGCAGCGAGTCCAAGCGCAGCGGCTGAAAGCGCACCAGCCCTAGGAAACAGGACAACCCCAGCTCGTCAGGTGTCAGAAAATCCGAAAGAAACCGCTGCTAGAGAGAAAGAGGAAGACAGTAGATTGGGTGGTGGTGGTTCCCGCAAACGCCGCCGCATTCACAAGCTGTCCCGCCGCATTGAACGCACCCTGCGCCGCGTCCAGAAAAAATACGGATTGCAAGGCAACCAAGGCAACCAAAGCAACCAAGGAAAACAAGACAAAAATGGCTTTTTGAGGCGCACGCTGCGTCATCGCAAACCCTAAAGTTTTTTTTGACGGTATTTGATGAACCCGTTGCTGCGCGCCAAATCGAACGACGACCCCAGGTGGTCGCGTGCAATGTCGCAGGTGCGCTGTTCAAACGGCGTCAGCTGCTGGTAATACGCATCCAGAGCTTTCACCAGTGCCAGTGCCAGTGCCTGTTCCTCTTCTTCAACTGGATTCGCTGGATTCAAATTCATGGATTATGTATGTATCTGTCTTTCCCTTTGTGCATTGATTTAAACGCCATAAATTTAAATCAATTTTTCGGTTTTTTACTTAAAAATAACCCAACAACCAATGCAACCCTGCACCACAATCCAATGCTGCGCGACATTGCTGCCGCTGCCCAAAACCCCATGCACATGTCCCCCATGCCGTGGGACGACTACTTCATGTCCATCGCCTTCCTGGCATCCATGCGCAGCCCGTGCACGCGCCTGCGCGTGGGTTCCGTCATCGTCAAAAATGGTCGTATCATTTCCATGGGCTACAACGGCTACATAGCCGGCGCCCCGCACATCAGCCGCCTGCGCGACAACCACGAGCAGGCCATCATCCACAGCGAAATCAACGCGGTCAGCGACTGCGCGCGCCGGGGCGCCAGCCTGCAGGACGCCGCCATTTACGTCACGCACTACCCCTGCATCAACTGCTTCCGGTCGCTGGCGGCGTGCGGCATCCGCCGCATTTACTACTACACGGATTACAACAACGACCCGCTTGTGCCCATTTTAGCCCAGGACGCCGGCATCATCATTGAACAGCATCCGACGCCGAATTGACATGTGGCCGCCGCATTTCGCGCGAAGGCAGCGCGTGCCGGCACACGGGACACGTGGCGCTCTCGGTTTCCAGCCATGTTTGAATGGCGTCCTTAAGAAACGCGTGCCCGCACGGCAGCACGAGGACGGCGTCGCCTTCTGCAAGGTCGACCTGCGTGATGGGGCAGCATTTGTTGACCCCGCTCAAACCGCGGGCTGAAAGCAGTTCCTGCATGGCTTCCGGCGTGATGACGCATCGCACGGGGGAGCGGTCATAGAGGGAGGCTTCCATGACATTGGCTGCATTAGCGTTAGCATTCGCGTTATTAGCATTCGCGTTATTAGCATTCGCGTTATTAGCATTCGCGTTATTAGCATTCGCGTTATTAGCATTCGCGTTATTAGCATTAGCATTTGACACATTTGCGCGATGATGCACAACCCGGACCCGAGTCCCGGTGCGGTGGCAGTGCGCCAACATGGCCAAGCAGTTCATTTTTATAGTGTCAATATTATTAATAGTATTATTAATATTGGGTTTGTTATTATTTATTTATTATTTATTCAGAGAACTCTAAGACCTCCTAAATGTCATCCACATTGATGTGATTGTTTGGAAGAGCCACGGCCTTTCGGACTGGAACCGGAACCACAATGACCGGTTCGTCGTCGTCGTCGTCGTCGTCGTCGTCTTCTTCTTCTTCTTCGGAATCGGAATCGGAATCGGACGGCATGTCATACACTCGCTGCTGCAAAGCAGCTTCATCATCACTGCTTTCATCGGCTTTCACGAGCTTGCTGTACTTCAGCGTGGTGCTGTCGGCGAACTGCACGTTGGATGCACTACTGGATGCAGCCGTGGAGCTTTCATTGGCAACCCCCTTGAAGCACGGCTCATTCTTCATCAAGCGGTCGCGCTCGCCGTCGTTGTACACTTCCAGCAGGTCGCACGTGTCCTGCTTGCTGGCCCATTCGCGCAGCCCGACCAAAACCCAGGACCCGGAATCCAGAATGTTGTCGCGCTTGCCGCGCCCCTTGAACTTGTTGCGAATGATGCACAGCACGTCCCCGCTGGTTCCGTTGCCCAGCAGGCGCACGTAGCACATGCCGTTGCCCAGCATTTTGCTCACCACGGCATAGCGCTCGGCTTCGTCGGTCGCCACGCGCAGCCCGCTTTTGTTGGCGGCGGCATTCACGTGCTTGCGCGCCAGCCCCTTTCCCTTGTTTCCTCCCGCGTTGTTTTTCACCATGGTATCCTTTTCAAAATGTGATGCCCAGTTTTTAAGTGGGTTTGAAGTAATCATTTTCAACGCAATGCAATCATCAATGCAATCATCAATGCAATTAAATGTTTTAAAATATATTTTCTCTCCTTTAGGCATAACTAAAAGACACACAATCAACCAACCACCAATATACGATGGGACACCCATGGCTCGATCACATGGCAAAGACTAGACTGAAATACCCTGATGTGAAGAACATAGGCAAGCTTGCCGCGTTGGCAAAAAAAACATACAAGAAGGGGCAGAGCGGTGGTACCGCGCTCGGCGGCGACCTGAGCCCCGAACCCATCTCCGGAATTCACCACACCAGCGGCGGAGCCGCGCTTCAAATGGAGGTCACGCAATACAGCGGTGGAAAGTCCAGGCGTAAGCGCAGCAGTTCCAAGAAGCGTGGTGGTTCTAAGAAGCGCTCTAACAAGAAGCGCGGTTCTAAGCGTCGCCATTAAATTCAAAAACAACCAAATGGCAGCCAATAAATGATTTTTCAATTCCACATAAAAATCATTTTTATAAGGCGTCAAAGCCGCAATAAGGCGTCAAGGGACCCGGTTTTAAGGCCGCAATGAGCTCTGAGACAGTTTGGTGGTTTTTAGAGCAAATGCATTGGCATTGAAATTTTCCACCAGGACGTCATACATCTCCACCTTTTCGTTCATGTAAAACATGTCGGTGAAGGCGCGCTTGGTCTCCTCCACCGTTTTACGCCGCGCGGGGTCGGGATGCACGTTCTGTAGCAGCAGTTCCACATACTGCACAATCAACCGGTTGTGCGTGATGCCACCCCCCGTTATGAACCCTAAAATCTGGAGATACTCGATGCTGAGCGAGTAGTTGTCCCAGGTGGCCCACCCTTTCAGAAGCGCAACCCGCACCGCGTCGCGCGCGGCGCCGACCCACGGTTCGTATTGCTCGATGCACGCCTTCAGGTAGCGCGCGCGAAACCCCTTGGAAAAGATGCGAAGGCCAGCATTGGAATTCACAAACGCTTCGCAAATGTGGACCACGTCGTCGTGGGTCAGCACCGCCGACGCCGCATTGTGCTGCATGAAATTGATGACGTGCGCTTCCAGCGGCCACACGTAGTAGTCGGGGGAGTACTTGTAAAAATGGGCGGCCCATGCATCAGCGTTAGCATCAGCATCCTTTTTGAGCGCGCCGACGGGGATGGAGAGCCCGAAATCAATGATGATGGGCGTGTCGGTCTTCAAATTCACCAGGATGTTCTGCATTTTGAGGTCGTAATGCACCACCTCGTGCTCCCCCAACCGTTCAATGGACTCAATCAAATAGGAGTATGTGTCAAAAATGCAGGAGATGATTTTTTTTTTGTTGCCCCCCATGCCATTCACGTATTCGTAAAAATGGAGGCTGTCGATGTAGGGCATTTTCATGAGCACGAATTTTTTTCGGGCGGCGGCACTGTCGTCATTGTTTGCCTTTTTATTGCGTTTGGGAACAATGTCGCACTTGTTCAATGCGCGCTTGTTTTTCACCTTCTCTAAATTAACAACGCAGGTGTCGATGACTGGGACAAAATTCACGCCGTAATTCACGATGCCCTTCACGATGTTGCCCACCGCCACTTCGTTCTCGGCCACTTCGTCTTGGACCACCAGTTTGGTGGCGTACCGCAGGTCGTTCATGGGTTTTCCGCTGCACTCCATGCCGGGATAGTACAGGCATCCGTATGCACCCTGGTTCACAAGTTCTGACATGCTTTCTCTAAACTAAAAACCCAAAAACTAAAAAACCAAAGAGCAATCAATGCAAGTTGTGTTGTATTGTATTATCGTCGCATTATTATTTTGTGCAGGCTTCGGCATTTTATACAGCAGCAATGGCAGCAGTACTAACAGCAGCAGCAGCTTTGGTAAGCATGAAGTAGCGATTCTTGTATGTTTTTTTGAGTTTGTCGTGCACGGCGTCGCCCGTGGGCATCAGTTCAGACAGTCGCGCAACTTCGCTGCGATAAAGTTCGGACTGGGCATTCGTATTGCAAAAGTCGGCAAATCCGCCGGCGGGCGTGTACTCCGCTGACCGCAACCCGCACTCAATGTGGTCGTCCATCTCGTCCAACATCTTGCGGTTCAGCAGCACGTATTTTTTGCGCAACAACTCTGCATGACTGTCTTTATTGCCTTCATTGCGCTCATTGCGCTCATCACTGCCTTTATTGGTTTTGCCTCGGAAGTAGTAGCGACCGCTCTTGAACAGCTTGTCCGCAACGTCGCCCTTGTATCCGAGGGCGTTCAACCTTTCGACTTCGGTCTTCATGAGTGCGGCAATTTCATCGTGCGCCAGCCACGCGGTCCACGCCTCCTTGTACGTCTTGCGGTCATCGTATCGGTGCACATTCGCAAACGCCGTCACTTGTTCGATTAGCGCGCCGGCAAACTCAAATCGCAAAACACGAGACTTCCGGACAACATCATCATCATTGCCATTATGGTTATTGTTGTCATAGTCATGCCTGGCGAATTCATTGGTTTTAGCTGTAGTTGTGGTGGAGTTCAGGGCACACATGTTTCAATGTGGTGGATGATGTGGATAATGGACCTGACAATTTAGGATTCAATTTTTTATTTTTTATGTGCATAAATGATAAAAACAAAACCAATCAAAATGGACTTGCTGCATGCGCTACACCTGGTGATTTTCGGGCTCCTCGTGAGCATTCCACTTTGGCCCATTGCTTACTTAAGATATGGGGTGTATGTGCCGATTGTCATATCAATCATATGGGTAATCTTTAACGGTTGCCCATTAACCAAAGTTCAAACCAATTTAAGCAGCAACAGTTTTACCAAAGAAGTGTACAAACACTTCATGCCGAACATCTCTGTGAACGATGCCAAACACATAAACACGTTTGCGCTGCTGCTCATAACCGTGGTCGGGTTTTATCGGTTGAATGCTGCTGCGGTTTGCCTTTAAGCGCTGGACGAGCTATAAACGCACTCAAACATGAGCGCAAAGGACCAGTCCATGTTGTTGAGGTCCAGCACGCGCCCGAAATCGTCCACCAGCGTGATGCGCATGCGCTGAATGTCGACCGGCCCGAAGTATTCGCGGCTATAAGTCAGCGACGTGCTCAGCGACTCCCCGCTCACCACGCCGTACGCCCCCGCCGAGTTAATCTGCTGCTTGATGTTGAGACGCGCGATGATGTTGGGCGCAATGGTGGACGACCCGAACGCCGACGCGTAGTAGTTGTTCACGTTGTTGTTGTAGTCGTCAATGCACAGGAACACGTACTGCGGCCCGGTTATCAAGCAGATGCCCTCTGATATCGCCGCCTGCGGCGAAGCATTCCCGCTTGCATCAATGCCCCCGCTCAGCTCGTACATTGCCGTGCGAAACCCCAGCTGCCAGCCCAGGAAGTACGGCAGCGGCCGCGTGTCGCTTTGAGACGACGAGTTGCCCGTGGCGGATGCCGCAGTTCGGTCAATGCTGGCCTTGACGTTGAACACGATGCGCATCGATTTGTTGTACGGGGGGGTGTATGGCGAAACAGGCGCAATCGAATTGCACGCAAAGATGCTGCGCCCGCTGGTTTTATCCACCGAGAATGCCAGCCCGGTTTCCTTGACCAGGTCGGTCCCGGACAGGATGCCGTTGATGGTGGTCTCAATCGGCGCGCCGCCCCCGGTTTGAAACGACGCGTTGTAGTTGCCGTCGGGAATGAGCAGCGTGTACTGTTTGGTGTAGTTTCCGGATGCATCGGGAGCCCATTCGAACAGGATGCAGTTGTTCTCGTACTGCTGGCTGATGGCATAGTACGTCAGCGGCAGCTCGTACGTGGCCACGCTCATGCTGGTCACGTTCTCAAACTTGTACGGAATGTTGAACACGAAGTCCGTGCTTTTGGTGGTGTAATAGTTGCTCCTAAACCGCGTGTCCACGTTCACTGCGCGTTTAATGGTGCTCATGGCTATCGGATTCACAATGCCGGGCGGCGCCCCCGTCAGCGCCGACTTCCCGTTTTTAAAATCGCCGGCAATGCCCACTTTGGCCGAGGGGCGTGTGATGAGAAAGGCATCGCCGTACTGTTCCACCTCGTTTTTGAGCTGCATGAATTCGGTGGGGTCCGCTGGAGCAGCAGGAGCAGCTGGCTTGGGAGCGGCAGTAGGAGCAGCAGTGGCCTTGGCCTTGGCGCCGCCTTTGCCATCGCCATTCGAATTCGAATTTTTAAACAGTTCCAGAGACGTGCGGCGCGACTGCGACAGGCGCCCCACCGCCTTATCCAAAAACTCGTGTATTTTACCCTTGGAAACAGGGCCCAGTTTGGGGTCCTTTTGAATTTTTTGTTTCAGAGTGCGACACGTGCGGTCCACTGACGTCGCGTCGTCGTTCGTGGTCAACCCAAAAAAGTCCAGCAACTCGCGCATCGAATAATTGTCCACGTTCAAATCAAACAACTGCGACATGATGGCACGAAAACAATCCTAAACCGTGTATATAAAATTGCATTTATTTTTATATACTATTTTTAACCTTTTAAGAAGCCGTGAAGCCGCGCAGACAAGCCGCGCACAATAAGACAACTCAATTGCAAGAACGGCACCCCCCGGTGGACTTCAAGTGAAGCAGGCGGTTCATGCTAAATCGGTCAGAGGCGACGGCGGCAGGAGCAGCGACGGGAGCTGCCTTAGGAGCAGCTGCCTTAGGAGCAGCCGCCTTAGGAGCTGCCCTAGCAGCCACCCTAGGAGCCGCAACAGAGTTGCGATTGAAATCAAACATGTAATTGGAATTCATGTTTCAAAAATCAAATCAAATCAAATCAAATCAAATCAAATCAAATGCTTATGGTTGTGTTGTTTTAATATAACAATAAAAAATATTGTATTTTTTATGGTTTATTCATTGTGTCTCTCGTTTCGCTTCGTCTAAACGGAGTTCAAGCACATGGAGTACATGAGGCGGTTGGTGAAGTAGCCGATGGCGTTCAAAAACAGCATCGTCCAAAGCGTGGGGTTGGAAAGGGCATACAGTTTGCCGCCGGAAGAAATGACCTTAAACAGGGCCGCAAGCACCTGCCAAACGAGCGACAGAGCGGACAGCACCATGAGCCAGTAAAACCAGGAGCAGTATTGGCGGTTGGTGAAAGGGGCGAACCAGCCGCCCATGGAGTGGGGGTCATTCAATTGCACAACGGCAGCGTTCATGTTGTTGGTGAGTTATAACATGAACATAGAAAATAATTAGAATTACAAAGGGCACATGCACCGGTCGTCGCGATGGCTGAATGCAATGCCGTACTTCTTCGTTTTGTTGCCCTCCACTGGCACCGCCGCGGCAACCGTTTCCGTGCGATACGGCCCGCGCCCCTTGAGTCGCGCCAAATACCGCGCGTAGGACCCGTGCTTAATGTCCACCCCCTGGCCCGCAGCCGAGCACGACCCCGGTCGCAGTCGCGTTATCGACGTTTTCGTGGAGCTGGCGCCGTAGCTGGGCACGTTGCGATGCACCTGACCCGGTTCCGCGCGGTCGCTGCCCTGGTTCCAGTTCACGAACCCGTACTTGGCAATGGGGGCTACATACACGTTCAGTCCCGCCAAGTTCTCTAAATATTCGGACTGGGACACGCGCACCGTGTTTTGAATGCGGCGCTGCGTGGCATCCGCCGAGGCCGCAAACCCCCCGCTGCACCCGTTGCACCGGTTGGAGTACACGTACCAGTCGGGCTGGTTGTTGCCGGACACGTCCAGGCACTGGTTGCAGTAGTACGTGTCCGGCGTGTAATAATCGGTTCGCAGTCCCAGGTCGTAATGTTGAAAGTCCCTGGACTGGTCGGAGTCGTTGAACTCGTTGGAATCGTTGAACTGAAACCAGCTGGCATAATCGAAGTTGTTGTCGTACAACTGGTCCAAAGACATGCTGTTAAAATGAGAGATTCCTATGTGTAACTATGCAACTATATAAATAGTGTGTGTTTAAAAACCAAAAAAATTGAACAAAATATAATCCTGCAAATGACCCCCACGCACGCCATGACTGAAGAATTGTTGACCACCAACCACCTCGCCAATCCCAACAACACAATCACAATCACGAATCAGGTCCCGGGATACTACAAATGCGGCCACTGCGCCTTCCACTTCAAAACCCGGGCCCGCTTCCGAGCCCACGAAGCCACCTGCCTGTCGTTGAAACAGATTCGCGCCCGGGCCACCTTTGCACCAGACGCCCCCCCACCAGCCACAACCACAACCATGAACGACCTCTTCGCGCTCGTGCAGCAGCTGGCAGTGCGGCTTGAAACTGCAGAGAACGAACTGGCCACATTGAAGCGGCAGCAGCAGCAGCAGCAGCGACAGCAGCAACGACAGCGGCAAGAAATTCATCGCGACAACCTGCTGCAATGGCTAAACGATGAGGCGCGGCTTAAAGCGCGGCTAAACGATGAGGATAAAGCGCCGCTTAAAGCGCTAAAACCATTTTCGGAGTGGGTGCCCGCCATTCCCCCCATCACTCGCGACCACCTTGCGCTCGTGTTCCAGCACGGCTTCATAGACGGCATGTGCGCCATCATTGCGTCCCTCATGTCTGCCTCTTGCCCCCTTGGCGCTTACGACGAGGCCCCCAGCACCCTGTTCATCTACGAACAACACCCCCGAGAGGGCGCACCCGAAAAGGCCATGAATGATGATGCAGCAAAGTGGCGCCCCATGACGCACCCCGAATTCGAGCGGTTCATTAACCGCATGCAGAAGCTGTTAATGAACGAGTTTGTGTGCTGGCAGCAGGAGCACATGGCGCAACTGCACGACTCCGATTTCGCAGAGCAGTATGATGCCAACCTGATGAAGGTCATGGGCAGCGGCAAGGCCAAAGGGGGCGGCTGTTCCAATCGCGACATGCTCATGACCCGCATGAAGTCGAAGGTGTATGCGGCAATCAAATGTTCGGCCAATGCAATGGCATGAGCACATGTCAAAGCGGCCACATGTCAAAGCGGCCACATGTCAAAGCGGCCACATGTCAAAGCGGCCACGTCAAAACCCCCCTCATTTTTTTGCCAGCCATTGCTTAATGATTTTGAGTCCTTCACGATGGGGATTGGTGGGAACGGGGGTGGACCCGTCATCGCCGCCCCCGTACTTCCCGCTCCACGAGTTCCACAGGAAGAAGGCGCCAATGAGCATGAAATACAACCCGGAAATGCACTCCAGCACGGAGTTCTTCATGCCGCCCGTAATGTATGCGCCACCCCACGCCGCAAAAAAGTACGTCACCATGAGGATGACGGCGGTCGACACTTGCACCTGGTTCCGCTTCCAGTACGTCACAATCGCCATCAGCGACAGCGGCGGCAGGATGGTCAGCAGCACGGTTCCCGCCGCCGTTTTGAAATTGGATGCGATGCCCAGCACCAGCAGACCGGGAACCATGACTTCTGCGCCCGACTGTCCCAGCGCCCCTCCCGCCAACCCTGCCACAACGCCCAGACCCACAGTTGACAACACGGTGCTCATAAATAAGGATAAATGGATAAATGAATGTGTTCTATACTATATTCATTTTATTTTTTTCTCGTTTCCTTTTACCCCAAAACCTGTTTAACGAGTGCGGTCGTCAAATAAAACAGCGTGCCGCCCCACAGCGTGTCGATGACCGCCGTCGTGAGCTGCCACTTGGACAGCAGCGCCAGGTTCGTGAAGTCGTACACACCGTACACCACGAGGCCCAGCAGGAACGCATCCTGCGCCGACCGCCCCGGCCGAATGATGAAGTAGTTCAGCCCGAAAATGAGGAACACGTAGGTTATAACCGCCCCGAACAGGTTGACCACCATGGGCGAGCCCTGGACGGCCGCAATCTGGCGCGTAAAGTGCCCCTTAATGGCGGTCAAATACGCGAAGTCGATTGCCACAAGTCCCAGCGCCGAGACCAGCATCTTGTATTGTTGCTGCATGGAATGGAATGCTTATGTGCAATATGCACACAAAAAAAACAAAAATATGTTTCCATAAATGAATTTAAAGCATGCGCTACATAATCATTCATCTGCAAGCAAGCAACAACAACAACAACACACAATGACCCCCACTACATCCACCAAGCTGTACGAACAAGCGTGCATCGCACAGAACATCGCACAGAACCGTTTCAATGCCGCCAGGCTCAGCGTGCCGGATGAGCTCTATTGGTACAACAACCACACCAACTGGGACGCCTTGGACCGCAAGGAGTTCCGCGACATCATGATCCGCATGGAGACAATAACGGTGCAGTACTACGAGGATTTTGGCACCGGCACTTATCCCAGCCGCAGTGCCGCCATCAAGAGGTTCTGGGCGGAGGAGTGGGGATGCGAATACCTGCCCGAGTCCGGAAAGTGGCTCGACCTGTCCACCGACACCGTCATCAAGAGCGAGACGGAGAAGCAGGCCGAGAAGGCCCAAAAGAAGGCGTTGAAAAGGAAGGAGAAGGAGGCGTTGAAGGCGCTGAAGGAGGAGGAGAAGAAGAGCAAGAAGGCGCTGAAGCAGCAATTGCAGCAGCAGCAATTGCAGGATGCCCAGTTTGACGAGGAGGAGGAGGCATACGCGGAGGCGTACGCACAAGCAAGATTGGCAGAAGAGGCGAGATGGCAGGAGGAGCAAGAGCAAGCGCGAGCTCAAAAGGAGCAGGACGACGCGCAGGCTTATCTGGACTCGTTTGATTACACCTCCGAAGAGGAAGTCGTCCATGCAACCCAGGACCAGACTCCTCAGACCCAAGTGCCGTGCCAGGGGGTGCTTTACATTGAGGAGCTCATCAGCGCCAGTGGCGACTTCGACTGGCGCGCCTTCATTTACTACGACGCGCGCATTCGCCGCTACGTGCTCAAAGGCACCCGCCGGTCGCTGCGCTCCACCAGCAAGAAGACGGTGTTTCCCGAGGTAACGCTGTGCTTCCGCTCGTCCAGAGAGCTGGCTAGCTACCTGCGTTCATCCACGGACGAGTCGTTGAACGTGTCGATGTATGCCATGAGCTGCGGCGCACTCGCGGGCTCCACCTTTGGCGAGCTGTACGCGCAACCTCTTCGTGGCTACAAGACGGAGCTCTTCGGCTACGACAACACCCGCCCCCGCTATTCCACCTTCGTCAATTACCTGCGCATCGTGAGGGACCTGGATGCCGGCCATTCCACCTTTGCTTCAAATTAATCATTCCATTCCGTGATGAAAAATTAACATGTGCATGTATGTTATACAGACATACATACATTTACAAAAACACAAATAACCAATGGCGAATCCATGTCCGAGTGGTCAGGTCCTTGACAAAGGCACGAAAGAATGTCGCCCCCCTTTGAAACGCGGAAGAAAATCGGGCAGATTTAGTGCAACCGAAAAAGCAACCAAAGCAACCAAAGCAACAGCAAAAAAACCATGTCCGGATGGACAGGTTCTTGACAAACGCACGAAGGAATGTCGCCCCCCTTTGAAACGCGGAAGAACTGCCAAAAACAGCCCCAATAAGAGTCCTAACAAAAGCCCTAAAGGCCCCAAAGGCCCAGCAAAGGTTCAGGACAACGAAACACTGGACAAGTATGGATTTGCCATTCCGGTGTACAAACCCAAAGTTTACACTGAAAAAACATACAGACAAACCACACTTGCATTTGGAAAACGCAATCCATGAATGAACCATACGTAAAAAATGATGCAACCCCCAAAACAAATGTTTGCATTATTTAACAGGACCAACGACAGGACCAATCCAATCCAATAAAATGTCCGAACGAATGAAGGTCAACTTCTATCTGGACCATCCCCAGCACAGCTACTACGAAATCCTGTTGAACCCGGATAAGGACAGTCCAAACAGCATCATTGCATCCATTATTCAAAAACTTTACCCGCCGCATCTGCACTCGTACAGCACCCTTGACCCCGCGTTCATCCACGTGCAGACGGGCGCCGTGTTGGACCCCCACAAACCGTTTTCAAAAAACGGCATCATCAATGATGGACCCAAAGATGCCGGCACGATTCCCGACATTCGCATCCGTTTGAAAATCAATGTACTGCCCTTGTCTCAATTGCCCTAAAACACCCCCCCCCCCGGTTGTTTTGTTCGGTTTATTTTTTTGTGTGTGCGTAGTGTAGCACACACAAAATAAAACAATGGGAGGAGGAGGTGTCATTCCAGTTGCCATGCACGGCGGTAAACTGCACTTCCTGTTCGGTAAGGAGAACGACGTGATTCACGACTCATCCAAAAACCAGGACTGGGGCGATTTCGGTGGCGGAACCAAGCCGGGCGAGTCCGAGATGGACACCTGCGTGCGCGAGGGCGCCGAGGAGCTGAACGGCTTTTTCGGCAACAAGCACGATTTTAGGGCGCTGCTCTTAAAGAACCAGCTATTAAAGCTGACCTACGACACCCGCATCACCCACTTGATGCGTGTGGACTACGACGAGCGCCTGCCGTTCTACTTCAACAACAATTACCGCTTCATAAAGGAGACCTCTAATTTGAGGGCCATTGCGGCGCACCCGGACAACGGCTACTTCGAGAAGTCGCACGTGCGCTGGTTCACGCTGAAGGACCTGAAGCGCGAGCGCGGCGAGTTCCGCGAGTACTTCCGCAACTTTTTGGACATGATTCAGTACCGCGCCCCCGAAATTCGGCGCTTAATGGAAAAAAAAGGCACTAGGCGCGGCAATAAGCGCAGCGGCAATAAGCGCACCCATAAGCGCCGTCATTAAACCATCTTCTTGACTTTGGAGTAAAAATTTTTGGTTGCAATGTGATGGAAGATGAGGATTACCACAATTGCAAACAGGGTCAGGTAAGAACCAGGGTGCACGGGTTCCCCAATCACGTATCGATTGATTAGCACGACCGACATGACGCTGCAAACAATGAGCATGCACTGCAAGATGATCACGTTGTGAGATTTCCCTAAATAGTACATGGTCGGGAACGAAACCATGTTGGAAACCAACGAAGCAACGCATGAAATGACAAACAACGTCCAAAATGTGCTGCTTTTCAACATGCGGTTAATGTAGTTGGAACATGTGTTCACCAATTCAGCAATCAACAGCAACCCCAATGTTATAAGAAGCCATCGCATTTTATGAAAGATACTATTTCAATATAATATTGAAATATTATTATTTATTTATATTTCATGGAATGCCATTGCTTTTTTAAATATCGGCACAATGTAGTAGTAAATGCAATCCAAAACCAGACGACGGGCCGTCAGGTCTTCAAAAACCCGTAAACGAAGCAAGGACGTCATCGCAGCCGCAATCAAGGATATCCCGCTGTTAAAAGCCCGCGCCGATTATGACGCGTTAAAAGCCGTCCCGTGCGCCGACATCAACCAGGCCGCAAAGACCGGCAACGCCGTAATGGACCACTACTTTTTCAAGCACCGCCTCGCCGCAAAGACGAAGCGCGCCATATCGTATTACGAGTGGATAAAAACCGACTGGAAGCGCAACCAGTCGGAGAACGGCTTTTACAAGTTCAACTTGGCACAGGGAAAAACCCCGGAAAAGGCGCGCTACGCGGTGTTTCGTCTGTATTACGGCGCCATTCACGGCTTCAAGCCCTTGATTGCCAAGTGGCTGTACTGCACGTATCAACCGACCGCCATTTTGGACTTCTCAGCGGGCTGGGGTGGCCGCTGCTTGGGCGCCATGGCCCTCGGCATTCCCTACATCGGCATCGACACCAACACGGATTTGAGACCCGTTTACGAGCGCATGGTCCGAGAGCTGGACCCATCCCATCGGGACAAAGTGTCCATGCACTTCAAGGACGCCGCCGCCGTCGATTACTCCAAATTCAAATACGACATGGTGTTCACGTCGCCGCCCTATTTCAAGACGGTGCGACCCATAGAGGACTACGCCCACATGCCGCGCTACGCGGACCGCGCCGATTTCAACGCCCGGTTCCTGTTTCCCGTCATTCGCAGCACTTACGCGCACATGGCGCGCGGCGGCACCTACGCGCTCAACATTCCGGACGACATGTACGACGAAATCCGGGCCGCCGGCATCCTGCCGTCCCGATTATTAGCCAAGCACCGCCTGTTCCTGCAGCCCCGCTTCGCCAAGGGCAACCCGAAGCACCCCGACGTCAAATACAAGGAATACATTTACGTGTGGAAGAAGCCTTAACCACCCCGTCGCTTTCGCCGCTTGCAGCTCTTAAATATGGGTTTGTCGGTGCGAACCAAAAATAACGCCCGCACGTCATTGTCAGCATCAAACATCAAATCATAATCGTGCTTTTTTGCGCGTCCATACTTGGACGCCACCTTTCGCTTCAATGTGCGGCAATTCGTAATCCCTTTACGCCGTCGGTCTGCATATTCAGCCAAATACTTGTAATCCTTTCCCACTTTAATGTCCTTGGATGACACCCAGCCTGGTTCAGAACCACGAAAAAAACTAAATATTCCCATTGAATTTATACATTCATACATTCATGTCATATTATTTTTGATATGAACATCTCTCTTGCACCCCGTTCGGTTCACTTGTGCATGGCCTTGAAGAACGAGTTCTCTCCGTTCAGGTCGTAGTGCTTGCCGGTGCGAACATCCACGTATCCGTCCGTTTCGGCGCAGTTTTGCGCGGGAAACCCATTGCTGTACCAGTAATGTCCGTTGATTTTGATGACGTTGTCGCGCAGCACCATGACGTGGTCACCATACAATCGGGCGTCTTCTTCGCAGATTCGGTTGTAGTCCACGATGGTGTGCAGCGTGCTCGAATGCACGCGCTGGAACCAGTGCCAATCCATAGTATGATAAGTGGTGTACATTTCTGTTCTGATTTATGATTGCCAATTCAATTCAATTATTCAATTTTTCAGGTTATTCAACAAAACAATTCAATTCATGCAATAATATAAAAATTGAACATTTTTATTGCATGAATATCTCTCTATCAGTCCATGACAGCATCAATAACAGCATTCACCGTGTGCATCACCCGATACAACACCCGTACTTGGACCGAGAGCCGTGCCTGGCTTGCCTCAAACACAGACCATGCCTGCATTTACAAGTCCCCGGTCGCTATCAAGGCCGGAATCCCGTATGAAGCGCCGTTGTTCGTCATTGAAATGAACAACGACACCAACCGAATCATGGGCGTCGGCCGCATCGTCAACGAAATCCGCGCCGACCGCCCCTATCGTGTTTATGCTGACCAGAACTACAACCGATACACGTATTTGGGGCGCCAGCGCGTGGACCGCTCCGTCATCATGCAGTCCAGCATTAATGCCCGCGTCATTGAAACCCTGGAGCGCATGCTGTTTTACGGCGCCCGCCACGCCAAGCGCGGGCAAGGCATCGACCTGCTGCCTGCACGCATTCGCAAAAATAAACCGGGCTTCAACTTCACCCAGTTCATTGCCTCACTTTTCCCAGCCAGCCCCCACCCCCCCCCTAAACCAATCCCTTTAAAATAATGTGCACATAATGCATACCAAAAAATCAAATGAACCGCATAATAACCATATTCGTGTTTTTGCTGGCTATACTTCTGCTCGGATATTTAGGGTCTCTTATTCCGACCAATGCAAAAAAGGAAGGGTTTCAGTCGCAGCAGCACGAGTTTGCATCGTGCCGCGGCAGCGGATTCTCCAAAGAGTTCTGCCTGCAGAACCCGCCCATGCCGGGGCAGTGCCAGTGCCGCAACGGCGCCGTGGGCACGTTTCAGCCCGGCTTCAAGGGCCGCTGCGTTTGCCCCTTCATTTGAATTCATTTGATTCATATTCATCTCATAATTTCAACCCAATAAAACCATAAAAACCATAATAAACAAATGCGAATGTATTATAATACCGGCAACTGGATAATAATACATTTTTTCATGTCAACCCCCATAAAAAAACAGTCCATTCAGGACATTGATTTGGACATCACGCACTACGACACGGACGAGCTGCTGGCCATGCTCAACCTGCGCGACCCGTCCGAGGACGACATCATCAACGCCACAAACCGTCTGATCAATAAGGCAAATGCGGACCGTCTGCCCAAGGTCGCCGATTTTTTCCAGCAGGCGCAGGACACCCTGTTGGACGAGCTGGACAAGCAGGACCCTCCGCAAGCAGACCTGGTTCCAGCAGCACAACAAGAGGACCCAGACGCAGACCAAGACCAAGACCAATACCAAGAAGACCCAGAAGACCCAGACGCGGACCAAGACCAAGAAGACCCAGACGCAGACCCTGCACCAGAAGACACCGCCACGGACGACACCAAAGGCTCCTCCAATCAGTTGGGCCAGTGGTGGCGCAACGAGTATTTGAAGCAGGCCGACAAGGTGCAGGCCGACAAGACCACCGACCGCAAGAACAAGATTCAGGTGCTGCAGGGCAACCGCCACATGCCGACCAAACGCGAGAAGCTGGGGGTGAACGAGACGTACCAGGTGCCCGTGGCGCAGGGAACCCTGAACCCCAACCTGAAAAACACCATCAATCGGTTGGTCAACATCGACAGCCAGTACCGCCAGATCATCACGCCCAACAGCGAGAATCCCCTCGGTCCCGCGTCGCCCACCAATTACACCCTGGACCTAACGGAGAATTTGACCAACGTGCTGTCCATCAAGCTGAACTCCATCCAGATTCCGTTCTCGTGGTACGCCATTGACATCACGTCGGGAACCAACGTGCTGTTTTACAGGAAAATTGGGGACCCGTCCTACACGCCGTTCGTCGTTGAACCCGGGAATTACACGCCGGCCCAGCTCCAAGCTTACATGAACCCGACTCCACCCTCGACATTCAGCATCATATTCAATGTGTCATTCAATGCCATCAACGGCAAAATGTCGATCGCCACCCAGTCCTCCATCACAGCCGCCTATGAAATCCTGTTTTTTGACCCCACCTACCAGATTCCGTACACTGCGCTGCCAGGCATGAATGGTCAAGAAATCAATGACGCCATCGCCGAATCCAAGGTGAATTCCAACCTGGGTTGGCTGATGGGGTATCGAGGCAACAACCAATCAGTGCCCGTGGTTCCCAACACGCTGATATACACGATTCCGGCATACACGACGCCAACATCAGGAATAGTAACCGCCGAGGCGCTGGCCGACACGTACGGCCCCAAGTACATCCTCCTCGTGCTGGACGATTACAACCAGAACCACCTGAACAAGGGGCTGGTCACCATTGCAACCAACGACACGCGGCTGAGCCTGCCGTCGTACTTCAATCCCGGCATTGCAGTCAGCTGCGACGCGTCGGGCAACCCGACTTACGTGCAGTCCGCCCCGCGCCAGTTGACGCAGGCCCAGCTCTACTCCATCAATGCAATCAACCAGAACCGCAACAACACCACGGTGGACCGCTACACCGGGCCCACCACCACCGACGTCCTGGCGCTCATTCCCGTGAAAACGTACTCCCTGCAGTCGGGCCAACCCTACACGGAGTTCGGGTCATCCCTGCAAATCAACGAGCGCGTCTACTTCGGTCCCGTCAACATTGAGCGCATGAAGGTGCAGCTGGTGGACGACAAGGGCAACATCCTGAACCTGCACGGCAACGACTGGTGCTTCACTTTGGCCACCACGCACCTCTATGAGTACTAAATCAGAAAACCTACGGTTTTCCGAACCTTTCCCTTCCTTTCGAACCTTTTCCCCCCTTATCAATGGCCACATGTCAAAGCGCAGCGACCGAAGCGACCGCGGGCTTTAAGCCCTTCGGCCCATTTATTATATAAACTCGCGCATTTTTTCACAAAAGTGTTTTGCATATCTCAGAAATGGACATTTTTTTTGTCCAAAATCTCAGATCGCTGTACTCTTTTGCAACATCAACTTCAAAAAATAACAAAAATAATTTAACAAATATCCAATCAGAAATGAGAGCATACATGGTCTCATGTCCGCATGTCCGCCGAAAAGTCCAAAAATGGGCTCAAAAAAAAGCACCAGCATCGGCATGCAATTGGAGCCATCCGGGGTCCCAGACCTACTAACTGGCTACTAACGGCTACTAACGATTTGCCAAGTTTTTTCATTAATAATTAAGCAGACCATTCATGCAGTGAATGTGCGTCATCGACACATCGCATGCTCGCTAGGTAAACTCAAAAATGCTAACAGATTACTAACATTTTTGACAAATTACTAACATTTTACTAACATTTTGGGCAAATTGCTAACTCGGCTACTAACATTTTTGGCAAGTGGACAAATGCATTTCAGCCCAAATGCATATAAATGCAATGCACATATAAAATAAAATATCATCACACATCATCACGATTTTCTCTCAACATCAATGCAGCAACAATCGCAATCTCATCGGTGTGATTTATGCAACCTGGCATTTTCATATCGCAGCCATTATGACCGGCATCTGGCTTCGGCTGCACACAAAAAATTGGAAACAGTGGTGGATGTGAATGAGGTCAAGAATCAATGCGAGTGCGGCAAGCGCTACAAGTTTGCGTCCAGCCTGAGTTTTCATAGGAAGACGTGTCCCAAAGCACAAGCGCAGCCTCAAGGGAACCGGATGCAGCTAATAGTGCACGAACCTGGAACAACAGCCACATCAGCCACAACACCAGCCACAAACGCATCGGAGCTCTCGGAGTTCAAGGACATGGTCATGACGATGCTGCAGGACAACCGCAACGCGTGCGCCACTTACTGCACCGTGGTGGACAACATGTCGGCCATCATCAAGGACATGATACCCCGGCTGGGCAACGGCAACGTCATAACCACCAGCAACAGCACCAATAACACGCAGTTCAACCTGAACATGTTTTTGAACGAGGAGTGCAAGGACGCCATCAAGCTCAGCGACTTCGTCAAAACGCTGAACATCACGGTCAAGGACTTGGAGTACACGAAGACGAAGGGCATCGTGGAGGGCGTGGGCTCCATCATCGCGAACAACCTGCGCGGCATGGACATCCACAAGCGCCCCATTCACTGCACGGACGCCAAGCGCGAGACCATGTACGTCAAAGCGGACGAGTGGATAAAGGACGAGGGCCACGCGCACCTGCGCCACTTCATTTACCTGACGTCCTGCTACCAGACCCGCGTCATCCAGGACTGGATGAACGCGCACCCGGGCTGGGAGGTCAAGGACTCCATGCACACGGAGTACCAGAACATTTGCAAGGAGCTGTACAAGAACATCGAGCACGACGACAGCGCGCACAAGAAAATCATCAAGACGTTCATCAAGGACATGGTGCAGCTGGACAAGCAGTCGCTCATGCCTTGATGAATTGAATTCAAGCCCTAAAATTGGATGAGATGATATAGACAATTATCATCGCATCAAATAAAAAATTAAATTAAGCAATCGGATTAGGTGCAATGGAGCCCGAGTTATTAACGGTGCCACTCAGTCCAAATCCAGTTCCGACCCGTTGTTCACGAGCCGTCCGTGCTGCATCTGCATCCGAATCGGGAAGGTGGCAGCAAACGTGGGGTCGTGCGTCACCACAATGAGCGTGGCATGGCGCGACATGGCGTGAATCATGCGTCGCACGTACTTGGCATTCTCTCCGTCCAAAGCGGAGGTCGGCTCATCCATCAGCACAATGGGCGTGCGCTGAAAGTAGCATCGCAGCAAATAAATGATTTGTTTTTGTCCGCCGCTCAGTTTGTCCCCGTTTTTGCCGACCACGGAGTCCAGCCCGTCGGGCAGCGCATTGAATGCGCGCATGACGTGCAGGCTTTTCAGTTCCTCCTGAACTCGTTCGGGGTCCAGCCCTGGCGACCCGTAGCAAATGTTGTCCATGATGGACCGGTTGAACAGCTTCACGTTTTGAGGCACCAATGAAATGTGCTTGCGCAGGTACTTGCGCCGCATTTGGCGCACGTCGTGCCCGTCAATCAGCACGCTGCCCTCCTGCGCCCCCCCAAACCCCATGATGAGTTTCAAAATGGTGGTTTTGCCGCTGCCGCTGCCCCCCACAATCGCCACCCGGTCTCTGGCCCGTATTTTAAACGACACGCGGTCCAGCGCCTTGTTGTCGGTTCCGTCGTATGCGTAAGACACGTTCGAAAAGGCGATGTTGCCGTGTATGGGGAACCCGGCTGCAAGCCCGTCGGGCACCGTTTTGTGCGCGAGTTCCTGAACGAACGCGTGGTTTTTGATGAGTTTGGCGTATTCAAGAAACGCGTATATCATGCGGTTCGTGTGCAGGCGGATGTGGCGCACCAAGGAGATGGCGACGATGAGCAGGATGACCAGGTTTGCTTTGGACAACGTCCGGTTGCGGTACGCCTGAAATATCAACCACACGATGGCACCCAGCGCGACAACAATCATGACGCCGGACAGCATCATCCCGTGCGCCCGTTTTTGAAGGTTGGCGGTCATGTACGAATCGAATCGCGCGTGCCGTTCGGCAATGGATGCCAGCTCTTGGGTGGTGGAGTCGCACATCATGGTGCTGAGCGCATTGTTTAGCGCGTCGTCGATGTGGTTGATGAGCAGGCCCTCTTCCACTTCCTGGCGCTGTGCCTCCTGCGGGATGGACCGCAGCACCGCAAAGTTGCAGGCCATGTACAGCATTAAAATGCCCACCAGTTTCAATCCGAGGGTGGCGTTGATTCGCATCAAGTACGCGCCAATGAGAAAAATGGTGATGATGGGGGTGATGACCCAGGTGGTGAACCGGTCAATGAAGTGCGACACGTTGCTGGGAATGTTTCGAATGTTGGTGATGATGTCGCCGCCGTCCATGGTTTCATAATTGAACTCCTGTTTGGTGGAAATTTTGGACAGCAGGTCCATGCGAATCTCCTGTTCCAGCTTGGGAAAGTAGTGCGCATCAACCAATTCTTGCAGCGCGTGCACAACGTTGGATGCGAATTGCATGCCCATGATTAACCACAAGTAGCGCATGTTGGGTTGATTCTGCAGGGACGCAATGAATTTTTCACTTAATATGGATGACACAACCATTTCAACCGGATTGGTGATGACAATGGTTGCAATGGTCGAAATGGGCCATGCTGGGTGTTTTGCAAAAAACTCCAAAATGGCGGACACAAAGTAATTCGACATGGCTATGCTATGCTAATATAATAATAAGAATTTAAAAGATTCACGCCATTTACTGCTAAACTGCCCCCCAACCCCATTCATTCAACCCCGTTCCAATGTCTCATTCCTCCGAGGACACGAGTAAGGACACGGATACCGTAGTGGCGGCCGTAGTGCGTTCGTTCCAAGAGCGCAGTCGCTTGGGGCAGCTGAAATACGGAACCACGCTGGACCGCACGGACTTGACCCCGCAGCAGTGGGCGCAGCACATGCAGGAGGAGCTCATGGACGCCATTCTGTATTTAGAACGGCTGAAACGAGAGATGGTATCACGTAATTCTCCTGAAAAATAAATCGGGCCATGATTTATATACCAATACACACAATGTACATGTTCCGAATGCATTCGATTGGCAGCGTGCGTCCCAGGCTGTTCAATCCGCCACTTAGGCCACAACAGTTGCAACAGTTGCAACAGTTGCAACAGTTGAAACCAGAGGAACCAGAGGAACAAGAGAAGCAAGCGGAAGAACTGAAAGAGAAAGAAGAGGTCATAGAACAAGAGAAGCAATCGGAAGAACTGAAAGAGAAAGAAGAGGTCATAATCGAAAAAGAAGAAAAAGAAGAAGAAGAGAAGAAAGCGGAAGAACTGAAAGAGAAAGAAGAGGAGGGCATGCCCCAACCAAGGTGTGTCGAGCCCGAAACCACCGTTTCAGCGCCCCGGCCCAAAAACAAAAAAAAACCGAAGCGTAAATGATGGAAACCCCTCCCCTCATTTTGACAGGAGCATGCGCATCGTGTTTCCGTTAGTTTTGCGAGAAGGAATTATATTTTTCAATGTTGTGCTCGTGGAAGGAGGCTTAAGTGCAGTCGATGTATTCATGAGCTGATGCGGGATTTGCAGGTTGTGCCATGCCTGAGTTTTTCCAGTCATTCTGAATGCAACGGGTTGAAACACGGGCGTAATGTAGAGCTGTTTCCCAGTGAACACGAGCGACCCGATGACGGAGAAGCCGCCCATGTGCACCAACAAGTTGCGGGCCCGGGCCATATAACACACATGCATGTCGGGATGATTGAAATCGAATGCCGCGCGCGGAACGAGGGTGCGGATGCGCGCCAGGCTGTCCCTCAGTCGCGCGACGTTCTGCGCAATGAACTGCTCGTCGCCGTTGCAGTGCACCCCTGACAGCACAACTATTTTGGCGAACTGTTTGGACAGTCGCGCAACCGCGTTCAAAAACGCATCATCCACCGGGCCGTAGTCCCCGCTGCGCAGGTGCACGCACAGCACGGAGTCATCCTGCAGCGTCCGCAGCATGGGGTGTATTGCAGGGTGTTCAGCAATGCACTCGTCGACCGCGCGCAACAGGCGAGGGCGGTGTGGCATGCAGGGGTCATCCTCCACGGCACCCAGTCCATCCGACCGGCAGTTGTAGTACCGTCCGGCAATGGATTGCGGCAGCTGCTCGGCAACCGCGGCCAAATCGGCGAGGGATTCGAACGGCGTCCATCCAGCCCAAAACGACGGCATGTTCAGAATGTCGCCTAAATTGTAGCCCTGTCCCCGAGTTCCAATGCCAGGGTCATGATACACTGGAATCTGCATGCAAAATTGTATATACTTTGGCACACATTTTTAAATTCAATTCAATTCATACAAGGAATTGCATTTAAACACACGGCGCTTTACAAAATAACCAATAATAAATGAATCAGGAACCCGATTTAAACGCATATTCTCTCGAGGAGCGCGCCCACATTGTGCGGCTCGGCATCTTCCTGCACGAGCAGGGGCGCGAGTTCTGGACACAGCATCAGCATCCCCAGACCCCCTCGTTGGCCGACGAGTTTGCCGCGACGCAGCTGAAAGAGGAGGTGAATCATTTAAAGGAGCGCCTGCACGCGGTGCGCGAGGAGGAGTTCAAGAAGGGCGAGCGCCGGGCGGAGGAGTACAGGCGCGAGGCGGAGCAGCGGCGCCGGGAGTGCGAAGCAGAGCGTGCCCGCTGCGACAGATTGATTCAGGGCATCAATGCCGAGGTGGAGCGCGCGAGCGCGGCGCGCGTGGATGAATTGGGGAAGCAGGTACAAGCGTTGAAAGCGAAGAACGAGTGGTATTACAACATGTACGAGGACAAGTCCAAGGGCAAGCACTACGAGGAGGAGCTGTACCCGAGGCTGCTGGACTACAACGACAAGCACATGAACGCGGTGTGGACCATCACGCACGTGGGGTCCGTTCTGAGCGAGAAGACGGACTTCCACTTCCGCCACAAGGAGCTGGGGACCACCGTGCTCCTGGACACGAAGAACAACCTGCCCACGAATCCCGTGGCGAATACCGCCGACTTCGAGCGCGACGTGCTGCGCAAGGAGACCAACGCCGTGGGCGGCATCATGCTGGCGAACGGCAGCATCTGCAACAAGAAGCGGTTCGAGCTTAACCGGACCAAGGGCGGCAAGCACCTGGTGTTCGTGTCGGGCTTTGACCGCGACAACGTGGCGTTCGTGTTCATGCTGCTGGACTGGCTTCTCGAGCTGGCGCAAAAAAAGGGCGACGAAGCCGTGCAGCGCGGCACCCTGCAGAAGATTCTGATTACCAATTACCGCAAGGAGCTGGCGCAACTGGATGCATTAGACCGGGCAAGGAAGGCGGCCCAGCGCGCCCTGGACGACATTGTGTCGGATTATCTCTCGTATTTCAACGAGGACATTGAGATGGCGTCCAAGTCGGAGGAGGTGGGGGCGAGCTCGGTGCGCGTGAAGGAGAAGACGTCTACCGAGGTGGTCAGCATCGACGCGTTGGAACAGGGGCGGCGTGTGATTGGCACCCGAAGCAAGTACTACCTGACGTATGATGCGCCGGACCCGTGCATCCAGTATTTCAAGAGCAATTACGCTCGGAAGCAGAAGATGCTGCAACTGGAGCAATGCTCGGAAAACCTGATTCTGGAGGTGGATGCATGAACCCTTTGATTATTTGTTTGAATTTCTCTCGGAATTGGAGTTGGAGTTTCCATGAGCCTGGGATTGCATCATGAGGATGACCGCGAGTTGGCACATGGTTTGGTTTGATTGTTGCGCAAATGCAGATATTATTATATAATTAATATATTATAATAATAACAATATGAGCCACAAACTCTCTCATCTCAGTGGAAGTAAACTACTTGGGAAATATTTTGAGAATAACCGAACAATTGGAGCATTGCAACAAGAAATTGATAACGAACACACAATTGCCAGCTTGCAAGCCGAAATTCGTGATTTACGCCGTAAGTTAAACAATAATATTTATGGTGGCAAAAAACGCAGCAACCGACGAAAACATGTAAAACATAATAAAAAGACTAGAAAAGGGTCTCGAATGCACAAAAAAAGGCGTTAATAGTCGATGAACACATAATATTTGCAAAATAGTACAAATATTATGGACGAATTTCTATAGCCAGCAACATGTTGACAGGGTTTTGATTCTCGTGTGTTTGAGAGAAATTCATGGTCTTTTATTATTTTTTAGCCCGTTTTTTACTGCATTTACCCGTTTTCCCCCAAACGCAATCCGATGGAGGGCATTCCGCTTGGGTTTTATGCGATGGACAGTTCACTTGTGGTTGTGCGGATTTTGGTTGTGCTTGTTGTGCTGGCTGCGGTTTAGAAGACACTTTCCTAGTTTTCTTTGGAGAGGCAAGACTGGCCAAGGCTGCCTTTCGCGTGGCAACCTCCCGCTTCAGCGCATCCACCCGGTCCATGGCTTGCTTTAATTCAGCCTCAAGCCGCGAAAGCTCTTTCATGGCTTCTTCCCGTTGGAGCTGTTTCCTTCCCGTGGGAGAGGCAACCCGTTTTTGTCTGGAAATCCACCCAGCAAGCGGATGGTCAATCCGTTCCCTCGTTTCTTTGCCCTTTGGGTCCATTGGAGAAATGAAATATGCGGGGCCTTCCTCTTCTACGGCCTCTTCCCACTGAAAATGTTGGTCCTGGAACGGACCATGCCTGCGTTCCACCAATTTAAAGATTTCTATGCCATCTTCATACGTGACTGGCCGATTCAGTTGGGTGCTTATGTATTTTATGCAATCCTCGTGATAAACGGGACCCCATCCCGAATCACCGTCATTTCCGATTGTTATCTCGGATGTAAATAAGTCCTTTTTCCTGCCTTTGATTGGAAATTGGCCATACATGTCATCCCCCTCCACTGGTAAAATTTCATTCGTGTCTCTATCAAACGCCAAACCATTTCTTAACCAACTCAAATCAACGTTGCTTAATTTCTTGAGCTGATTTTCTTCTTTTTCCTCCTCCTCATCATCATCATCATCCTCCTCCTCCTCTTCAATGTCAGGCAACGGCTCGTAGGACAATAAACACAACGGACAATACTCCGAATGCATTCCTCCACCGCGTTGTTTTCTTGCCATTTTGACCATTTTGACCATTTTATTGGGTTTTAGGTTTTGTTATATTTTAAAAAGAGATAAAAATATTATTTCGAGGAATTTCTCTCTTTATGTGAGTGCATGTTTACAACAAGTGTTGGGTGAAACCTTTTAGGGGTTTTTACATTTGCATGTTTGAGAGATATTCCGTTCATTTCATATGTCTCCAAATGAAAAATTAAATATAATTGTATTATATAAAATGACACAGCACGTCTTACCACGCGTGCTCGCAGTTTCACTAATTATAATAATTGGTTATTGCATTTTAAGCAATTATAATTCATTTACGCCCAATTATCAACTAGAGGAGGGTGTGTATGAATACAACTTTCACACAGCATCTTCGGAATTTTATCCTAGCGGAAAACATGAAACAGGAACACGCACAATAACAAATGAAAAGCATGGACAAATAAGTGTTTCAAACGGAATTGTACGTTACATGAATAACAATGGTCAATTAATTACAAAATATGACTATTGTGAGCACATATATATTACGGATTCACAAGGTAAAAAAATAATGCTCATGCATGGAAATTTACGAAATGTGGGGTTGTTTAATTTTGTATCAGAAAAGGATGGTAGTTTTATTTATGAATCTGTATTTCGTAAGTCAGATGTAATGCATCATGACATAAAACAAATTTCAAAATATTATAAAATAAAAGATGGTTATAAAGTTGAAGCCATGTATTATGATGAAAATATGAAACAATTTGTGCCATATCGGTGGGGGATTGTTAAAAAAAAATAAATTATGGCATTTGTGTTGATTGGATTCAATTACGGGGTTTCTGAAATTATTTTAGTCATGTATTATAAACTGTAATGCAGTGTTCGGTTGAAGAGTGTCCGAACCCACCTCTCGCACATGGGCTTTGCTCAGACCATTCACGCATTTCATTTGCACACCACTATCCGATGACTGGCCGTAAAAATGGCGGGGAGGTCACAATGGCTGGGCAGTTTTTCGACAGTCTATCACGTAAGCAACCGCTAGGGGTGGCAAAACTGGAACAAGTGCTCCCGGTGGTTCGGGTGCCATTCATTCATGATGAATCCACTTTCAAATATTACAATTACAGAGGTGATCCACAAGAGAGATCGTTCAGTTACAAACCAAAGTCAATGTTAACATTGCGCGAAGAATTGGTTGAAGGAGTCAGAGACCCAAATGTTTTAGACAGGCCAATCGTGTTTTTGGTGGCCACAAATATACCGCACACGGGCATATACATCTTATATGGTGGTCAATTTTATTCAGTTGCATATGGATATGACACATCCACAGATGTTGGTTCGTTGTATTCAATTGACATTCCGTTGATACAGTTTTCCGAAGCAAGAATCGTGTGGATTGGAATACTAACCGATGCCATAATGGGGAGACTGCAAGAAGAATTTGACCGGGTGTCCGACGTTGTGGGTAATTTTAAAGATGCTGATGTTGCGGGTCAACCACTAATCGTTGACCGATTGATGTTTTTTCATATTCCGCGAGTATATGGAGGGGTTGGAGCAGATTCCAATCCAGACGAATGGAATTGCACCAAATGGGCGATGCACATTTTATTCGGTGATAGAATGCCTGCAAATTTTCGCGACTTGGTGAGCAGGACAAATCCCGGACTGACACGAGAAGACCTGACACGCTGGCTAACTGCATACGCAGGGAGCAATCAACGTGAATTCATTAAGGTATTGAACGATATTAATAATGCAAGTTTTCCTAGGATTTCTGTGGGGTCCAAGGGGTCTAGGGGTGGCAGACGCATGACGAAAAAGAAAACAAGAAAAATGCATAAATATTATTGATGAATTTCTCTCGTTTGATGAATTCAAGTTTGTGAAAGATGTGGGTAATTGGTGCAACATGTCTGCGGTTTTGCAAACATGTTGGACTTTTTAGGGTTTTTGATTCAGAAGGTTGAGAGATATTCGTTTTAATGAATTATTATTGAATTTCTCTCGTTTGATGAGTTTAACTTTGCAAAAATTGTAGAAATGATGGCAAACCCCTACATGATGATGGGTTTGCAACATGCGATGATGCCCCCGCAGGGGGCATGGGCGGCCCGAAGGGCCGCGGCCGACCTTTTTGGGCGGGTGTGAGCAATGCGAGAGCATATATGGTGTGCCAGTTTGGGGGCGATGGGGGTGCACCTAGCACCGCATTACGGCCGCCCTAGGGGCACACGAAGGCGTGGGATGTCGTAAAATTATGAGACCATATATGGTCTGGATATGTGGGACAGGTCCAGTGGGAATGAGACCATAAGGAACGAGAGCATAATAGGTCTCAGGACTTGGGGCGG
>Ga0209088_10000201_pt1 | contig 44587 bp, 60 predicted proteins | sample S_140625_EF_Meta_FD_187324 | JGI IMG/M metagenome (GOLD analysis project Ga0209088, IMG submission 187324) | Freshwater microbial communities from Lake Simoncouche, Canada to study carbon cycling - S_140625_EF_MetaG (SPAdes) (version 2) | ecosystem: Environmental > Aquatic > Freshwater > Lake ... | reverse complement strand
TAGGTGGAACTGCTACATGGGACGGGACAGTAGGTCTTAAATGGGCTTTAACCAGTGGTGGTGTTGGCGGTCAACTTGCCCCCACAACCTCTGACACTGTATTTTTTGATGCTAATTCTGGCGCAAACACTGTAACTATTGGCACAGGTGCTGTTTGTTCAACTTTAACAATGACAGGCTTCACTGGTACATTAGCGTTTGGAACAAACAATATTGGAATTGCTGGAACAGGAACAGTTTATGTGGGAGCTACCACATTTAGTGTTACTGGAACACCTCTGATAAATTTAACAAATTCTTCTGCTAGTGCAAGAACAATAAATGCGGGAACAACAACAGAAGCTAATAGTATAAGTTTTAATATAAGTGCGGGATCTGGCTCAACTACTATTACGGCTTCAACTTCCGTTAAAAGTTTAATTTTTAGTGGAAGCTACACAGGTACTCATGCTAATACTGCTTATACCATTTATGGAAATTTGACGTTTAAGTCTGGAATGACTATAACCGCAGGAACAGCAATAAGAACATTTGCGGCAACTAGCGGTACGCAACAAATTACCTCTGCAACATTAAACTTAGATTTTCCAATTACATTTTCTGGAACGGCTACTTATCAGTTACAAGACACATTAGCTGTAGGAGTAGCAACATCAAGGACAATAACACTTACATCTGGCACACTTGATTTAAATAATTTTACATTAACTAATTTTGGCATTTTTTCTTCAAGCAATTCAAATACAAGAGCAATTGCTTTTGGCTCATCTGGAGTCATTAATAATACAAGAACTGGAAGTGCTACATTTTGGGCTTGTGCAACTATTACAAATTTTGCAAGAACAGGAACACCATCTGTAAAATTTACAGGAAATGCTACTACATTAACAGTACAACATGGAACAACTGCTGGAGGATCTGAGGGCAATTCAATGTCATTTGCTTTTGGATCAAATCCAACTATTGTTTTGGCTTCTACAAATTGGATTTTAGATTTAGAACTTTTATCTGGATCAAGTATTACTCTTTCTGGTGGGGCTACAGGTCGTACTATTTATGGTGGTTATAAAGGGGCAACTAATCCATTTGGAAATATTACTTTTGCATCAACAAATGCCACGACAAGAGATATATATTTAGGATCTACAAGTGCTGGTTTATATTATTTTACTTTTGATGGTGCTGGCGGGTCTTGGCAATTATCAGCAGATAGTTTTATAGAATATATAATTTTATATAGAGGATCATTTTCAACAAATGGATATACTTTAAATGTACATACATTAGGTTTTTTAAATACAGCTACTAAAACTTTAACTATTAATAGCACTGTAAATCTTTATCAAACTGCATCTGTTGGAGGTAGTATTGGTGGCAATGCAACAGGTACGACCGCAAATTTAAGTGGGTCTATAATTAGATACATTGATAGTGGGATTTTTTACGCTACTGGTTTTACTTTCCCGTCAGTAGTTTATGATGGGGCAACGGGTGGTTCAATTACTTTTCAATATCCTACGGCATCAGTAACAAGTCTAACTACCAATTCTGCTTGTTCTATTATTATTGAACCTGATGCAACATTAAACATTGTTAATTTAAGTTTATATGGTGATGCTACTAACCACGGCAAAATTACAAGTAATGTTAGTGGGTCACAAGGTTATATAAGTAAATCTAGCGGCACTGTAACTGTTAGTTATCAAGATATAGATAACAATCAAGCTATTGGTGGCGCAGTTTGGTTAGCACCGACAACCAATGGAAACGTTGATGGTGGTAATAATAGCGGTTGGATTTTTGGAACTGTTGTTCAAAAGTTATTAACAGTACTTAGTTCTAGTACTATTACTTTAAATAAAAATACACAAAAGTATTTAAATATAGTTAGCAACAGCACTATAACGTTATTAATTAATAGAATAATAAGTGTTATATTAACTGTGTTTAGTTACATTAGTTTTGGGGCTTTAAATAGTTTTGCTATAAACAACAACGCTATAAATAACGCTTCTACAACAAACGGAGTAATTAGTACAAACACAATAATAAACAAAATTAACAAGACCTTTAGTTATGTAAGTAGTGTTGCTAGTTCTTTAACAAATTCTTCTGTTTTTTTAAGACTGTTGTCTGTTGTTGCTGCAAGTACCAATACTATTCTTAAAGCAATACAAACAACAAAAACTGTTGTTACTAGTAGCACTGCTTCTGTACTTAAAGTTGTAGGCAAAGTTGTTAGTTATGTAAGTACTAGCACTAACTCATTAATACCTAGTCGTGCTTATTTAAGGTTGTTGTCTGTTACTTCTACTTCTACAGCAACAATGTTTAAACTTGTTGGTAAAACAATTACTGCACTTTGTGTTAGTGTTGTTTTGTTTATTAAAGTTGTAGGTAAAAAAGCAACTGCATCTGTAAGTAGTACTGCAACATTACTTTATGGGTTTTTTATTGGTAGATTACTTACTGTATCAGTGTCTACAACAAACACTGTGTCTAAACTTTTAACACTTACTAAAACAATATTGGCTACTGTTGCTTCTACAGCAACAATACAAAAAGATAGAGCTAAAATTCTTTTGGCTATATCTACTACAAATTCTTTTGTGACTACTGTTACTGCAAGATTTGTGTTACTAGTAACAACCGTTTATACTAGTGTTGTAAGCCACTTTTATAAAGTCTTACTCAATATTGAGGACACCATAATTGTCCCTACCAAGAAAGTTATTGTTCAAGTGTTTGTTGGGTTTACAGACATACTAGTTAAACCAAAGAAGACCAACATAGTAGTTACAAAACAGGATGATGTAAATGGCTGAATATTTTTCCTATAAGTTTGTTGCTGAAGTAAAACCACTATCTTTTGATTTTAGTCAAACGTTAGCAGCAGGAGAAACTTTGTCTACAGCTTCTTGTTCTGTACTTGTTATAGATGGTGTGGATGCTAGTCCGTCTGGTGTGTTGTCTGGTTCAGCTACTATTGTGGGTAACAAGGTTTATCAACAAGTGCAGAGTGGTGTAGCTGGTGTAACCTACCGTCTTGTTATGACTGTAACTACCAGTGCAGGTAGTACCCTAGTTGCTCTAGGAGACTTGCCAGTGTATAGTACAACCGAAGTGCAATAATGTCGTACAGACCTAGATGGGATAACGGAAGTTGGAACGTCATCTGTGACGTTTGTGGTCGTCAGTATAAAAACAGCGAACTACAAATGAGGTGGGATGGTTTGATGGTTTGTAGTGGGGATTGGGAACCAAGACAACCCCAAGACTTTGTACATGGTGTAGCTGACAAACAAGCTCCTCCGTTTACTAGGCCAGAACAGTCAGATCATTTTATCTTTGGCGAATTAAATCAAGCAGAGTCTATTGGCGTAGCAGAAGCCTATGTTCTTAAAATACATAGTTCTCCTTCTGTGTTAAATGGTTCTGCTATAAATTCTTCAGGTATCAATAAATGAACGAAACAATTAATTTAGTTGGTGAAGTTGAGCTTAAGCTAAATGACGTTGTTGTTGTTAGCAAGAAAAACTTGATTGTTCAAGTTGGAAAGAACTTCTTAGCTAATGCTGTTATTAGTAGCAGCACTACTCCATTTAATGCTATAGCTATTGGTAGAGGTACTACTGCTGCTGCACTTGCAGACACAACATTGCAAACAGAAACATTGCGTACTTCTTTTGATTCTGCAACCATAGCTAACAACGTAATTACTTTGGTTAAAAACTATCTACCTGGTGTAGCTACAGGACCTATTTCTGAAGCAGGTATTTTTAACAATGCTACTTCTGGTGGAACAATGTTGTCTCACATTGTGTTTACTACAATTGGTAAACAAGATCAAGACAGATTGTTGTTGACTTGGACAATAACTGTTGGTTAAGGGGAATATTTTATGGTGATGAAGTTTACTAACAATGCAACGTCAACTTTAGCGGCTGGTATTAACAGTTCTGTTACTAGTTTGACAGTTGCTACTGGTCAAGGTGCATTGTTTCCAGCATTAGGTGCTGGAGATTATTTCTACTGTACTCTTGCTAACTCTGTTGGAACAATTGAGATTGTTAAAGTAACTGCTAGAAGTACAGACACGTTTACTATTACTCGTGCTCAAGATGGTACTACTGCTACTTCTTGGAGTACAGGGGATAAGGTTGAACTGCGTTTAGTATCAGCTTCTCTTAATGACCTACCTAAGTTAGATGAGATAAACACTTTCTCACTTCGTCAAACATTTTCTGTAGGCACAGTACAAGGCCCTTGGACAACTGCTGGTAGACCTGCTTCTCCTACTGCTGGTTTAATTGGTTTTAACACCAGTACTAACAAACTAGAAGCCTATAACGGTACAGCTAGTGCTTGGGTATCTAGTGGTGGTGCTACTGGTACAGGTAGTGATGCTGTGTTCTATGAGAATGGTAAAACTGTAAACACTAGCTATTCAATTACAGCAGGTAATAATGCTATGTCTACAGGACCTATTACTATTGCATCTGGTCAATCAGTCACTGTTCCAACGGGTTCACGTTGGGTTGTTCTGTAAAGGAAATATATGTCATCAGTCGTTATATCAGGAGATACCAGCGGACAGGTAACACTTGCCGCCCCTGCTGTTGCGGGAACTAGCACAATCACTTTGCAAGCCGCTACTGCAACAATGTCTGTCAATACATTGGGTACAGCAGTTGCAAGTACATCTGGTACGTCTATTGATTTTACAGGTTTGCCAGCATGGGTAAAGCGTGTATCTATTTTATTTAAAGGTGTTTCAATAAGTGGAACATCTCAATTTTTGATTCAGCTTGGTTCTGGTTCAATACAAAACACTGGATATTCAGGAGGTGGTACTAGGATTGGCGCTACTTCTGTTGGCGCTGGTGCATATACAACTGGATTTGGTTTTAGCAATACAACTGCGGCAACCGTTTACAGTGGAACAACAACGTTGACATCGTTTGGTTCAAATATATGGGTTGCGGCAGGAGTTCTTGGAGGTAATGCTACAGAATTTAATAGTATTACTGGCGGGGATGTAACTTTATCTGGTGCTTTAGATAGAGTCAGAATCACTACCGCTAACGGCACGGATACCTTTGATGCTGGATCAATCAACATTTTGTACGAAGGATAATCATGTCAATACTTGTTTTAACTTCTGACACACTAATTGCTACGCCAGCCGCTGGCAACATTGAATACTCAAGCCCAATCTACGCCGCTACACCTATCGGCACACAGCGAGGCATTGTTCCGACTCAGCAGTATTACAGACTGAATGCTGACCTTGCTGGTGCAAACGTTAGTACGGCACAAAGCATATTTGGTGTTGGTGTAACGCTGTCTGCAAGTACTGTGTATGAGTTTGAATTAAATCTTGCGTTAACAAAAACCGCAGGCACAACATCTCACACAATTTCTTTTGGATTTGGTGGAACAGCAACTCTTAATAATATTCTTTACGATACATTTGGAAGAAATGGGGCAACTACAATTCCTTGGATTGCATTAGCCACTGCTATAGATACATCGGTAATAAATACAGCATCAAGTCAAGTTTTTACTGGCGCAATTACTTCTGCATCTTATGTGTTTTTTATAATAATCAAAGGCACATTATCAATAAACGCTGGCGGCACATTCATTCCGCAATACACGCTATCAGCCGCACCAGGAGGTGCTTATTCAACAGCTGCTGGTAGCTACATCCGAATCAATCCGCTTTCCGCATCTGGTGCTAACACTTCAGTAGGAGCATGGTCATGAGTACAACAATTGATGGATCAGCAAGCGTAACAATTAACTCAGGTGCAATACTGGGTATTACCTCTGGTACTGCTGTGGCATCTACCAGTGGTACAAGCATTGACTTTACTTCTATCCCATCATGGGTGAAGCGTATTACTGTGATGTTCAGCGGTGTTAGTACAAGTGGAACAAGTTCTATTATTATTAGGCTTGGCACTTCTAGTGGTGTTGAAGCTACAAATTATTTGGGTTCGGGATGGACAGCTAACACATCTAACACACTTAACTCTACAGGATTTTTAACTAGTGTTGATACAGCGGCAACAAGCATTTGGCATGGTTCTGCTATTTTAAGTTTAATTACAACAAATACTTTTGTAATGCAAAGTGTTATAAGTAGGTCTGATGCTGGAACATCAGCATTAGGAAGTGGTTCTAAATCCCTATCAGGCACTCTAGATAGAGTACGCATCACCACAGTCAATGGCACAGACACCTTTGATGCTGGTTCAATCAACATCCTTTACGAGTAAACATCATGACACACAGAATCGTAGTTAACGTAGAAACAGGTGAAGTCACTCAAGTTGAGTACACCGCTGAAGAACAAGCGGCTTACGATGCGGCAGTGGCACAACAGGCTGCTGAGTTAGAAGCTCAGCAAGCAGCGGAAGCTCAAGCACAGCAGCAACCAACACAGTAAAAAATCATGTCTTCTAACTACTCCATCAATCGTGACCAAATCATTTCTTTAGCTTTAAGAAAGTTAGGGACGCTTGAGGTTGGTAGTACACCTGATGCAGAGACTATTGCTAATGCCAATATGTCTCTTAACTTACTTGTCAAACAACTTAACACTGATGGTCTTAAGTTGTGGAAAGTATCAGAACTAATTGTTCCTTTAAACGCTAGTCAGACTAATTACACACTGGGTGGTAATGGATCTGATTTAATGTATGACTCGTTAGCACCTACTGTAGCTATTACAGACAGACCTCTTAAAGTTATCCAAGGGTTCTATCGTAATGTTACTAGTAACCCAGTCATAGATACACCTGTGATGATTGTCTCTAAACAAGAGTACAACGTATTGGGTTCTAAGTTCTCTACTGGTACTGCTAACACAATTTTTTACGATAGCAAAAAGATCAATGGTATTTTGTATGTGTACCTAACACCTGATGCTTACTCTGAAGCTAACCTTGAGCTACACATAATTGCTCAAATGCCTTTGAATGACATGACGTTAGCTACTGACATACCAGACTTCCCTAATGAGTGGATGAATTGTTTGGTGTGGAACTTAGCTGACCAACTAGCTTTAGAGTATGGTGTTCCTATGAACGCTAGACAAGAGATTGCTACAAGAGCACAGACATATAGAACTCAACTTGATGATTGGAACGTTGAGGTATCTAGCACATTCTTCCAACCAGACTTTAGATCTACGTCTAACAACTCCTATGGACGGTAAGCATGGCTACAGAACGTATACCGCTTACTCAACCTATTGAAAGCAGAACAGGTAGTTTTGCTAAAGATTCTTATTCATCTAATTGTTTCTTTGAGACAAGGGATCAAAAGCGGGAGTTTATTAAACGTCCAGGGCTTGTAGCTGCTAAACAAATTGTAGCTATTACTCCTCCAGCTTACACACCTAGCCAAGGGTTAACCCCATTTAACAACAAACTTATTGCTGTTATTAATAACACCATTTACCAAGTTAATCCTAGCTCTTCTTATGCTGTGACTACCTTGGGTACTACGTCTGCTTCAACTAGTCAAAGCTACTTTGTTAAGACGTTTCTTGATACCTATTTGTTCTTTCAAAATAAAGTTAACGGATACTTGTACAACCAATCTGGTTCATCTGTGTCCATGACTACGTTGCCTTCAGGACCTTATGTGTCTGGTGTTGTGTACTTAGACAACTATCTGTTCATTGGTACTAGTAACAATCGTATATACAACTCTAACGTTGGTGACCCAACTACTTGGGATGCTCTTAACTACATAAGCTTTGAGCAGACTACTGATACCCTTGTGGGTATTGCTAAGCACTTGAACTACCTGATAGCCTTTGGTGCTGTTAGCACCCAGTTCTATTACGATGCTGCTAACCCTACTGGTTCTCCTTTGGCTGTAGCTTCTACCTACACCTCTGAGATAGGTTGTGCTAGTGGGGATAGTATTGTTGCTACTAGTAACACAGTGCTCTGGATAGGGGCTACAAAGACCAACAGCCGTTCTGTTTACCTCATGGATGGGGTATCACCCATTCGTGTCTCTACATCGTCTGTAGACCGTCATTTAGAAGCTGATAACTTAGGACAAGTATCTGCCTTTTGTTACACCATAGACGGGCATACTTTGTACATCTTAACTTTGCACAACACTCAAAAGACTTTGGTGTACGACTTAAATGAGAAGATGTGGTACACATGGACTCAGTTCTCTATTCAAAGTAATGACCAACCTTACCCTGGTACTTACCAAGAGTCTTACTTCCGTCCTACTTTCTTTGCATCATTAGGTGGGGTAGCGTATACCCTAGATGACGATACAGCTACTTTGTATTACTTTGATGTTAATACATACCGAGATAACAACCAACCTATCTACTGCCGTACTGTTACGGACATCATAGACAACGGGACTACTAAGCGTAAGTTCTATGGAAGATTAGAGATCATAGGTGATAAGACAGCAGGAACAATGCAAGTACGTCATTCTGGGGATGACTATGTTACTTGGTCAAGCTATAGGGCTATAGATTTAAATGCTCCTAGATCACAGTTGTATCTTAGTGGTGCTGACAGACGTAGAGCTTGGGAGTTCCTTGTTACTAGTAACTGTCCGTTAAGACTTGATGGAGCTGAAGTAGATTTTAGGATTGGTGAGATGGATCAAGAACAAGCTGTTGGTGGTGGACGTTACCGCAGATAAAGGATTAAAATGGACTTACAGTTTTTTGGTGGTGATGAAGAGAGTGGCAGTGTCTTTATTGTGGAAACAAAAATAGACGCTGGTATGTTTATTAACTCTCACGAACATAAACATGCCCACAGTTCTGTATTAGTCTCAGGTACGGCTGACGTTACTATAGACGGGATAACCACCCGTATGACTGGTTATAAGTTAGTTACTATTCCTAAAGATACTACTCATAGAGTTGAAGCAATAACTGATGTGATTTGGTTATGCCTATGGGCTGAAGATGAAGTATCTAAGAAGGAAGCTAAAGAAGCTCTAGAGTTAGTCAAAGCTTACAACGAATCGGAGAATTAATATGTTAGCCACTATTGGATCAATCGTAGGTATTGCTGGAGGACTCAACTCTTTATTTGGAGGCGGGGGTGGTGGCGGTGGTACTCAAGTAAGTGGTACTGCCCAACAAGCTGTAGATCCTTTTGCTCCTTACAGAGCAAACCTTGGTGCTATGTATTCTGGTATGTTGCAACCAGGTGCTCAAACAGACATTACTAAGATGCCTGGGTTTAGTCAGTTTCAAACAGGGGTATTAGACCCTGCTTTAGAAGCTTCTAAACGAACGGCTGCTGCATCTGGAATGCTTAGGTCTGGTAACGAACAATTAGCTTTAGATAAAACTTCTCAACAAGGTTATTACGGCTTTATGCAAGACTATATGAACAGACTTGCTACAGGTTCTGGTGCTGGTTACTCTCCTGCTATAGGTGGACAAGCTGGAGTACTTGCTGGACAACAACAGCAACAAGCTCAAATGCAAGGTCTTGGTGGTATTGTTCAAGGCATTGGTCAAATATACAACTCTAGTGGTAGTAGCTATGGAGGTGGTAGTGGTGGCATGAGTGGACCACAAAACTTTGATCCTTTTGGTATGGTTAACTTTTAAGTAAAGGAATAAGTTATGCCATACATGATGTCTGACATAGCTGCTGGTAGCAAAGCTATTGAGCAGTTACAAGAGAACGTAGCTAAAGCTCCGTATATACAAGACTTAACTCAAGCTGCTGCTGAACGTAGATTAGCAGAAGATCGTGCTGCTCCTGAAGAAGTTAAGCTTAAGCTTGAACAGGATCGTCTTAAAGCTCAATATGCTCCTCAAGAAGCTGCATTAAAACAAGAACAAGAAAAACAAAACATAGAAGCTAAACGTCTTGCTAATTTAATTACTGACACTAATCTTAAAGTAGGTAAAGAGTCTAAAGAAAAATTACAAGAGCTTATTAAAACTCCTGAGTGGTCTAAAGCTGATGATGCTGAACGTCTTAGGTTAGCTGCGTCTGTTCAATTTGCATCTGGTGATGTAGAAAGCGGAGCAAAGACTTTAGCTTCTTCTGAGTTGTATGAGACTCGTAAAGTAGCTAACAGACAAAAAACATTAGACCAACAATCTCAATTGATTGGTGATGTGTATGGTGTGTTGTCAGCTATGCCTGATAGCAAAGTTGAAGAAACATTTAGCAACCTTCCTGAAGAAAATAGGAAAGCTTTGATTGCTCAAGTTGGTGAAGCTAATTGGAACAAGATGTCTCCTAAAGAAAAAAAAGAGGCTACTAAGAACTTGATGCTCAATGCTAAAGGGCAGATGGCTAAACAGCTCAAAGAGATTGAGTTGGAAAAACAAAAGCTTGTTGATACTTCTAGAGAACGTATTGCTGTTATTAATGCTAACGCTCGCATAGCTGCTAAAAGTATGGGTGGTGGTGATCGTGAGATGCGTGACTGGAACATCTATACCAAAGCACAAGAAACTATTGAGAGGTCTGGTCAAAAGACTCTTGAAGGTTTGAATGCCAAAGTAGATGCTGCTCAAGCTAAATTAGATAAAGCTATGTTTTTTAAGTCTGATGAGACTGCTGAGTACAGCAGAGCTGTTAATGCTCGTGATGAATTTAAACGTAGTCAGCTTCAAAAAGAACTTAACCTAGCTGTTACAGCTCCTAACTTTCCTGGTAAACAAACTATTATTGATAACCTTAAAAAAGAAATGGAGTTGTTTGGTGGTCCTCCTGAAGAAGAAAGGCCAGCAGTCTCTACTAAACGAGACACAACTCTTACTCCTAAAACTAGTAAGCCTAGTGTTCCTAGTAACAAATACACTCAGGACAATCCTGCTAAACCTACTTCTAAAGAAGAGTATGACAAGCTGCCTCCTAACAGCTACTACATACAAGATGGTGTAACCAAACGTAAGAAAGGTTAAACATCATGGCTGATTGGGGACAGAACGATGAGGTTGTTACTCCAGCTAAGACTGTTGCACCTGCTGCTAAACAGACTTCTTCTTGGGGACAAGATGATGAAGTTGTAACTAAACCTGCTGCTAAAGAAACTAAACCAGGCTTCTTAGAGAAGTCTATGGCTGACTACACTAAGAAACAAGAAGAAAAAGTTAGTGGTGCTGGAGCTTTTGCTTCTTCTTATTTAGAGTCTGTTGGTGCTTCTCCTGCTGCTTTAGCTGGTGCTAGAACTGGTATGGCTATTCCTCAACCTGTTTGGGCTAAACCTGTTACGGGTATTGTGGGGGGTGTTGCAGGTGGTTATCTTGGTTCTATGGGCATCACTAGTCTTGAGAGCGTGTTTGACAAAGTGTTTGGTACAGACATTGTTGGTACAAGAGAAAAACAACGTCAAGAATATCCTGGTTATTCTTTAGCTGGTTCTGTTACTGGTGGTTCTTTAGGTCCCTTTATGCGTCCTGGATTACCTCAAAGTATTAAAGAAGCTGCTGTAGGTTCTGGTGTTATGACTGGTATTGGTGCTGGTCAACGAGCTATTGAAGGTCAACCTGTACTTGATCCTAAATCTATAGCTATTGATGTTGCTACTGGTGCATTTACTAAGCCTACTAAGCTTGGTGAAAAGGTATTGGGACAAACTGCTCCTGTTACAAAACCTAAACCTGAAGTTAAAAAAGAAGAAGTTACACCACCTCCCCCTGCTGCTACTCCTGAACAAATAGAAACTTTTAAAGACAAGGTTAAGAAAGAAGCTGATCAAAGAGCTTCTACATCTCCTTTAGTTGAAGCTGCTATTAGGAACAAAGAGACTGGTCAAATAGAACGCATGGGTCCTAAGCATGACGAAGCTCGTAAAGCTGAGACTGTTGATACCCATGACCAAGGTTTCTTAGATGAACGTGGTCAGTTCTTAACTCGTCAAGAAGCTGCTGACCGTGCTGTTAATACAAACCAAGTACCTGTAGAAAAAGGTAAGCCCATATTAAGTATCCCTGAAGATGGATTACATAGTGGTGATTTACGTGCAGCAGGTGACGAACGTTTTAAGATTACTGAAGAACAACCTGCTGGTGTTCCTAAGAAGCCTAGCTCACCTGATGAGCCTGTTGTTGACACAACTAAAACTTCTCCTCGTGACGTTAAAGATGACAAAGAATTTTTAAGCATAGCTACAGACATCTATGAAAAACACGGTGAAGTAGAAGCTGTTAAGTTCTTTAAAGGTTGGGAAGAGTTTAAAAAGACTTGGCCTGAACCTGTTAAACAAGTTGAAGAATTTGTAGGAACAAACCTTAATAACAAACTAGCTAATGAACGTATTGTTCATAACAACACTGCTGACATAAAAGAGTTGGCTGGTAAAGATGTTAATTTAGAACAGCTTAGTTTTGATATTGATAGGGGTGTTACTTTAGAAGGCAAAGCTAAAGAAGTTGCAACTAAGTTTCGTACTTTGATGGACGAGCTTGGTAAACGAGCTTTAGAAAATGGTGTCATTAAAGGTTGGCATGAGAACTACGTAGCTCGTAATGTTGTGTCAGAAGGTGCAGCTCCTAAAGGTGCTCTTGAAGAATTTATGCGTGATGCTTTTGGTTATGGTGAGAAAGCATCTGGTGATGGCACTAAGACAACTACTAAATATGGTCAAGAGCGTAGACTTAAAACCCGTGAAGATCTTGTTAGTCATGTTAATGGAATTAACGAATGGTTAGCTGAGAATGGTAAAGACTATCGTTTTAAACTTAAGACAAATAACCTTGCAGAAATCTACAAAGACTATGCCTTGTCTGTTGAAAAAGCTATTGAAAATAAAAATCTAATTGAGAACATCAAACAGATTAGAAACGTTAATGGTGAGTCTTTAATTAAACCTATTAGTGGTCCAGAAGATTTGCCTTATAGTTGGAAACAAATAGATCATCCAGATTTAGCTGGTTATGCTATTCACCCTGATTTAGTTCCAGCTTTAAAGTTTGTGTTTGATTCTGGTCCTGGTTTAACTATGCAAGCGTTGGGAACTATTTCTCAAGCTGTTAAACGTATTAACGTTATTGGTTCTTTCTTTCACGCTAAGTCTTTGATGGAAGTTTTGTCTAGTGCCAAGATTCCTTTGTGGACTCCTCTTAAAGAAGCTATTGCTCTTCCTTTAGTTGAAAAGGGTGTTAAAGCTGTTAGTGGCAAAGACCTTCAGTTATCTGCTATTTCTAAAGCTGTTGAACAGTATAAAAAAGGTGGTTTAGGTGATAGCGTAGACACATGGATACGAGAGTCTGGTTTGCAATTAGAAGTACCTGAAGATGTTTCTAAAGGTATGTTAAGTGCTGTGGGTAAATTTGCAGACACAATGATTGGTAAATATGGACCTAAAACTCGTGCTCTTGAAAGCACTATGTCTACAGTTGAAAAATATACCCTAGGTGTTTTTGATAAGTACACCTGGGATTATTTGCACACTGGTGGCAAAATTATGGTGGCTGATGCGTACCTTGAAAAGGCTCGCTTACAAGCTGCTAAAGAGGGCAAACCTTTTGATGAGTCTGCTTCTCGTAAAGAAATTGCTAAGTTTGTTAACGATAGTTTTGGTGGTCTTAATTGGTTTGATGCTGCTAGAAATACTAACAATGAGTTTGCTAAACGTATAGCTATGGCTGCTTACAGTCCAGAAGGACGTAGGTCATTGCAGGTTATGTTGTTTGCTCCTGACTGGACTATTTCTACTATCCGTGCCTTTAGTTCTGCTTTACCAAAGTCTTTAAATCCTGCTAAGTTGCAACCTATAGAAGGTATTAAAGGCATGATGGCTCCTACAACCAAGGCTGACTATGCTAGGTTGTATCAGTTCAAAACTGCATTGGTGTACTTTACTTTAATTAATGCTATTAATAACATGACTGCGGGTAGAGATGTTTGGGACAACAAAGATCCAACTCGTATTGAGTGGCCTGATGGTACGTCTATGCAAGCTATGAAACACGCTATGGAGCCTTACCACTGGATCATGGACCCAGATAAAACTTTGTCTAACAAACTAGGTTTTTTACCTAAAGCTGCTGTTGTTGGTGTTGGTGGTTTAGAGTACGCTAGCCCCACTGCTCCTAAGTTAGTTGATTTGAGTGGTGCTGGTAGGCTTAAAGCAGTTGCTCAATCAGCTTTACCTTTTCAGATACAAGCTGGTGCTGATGCACCTGAAGGAGAAGGTGCTAAGAGAGCGTTACTAGGAACAATGGGATTTCCTGTCTACGGTAAAACTGCTGAGCAAAATAAACTAGCACGAGCAGAACGTGAGCTTGCTACCAAAGAAAATGCTTGGAAGTATCGGGACAAAGAAATTAAAAAAGGGCGCATGAAGTGGACACCAAAGCACGATCAAGAAAAAAGAGCTTTGGATAAAAGAAGAGAAAAACTTAACAAAGAAGCAGAATAATGAAACTCTTAATCATTGATCAGTTTGACTGTGGGTTTGCTATGGACTTGGCTATCAAGTCTAATGCTCATGGTCATGATGTTCGTGTGTATATGCGTAACAACTTTGATGGCACTCGCTGTGAGAACGGTGATGGCATGGAAGATTGTTTTAAGAAGGTTGTTAATTGGGAACCCAGTATGGACTGGGCTGACTTAATATTTGTTACTGATAACAGCAGGTACATCAAACAACTAGAACCATATCGCATCAAGGGCTACCCTATTTACGGTTGCAATGTAGAAGGTGCTCGTTGGGAACAGGATCGGGAGTACGGGTCAGCTATCTTTGAGAGAGCTGGCATTAAGACTATTCCTATGCAGAAGTTTAAGAAGTACGAAGACGCTATTGCTCTTGTTCTTAGTAACAAAGAGAAGCGTTACGTATCTAAACCTGTTGGTGATGGTGAGAAGTCTCTTAGCTACTGTTCTAAAGACTGGCGTGATATGGTGTTTATGTTGAACAAGTGGAAAAAGATGAACGCCTATGACGGTGAGTTTGTTCTTCAGGAGTTCCATGCTGGTTCTGAGATGGCTGTTGGTGGTTGGTTTGGTCTTGGTGGTTTCTCTAAATACTATTTGGAGAACTGGGAGTTTAAGAAACTGATGTCTGGTGACTACGGTCCTGCTACTGGTGAGCAAGGTACTGTGATGCGCTACACAGAAGAGTCTTTGTTAGCTGACAAGGTTCTTAAACCTCTTGAGGACTTCTTGCATGGCATTGGTTACTCTGGTTACATTGATGTCAACTGCATCATTGATGACAAAGGTAATCCGTGGCCTCTAGAGTTCACTACTAGACCTGGTTGGCCTTTGTTTCAGATTCAACAAGCTCTGCACTTAGGTGACCCTGTTCAATGGATGTTGGATAGCCTTGATGGTAAAGACACATTAAAGGTACGTAAGGACATAGCTGTTGGTATTGTTGTGTCTCAACCTGACTACCCGTACAGCAATGTCAAGAAAAAAGAGAACACTGGTTACCCTATCTTCGATATGACCATAGAAGATGCTACTAAGAACATTCACTTGTCTGAAGTCAAGATGGGAATGGGACCAGGTAAGGATGGTAAGAACACTGAGCCTTGTTTGGTTACCTGCGGCAGCTATGTGATGACTGTTTCAGGTGTTGGTAAGACTGTTGAGGCTGCTCGTGAAGCTTGCTACAAGACTTTCAAAAAGAAAGTAACCATGATCAACTCTTGCATGATAAGAGATGACATAGGTGAGAAGCTTGAGAAATTGTTACCTGACATTCAGAAAAATGGCTACTGCAAAGATATGGAGTATTGTTAATGGCAACTAAAGTAAGTTTTCCTATACCCCAAGACAAAATAGAAGAAAGTTTTGTTTGGAGAGATTGGTTTCAGAAGCTCAGCAATCGAGCTTTTGGTACTGCTTCTACTTTAGATGTGCCTATTCAGGCTATCTATGGTGGTACTGGTATAACTAACTACAACGTTGGTGACATTCTTTACAGTCCTTCTAGCAACCTGTTAACTAGGCTGCCTGCTCCTGTTGCTACGTCTTTGTTACAAATGACTGCTGCTGGTGTACCTAGTTGGAGTACTAGTTACTCTACTACTGGTACAGATACTACATACGCTTACAGAGCTAACAATCTTAGTGATCTTGCTTCTGCTTCTACAGCTAGAACTAACTTGGGTTTAGGATCTGGTATTTCTACCACAGTAGCTTTAGCTAAACTAACTGTTGCAGGAACTAATGGATCTCTTACAGTTGTTAATGGCATTATCACAGCATACACAGCTCCAACTTAATATGAACATATCTTATAGAGCACTTACAACTATCCGTTCTAAAGGGTTTAGGGCAAAGCCTTACCACGATGGTAATGGCAATCTTATTGTTGGATATGGTCACAAGGTTGTACCTGGTGATGGTGTAGCTAATAAAGATGTTATTAACACATTCAAAGCTTCCGAGCTGCTAGAACGTGATGTCAAACAAATTGTTAGTAGTGTTGGAGTTACTAATAACATGACTCAAGAAGAGTTTGATGCGTTAATAATTTCTAAATACAATGACTGGTTTTACAAGGAGTAAAAAATTGATCCACTCACTCTTATTGCAATGGCAAGCACGGCTGTCGGATACATCAAACAAGGTTGTGCTCTTTATAAAGAATACAAAGCCACGGGTGCTGAAGTGGTTGATGTTATCCAAGACATCAGTGGTCACCTTGGTAAATTCTTTACTGCACAAGAAACCCTAGTCAAGGTTGTCAAAGAAGAAGAAAAGAAACCTAAGACTGTTTCCTTGAATCAACAAGCCTTAGATAGGGTGTTGGCACAAAGAAGAATGGCGCAGATGGAGGTTGAGTTAAGAGAAACACTGATATATCAAAGCCCACCTGAGTTGGGTGCAATATATACAGATTTCATTGAAATGCGAAAGGTAATCCAAGAAGAACAGGAACAAGCAGAAGCAGAGCAACAGCAGCGTGAAAGACTTAAACAATGGCAACGAAAGCAAATGATAAGCGCACTGCAAGACAAAGCTCTGTATCTAATAGCGACTACGGTGGTTATTCTGTACCTGTATCTAATGGCGTATCTAATAGTTCTGGACAGGAAAGTTCGATGGGGTTTTTAGTTGGATTAGTTGTGATGTGTTTTGTTTTTGTCGTCATACTGCCTTTGATGGGGATGATGTACATAGACATTCTTGAAGCAAAACATGAGACACAGCATCAACAAAAACAGATTCAAAAGTTAATTAATGAAGCAAAGGAAAAATAATGGATTGGCTTAAACAAGTTGCACCTACTATTGCTACAGCATTGGGTGGTCCTTTAGCTGGACTTGCTGTTGAGGCAGTGTCTAAAGCTATTGGCATTGATCCTAAAGATGTTACTAAGACCATTGCAGAGGGTAAGTTAACTGCTGACCAGATAGCCCAAATTAAGACCGCTGAATTGGCTATGGCAGCTAGAGCACAAGAGATGGGTTTAGACTTTGAAAAGATCGCTGTTGATGACCGCAAGTCTGCCAGACAAATGCAAGCTACTACGCAGTCGTTTATACCTGGTTTGATGGCTATTGCTGTTACTGTGGGATTCTTTGGCATTCTTGTTGGCTTAATGACCGAACACTTTAAAACATCTGATGCGCTGATGCTAATGCTTGGTTCACTTGGTACGGCATGGACGGGCATTATTGCTTTTTACTTTGGGTCTTCTGCTGGTAGCCAAAAGAAAGACGAACTTCTTCACCAATCAAGTCCTACACCATGAACTTATCACCACACTTTACTTTTGAAGAGTTGACATTTACAGATCACCGTGAGTTTGACAACACACCTAATGAACAAGAATTAGAAAATTTAAAACGTCTAGCTTTATTTTTAGAAGAAATAAAGAAACTCTTAGGTAATAAAACAATCATAGTGAACTCAGCTTTCAGGTCTGAGCAAGTCAATGCTGCGGTTGGTTCTAAAAATACAAGCCAACACAGAAAAGGTTGTGCTGCGGATATTCGTGTGCCTGAGATGACTCCTGATGAAGTAGTTACTGCCATTATGAAATCTGATTTGTCTTATGACCAAGTGATACGTGAGTTTGATCGTTGGACTCATGTCTCTATTCCTAACAATGTAGATGCTAAACCACGCAAAATGGCATTAATCATTGATAAACAAGGCACTAGGACGTATTCTTAAATTAAATTGTCACATATATATGTGTTAATACATAAACTTTAAAGGCGCATATATGAAGTTAACTGACCAAGAGTTTATTGAACTTTGGAAAAACAATAATGGTTATGCTGCTGAGGTAGCAAAAGCTGGCAATATGAATGTGCGATCAGTGCTTAAACGCAGACGCAATTTAGAAATTAAATACGGGCAAGCATTAGAAGCTCGTACACCTAAACCAGGTGTTTCTACAAAACCTAGCGCAGCCCGTAAAGATTTAGGAATATTAAATGGCACTGTTATTGTTTTTAGTGATGCTCATTTTTGGCCTGGTATACATACTACGGCATTTAAAGGACTTTTATGGGCTATTAAAGAGTTTAGACCCAATGCAGTTATTGCCAATGGCGATATTTTTGATGGCGCTAGTATTTCTCGCTATCCAAGAATTGGTTGGGATTCCACACCATCTGTAATTCAAGAGCTTAAAGCTTGTGAAATAGCGATGGGTGAGATAGAAGATGTTACTAAGAACGTTAGACACAATGCTCAGTTAATTTGGACCCTGGGTAATCACGATGCTAGGTTTGAGAATCGTTTAGCTGCTAACGCTCCTCAGTATGAATTTATTAAAGGTTTTAGTCTCAAGGATCATTTCCCTGCTTGGACACCTTGTTGGGCGTGTTGGCCTACGGAGAATACTATTGTTAAACACCGCTGGAAAGGCGGCGTACACGCTACCCACAACAATACTGTGAATAGCGGGGTAAATATTTGTACTGGGCATTTACACAGTCTCAAGGTAACCCCCTTTGATGATTATCGTGGTACAAGATATGGGGTAGACACAGGCACTTTAGCTGAACCTACAGGCCCACAGTTTGAGAATTACTTAGAACTATCACCAACCAACTGGCGATCAGGTTTTGCTATTCTGACATTCCATGACGGTAATTTATTGTGGCCTGAATTGGTTCATACATGGGCAGATGGTCTGATTGAGTTTAGAGGCAAGATACACAATGTCTAATTTAGACTTGTTTGCTATTTGCGAATAGCAAATAAAAAAAGGGAGTCCGAAGACTCCCTACAGGCAACTGCATGGGTAGTATATCAGCCTACCAATTCCCACACAAGACCGTCATCATCTTCAACGATGTCGCCAACAACGTAGTCAGCTAATTCATCTTCTACTTCGTCTTCTATTTCTTCTTCTTTGACTTCTTCTTCATCGTATTCAACTGCTTCGTAATCAGCAGCCCAACCGTGATCTTTTTGAAACTCGATGAATTCTTGAATGATGAGTGCTTTATCAAAATCACTTGTTTCGATAGTCACAGTTTGATCTTCGTCCCAAGACCAATCGCCAAGGTCAATAATTACTTTATACATGATGTACTCCAAAATTAGATGCGGAACATCCCGCAAACAAACTCTAACCCAAATCTATGACAAATCAAAATCTAATCTTTTGTATTAGTTTTTACCTTGTCTTTGATGCTTTGTGCAAGCGTTTTACGTAACCATTGTGCTCCACCAAGTTGTTTCCATTCTTCAAAATGTGACTTAGTTAACCGAGCACCTATGTGTTTGCTATCACCTGTTAGCTCACTCTTTGGTCTTGGCATTTATATTTCCCTGTTATTAGGAACGTCTGATAACAACCCTTTTGAGGGCCACTTTTTATGGTCTTGGCTACCAGGGCGTACTGGTTGAGTTGTTTCTCCATCTCCAGTTCTGTATGTACCGCTGCTGTGGTTAGTTGGTGCAGGTGCTGGTTTAGCTAGTGCTGCTGCAATTTCTTTCCAACGTTCTTGCATAGCGTTAATCTGTTTAAGATTGCGTTCGTTTGCTTCTTGGGATATTTTCATAAGTGCCTCATAATAAAGTTTTGCCAATGTTCTGTGTTAGAAAACACACAAGCATCCAATCCATTCTTAGCTGCCCAATCTAGGTAAGTGGTCTTACTCTTCTTGGTTATGCCTTGGTTGCGTTGCAACACGTAAAGAATGGTAATGTCTGGATGCTGCTGTTTAATAAGTGCAGACTTCTTTCTGTCAGCTCCTGTCCATAGACCTTTGGTTTCTATGTAAACGTTCTTAGTAACAGTGAAGTCTGGTGTGTAGGTGTGGTTGCTTGCTGGTATTACGTACTTGATCTTGTCCTGTTCGTAACCAAGCTTCCATCCTTTTGCTTCGCAAGCAGCTTGAAACCTAGTTTCTAAGCCACTGCGATACCCCGCAGGGTTGTGTCGTTTAGGTCTAGGCATTAACCAATGAACCTCTGTGCTGCTTTATCAATTTCTTGTTCGTACTCGTTAACAATGTCACAGAGTCCTTTGATGTATGCCTCTAACATACCTATCCTAAAAGCTAAGCGGTCTTCTGCTTTACCTTCTCTGTACATAACTTCTGATGCTTTTTTTGCGTTGTCAATAAAAGTGTCTGGGTTCTTCATTCTGTTTCCTCTGCTTGTTTTACAAATGCAGCAAACCAAAGTAGCTGCTCACTGTTTAGGGTAAATGGATCTTCACCTGCACACAACCAATGTGCAAAGCGTTGGGGGAGTCTAGGCAGTATGGATCTGTTGATCATTGTTGTCCTTGTTAGGAAGTTCCCACATATCGTTAGGTTTCTGCCAGATGTACAACAGCTTCATGTTGAGATGGAAACGTTCATCATCATTATAGAGTTCACGGCATTTGTCATACCACTCTTCAGGCAACAGCTCAGCTAAAGCTTGCTCTGCCTTTACTGGTCCAATGCCAGCTACACCAATAATGTTGTCGCTCCTGTCACCTATGAGACACTGTAAATACAAGTGTTTTAGACCTTGGTCTTTGTCTACAACACTGTGCAACTTCTTTACAAAGTTGTAGTGCCTACCTGGGATCTGCAACAAATCTTTGTCTATGGAACAAATTACTGTTGTCATTGTCTCTTTGTCTTGCTGCACACCCATCTCATCGTCTGCTTCAAACCCATCACATATTTGTGCTTTGTGGTGTGTTACTAGGAACTCACGTACAGCTTGCCAATGTGCAGGTCTTTCATCAGGACGATTAGCTTTGTAGCTAGGAGCAATTTCCCTACGGAAGTTACCGCTGCCAGTGAGATACACGTTGTAAGACGTAGCACCTGTGTCTGCAAGAATGTCCTGAATCATCTGGTCAGCCCTTGCTAGGGCTACCCATTGTTCTTCTTTCTCTGCTGACGCAGCTCCACGGTAAACAACAATGTCCCCGTCAATTAAAGCCCTCATACAACTCCTTTATGTTTGATCATCTATACAATCTTGCAGTTGTTTTATAAGACAAAAAATGTGTTCTTCTAAATCTTCTTTAGACCAATCATTAAATACACATTCTTCATAATCATCTTGTTCGTCAACCCAAAGGTATTGAATAACTTTTTGTAAAACATCTTTTGGAATTAATACATTGTTCATGGAACATCCCTGGTAAGGTATGCAACTGTTTGTGAGAAAGACATCACAAAACCTAGCTCAACTGCGTACCTGTTCCTAATAACATCCAACTTTTCGTAAACTTCTTTTTCTAGGCCCACAGCTTTAAATGTTTTTGTTGTTGCAGCTACAGAATTTTTAGGTCGTCCTGCTTTACGTTTGTTTTCCATTTGTTTTTTTCTCAAAAAAAGTGAGAGCTTTTTACAGCTCCCACAAAGGTTTACTCTGATATTGCTTGTGTTTCTTCCATAGCTTCCATCATGTCAATATCACCTGCTGTGTAAGCTTCAAACTTACGAGCAAGATTAATAACAAGATCCAGGGTACTTGTTTCCAACTCAAAAGGTTTACCACCACGAGCTGCAATGTAGAGGTCTGTTGCACGAGCTAAAGCGTTCTGACGAACAATAGCCCTGTCACCATGTAGAGCAGGAATTGGGAATACCTTCTCTTTGTAGCCACTGTAGGCGGCTTTGGGAGCCGCTACAGCGGTTGCTGTTGTTGCCCCTGACGGGGTAGGTGCTGCGTCTGCTTTGCGGAGGATGTTGACGCTTTTAGTCTCCACTCCGTAAGTACCGCTTACACCATCAAACTCAACCTCATAACCAACTGCAACGTTGGGGTTCTTAAAGCCGCATTTAATCCAAGTGCCATTGACCTTCATTGAGAAGGTTGGCTTTGTACCAAACTTAGTGCTTACGTCTTTTGTAGAAACTGCTTCTACGATACCTGTTTGCATTGTCATTTCAAAGTTCTTTCATATCAAACCAATTTTTACCAATTGATGCTCCTGCATTGAGCTTTAGAGCCAATGGTTTCTTGAATGTTTCTTCAAAGTACATGTGGGTACATTGCAGAATTGTTGTTATCTCCGTAATAAAAGCGTCTGCTGAATCAGACTTGACATCGAACATTAGAGAATCGTGAACAGTGTTAACCATCTTCACATCACCTCTACCCAATAGCTGTCTAAAAATAATGCCCAACATCATTGGGACAATATCTCCAGTAGCTAAACCTTGCACTGGATAGTTTTTCAACTCTGTAGGACTGAATGTGTACATCCTTGTTGACCAACTACTCTCGTTGTAATACTCTGAGAAGCAATACTTTCTGCCTGTCTCAGTCTGATGAACGTAGGTTCTGAATTTTTCCCTGAACCCCTCTTCATTCACATCGTTTGTTGCTCCAGCTTCAATCATTTTTGCAAAATCTGTATGCCACTTAGCTACTGACTTGTAACGACCATAGAACACATCTACAAACTTTGTAGCTTCTTCTAGAGTGCAACCTGCTTGTTTGGCAATAGCCTTAGCACCAGCACCGTAGATCAATTGAAACGTACGAGACTTGAATGGTTTCCTCTCTTCCTTGGTTGGCATCCTGCCAAACATATCTTTGTACAAAGCACTGTGGATGTCTATGCCGCTGCTAATGTCATCTATCAACTGTTTGTCCTTAGTAACATGAGCAAGAGCTACAACCTCCAACTGATTAAAGTCAACCTCGACAACAACGCCATTAGTATATCTAGAATTAAAGATTTGTTTAATCGGGTTATTACTAATATTTTGTAAATTAGGATTGGTTGACGATAAACGACCTGTGACTGTTGCTGTGTGGTTAAGTTTGCCGTGTATAAAGTCTTCGATGATGTGTTTGCTTAGACCCTGAACATACGTTGAGAGTTGTTTTGCTAGTTCTCTGTATTTCAACAAACCATTGATAATTGCAATAGCTTTAGCATCAAACGTATGCTTCAACATATCGTTTAGCACTGTGTCGTCTACTGAGATCTGACCTGTCTTTGCAGATACTTTCTCTGGGTCTGGTACGTAGTTGATGAATGGTTTGATAACCACTGTTTTTTCTACAAGCTTGTACTTAGTGTTGCCGTTCTTGTAGACACCAACTTCTTCTTTGACTTTGACTTTCTTCTTGCCACCAAAGAAAAACTGTGACCATTGTTTAGGACTGTTGATGTCTTCTACATGACCTACTGCCAATGCTTCTAGGTCAAGCTTAACTTCTACAAACTTGTCTACGACTTCTACTGTGTAGTTGTCTAGCCTTGTTTTATCTATGTGCAGCCCGTTGTATTGCATCTCTGTGGTTGCGTGTAGTGCTTCCATCTGAGTTTCAATCAACGTGAGCTGTCCTGCTTCTACAGCACGGTCGTATTGCAAATGAGCAATAGCTTTGGTATTAATAACATCTTGTTCTAGATAAGGTGTTAGTTCTTCAGGAGGAATCTTGTCAGAGCCTAGACCTGCCTGAAAGTATTTCTTAATACCATCATCTTTGACAGGCAAACCATACTTAACTGACAGCTCGTCTAAGCTTGAGAACTTAGTACGTTGTCCCGACAGGATGTATTCTGCCAGTTGTGTATCCCAAATCTTGTGACTTTGTAATATGGTTTTAAGATCGTGTATTTCTTCTCCATCACTTTTGTATAAATACATTAGATCAAAAGAAATGTTGTGACCACACAATGTAACGTTCTTGTCTAACATGTACAAGTTTTCTGCAAACTCATCTCTGTCGTATGTTGCTAATGGCAACAAATCTTCGCATAGTCCATACGCTACGACTTCGTTGTCAGGGTGCATAGGATGAGCTAGTCCTATGTCTTCGTTACCGTTGAGTGTTGTCTCAACGTCAATTGCTGCGAATGCTATGGTCATGGTTTTCCATAGGCCTTTCCATAAAGAATTGATTGAAACACAATGATTCTGTGTTGTTTGTCTAACACGTTTAGGGACTTGCACACATGAGTTGCAAGCATAAACTTATCGTAAAACTCCTCGCTGTCTGTGATGATTAAATTAACTTCTCCGTGTCTTAAAGAGTGAAATGCAGGTCCTGTATAAGACCCACTGTCTTTAAATCCTGCTTTGTTACAACCTCTAACAAACTCACCTAGTTTGTCTGTAAGAATCAATACGTCTTCATCTGTATCCGTAGGAGCTGGCACACAAGTTACCCTGCTGCCAACATAAGCTATCTTAAGAACGTTGTTCTCAAATGGATTATGAAGGTGTAATTCTGTTTTTATTAAAGCTTCTTCTACTTTTGAAATTGCAGGACTTGTCATTGTGCGTATTCCCATTGAATAATCTGACCAACCAAATGTGTATTTTTCACTCATACCTTGCACGAATAGGATCAATAGTTACTAGGAACTGTCCATGACGCTCGGACTCCATGTGCTTAGCACCACCACCAGGTAGTTTGTTCTTAGGAACATTGATTGTGCGGATCATTTCTTCCTCTGGACTCTTTGGTTCTTTGTACTTGCCAATTGTGATTACTACGTCAGCCTCACCTGGTTTGTCAGTCTTAGAGCCACGAAGAGCATCTAAGCCAATAAACGGAGGGTCTTTCATATCCACTGCTGTTGCAGACAACTGTGATGCAGCAATAACTGGGCCATAGTTTCTAGCAAGTTCCCTTGCCCACTTGTAGATTTTGCCAAGCTTGATGTCTTCTCTGTCGTCAGACTTGTTAAAGCCATCTACTTTGTCAAGCTGGTCAAACACAATCAAACCTGGGTTAACCTCACGGAACAATGTCTCTAAGTCACGAACGTGGTTCATGTCCTTAGTAACACGTATCTTGTCTTTGTTACCACCCATGAGAGTTGTGTACTCAGTCATTGCTGTCTTAGAGTCAGCAATAATTGTTTTAGATTCTTTACCTAGTGCAGCTTGAACAATCCTGAAGAACACAACAGAAGATTCCTCTTCGTTGTTGACCCATACAACAGGTCTGTCTACAGGTAATTGCTGTGCAAGATAACTGACCTCGCTGGCTAAGAATGTTGTTTTACCTACTTCCACACGAGCAGCGACAATGACAAAGTTACCAGTACGTAAGGGACCCAAAGAACGATTAAGTACATCCAAGCGCCATTCATAACCAGAAGAACTAATCCTATCTGCAATAACACTAAGATCAGCAGAAACAAACAACTCATCTTTTTCAATGTATCTCTCCACATCTTTAAGAGCATTGGTTGCAAGTATGTGTACGTGTTCAAGATCGCTAGAGCCTTCCTTGACCTTCTCACATTCTTCCATAATCTGAGCAAGATAATCCAACTCTATGAGAGTTTTGATTACTTCTTCATGTGCATGGTGTGGGACAAACGTCTTAGCTTTGGTCAATGTCATGCGGAGTTTGACAATTGAATCATCTGTAAGCCGTTTGCTTTGATCTGCTATTAGGAACGCAGAGAAAGATTCCCAGTTGAACTCAGTTACCCCTGGGAATGTTTTGTAGTATTTGTCCATGCCATCTAAGATGACATTGGTTTCTTTGACCACTACGTGCGGTTTGATGTACCGCCTGTACTTGGTAAGGTTCTCTTTGCTTTGAGAGCAAAGATAGAGAACATCATAATCCATTTATTTCCTTTAAATGAGTATGCTTTCCAGCTCTGCTGGTGTGCATTGTTTGGGTTCTTTATCTATGCCAAGCACGATAATCTTTGTTGTTGATGGTAGGAAGTGGTTTAGTTTTTTGTATGCTTTTGCTGCTCCTTGTACACCTGCTTCATCGGGATCAAGCCAAATAACAACGTACTCAAAGTTCAAGTCGTGTATTTGTCTTAGCGTTTTATCTGACAGTGCTGTTCTTAGTAACGCCACAGATGTGTAACCTGTGTCGTAGTTAACTCGCCAAGCACTGAGATAGTCTTCGGTTATCACTAGCGTGTTGTTACCTTTAAACCAAGCTGCATCTCCTTTGGAGCTGCTGTTGGTGTAGTGTGTTGTGTACTTGGGTGTTGCGTTAGGTGCAAGGTTCCTGATCTGCCAGCCTATTGGCTGGTTGTCTGTGTCGTGTAGTGTGAGAGCGACTTTGTGTCGCTCCCCTGCTATGCCGTTGAAGCTGCTGTTTGTTGTGTCGCAATAGTGACTGTGCAGCCATACTTTACCTTCGGTTGTAAGAGACGCTATAACAGGCTTAGTGTTACTAGTAGCAGCCGCTGCTGGTTTGTTGATCCAGGTAGACAATCTGTCATCACCGTGCTTAACAAAACCTTTTTGATTGCAATGGTGGCAATACGCCACAATTGCAGTAGCTTCACGTTTGATGTACAGCCTACGTTTAGTGTCTACACCTGCTTCACAGTCAATGTGATTAATGTGTATCTGCTGTCCTACCACAGATGGAGCGTTGTCAAGAAGTATTTTGTGTTTGATCATAGTTAAAGCCCAAAATAGAAGACTCTCCCGTAGGAGAGCCTTGTGGTTTTGTGGTTTTAGATCTCTTTGTTACCGTAAATCTTAGTAAACAACTCGTCAGCAACCTTACGCTGTGTGTCGTTTAGCTTGTTCAGGTAAACAAGATTGAATGCAGTTCTCAAAGTCATCCCAAAAGAAACTTTGTTGCAGATGCTAAACAATGAACGTGGAGACATTGTTAGATTGAACTGAGCTGCTTTGTAACCTTGACGAATCAAGTTAGCAAGTTTGACAAGTTCTTTGGCTGCTTTCTTGGTAATTGTGTCTGGATACCTGTTGGTCAACATTGTTTCTTCGATAGAAGCATCAAGGTAATCAACGTAAACAGCAGTACCAAAACGGTCAAGTGTTGCAGAGTTCTGAACGTTAGTACCAGCATGTGCTCCTGTCTCATCGCCTTGACCTTGTGTGTTGCCAATAGCTACGATACGGAAATGCTCGTGAGGGACAATCTGTTTGTCTTTGGTACTACCAGGCATTTCTTTCAAGAAGAGCTTGCCATCGTCCTCTAAGAGCCACTGAAGACCCATAGAAATCTCTGGAGGAGTTACGTCCCACTCGTCCCAAGCAAACACAGCACCATAACGTACAGCTTCTGTTACAGCACCATCTACCCAGATTGTTGAACCGCTTTTAGCTGTCAATTGACCAAAGATCATTGAGGTATCCATGTCCCCAGTACAATTAACCCGAACGAAAGGGCGACCAGTACGAGCACAAAGCTGCTCAATAAGACTAGATTTACCAGCCCCCGTAGGCCCGTAACAGAGTACTCTTTCATTTAACTCCCATGCTCTTAAAACGTTTGCAGCCAAGTCTTTGTCAAAGACATAAGTAGGATTGATACTAGGAACAAATGAAGCGATACGTTCATCCCAAGTAGTTTCATGGAACATTGTGACACCAAAGTCTTCTTTGTCGATGATCCAAATTTCTTTGAACAAATCAGAGAAGTAGATTTGACCTGGTTTAAGTTCAGGTCGTGTTATTACAGGAGCTGTTGGTGTTTCAGTCACATAGGTATCAGAAGCTATGTCGTATGTTGTTGTGTCTGTTGTTGAGACTTTACGCTTTTCCATTGCCTCTTTGATTTTTGATTTAACAAGATCTTCGACCTTTGACTTTGTTTCTGTTTCAGACATTAATGATCTTCCTTTCTATGAGTTCTAACAATTTGCTTGGTATTTCTTGCGGTTGATTGACTACGCTGTGTGCTTTGTAGTAAGTCTGTACTGACGTACTACACAAACCCAAACCATAGATGTCAACAATCTTTGCAGCTTCTATCTCTCTGATTACTTTCTCTGTAAATCTACCAATACCTGAAGATGATTTAGAAGCTGCTGGACTGCCATCAGACATAACAACCAATAGCTTTTTCTTCTCTTTGCGTCTAATTAGTCGATCATGCGCCCAAAGAATGTTTTCACCGTCAGGATTACCTGTCATCCACTGACTACTTACTTGGAAATACTTTTTTAGATGATCTGAGTCAACTTTTAAATCAGAAAAACTTTTGTAAATATACATGACTGGACACCAATCAGTATATGAATTAATTTTTCCGTCAGTAAAACCAACAATTTCAAGAGGTATGTTTAGAGTTGAACAAACTTCATTAACCAATAAAGTAGAAGCAAGAGCGTAGTACGCTTTCATTCCTTGCATAGACCCAGACATATCTACGAGTACCGTGATAGCTGCATCAAGCGTTTTATTGTCAATTTTGTTCTTAAACACACGCTCATTGAACCCTGGTGCATCAAAACAGATACGAGACAACCTAGATTGATCCAGTTTGCCTTTCTTGACACCGTACTGTCGTTGCACTTTTGCTTTTATTTGAATCAACCTGCGTACTTGTTGAGCAAAATTCTCTTGTGAGACAAGTTCTGGTTCAACAAGTTTTTGGTATTCAGAAAGAAAAACAGTCTTTTTAGGAGTCAAAAAGTAATCAGCAGGGCTTGTGTTTTTAGGATAATCAACAACGATGTATTTATCGTAGTCAGTTAGATCCCAACCATCTTTTGTTTTTACAGGTTCAAAGTTAATACCGACTTTACCCATGTCTTCACCACTTTCGTTGTGCATAGACAAAGAATAAGTCTCTAACTCTTCTTCTGTGATTTTCAGCTCAATGACTTTGTATTCGTCATCTTTGCTTTTGGTGTCTTCTCCTTCACCTTTGTCTTTTCCTTTGGCTTCTCCCTCTACCTTTTCTTCTCCACCAGACTTTTTTAGTTCACCTTCGCCATCACCCTTAACAGGCTTAACAGGTATTGGCTTCAGTTCTTCTTTGCACTCTTCAGTGAGTTCTTTGAGGATGTCTACAGCCAACTGATATGTTGCTTCAGTACCTACTTCTTTATCCAGAATTTTGTAACAATCAGCAAGACGATCAGTAAAGTTATTAAGAACATCCAGAACCTTTTTATCAGGGGTTGCTTTGCTTACAACTAACTCTATCCGAGGAAAGACAGAACTAGTTAAAGTTGTTTCCCAATGAAGTAAAGCTGTGATGAGTGTTGCTATGGGACCAGTGTTCTTGCTGCTTTTACGAATGATGTTTTCGATAAGCAACGAGCTGCAATCATCCCAGTTCTCCCTGAAGCCACGATACTCCATAGCTTCGATATAGTTGATTCTGGAGTCTTCTAAGAAGTTCCATACGAACATCAATATACCCTGGGGATCTAGTTCCTTCTTCTTTAGAATATCAAACGAGCTATAGCGATCATGTGCCACTTCGTGATCTGTTGATGCCATTAGCTGTTTGAGTTCTAGGTCTGTGGTACTAGTAACAATCCTTGGCAAGAAGATAGTTTTACCATCATGCCTAGGTTGGTTAGCGTCTTCAAATACAACGGAAATGCCAGCTCTACCAGCACTTGCACGTATGTACTTCATGACCTCAATGCCTTTGGTTAGCATTACTTACCACTCGCATTCACAAAGTCTTTGACCAGCTTGAACACTTTGACAGCATCCATGCCTTCAGGAACATTCATCAAGTTCTTAATAACTTTGTTGGCGTAATCTTCAGCACTCATTTCTTCTTTGGGAGTCTTCAGTTCTTTGATCTTGTTCTGAAGAAATGTCTTACCGACATAGCTTCCGTTGTCATCAATGAGCTTGATGCTGAGCTTCATAGCACCGTGAATCACAGACTTAGCTGATCTCCAAGGACCAGGCATAGAGCTAACATCAAAGTCTTTCTTGATTTGTTTCTCTGTGTCTTTCAAGTCTTTAGCAAACGTTTCAACTGAGCTATGCGTAAACGCAACAGCTATCATCTTCTCGAATGTACTTGTAGCCGAAGCATCTGAGACAAGACTCTCAGTAGCAGCAGCATACAAAGTGGACATCATGTGAGCATCCATTTGTTTCTCCCTCACAGGCAACATCGCCTACACAATACTCTCTAAGAAAGTACTGTGGAAAAATGCTGTTAGTTCATACGTTCTACAAGATAACCTTCTTCTTTATAAACTAAGGCTTCTTCAACAGGAACGTTTTCGATCCATCGTTTGAATTGAGAAAGATATACACGAAACATAAAATTTCCTTTCAAGTTTGTTACTCAACTGATTCAATACCCATTTCTTCAACAATATCTTCTGGAATGTCGCCAGCAGAAAGTTGGTAGCATTCATCTTCACCATCAAGCCATCGACCACAAAAATCACATCCAGGTTCGTAGTAATAAGCTTTTATGGTGTAGCCCAATTCTTTAAGTTTGGCATAAGCATCACAAGGCGGTGACCAAGCACTCTCAAAAGCAACAGAAAACCCATTGTTATGAAGAATAGGTGGATCTCTGTATTGGTCGTGTCCCACATCCCATTTAGTTCCCCATTCAGCTACACAATATTCCCACCATGTTGGATAGCCATACTTTTCAAAATTGTCTTTTTGCTTTTTTTCTAAAGCTTTTTGTTTTTCTCCATCTCCAAAACATCCTGAAACTGTGTCAATCAGATCCTGTGGACAAGGAACAAGTGTTTGCAAAAACTGACCAGAGTTCCAAGCATCTAGTGCTTTGACAATCATGTTTGGATCTGGATGAGAAATAGTCATTGTGTTATTACACCAATTAGGCATTTTGATCTCCGTTGTGTTACTAATAACTCACATCTTCAAGCATGAGGTCTTCAGTTATGAATAGCTCCAATTGCTTGTGGCTATCCCCTTCTTCTTCAAAGGGGGTGTGGATGTTAACGTTGACTAGAACATCGTCATAGTCATTTGATTCTATGAACCAATGATTAGTAATCGTCATTTTCTATTGATCCATCAAAGTACCAATCAAGGTATGCGTGAATACCATTACGAAACACATGACCGTGACGATGTGTCTCTTCAGCTAAAGGAGCTTCTTCAAGACCAGCTTCCTCTAAAGAAATGATTTCAACCTTGTCACTGTCTTCCCAGTTCATCTCATCAACTAAATCTAATTCCATAACTATCTCCTTGTAAAAAAAAACAAAGGGCGAAGGCGGCTGCCCCCGCTTGCGGTTGGGCAGGCGACAAGTCCCGCTTAAGAACATAAGCGAGTCCTATCGCAAGCCCCTGCCACCTTTGGTGGCGGGATAAGGCTTGCCAGGACGAGCGTTATTGAGTCTTGCTCCAAGCTTCGTACTCAGTAGTAACTTCTTCAATCAAAGCTTTTTGATCTTCTTCGTAGAGATCATCAAACGGAACAAAGTGATTCTCTTGACAGCAAGAGATCTTGCCATCTTGAGGCTGTAAACAATAACAGCAGTAGTTACCCTTACTACGTAGATCATCTTCAATACCTAAAAGAAAGTCTTTCATTCTCATGTTGTCCTTTTGGGGTTAAGTTGTTTAAGTTCATCCATGTTGCTGATGAGCATATAGTTGCTCTTGTTGATGGGAGCTATGGTGTGTTGCACCTTTCGTGCCAAGGTTTCTCCACAAGACATACACGTTGGACGAGCCATGTGTCTACGTTGTGGTTCAACCCGAACACCATAGCAACTGGTACAGATAGGCAGATAGTTCTCATTCATTAGTAAATACTCCTGTCAGCGTCCCATTTGTCTCGGACGATACGTGTTGATACAAATCTGTTACTAGGAACAATCCCAGGATCATTTAGTGAGCTTATGAAATGATTCCAAGCTTCAGTTGTGAGCAGGTCCATGTTTGTATAGTTTTGGATACGACTCTTCAGTTGAAACTCAGACGCAGATATTTCAAAACACCTGCATCCATGAAACCATTCGATCTCAGTGATACCGTCAACAACTGGTCTTACGACCAGGTTGTTGTCTAGTTCGATAGCGTGATACATCATCACATTCTCCAGAAGTAGATTGCAAAAGGAATACCAATGGCTAAAGCCATAAGTAAAGCACCAAGGTAATCTGTAAAGGAATACTTTGTATCTTCAGTTCTACGTTGGTAGATGTCAGTAATGTCTTTCATGCGAGACTCCTATGAGGATGAAAAAAGGTAGTGGAGCGAACCACTACCTGTCGGAGATTACTTACGATCTGCTGCATCTTGCTTGAGCACCGCACGCAGCTCCTTGATGTCAACGAGGATACTGTTGAGATCAGCACCACGTGGGTTGTCATACTTCTCCATAGACCAGAGTGCGTTAGAGAGAAGTTGCTGAGCGAGAAAGATTTGCAAGCCAGCAGGTTTGCGTTCAGTAAGATTGTTGAAGGCGTTGAAGTCGAAATCGTTTTGCTGTGCCATTTTTAGCTCCTTGAGGTTGATGAAGTGAAGGGGATTCGCCCCCCTCAAAGAAGCTGAGAGTAAGGGGCGAGGAGCCGAAGGCGACGAGTCCGAAGGATGACCAAGGCACAAAGGGCGAAGCCCCGCAGCCATGCCACCAAGCAAGCGAAGCGCAGCGACTGGCGTGGTTTGTGCAAGGGAGCGTAGCGACCGATGGTCACCCCGCACGAGAAGCGGGGGGCGCAATCCACAAACGATAGCAATCACAAGATAAGAGCTAGGACAGCGAAATGATAAGACCAATGCCGAAGGTATAACTGATACCAAACAATGGCTGTTTGATAGGTTGTAGTGGCTAGAACAGGCTATAAACAATGAGTATAGAGGGGGAGCTAAGTTGTTGATGTGTATAGCTGCTCTATATACCACTAATCCTAATGCTAAGTTAGTACTTACTTACTTATATTGTTATAGGGGGAGGGGGAGCAAATTGTTTTATGTTTAATTTGATTTATCACAGCTTATAACGCTGCTGCATACTTTTAAACAAAGGGGGGTTACTTAAAATATTGGTTGGATGTTCGTCTATACATAGACTCACACAGAACATTGTTTATATATGTCTCTGTATATATACCTGAACCTAAGAAAGAAAACAGTAAAAGAAAGAAGCCTCTATTCTCAGCTTTTAAAAAATCTTGTCAAGTCCACTGAAGGTACTCAAACAGAAAATAAATATCCTATGTTGTCACATACGTGACAATGTACGTTATCCAAAAGGATGTTATAGTCCGACCCATTCAAGGGAGGGTATATGGCTACAGGTAAAAAGTCACCAGCTTGGCAACGTAAAGAGGGTAAGTCTGAATCAGGTGGTTTAAACGCTAAAGGTAGAGCTTCAGCTAAAGCTCAAGGACATAACCTTAAACCACCACAACCTGAAGGTGGTTCTCGTAAAGATTCTTTCTGTGCTCGTATGACTGGTATGAAGAAAAAGTTAACTGGTACAGCTAAAGCTAAAGATCCTGATTCAAGAATTAACAAAGCTCTTAAGAAGTGGAAGTGTTGATATGACTATCAATACTGGTAAAGAACCTAAAGGCTTGTATGCCAATATCCATGCCAAGAAGAAACGTATAGCCAAAGGTTCTGGGGAGAAGATGCGTACCCCTGGAACTAAAGGTGCTCCTACAGCCAAAGCTTTTAAACAATCTGCTAAGACTGCTAAAAAGTAATATGCAAAGACGAGTCTCTAAAGATAAACGGTACAAAAAGTCTCACTGGACACAGAACCAGAAGCTTCAAGCTGTCAGTACTTACCTTATGTTGGGCAGTATGGCTGAAACAGCTATTGTTACGGGTGTACCTTTAGCTACCATTAAACTTTGGAAACAGACAGATTGGTTTAAGGAGTACGCTCTTCAACTCCAAGCTGAAGATGTCCAACAGATGGACTCTAATCTTAGACGGGTTATTAACAAAGCTCTTAAAGCTACTGAAGATAGACTTGATTTGGGTGATGCCCAGTTTGACCAAAGGACTGGAGAGATTATCCGTGTTCCAGTCAAGGCTCATGTGGCTTTAAAGATTACAACAGAGCTGCTTACCAAACAACAAAAGCTCAATGAGAATCCAATCAAAGAAGAGATTGAGAAGACAATTGACGATAGGCTCCTCAAGTTGTCTGAAGAGTTTGCTAAATTTGCCAGTAACAAGATGAGCAATGCCGTACCCATTGATGTAGAGGCTAGAATTGTCTCGGCTTAATGCAGATGTTATGGAGGGCTTTGTCAACTCCGTGTTGAGAAAGAACTTTGATAAACCTGCTGCTACTCCCCAGTTTCATAAAGAAATCTGGGATCTTGTTACTAGTAACAGCAAACAAGTAGCTATAGCTGCTCCTCGTTATCACGCTAAGTCTACTGCTGTAACCCATGCCTATACCCTAGCATCTGTCCTCTTTAGGGAATCCAGATACGTTCTTATTGTTTCAGACACTGTTACTCAAGCCGTACAGTTCCTAGGAGATATTAAGAAAGAACTATTAGAAAACGATGATCTACGTTCTTTGTTTGGTATCAAAGAGTTCCCTAAAGATACTGAAGATGATCTGATTGTTGAGATGGAAGATGGTTGGACTTTCCGTATCCAAGCTAAAGGTTCTGAACAAAAGCTTCGTGGATTAAAATGGGCTAACCTTCGTCCAGACTTGATCATCGGGGATGACATGGAGAACGATGAGATTGTTATGAACAAGGACAGACGTTTAAAGTTTAAACGTTGGTTCTATGGTGCTCTTATTCCTTGTGTCTCTTCAACTGGAAAGATACGTATAGTAGGCACAATCCTACACTTAGACAGCCTACTTGAGAACTTAATGCCAGCTTCTCAGTTGGCTTCTCATAAAGGAATAAAACAACTAATACGTGAAGATCTACGAGAGTTTTCTTTAAATGTTCTGCCTTGGAGATCTGTTAAATACCGTGCTCACACGGACGACTTTAAGACTTTGCTTTGGCCTGAAATGAAGTCTGCTACTGAGTTTAGGATGCTCAAAGAGGACTATGTGCGCCAAGGTTTGGCTGATGTCTACTCTCAAGAGATGCTTAATATTCCGTTGGATATTACTGACACTTTCTTTAAGAAGACTGACTTTGTTCCTATGAAACCTGAAGACCAGAAGAAGAAACTGGTCTATTACGCTACCTGCGACTTGGCTGTATCTCAATCTCAACGGGCTGACTATTCAGCTTTTGTAGTGGGGGGTATGGATGATGAAGGAAAGCTATACTGCAAACATGTAATCAAAGATCGTATGGACGCTTTAGAAATCGTAGATACAATCCTGATGATTCAAAAGATTTATAAGCCCGTACTTTTTGGACTCGAACAAGGAACAATCCAAAAAGCAATTGGCCCCTATCTCAATGAAGAGATGCTTAAGCGTGGAGAGTTCATCAACACTGTGTTGCTCAAGCCTAGTGGAGACAAACTGACCCGTGCTAGAAGTATTCAAGCTCGTATGAGAAGTGGGGCTTGTAAGTTTGATAAGGACGCTGATTGGTATCAAAACTTTGAGGATGAGCTTCTTAGGTTTCCTAGGGATAAACATGACGACCAAGTAGACGCTTGGGCATATTTGGGGTTAATGCTTGATAGGATGTGGGAAGCTCCAACCGAAAAAGAGTTGGAAGAAGAAGAGTACGAGGCTTTCATTCGTGACAGTAATGTGGTAGATTCTGGTCGTTCTGCTGTTTGTGGATACTAAATATGAACCTCAAAGATAAATTTGATATTAATGACCTCATGTATGAGGCTAACATTGCTGACAAGCTTTGCAAAGAAGACTTGACTGCTATTGGGGTTCAAGCTGTTAAAGACTTTGATAACGACTTGTTGTCTAGATCTAGTTGGGAAAAGCGTACTGAAGCTTCTTTGAAGCTTGCTTTACAAGTAGCTGAGACTAAAAACTTCCCTTGGGCTAACGCTTCTAACGTTAAGTTCCCCCTTATTACTATTGCTGCATTGCAATATCATGCTCGCAGTTACCCCGTCTTAATTGATAGCGACTTGCCAGTTAAGTGCCGTGTTGTTGGTGATGACAAAGACGGTTTACGTGCTTTGCGTTCTACCCGTGTTGAACAACACATGAGCTACCAACTCCTTGAAGAAGACGAGGATTGGGAATCAGAGATGGACAAGGTTCTTATTACCCAACCTATTATTGGTTGTGCGTTTAAGAAAACCTACTACGATCCAATCCGTAAACACAATATCTCTGAAAACGTTTTAGCCAAAGACTTGGTAGTCAACTATTGGACTAAGAGTCTTGAAACAGCTAGTCGAGTTACTCACGTTCTTCAAATGTCTAGGAATGAAATCTATGAGCGTGTTGCTCGTGGATTGTGGTTAGATGTATCTGATGGTCGTCCACAACAGATGTCATCTTTGGCTATGGGTAACGGATTACAAAACCTGCAAGACAGAGCGCAAGGTATGCAACCCCCAGAACCAAACGACTCTAGTACTCCAATTGAAATGTTAGAACAACATTGTCATATTGATTTTGATGACGATGGTTATGCTGAGCCGTACATTGTGTATGTGCGTAGAGACAACAAACAAGTTGCTCGTATTGTTGCTAGATACACCAAGTCAGATGTTGAACGTAACAAAGATGATGTTATCCTCAGTATCAAAGCTGAGCAGTACTTTACCAAGTATCCTTTTGTCCCATCTCCTGATGGTGGTTTTTATGACTTAGGCTTTGGAGTTTTACTTGGACCTCTTAATGAATCTATTAACACCATTATTAACCAACTGGTCGATGCTGGCACTATGGCTAATACTGCTGGTGGATTTCTTAGTAGAGGCATTAAATTACGTGGGGGCAACTACTCTTTTAATCCTATGGAGTGGAAGCATGTAGACACCACAGGTGATGATCTGCGTAAAGGCATTGTTCCTCTCCCAGTTCGTGAACCTTCTCAGGTTATGTTTACTTTGTTGAATCTGTTGATCAACTATGGTGAACGTATTGGTGGATCTGTAGACATCTTATCTGGTCAGAATCCTGGTCAGAATACTCCTGCTGAGACTACCCGCACTATGGCTGAGCAAGGTATGAAGATATTTAACGGTATCTTTAAACGTACTCACCGTAGTTTAAAACAAGAATTCCGTAAACTGTATCGTCTAAATCAAATCTTTGTTACAGAAAACACCCCATACGTATCTAATGCTCAAGGCACTGGTATGGTTTTGGCTACTGACTATGAAGGTCCTGTAACTGATGTTATGCCTACTGCTGATCCAAGCATTACATCTGATGCACAACGTTTGAATCAAGCTATGGCTATTGCTGGTCGAGTGGCTGCAACACCTGGTTTGTACAACCGTTATGAAGCTGAACACGCTTTCTTGAAAGCTATTAAGGTTACAAACATTGACAAGATATTGCCAGATCCTAAAGGTCCTAACGCAATACCACCTCCTATTAATCCTAAAGTTCAAATTGAACAACTCAGACAACAAGCTAAGCAAGCTTCTGATCAACTAGAGATGAAGATAGCTTTGTTAAAACTGATGAGTGAAGCGGAGCTAAATCAAGCTCACATACAAAAGCTAGAAGCCGAAGCAGAAGCTATCAAGATTGGTATTGCTACTGAAGGCGAGAAAATGCGTATCCAAGAGATTAATACCCAAATTGCTTTGCAACGTGAAAGGCGTGAAGGTGTCATGAGTGCTATCCAAACCATGAATACTGTTTACGACAAGATGATGCAAGGACAACCAGAGCAGCAAACCCAAGGGCAACCACAAATGCCTCAACAAGGAATGCCGCAACTACCCATGTAACTAAGGAGTAAGAATGGAGCCAGTAAGCCCTAGTAACTTTGATGAATGGAAACATCACCCAGTTACTAAACGTTTGATGAAGTCTTTATCAAACGACAGAGAAGCAATGAAGGAAGGTTTAGTCAACAGCTCATTTGACGATGAGTCCGAAGTTAAAGGTAGATGCCGAGCAATCGCAATTATCCTTAACCTTGAGTATGAAGATCTGTTTGAACCTACCCAAAAGAAAGAACCTAGCTATGAGTAATGTGTCAGGAATAAACCCCGTTGGTTGGCGAATCTTGGTTAAACCCCAAGAGATTAAAGAGATGTCTGAAAGCGGTATTGTTATTACCAGTGGTAAATACAAAGAACGTGAACAGATGGCTAACACCACAGGAATAGTCGTTGCTATGGGTAACGAGTGTTTTGCCGATGAACCTGCACCTTGGTGCAATGTTGGGGACAAGATTATTTTTGCTAAGTATGCTGGTTTGCTTTACCTTGGTAAGGATGGAAACGAATACCGAATGATCAACGACAAGGACGTTACAGGCACTTTAGATGCTGACGTTGACCTAGTTGATCCGTACCTAGCCAAAGTTTAATTGACACATCTTAAAAAAGAGGAGTAAGATATGAGCGAAGAAAATGTTACTAGTAACGAAGTTGCTCCAGAAGTTGTTCGAGAGGCTGAGTCTCAAGGTTGGGTTTCAAAAGAACGCTACCGAGGAAACGAATCCGACTGGGTTGATGCTGAGACATTTGTAAAGCGTGGTCGAGAGATTCTCCCTATTCTGCGTAAGAATAATGAGAATCTGATGAAGGATCTAAACGCTACAAAGGAACAGCTTAAAGAATTTCGGGAAGCAGCAGAAGAGTTTAAGAAGTTTCAAAGAGAAACTTACGAGCGTAAAGCCCAAGAATACGAACAGCGTATTCAACAGATTAAAGAAAGCCGTGCTCAAGCTATTAGCGATGGAGACGGACAGAAAGTCAATGCCCTAGATGATGCTCTAGATGAGGCAAAAGACGAACTTAAAGAAGCTAAGCAAGCTGTTAAAGATGCAGAGAAAGCTCCTACTGCTCCAGAACCAGAATCAAACAATACTATTGACCCTGGGTTACAAGTATGGTTAGATCGCAATACATGGTTTGGTCAGGACAAGCGTTTGACTGCTGTAGCTAACGGTATTGGTGAAAGTCTTCGTATTGAGTTCCCTATGCTTAAAGGTGACGCATTCCTAGAAAAGCTTGATGAAGTGTTAGCAGAAGAATTCCCAAACAAGTTTGGTAAAAAACAAAGTCCAACAAGTCGAGTGGAATCTGGGTCAGGTCGTACAGGCCGTAGTAGCGGTAACGCCCAAACCTATGACAACCTACCTTCTGAAGCAAAAGCAGCTTGTGATCGGTTTGTTAAGCAAAAGCTTATGACACGAGAACAATACGTAGCTGATTTTGATTGGAATTGATTTTTAACTTAAACTAAAGGGAGTACACTATGCCAAGAGCACTAAATGAGTTTGAAAAACGTGATCGTCTAATTGAAAAAGCAGCAGAACGTGAAGCAGCAATGACTGCACCTGTTCCTGCAGTAGACGGTACAACTCGAAAAAAACGTAACGTGTTTAACGGCACGGAAGCAAAGATAAGTGTCCAATCACAGATACCTGGATACCATCTACATGTACTTACTGATGTAGGTGGACGCATACAAGCAGCTATGGATAGTGGCTACGAGTTTGTCCGTCCTGATGAAGTGGGAGGCGTGAGTGAGAATGTAGTCAGCCGTAATGGTGACCTTGGAGAAAGAATTAGATTTCTCGTAAACCCTCGTGCCGAAGGTACTGAGCAATACGGTTATCTAATGAAGATTCGGCAAGAATGGTACGAGGAAGATCAAGCTGAACTTCAAGCTAAAAACAATCGCATTGACGCTTCTATTCGTAAGGGTAAGATCACTGGAGAAAATCCATCGTTCTATAGCCCTAGGGACGGAATCAAAGTTACCTCTTAAATGTTTTTAAAGGAGTCTTAAATGGCTAACGTAAATAAAGCCAACGGGTTTAGTCCTGTTGGTAACTTGCTAGGTGGCAAGTGGAACGAGCAGGGTCGCCTCTACGCTATCCCTACCTCTGACACTTCCAATAGCTATGCAATCGGTGATTGCGTAATGTCTGCTTCTGGTTCGGACGCTAACGGCGTTCGTTATGTCCAAAAGTGGGGTGGCGCAACTACTACATCAGCTTTGCCTTTGGGCATTATTGTGGGCATTCGTGTTGCTGATCCAGGCGTTAGCTTGGTTGGTAATTCTTTGTCTTTGGAAAAAGCGTACATCGCTGCTGGTACTCGTACTAGTGTTCGCTACTTGTATGTTGTGGATGATCCTTTTGTGTTGTTTGAAGCTCAGTTTGATAGCACTGGTGCTACTCAAGCTCAATTGTCATTGAACGCTGCTGTGACTATCTCTGCTGCAAACCAATCGTCATTGAGCAACAGTGCTCCGTTTTCAGATATGGTCCTTACAGGTCCTGCTGTTACGGCTACTTTGCCAATCCGTTTGTTGGGTGCTGTACAAAAAGGCGACAACCAAGTGACCAGCGCAGCTAGTCCTTATGTCCGTGTTTTGTGCAAGTTCAACTATCACGAATACGGTACTATCGGCGCAGCTTCTGGCTCTGTCGTGAACTACCTTGCAGTCTAATAAAGGAGATACATTATGGCTGGCGTAATTACTACCGCATCACATCCCAAAGCATTGTGGCCTGGCATTAAAGCTTGGTGGGGTCAAACTTACAATGAGCACCCAGAAGAGTACGTAGATTTGTTTGACAAAGACACTTCTACTATGAACTACGAAGAAGACGTTCAATTGTCTGGCTTTGGTCTGGTTCCTATCAAGTCTGAAGGTCAAGGCACTGCTTACGACTCTGAAATCCAAGGCTTTACAACTCGTTATACACACGTTGCTTACGCAATGGGTTATATCGTGACTAAGGAAGAAATGGATGACAACTTGTATGAGCAAGTGTCTAAGAAACGTGCTGCTGCTTTAGCAATGTCTTTCCGTCAAACGAAAGAAAACATTGCAGCTAACGTGTACAACCGTGCTTTTAATAGCACATATTTAGGTGGTGATGGTGTAGCTTTGTGCTCTACCGCCCACCCAAATACATCAGGTGGTACATACTCTAACAAGCCAGCAGTTGATGTTGACTTGTCTGAGGCTTCTTTGGAAGACGCAGTTATCGCAATCATGGGCTTTCAAAACGACCGTGGTTTGTTAGTTGCTATTCAACCAAACAGCTTGCACATTGCTCGTCAAGAGATCTTTAACGCTCAGCGTATTCTTCACTCTAGCTACCAAACAGGTAATGCCAACAATGACATCAACGTCATCAAGTCTGGCAATTACATCCCTGGTGGTTTTAAAGTGAACCACTACTTCACAAGCCCACACGCTTGGTTTATCCGTAACACCATCCCTGGTGGTACTGGTTTGAAGTACTACGAGCGTCACGCTGTCACGTTTGATCAAGACAATGACTTTGACACTATGAACGTTAAAGCCAAAGGCTACGAGCGTTATAGCTTTGGATGGTCTGATCCTCGTGCTATCTACGGTTCTAACGGTCCGTAATTGTTATTAGTAACATGCCCTCTCCCTAAAAAGAGAGGGTTCTTTTTATAAATTGGAGTGAATCAAATGGGATACGAAAAACGCAAAGAGATGGGTATGAAGCCTGATGCTAAAGTCAAAGCTAAAGGTGAAGAAAAGAAAATGATGGCTGCTAAGAAAATGGCTGCTGCAAAAAAGATGATGCCCAAAAAGAAAATGTAATATAGAATGCAATCTTCCAATGACGCCCTTAATTGGGCGTTGTTTTAAACAACGTCAAAGGAATTATTATGTCAAATCCAACTCGCTTTTATAATGGTGTTTCCACTGCGTATCCCAACGAGCCTTTGTACTCGTATCCTTTTCCTGATCCCTTCCACACTGGAAGTGGTCAATTTGTTGGTAGCTCTACCTATAGTAATGATTTCAACACATTGATTGGTACAGACTACACAATAACAGGAACATCATCTACCTTTGCTGTAGCTAACGCTATTGGTGGACAAGCTGTTCTTACTCCAGGTGGAGCTACTACTGCTAGTGCTGCTTATAAAGCTGGCACTTTTTTACAGTTTGTAGCAGGCTACAGAACTTGGTTTGTTGTTCGTTTTAAAGTTTCTGCTGTATCGGGTAACGTAGCTTATTATGCAGGTCTACGTGCTGGTTCTTCTGCAACTGATGGACTGTGGTTTGCTAAAGCTGCTGCATCTACATCTATTAACTTAGTGTCTACTGTTAATAGCACTGCTACTACATTGGTAACTGGTGTTGCTACTGCTGTTGCAGGTGGTTGGGTAGAAGTAGGTTTTTACTACGATGGTACAGATTTAATCTGTTTTTCTGGTACTAGCTCTACTGATATAGGTCCTGATGCTCGTGTAACAGCACCTACTATTGGTTCTACTGGTACTACCTTAACTAATGCTTTGTTAAGTCCTGTGTTTCAAATCACTCCTGTGGCAACTGAAACATTGACTGCTGACTTTGTTTTAGCTGCTCAAGAAATTGCACGTTAATAGGAGGTAGCTATGGCTAACTCATTTACAACTCAAATCCTTGAAGAAGGTCAACGCAACGCAATTGTTAAACTAACAGCGGTACTTGATACCTCTGACTTAGCTTTAACAAACGCTGTTGTAATGTCTGACATTAATCAAAGTGGCATAGGGTTTACACCTACACAAGTACGTATTGATCACATTGATTACTCAATTAGTGACCAATTAGAAGTACAACTGTTGTGGGATGCTACAACCGATGTCATTATCATGCCTCTAGCTGGTCGTGGTCGTTTAATGTTTTGGAATTTTGGTGGACTAACTAACAACTCTGGTGCTGGTAAGACTGGTGCTATTCTTGTTAAGACTACTGGTTGGACATCTGGTACGCAGGTGTTCTCAGTTATCTTAGAGTTGGTTAAACAAGGTTCTAACCTGTAAGGTATTTAAATGGATTACCAAACCGTTTTAAATATTGGTTTAACACTTGTATCCTCAGTCACGGGTTGGTTTGCCCGTGAACTGTGGGCTGCTGTTAAAGAACTTAAAGTTGATTTGGCTAAACTTAGAGAAGAACTTCCTAAATCGTATGTTGCTAAAAACGATTATAAGAACGACATTCGAGAGCTTAAAGAAATGATTAATAAGATCTTTGACAAACTAGACAACAAATCTGACAAGGCTTAACAATGGCTCAAATGATTGTTCCTAGTAACGCCAAAGAAGCTCAAATTAGTGCTGTCATCATTCGTGCTGATGGCACTATTGAGTCTCTTGGTGTTGTTAGTTATTGGCACAAGAACCCTTTGAAACGTATTTTTTGGAGCATTAAAAAATGGCTACTCTCTTAGTTAACACTGGTAGAGCTATCGTAACTAACCGTATTAAAGGTAGTGGTACAGAACCCGTGTACGTTGCTTATGGTACAGGTGCTGGTACAACTGCTGCTGCTGATACAACTTTGTTTACAGAAACTGGTACTCGTCAAACAGGTACTAGCACACAACAAACAACTTCTACAACTAATGACACCTATCAAGTAGTTGGTACTCAAACCGCTGGTGGTACTCTTGCTATCACTAATGCTGGTTTGTTTGATGCTTCTACTTCTGGTAACTTGTTTGTTAAGGGTGACTTTACAACAATCAATTTAAGCTCTGGCGACTCTATTCAATTTACATTTAAGACTCAGTTTAGTTAAAAACTAAACCATGGCAAACAGATACTGGGTAGGTGGAACTGCTACATGGGACGGGACAGTAGGTCTTAAATGGGCTTTAACCAGTGGTGGTGTTGGCGGTCAACTTGCCCCCACAACCTCTGACACTGTATTTTTTGATGCTAATTCTGGCGCAAATACTGTAACAATTGGCACAGGTGCTGTTTGTTCAACTTTAACAATGACAGGCTTCACGGGTACGTTAGCGTTTGGAACAAATACTATTTCAACGGCTGGAACGGGAACAGTTTATGTGGGAGCTACCACATTTAGTGTTACTGGGACACCTCTAATAAATTTAACAAATTCTTCTAGTAGTAATAGAACAATAAACGCGGGAGCAACAACAGAAGCTAATAGTATAAGTTTTAATATAAGTGCTGGTTCTGGCTCAACTACTATTACGGCTTCAACTTGCGTTAAAAGTTTAATTTTTAGTGGAAGCTACACAGGAGCTCATGTCAGTAGTGCTTATACCATTTATGGAAATTTGACGTTTAAGTCTGGAATGACTATAACCGCAGGAACATCAATAAGAACATTTGCGGCAACTAGCGGTACGCAACAAATTACCTCTGCGACATTAAACTTAGATTTTCCAATTACATTTTCTGGGACAGCTACTTATCAATTACAAGATAATTTAAGCGTAGGAACATCTACTAGCAGAACAATAACACTTACATCTGGCACACTTGATTTAAATAATTTTACATTAACTAATTTTGGCATTTTTTCTTCAAGCAATTCAAATACAAGAGCAATTGCTTTTGGTTCATCTGGAGTCATTAATAATACAAGAACTGGAAGTGCTACATTTTGGGCTTGTGCAACTATTACAAATTTTGCAAGAACAGGAACACCATCTGTAAAATTTACAGGAAATGCTACTACATTAACAG
>Ga0209088_10000200_pt1 | contig 44828 bp, 40 predicted proteins | sample S_140625_EF_Meta_FD_187324 | JGI IMG/M metagenome (GOLD analysis project Ga0209088, IMG submission 187324) | Freshwater microbial communities from Lake Simoncouche, Canada to study carbon cycling - S_140625_EF_MetaG (SPAdes) (version 2) | ecosystem: Environmental > Aquatic > Freshwater > Lake ... | reverse complement strand
GCAAGCAGGTAAGGTGCAGGTGGTGAGAAAATTTAGTTACGCAGACTATAAAAATCGTCTGTCGTAAGTGGTGTTAATGAGTGCGACCTAGTTGGCCGTCGCATCATTAATTTATGAAATAAAAAGGGCCGACTTTCGTCGGCCCTCGGTTGCTATGAAACTAAATCTAAACTTTAGAACAGAACTTGCGCTTGGAGGCGGAAGATATCGGCATCTGCTTTACCAGTACCTTTTAGACCACCGGGAGCGGAAGTGCCTGTAGCACTGGCAGTAGATCCGAGACGCTCAGATGCTTTGGCATTCTCGTAGCCAAGCATGATCTTTGCATTGTGATCGACGAAGTAGTAGTTCACGCCGACGTAGAAGCTATCAAACTTATTGTAATAGCCACCAAACTGGCTGTTGGCACTCGCATCGCGATAGAGTTCGCCGAATTGTGCACCAGCACCATCAGTATCAAGCTGTGAGTAACGTACAACGCCTTCGATTTGGTCGCTGAACTTGTAAGCAACAATAGCGGTGTAGCCTTCTGGTTTACGCTCTACGGCTTGTCCACTAGTTGAACCAGTTACGGCATCATTAGTTGTAGAAACCATTTCAGCTTGGACGGTTAAGTTGCCGAATTGAGACTTGATGTAAGGATTGACACCGAAGATTTTGGCATCGTTGACGCCTGCACCTGGGGCTGTTCCGGTTAAGTCAGTTGGATTTTTGATTGAACCCCAGTTAAGACCGATGGAGTGCTTATTGGTGTCGGTGATTTTGTTTGTGTAAACGACGTTAGCGTAGGTACCAATGTCGTTGTTCTTTTTGGCATCTTGACCTTGCATTGCGTTAACAACTGCAAAACCGTAATCCAACGACTGAGCTGAATCGATCACAGCTTTGTTAGAGTAATGCAAACCAGCGTGGCGGGCACCAAAACCAAGACGACCTTGTTTGGTGGCTGATTCTGCCCAGTAACGATTAGCAGCAGAGCGCTCAACAGTCAGTAACTTCGATGAAGATGTGTTCTCTTCGAGACCCCACTGAACTTTTTGGTAGCCTAGTACGAAAGTACCATAAGAAGTTTCAGCAGTGAAAAGAGCTTTATCTAAGGTGTTATCAGCGAAATTATTTACGATTTCAGCAGAAATTCCTTCACCGATGTCGGCCCGGAAACCAAGGTAAAGACGGCGCATAAAAGTCGTGCTAGTATCAGTAACTTTAGAAGTAACACCGAGACTGGTGGTTTGTTCGCCACCGATGGACTCATACTGAGTCTGGATGCGACCCGAGAAGGTTAAACGCTTTGCGTTGTCTTCCTTAACGAAGACTTTGTTAAGACCGGCAGCAGCACGAGATTCTGAAGCACTTTGCAATGCTACAGCGCGTTCTTCAGCGGTAATAATGCCCTTCTTAACGAGAAGATCGAGCGTGGATTTATCTTGCGCAAACGAAGATGCAGCAGTGAGTGCGGCAGCTGCGATGAGCATGGATTTGATGGATGTATTCATAGGATAGTATGTGTGAAAGCGCCCACACTTTACCATTTTAACATTTCAAACCTATGACTATAATGTGACAAATAGGTGACTATGACACTGGGTCTGCTTAACTCTTTCCTGTAAATATTTGTTAAATAACTGAAATCAGACCATTAAATCAATGATTTCAGTTAAGCCCTCTGATATAGAAGAGAACCGGGGCCTCCAATTAAGTTCATGTAAGGCCCGGCTGTTTTCAATAAATCGACTGGGCTGCGTTCGGCCACCTCGTTGCATCCGAGGTCCAGCCGGCGCATTAATATCAAAAACCGGCTCACCCTTACCGAGTTTTTTTGCAGTCCACTGAATGAGTTCATCTTTCCGTATAGGATGACCATCCGTGATATTATAAATACGCGCGCCCGTTGGACCACCCAAACAAGCTGCTAGAATCGCACTCGCCGCATCATCACGATGCAAATAATTAATTAAGTGATCCACGCGACCACCAAAAATAAGTTCACCACGCATGAGTTGGTTGAGTAAGTGGTGACGACCTGGACCGTAAAGCCCGCCGAGTCGCAGCACCCGAGTATTTTTAATCTTGGAATTTAAAACGGATTTTTCCCCAGCCAAAATAGTATCCGCAATCGTTTCTCCACCCGCCATACTTTCCTCCGTGACGCGTCCCCCATCGTCCTGCCGATACACACCAGTCGAACTAGTAAAAATAAAACAGCTCACCTTGGATTGTTCAGCCCAACGAATCGCATTCTTCACCCCTAAATCATAGGCTAAAGTGTATGCATCAGGACCACCGCCACCGGTACTCGCCGCGTAAACCACCACATCAAAATCACTGGGAAGTATCGACCAATCAGAATTAGAAATATCAAAAGCCAAACTCGGGATGCCTACGGACTCTAATTGTTGTTTTGATTTATCGGATCGAACGACTCCGACAACTTCGTGGCCTTGAGATTTTGCTAAGTGAGCCAAAGCCGTACCGATATAACCACATCCCAAAATAATTATTTTCATGAGAGCTTAGGAGTTATAAAACTAGAAATCCATTCAACGGGCGTGGAACCAGCTCGAGCGGAGAGAAGGGTGAAAAGCTCTTTGGCGTCCGACTGCGCTAATTGACGCACGGAAGAATCTTCGACACAGACCTTCAATCTTTCAGCAAGCGACTCGGGCTCACATTCCGTCTGCAAATACTCGGGCCAGGCTTGACGCTTTAATAAAATATTTGCGATACCCAGGTTATCAATTCTCCCAGCGATTAATCGACGTCCCACCCACCAGGTTAAAGGGTTCGCGCGATAAACGACGGCACCTGGAATACCTGCTAATGCTACGGTTAATGACATTGTTCCTGAACTGACGAGTGCCGCGCTCGCAGCGACATTTGCTTCACCGACAGGAAGTAAATCAATCCCCTTCGCCTGATTTCCATATTCAGCGCAGAGTCGATAGAGTTCCGCATGCACTGCTCCACCAGTGTGTAAAACCACCGCTCTTTTCTTGGGATAGTTTTCCCTGAAGAGAGCGAAAGCTTCAATCAACGTGGGAAAGATTTTCTTAACCGGCTTGGGGCGACTTCCAGGTAAAAGTAGAATAGGACCATCGGGGTCATAAGATAAATTAGATTGATGACCGGGCTCGGCAAAAGGATGTCCCACAAAGCGGGCATCTAATTTCGTGTCTTTATAAACAGCGGGCTCAAAAGGAAAAATTGTTCCGAGCGCATCGAGGTCACGCGCCATCGAAAATCGACGGTTGGGCTTCCAGGCCCATAATTGGGGGCTTACATATTGAATCACCTGGGTCTTACCACCGCCCTTCAGCGAAATCCCGGCCTTTCGTAATTCATCCGCAAATCGTAAATTGAGTCCAGGGTAGTCGACTAAAATGACCAAACCCGGCTTCCATTCTTTGGTCCAATCCACCATCCGAGAAAAAAGTTTTTTGTAAAAAGGGTACGCCGCTAAAACCTCAACAATACCCACGGCAGAAAATCCCGTCATATCAAAAAGTACTTGGGCACCTGCCGCTCGCAGACTCGGTCCACCAAATGCCGCGATTTTCAACTGAGGATTTTTCGTTAAAAGTTCCTTCACGATTTTCGCAGCATGCTGATCGCCCGAATGTTCTCCCGCTAAAATCAATACATCGACCCCACCCGCTCGTGGACGCTCAAAACGTGCTGGGATGGAGGGAAAATGACTCATGCCCGCTGCATTCCTGCACGAATCTGTTCGGTGATTTTAATCGCTACATCTAAAGCATTACGTCCCAGCTCTCCCGAAACTTTGGGACTCTTTCGTTCACGTACACAGCTGACGAAGGAATTTAATTCCACCGCGAGAGGCTCTGCCTTCTCAATCGGAATCTCTTCTTTAATGATTCCACCCGGCACGGTGGGATCAATGCGCACGGTGTGCCCCTTCTGCTCCATGAAATCAATCGAGAGATAACTTCCATTTTGAAATACTCGAATCTCGCGATTTTTCTTCAGCGAAACCCGACTGGCGTTTAAATTAGCAACACAGCCGTTTTTGAAAAGTATTCGCGCGTTAGCGATGTCTTCCGTTTTGGTTACCACGGATACACCAACCGCATCAATCCGCTCCACCGGCGAATTGGCTAATTGTAAAACAATTCCAATATCGTGAATCATTAAGTCTAAAACCACGCCCACTTCAGTACCCCGTGGCGTGAACGGTGCTAATCGTTCGGCGGTGATGTAGCGTGGATTGGTAACCGTTTTTTCTAAAGAGGACATCACGGGATTATAATGCTCAATATGGCCCACTTGGACGATACGTTGAGACTCATGAGCCGCATTCAAAATCTGCGAAGCTTCTTCCAAGGTTACACACAAAGGCTTCTCGATTAAAAGATGACATCCTTTTTTCAGGAGTGGAATAGCAACCTCGGCGTGTAAATTGGTCGGAACCACGACACTGACCGCATCACACGCGGCCGCCATTTCATCGAGCGATAAAAATCTTATGCACTTGTGCTTGGCACAAATTTCCTGGGCCCGCTCATCGTTGGGCTCATAAATCCCCGCGAGCTCCGCATCCGGTAAGGTGGAGTAAATACGAGCATGATGTTGACCGAGTGAACCGGTCCCCACTACCCCACAACGAATTCGCGCAGCAGCCATAAGGCGAAGATTTACGGACTACGGCTAACCTTCAATCCGAAAACCCACCGACTTTAGATTCAAAGGCCACATGAGCATCTTTCAGTGTCACTTTGACCGATGACCCATCCAAAATCTGCCCCGCTAAAATTTCTTTAGCCAGTGGGGTTTCAATTTCACGTTGGATAAATCGACGCAACGGACGAGCTCCATACACCGGATCCAATCCACGATCGGCCAACCACTGTAGAACCTTTTTATCCAAGTTTAGTCGAATCCGTTTCGCAGCTAAACGAGCATTGAGATCCTTGATTAACAATCCCGCAATGGCGGCGACCTCTTCAATGCCCAACGAGTGGAAGAGGACGACCTCATCGACGCGGTTAAGAAACTCGGGGCGGAAATGCTGACGTAAATCGGCCATCACCGACTCCCTTACATTCTCCGACATTTCGCCCATCCCAGCCGATGCCGCGATATGACGACTGCCAATATTCGAAGTCATAATAAAAATTGCATTTCGACAATCGACCGTGCGGCCTTGTGAATCCGTCAAGCGACCATCATCTAAAACTTGTAATAAAATATTGAATACATCGGGGTGCGCTTTTTCAACTTCATCAAGAAGTACGACGCAGTAAGGGTGACGACGAATCGCCTCCGTGAGTTGTCCGCCATCTTCGTGACCCACATAACCTGGAGGCGCTCCCACTAAACGAGAAACGGCATGCTTCTCCATGTACTCGGACATATCGATGCGAATCATCGACTTTTCATTGTCGAAGAGTTCGACCGCTAAGGCCTTAGCTAGTTCAGTTTTACCCACACCGGTGGGCCCAAGAAATATAAATGATCCCACTGGGCGGCGCGGATCTTGCACACCCGCACGTGAACGTTGCACCGCATCTGCAACCGCTATGACAGCTTCTTTTTGTCCAACCACACGCGCTTGAAGATGAGTGGTGAGTTGTAAAAGTTTTTCGCGTTCCGAGGCGAGTAGTCGAGTAATTGGTACACCCGTCCACCGCGCCACGACTTCAGCAATTTCTTCTGGCGTTACAACTTCTCGAAATAGGCTAGTGCCAGTTTTGGCAGACTGCTCAAGCATCGCGACATCTTTTTCTAATTGAGGAATACGGCCGTGGCGAAGTGCCGCCATAGTGTTAAGGTCATTTTTTCTTTCCGCATCAGTCATTTCGCGACGGGCATTATCCAGTTGTTCGCGGGCGGCCCGCACCTTGGTCACCGCAGCTTTATCGGACTCCCAGCGATTACGCATCATCCGTTGAGATTCACCCGCTTCCGCTAATTCTTTTTTCAGTCCACCTAAGCGAGCTTTTGAGGCATCGTCTTTTTCATTTTTTAAAGCCGATTCTTCAACCTCTAGTCTTAAGACATTGCGATTTATAACATCTAATTCAGCGGGTACACTGTCGATCTCCGTACGAATCTGGGCACAGGCTTCATCAACTAAATCAATCGCTTTATCCGGTAAAAATCGCGAGGTGATGTAGCGATCCGATAAGACGGCTGCTTCGACCAAAGCAGCGTCTTCGATTTTCACACCGTGGTGAACTTCAAAGCGTTCTTTCAGTCCTCGCAAAATAGAAACCGTATCGGGCACACTGGGAGGCTCGACCATGACTTGTTGGAAGCGACGTTCCAGAGCCGCATCTTTTTCCACGTGCTGACGAAACTCATCCAGCGTCGTAGCTCCGATACAATGCAATTCACCGCGAGCCAACATCGGCTTAAGCAAATTCGCCGCATCCATCGCACCATCGGCTTTTCCGGCGCCCACTAACGTATGCATTTCGTCGATAAAAAGAAGAATGCCCCCTTCGGCTAATTTCACTTCTGCTAGAACGGCTTTTAAGCGTTCTTCGAATTCACCGCGATATTTGGCTCCCGCCAAGAGCGATCCCATGTCTAAAGAAAAGATCACTTTGTTTTTTAAGCCCTCAGGGACGTCGCCATTAATAATACGTTGAGCCAGGCCTTCGACCACGGCGGTTTTACCCACACCAGGTTCGCCAATTAAAACAGGGTTATTTTTGGTTCGACGAGAAAGAATGCGGATGACACGGCGGATTTCTTCATCTCGACCAATGACCGGATCCATTTTACCTGAACTGGCCCGTTCGGTCAGATTAATACCGTATTTACTGAGTGCTTCGTAGGTGGCCTCGGGATTCGCGGTGGTCACACGCTGCGATCCGCGGACCGCTTTCAGCGCAGTCATAATGGCAGCTTTGCCAAAATTAATTTCTTTGAAAATCGGGCTCAACGAAGATGATTCGGCCAAAGCCAACAGGACGTGTTCAGCGGAAACATAATCATCTTTCATCGTCGCAGCCTCTTCTTTCGCTTTTAATAAAACCGATTGAGACTCCGTGGATAAACCAGGCTGAGCATTGGGCTGAGCCAATTTGGGCTGACGGGCTAAAATCCCAGCCAACGCCGAGAGGATGGTTTTTTCTTCTTTATTGGCGCGACGTAAGAGAGCCGAGACAACTCCACCCTCTTGAGCCATGAGACTAAAAAGTATGTGGGCGGGTTCGATGGCCGCGTGGCGACGTTGGACGACATCACTCTGTGAGAGTTGTAAAGCTTCCGTAGTTTTATCCGTCAGATTTCCGTAGGGTGTGCTCATATAAATAAAACTATGCACTAATTAGACCAACTAACTGACTATCAGTTTGTCCTCAATTTTTTGGGTGTAAACGCATATAATTGATTAATTAAGAACCCCCTGTGTCAAACAGGGGTGACAGCCCGTCACCCTCGCGACGAGTTGTCGCATAACCACACATGAGTCGTGTATTGCGAAATCGCTCACGCTTTGATACATTTAATCGAATGAAGCCGACGAAGCAACTTGCTGTCCTGGAAAGGTTACTCGACGACCCTTCACCCGTGGTGCGTGAAGCGGTGATTAATGAAATTAAAGCCGCGGGCGATGAAGGGTTACTCTGGCTCGAAGTTCTTACTAAAAATAAAAATTTAGCGAGTCACGCCAAGTCACTCCTCTCCAATTTACGTACATCGGAATTAGCTACGCGTAACTTCATCGAGCACATTAAAGGCGGCGTCCAGGACCTAGAAGAAGCCTGTTTACTTTTCGAACGCGTCATTCACCCAACTCTTGCCGACAAAGCTTACGACGAGGAACTGGATCATTTGGCCGACCGTACTAGACAACTCATTACCGAGCCCGTCACGGTGCAGGACAAGTGTCGATTACTATGTCGGGTGATTTTTGGAGAAGAGGGCTATCGCGGTGCCCAAGAATCTTTCTCTAAACCCGACTCTTCACTCCTCTCGACGGTCATTAAATCTCACCGAGGCATTCCGATTTCACTTTGTCTCATCTTCTTACTCGTCGCCCAGCGCCTCGGTCTCCCCGTCCAGCCGGTTGGTTTACCTGGACGATTCATGGTCGGTATTTTTAAAAATAATAATCCCATCTTTATCGATTGTTATGAGGGTGGAACCTTTCGGACTCGTTCGGAAATTCAGTTAATGTTACTCAATAATCATCTGCCTGCCGACGATGCCTTCTTGAAGCCGATCAGTGCCGAACAAACGATTGCTCGCTGTTGTCGAAACCTAGTCTCACAGTTTGAGGCCAACGGAGATGATAAAAATAGTCGTCTCTTCCTGAGCTTTGTAAATATGATCGAAAGTCGCACTTAATTTATTCACGTGGAAAACAGCATTACATTAAAAGAGGTTTTGAGTATGGATTTTCCACATCCCTGCTTAGCCGTGCTTGGCGATCCCATCAGCCATTCGCTGAGTCCGGCGATGCATCATGCAGCACTGCAAGCGCTGGCCCCCAACCATCCTCAACTCGCCCAGGTTAAATACTTAAGACTGCACATTAAATCTGAAGAACTGGCTCAAGCACTCACGGTGCTGCGGTCGAAAAATTTTGTCGGACTCAACTTAACGGTTCCACATAAAATAGCGGCGTTGGATTTAGTGAAGAGCTTATCACCCGAAGCTAAAAAAGCTGAATCGGTTAACACCTTAGTGCCCACTCCAGACGGCTGGGCTGGACATACGACTGACGGACAAGGTTTTCTCGAAGCGCTGAAGGAATACTCTGGCAGTGGCGTGGAACAAAAAGATGTCGTTATTCTTGGATCCGGTGGAGCGGCCCGCGCGATTATTGCGGCCTGCATTCACGCTAACTGTCGCAGTTTGACGATTGCTAACCGCGATATCACCAAAGCTGAAAACTTAGTTAAGGCTTTAAACGACCCCAGAGTTTCTGCCGTTGGCCTAAAAGAAATCGGCACCATCCAATCAGGCACAGTTATCGTAAACTGCACCACCTTGGGTCTTAAGCCCGACGATGAATTACCTTTAGCTGAATCACTTTTAAAGAATGCTGGATTTATTTTTGATACTACTTACGGCGCTCATAAAACATCCTTAATCAAAACAGCCAATAAACTTGGGGTTAAATCGTGCGATGGCCGATCGATGCTACGCTGGCAGGGCGCACTCGCTTTTAAACTTTGGACAGGCATCACTCCTCCCCACGAACCCATGCGCATTGCGCTCGGAGAAAAATAATATGAACCTCATTGATTTCCAAATTTTTATGGCCCTCCATCCGAGTATCACTGCCGTTTTTATCGGAGCCATCGGCGCCTGTGTGGGAAGTTTTTTAAATGTCTGCGTTCATCGTCTACCCAAAGGTGAATCGATTATCAGTCCACCCTCGCATTGTGCCTGCGGCCAAAAAATACCGGTCTGGTTTAATATACCTTTGTTCGGTTGGCTGCTGCTCCGAGGTCGGGCGAAATGTTGTGGGGCGAAGATTTCAGTACAGTATCCTCTGGTTGAATTAATCACTGCCCTCTTTTTTGTAACGGCATTTATCGTTCTTTCCCCAGTGAAAGCTGCCATCGGTTGCGTCTTTCTTTCTCTATTAATTATTTTAGCGGGATGCGATATGCAGGACATGCTCGTGCCCGACGCACCTAATTTTTTATTAGTGGGACTCGGACTATTCTTTTCCATCGTCGCCCCCTCACTCCACGGCGAAACGACTTCCGGACCGGAAATCATCAATCGGATAAATTCGGTGACCGACTCACTCGTCGGGATTGCGGTGGGCACGGCACTCGTTTGGTGGATTCGAACCATCGCCAGCGTTATCATGGGCCAAGAAGCGATGGGCGAAGCGGACATCATTCTCTGTGCCGGAGTGGGTGCCTTCTGCGGATGGCAAGGTGCGCTATTTTGTTTGTTCGGCGGATCAGTCATCGGCGTTATTATAAAATTACCGTCCGTTTTGGCTCTCTTTGGACCCAAAAAAGAGTCTGAAAGTGTCCCCTTTGTGCCCAGTATGGCTATCGCAGCAGCCCTTTGGTTCTTTCGCGGTCCCGAATTAGTCACCGCTTGGCATGGGTGGTTAAATTCTTGAGGTTTCTGGCTTGTCTACCCGCCCAAGGTTAACCCAAATAAGACACACCCCTATGAAGCAAATCGCTCTTTTAACTCTCGTCGCCTCTGCCGCCATGGTTGGTTGCAGTAGCTACGATACTCCTAACCATGGAAAAAACGTGTCCATGGAACCCGCTCATAATTTCCTCGGCATTGTTAAAGTAGAGTCTGGCTCGTACTCCGCCATCCAAAGTTCTACCGTTCGTTTAAAAACGGACGACTTCTACTCTCGCCGCGCCAACACGGGAGACCGCGTCACGCTTCTTTGGGGTGCCATCACCCTGACCGATTACTAAATCGGTAAAGTGTCCTCTTGCAGAAGCCCCGATTTCGGGGCTTCTTCATTGATAGGAAAATGAACGACCCGAGCAGCAATGTCGCCAGACACCTTCGCCATGCCGCGGTGAACAACCCCCAAGCGATTGCGACGCTATCACCTCTGTCCGTTAACGAAGATGGCCGAGTGATTCACGACTGGTGTTCGTTTTTAAAACTCGATCAAGAAAGTGATGCAGCAGCACGAATTTTTCACGCGGAAGGTATCACCGCAGGCACCCGCACGTTACTCGCCGTGCGGCCAGGGCATGACCTTATCGTGTGCATGTTTGGACTTTTAAAATTGGGAGCCATTCCCATCGCTATCGATCCCGGTATGGGCTGGAAAAAAATGTTACCGTGCATCGAGAACACCGCTCCCACCGCACTCGTCGCACAGTCTAAACCTTTTTACTTAAGCTATCTTCCATTCAAAGCATTTAAGTCACTCCACTGCCGCATTAAAGTGAGCGGACGTTCCTGGAATAAATTACTGAGCGACTGTTCAACCTCCACGGCCCGACCCCTCGAACCAGTCACCGCTTCAAGCCTCGCCGCGATTGTTTTTACTTCTGGTTCAACGGGAACACCCAAAGGCGTACGTTACACGCATGGCATGTTCGATGCACAAATTTCCCTGATTCGTAAAACCTATCAAATTCAACCCGGTGAAGTCGACATGGCGATGCTTCCGGTGTTTGGATTATTTAATCCTGCTCTCGGCGTCACCACCGTCACCCCACTGCTCGATCCCTCTCGTCCGGCCGATGCCAATCCCGCACTGCTTGTGGCTGCATTACTCTCAGAGAGAGTAACTTCATCATTCGGATCACCCGCCATTTGGGGAAAAATCTCACAGTACTGCGAAACCCAAAAAATTAGCCTGCCTTTATTAAGGCGACTTTTAATTGCCGGTGCACCGGTACCCATTCCGCTCTTAAAACAACTGAAAAAAATCGCACCATATTGCCAAATTCACACTCCCTACGGCGCCACCGAATGCCTGCCGGTGTCGAGCATCGAGTCGAACGAAATTCTCAACGAAACTTTTGCCGAAACATTACGCGGACAAGGAACCTGTGTCGGCAAACCCGTGGCGTCGGTAAAAGTTAAAATTATACAAGAGACGAGCGAGGTCATTCGGAATCTTAGCGATGCTACCATTTACGCGCCCAATACAATCGGCGAAATCATAGTCACCGGGCCGAGCGTCACCCATGCCTATGATCATAATCCCGAGGCCACATTGCGGACAAAAATAAACGGTGAGGCCGAGCTCTGGCATCGCATGGGCGACTTAGGAAGATTAGATCACGACGGACGACTCTGGTTCCATGGTCGCTGCATCGAAAAAGTAATCACCGCCAAAAATATTCTCACCACCGAATCGGTTGAGCCTGCATTCCAACAACATCCTGACGTGGCGCGTTGCGCTCTCATTGGAATTGGCAATGCACCCAATCAAATCCCGGTTTTAGTCGTCGAACCCAAACCCGATTGTTTTCCTGAGTCTCGTGGTGAGATCATTAAATTCACCGAAAGCCTCTGGGAAATCACTCGCCTCCATCCCATCGCCAACCAAGTTAAAAGAATCGTGTTTCAAGAAAAACTTCCGGTCGACGTCAGACATAACGCCAAGATTCATCGATTACAACTCGCCCGCGAATGGAATCAAAAACTTCGTCGAGAAATTAAAAAGCTTTCATGAAAAAACCCTGCGTCCTAGTCACCGGCGGCGGCGGATTCTTAGGCCAAGCCATTGTCGAACGCTGCCTGTTGCGCGGTTACGAGGTACGCGTCATTGGACGTCAACCCCTGCCGAAGTCCATCGCTGACCAAGTCGATTTTCGTCAGGGAAATCTCGCGGATCAAAAATTTGTGCAAGCGACCGTGCAGGGTTGCGATTATATTTTTCACGTGGCGGCGAAAGCGGGCATCTGGGGAAAGTGGGAAGACTATGTCGAATCCAATATCACGGGCACACATCATTTAATCACGGCCGCCCGAGTGTTTGAAGTTAAAGCGTTTATTTATACGAGTACTCCGAGCGTCGTTTTCACCGGGGGATCTTTCAACGGGGCAAACGAGGAACTTCCCTATGGTAAGAATTGGCTCTGTGCTTATGCGGAAACCAAAGCCGCCGCGGAAAAAATTGTATTAAAAGCAGCCTCACCTCACTTGCGCGTTTGCGCACTGCGACCTCATTTAATCTGGGGCCCAGGCGATCATCATTTATTTCCAAGAATCATCGCGAGTGCGCGCCGTGGAAAACTTAAAATTGTCGGCGATGGAAATAATAAAGTAGACGTGACGCACGTCGACACCGCAGCCAACGTTCACTTGCAAGCGCTCGATGCCCTACTCGCCGGAAATGCTAACGGTAAGGCTTATTTTATTTCACAAGGCACTCCCGTAAAACTTTGGGAATTCGTGAATCGTCTGCTCGTCGGTGCCGACATCCAACCTGTGACCCAAAGAATTTCGCTCCGCAAAGCCTACTTCCTGGGTGCAGTTTTGGAAACGGTCTGGTCGCTGTTTAAACTTAAAGGCGAGCCACCCATGACCCGATTCGTCGCGGTCGAATTAGCCAAGGATCATTGGTTTGATGTTTCGGCAGCACAAAAAGACTTAGGCTTAAAACCCTCACACAATACTTGGACGGCTTTAGACGCCCTCGCCCTGACCTATCGTAAGTCAAAATAAGTCTAAGGCTTGCCCTTCTCGATAAATCACTCACCTCTCTCTCATGACTTTGACCGGACTTCAATCTGACAAAACCTTTGTAGTCTTGATGAAGACTTGGTTCGATCAAACCGACGGACTCGGTATTTTGCACCACTCCCACTATGTTCTCATGATGGAGCGAGCTCAGAAAATCTTTTTTGTGAGTTTAATGGGCAAAGACACAATCGACCCCGCGGTGGCGCCCGATGTTTACGTAGTCGTCCGCGATTTACAGGTTCAATACCTGCAACCGATTAAGCCGGAATGCGAAGTAAAAATCATTCAACGGGTTAAGAAAGTTCGCGCCGCAGGACTGACGGTTGATTTCGAATTTCGCAGCGCCGACCATAGCGTTCTTTATGCTAAAGCTGCCCGCACTGTTTGTCGGATGGATGCCCACACGCATCAGCCATCCGAATGGAGTGAAGAATTTAGAGCCAAGCACGAAGCCCTGCTGGGTTAGTTTTTTCTTAGTTCCAAACAGATTGGACAAGTTTTCCCATCGCAGCCGCGAGCGGTACAATATTCTCTGCCGTAAAAAATGATTCTTAGGTGTAACTTATTCCAATCTTTTTCCGGAAAAACTTTTTTGAGGTCACGTTCGACCTCTTCGACCGATTTACCGACACTCAATTTCCATCTTTTGGCTAAGCGGTGAATGTGCGTATCGACGGGAAAAGCCGGAACGCCGAAAGCCTGAGCCATCACGACGGAGGCGGTTTTATGTCCGACGCCTGGCAATTCCTCTAACTCTTCAAAAGTCCGCGGCACCTGCCCTTGATGCTTTTCGACAATCAATTTAGCCAAACCCACGAGTGCTTTCGATTTCTGCGGGGCCAGGCCCAACTGACGAATGATTTGGTGGACCTGTTCAACCTTAAGGGTGGCCATTTTTTGCGGCGTGGAAGCCAGACGGAAAAGGGCGGGCGTGATCTCGTTCACTTTTTTGTCGGTACACTGGGCGGACAAGACCACCGCAACCAGTAAAGTAAAGGCGTCGGAGTGATCCAACGGGATGGGGGTTTCCGGATAGAGTTTAGCCAGGTTTTTGGCCACGTAGTTGGCACGCTCTAAACGGGTCATAATTAAGCCGTAATCCGAAATTACCCCAAAAGCAAACCAGGTGTTGAGGACCCTCCCAATACTTATGACCACCACAGACATATCTTATAATAAAAAATAATTGAACTGTATATTTGCCGAGCAGGCGGTTCGTTTACACTTTCAGTCATGGTTCAGCTCCCGTTTAATCCAGAAAAAATAAATCGGGAACTTTCACGTCATTATATACCAGCAAGCGAAACTGATATTCGCGCTATGTTTAATGCGATTGGACTAAAAGAATTTACGGACCTGTATGCCCATATTCCTGCTGAAGTAAAATTCAGTAAACCTTTGGCACTACCCAAAGAATTAGAATACCACGAATTAGCCCAAAGCATGTCGGATCTCTCGAAAAAGAATCAGCTTAAAAAAAGTTTCTTGGGTGACGGATTACAAGTTTATCGCACACACGAAATCGTCCAACACGTTTGTTCGATTCGCAATCTCACCACCTCCTACACCCCGTATCAGCCCGAACGTTCACAAGGTACGCTGATTACGCATTGGCTTTATCAATCGACCTTAGCGCAACTGACCGGATTTGAAGCGGTCAATTCTTCACTCTACGAGCGGGCGAGCGCCCTCTTCGAAGCTGCCGTCTGTGCCACCCGTCTTTCTGAAGCGGAAGCTAACGTCATCCTGGTCGCCAACAATCTACTGCCATCGGATATCGAAGTTTTAAAAACCCACTGCGCTGGCACTTCCGTCCAATTAGATTTCGTCGCTAGCGATGATGACACGGGTTGTGTTAGTATCACCCATCTGAAAGCAAAAATTTCGCAGCACCAAGGAAAAGTGGCGGCGTTTATCTTCCCACAAATTAATCATCTCGGACTCATTGAAGACGTCGACACTGTCACTGACCACTGTGCCGAACTTAAAGTACGTTCGATTGCAGTCATCGATCCGATGCTTTTAGCGACGGGCGGATTGAAAGCACCCAGTCATTACGGAAAAAAAGGCGCAGATATTATTATCGGAGAAGGCCAACACCTGGCCATCGGGGCTAATTTTGGTGGACCAGGCTTAGGAATATTTGCGGTACGTCATAATGATGAACACAAAAACGAAGTACGCGAAACACCGGGACGATTCGTCGGTAAAGCCAAAGACAATGCCGGCCGAGATTGTATCGTCATGGTGATGGCGACCCGCGAACAACACATCCGCAAAGACAAAGCTACTTCGAACATCTGTTCCAATCAGGCCTTTATCGCAACCATCGCGGGTGCGGCTATCCTCGCACGAGGCGAAAATGGCATGGCCCAAAGTTGCGCCCAAGGATTCAAGCTCGCCCACCGCGCCGCCAAAAAACTGGGCGGAATTGCAGGATTAAAAATTTGTTACGCCAAACAGGCGTTTTGGAATGAGTTTAGTTTAATGCTGCCCGAGCCAGCCAAGGAGGTGATTCAAAAAGGTCGCCAAGCCGGATTACACGTCGGTGTAGATATTACCGGCCGAACGCCCTGTAATTGTTCACTACTGAAAATCTCCTTCAGCGATATTCAGACTGAAGCTGAAGCCGATGAGTTGGTAACCTTCTTTGAAAAACTTTATGGTAATTCGAAGTCAGAGGCAGCACTAACCGATGTACCTACTCATTTACTCCGTCAACAAGCCGTTGGGCTTCCTTCCTTCAGTTTAACGGAATTAAAAGATTACTATACACGACTTGGGGAATTAAATGTTTCACCGGATACTGGCTGCTTCCCTCTCGGATCCTGTACGATGAAGTACAATCCGCACATTAACGATTGGGCCGCTAATTTACCAGGGTTTACCCAACTCCATCCGCAAGCTCCGCAGGAAGACAGTCAAGGCAGCCTCGAATTGTTATGGCAAATTCAAGAATGGTTTAAGGCCATCACCGGTCTACCTGGTATCACCACACAACCTGTCGCTGGTGCCCAAGGCGAACTCGTTGGAATTAAACTTTTTCAAGCTTATCACAAAAAACGCGGAGAGAGTCATCGCGATATTTTACTAATACCTTCAAGTGCGCATGGTACGAATTTTGCGACGGCAACCACGGCCGGATTCATCAACATGAAACGTGCGGACGGTGCACCCTCGGGAATGGTTATTTTAAAATCCTCACCCGATGGTCGCGTGGATCAAAACGATTTTGATTCGAAGATTCGTGAACTCGGTCCGCGTATTGCAGGGATGATGGTCACGAATCCGAATACCTCAGGGGTCTTTGAAACAGATTTTAAAAGAATGGCTGATGCGATTCACGCAGCGGGCGGACTGGTTTACATGGATGGAGCCAATATGAATGCCATCGCAGGCTGGATAAATCTCGAAGCTCTGGGCGTCGACGCCGTCCATAATAATTTACACAAAACTTGGACTGTCCCGCATGGCGGAGGCGGACCTGGCGATGGCATTGTCGCAGTGTCCTCACGACTCGTCGAGTTCCTACCCGGATTCCAAATCGAGAAACAAGGAACCCAGTTTGTTCCAGTCAAACCTAAGTACAGCATCGGTTCTTTCCACCGCCACTGGGGCAACTTCGCTCACAAAGTTCGGGTGTATACCTACCTCCAACGTCTCGGACGTGAGGGCGTCACACGCATGTCTGCAATGTCAGTTCTATCCAGTCGCTACCTCCATTCAAAACTCTTGGGGCACTACCCTTCATTGCCGACCGCGGCGGAGTCGATTCCCCGTATGCATGAATTTATCATCACACTTTCTGCCGATGATTTTAAATTAATCGAAGCTTCGGGCATTCCTAAACCGAATATTATTAGTCGGGTCGGAAAACTCTTTCTCGATTACGGTTTCCACGCACCCACCGTAGCCTTCCCCGAAGTTTTTGGTTTAATGATTGAACCGACGGAGTCCTACACCAAGGACGAACTTGATCGCTTTGCGGAAACGGTGATTGAGATTGGTAAACTCATCCGCTCGCATCCACAAGTTCTGCAATCTACTCCACGCTTTACCCCCGTAGATCGCGTTGATGAAGTCGCCGCCAATCGCGGCCTTATTCTGAGTGAGCACATCACTGCATTACCTCAGATTAATCCGAATCGCCTCTCTCCAATCTTACTCAATCAACTTCCGATTAAAGAAATTAGTGAGAAGATCCTCGCGACTATTTAACTTTATTCACGCGGTGGGAGTGAGTGAGTAAAAGAAGTCCTAAAATAAAAAGTAAGGCGAAAGAAGCGAAGCCAATGCGCTCGGCTGAGGTTCCATCGGTTGGACTAGCAAAAGCCCATCCGGCCAAGGCGCCCAACAGTGGCCCGATGAATGCAGCAAACTTACCCATCATACTATAAAAGCCAAAGTAGACGACTTCCCTGCCTTGAGGCACGAGTTCAGCGAAGTAAGATCGACTCAGGGCCTGCACTCCACCCTGGACCATGCCCACACCCGCGGCAATCAACCAAACCGAGGGGAAGCTTAAATCTAATAGGGTTAAATTACCTGGTTGAATTTGTGAGCCGAACAGTGTGAGAAAAATGTAACCCGCTAAAGCAATCGCAATCATGCGGACTGCCCCCCAACGATTTCCCAACCAACCAAAAATGAGGGCTGCCGGAACGCCGATAACTTGGACGACTAAGAAAGCTTTAATTAAATCCATCTCCCCAAAACCTAAGACCGCCCCAAAGTGAGCCGCCGAAGTTTTGACCGCGTGGAGACCATCAATATATAAAATATAGGCTAATAAAAACCAACGGACTTTTACATCGGCCCAAAGTTCTTTGCTCGTTTGCACAGTGGCGTAAAACACTTGGCGGAGCGATAAACTAGGTACATGAGCGGAACGCTCGTCGGGATAAAATAAAAGAGGGAGTGAGAAAAGGAGCCACCAAAGACCAGCCGCTAAATAAATCCAACGTAAAGAGTCGCCTGCAAAGAAACCTAAAGCGAGACAGACTAAAATAATCAAGCCCGCCACGAAGCCCAATGAATAGGCCACTCCGCTTATGAAATGGCGTTGGCCTGGCGGAGCAAAATCCACAATCATGGAATCGTAAAAGGTGCTCGCACAGAAGAAGGCGATGGCACTGAGCGTATAAAGTAAAGCCGAGTAAAACCACTCGCTGGTCGGTACAAAGGAAAGTCCGCAGGTGAAAATAACGCCGAGGACGACTGACCAACGGAGTGCCCGTCGGCGGAAGTGACCGGTTTCTGCTAACTGACCCAAGAACGGTGCCACCAAGAATATTAATAAACAGGGAGTGGCCTGACTTAACTTAAAGGTGATTGATTCAGTTTGATGATCTAAACCCTGACCCCAATAGCGGTGGAACATCTGCGGCCAGATTAAGGCCAACACGACCATCGCAAAACCCGTATTAGCAAAATCATAGAACGCCCACGTTCCAGCTCGTCGCCAAGAAAAAGGTTTATGGGATGACAATTCTGGCACGGCTTGAATCTGGCACGCACAACAAAATCTACAAACAGTTATTTAGCTTCTAATTGCTTGAATAATTCTACCGCCGACTGTGCACGATTCAGAATATAAACGTGATAGCCGGGTGCACCGCGACTGAGCAGACCCTTGATTTGTCGCACTGCCCATGAAACACCCACCTGGCGTTGCGCTTCTTCGTCCTCCCCACAGGCCTCCAATTCTCTTACCAATAAATCAGGTATTTTAGCCTTACAAAATCCACAGAAGCGACGGGCCTGCTTCAAAGATAATACCGGCATAATCCCCGGTAAAATCGGGACGGCTACTCCCGCCGCACGAGCCCGATTAACGAAATTAAAATAGTCCTCGTTGTCCAAGAAAAGTTGGGTGGTGATAAAATCTGCGCCCGCGGAAACTTTTCCGGCTAAATAGCGAATATCCGATAAGTCATCGGGCGACGAAGGATGTCTTTCGGGGAAACCGGCGACTCCTAAGGCAAACCGATTCGGAAAACTTTCTTTAATCAATTCAACCAGGCCCGACGCGTAGGCAAAACCTTGCGGATGGGCGGTGAATTCATTTTGGCCCTTGGGTGGATCGCCACGCAATGCGAGAATACCCGCAAATCCAGCGGCATCATATTTACTGATAATTTCTTTTAACTCCTCCCGACTGTGCCCCACACAAGTTAAGTGGGCAATGAGTGGGTAACCGGCTTTAACCAATTGGCTGCCATATTCTAAAACCGTCGAGCGATCCGAACCGCCCGCACCATAAGTTATCGAAGCAAAATCTACGCCCAGAGGTTTTAGAATTTTTGCCGTTTCCAACATAGATGCACCATCGGACGATGTTTTGGGTGGAAAAAACTCCACCGAAACAGTCGGCCGTTGCTTGGCCCGTAAACGGTTAATAAATTCTGCCTTTGGCATATGTATCATCGTATCAAGATATGTAGATAGATGTCAATATCTCCCTATTTGTTGGGAATACCATCACTATTGGCGGGTAATTCCCCCGGCAGAGCAACGTGATAGACCATTACCATCCAGCAAAGCATCAGGGGGTAAATAAGGATAATAAAGCTCATACTGCCAAAAATTGAGAGTAAAATACCCGCGCGCACGGAGAGGGTTTGATTAATCACTAAGAATATAACCGGAAGAATAATGAAAATAATCGAGGCAACATAACCGATGGAAGTAGTACCTGAATAAAATCCGGCCGAGCGTGTTAAATCCATCTGACAGCTACGACAGGCTTTTCTCAAATGGAACCAAGATTGGAGCAGTCCGTATTCACCACAGTTAGGGCAACGACACACTAACCCACGTGAAATAATTTCACCTCGATTGATTTTTAATTCAGGCTCTTCCATGATTACATGCGCTCAACGGGTTCAATCGCTAATAAGCGTAAACCCGTTTCTAAAATCGAACAAGTACGAGCACAGAGCATTAAGCGACGAGCTTTAGTCGCTGCAGGCAAAGTTGGATCATTCACTGAATTTGCAGCATAGAAAGTCCCATAAGCTGCGGCTAACTCATGCAAGTAAGTGCATAAGTGATGCGGACGAAGGTCCTCGAGAGCAGAATCTAAAGCGGCCGTAAAACCTAAAAGTTTTCGGGCGAGTGAGATTTCCTCAGGCGTTTCTAAGTCAGAGGCACCCTCTTCGCCTTGACCTAAAGCGATACCGCTCTTCCTGAAAATAGAACGAACGCGAACCGCAGCATACATCAAATAAGGGGCGGTATTACCTTCAAAGGCTAATAATTTGGACCATGAGAACGAATAGTCCATCGTGCGATTCGACGCCAAATCAACGTAACGCAGAGCGGCGACTCCAACTTTTTGAGCAATCATGCGACGTTCCGACTCCGGAAACTCTGGACTTTTTTCGGTAACGGCGGCGTACGCGCGTTCGGTGGCCTCATCAATCAACGACTGCAGGCGAACGGGGTCTCCTGATTTTGTTTTAATCGCTTTACCGTCTTCGCCTAAGATGGTTCCAAACCAAACGTGCCGTAATCGGGGAAGTTTTCTTTGGGTAGAATTAAACCAGCGAGTTCCCGTTCGGAAAAGCTGGTGGAAGTGATCTTGCTGACGTCCATCGGTCACGTAGACAATTTCTTGGGCTTTAAAATGTTCAGCTCGATAAAGGAGTGTAGCTAAATCGGTCGATGCGTAATTCGACGAGCCATCTTTCTTTCTCACGATAAAAGGCATCTTCGTTTCGGCATGACGAGAGAAGCGCGGTTCTTCGTCGTCCCAAACCACCAAGGCGCCTTCACTCTCTTCAGCCAATCCGCATTTCTGCAGCTCGGTGTAAACTTGATTTACCTTATCGCGGTAAAATGATTCACCGAGAATGACGTCACTCTTCAGTCCGAATTGATCATAGATACGCTGGCAGGCCGCATTGGAGACCTGCACGATTTCCTCCCATAATTTAAGATTTTCGGCATCCCCCGTTTGTAATTTAGCAAGTTCGGCACGCGCCGCATCGAGGGCTGCAGGGTCGGCTTTAGTTTGCACACTACCCTCTTTATACAATCGCTCAAGGTCTTCGAGTGCAGTTGGACTTTTAGCATCGAGTTTAAATCCGGAACGACGAATCGCTAAAATAAGAATTCCGAAATTCGTGCCCCAGTCTCCGATGTGATTATCACGGATTAATCCCGCTCCGCAAAATTCAATTAAACGGGCTACTGCTTCGCCGATTACAATCGGACGTAAGTGTCCGACGTGCATTTGCTTCGCCGTATTAGGCGAGGGGTAATCAATCACTACTTTTTTACCACCCATGATTTTCGCCGCACCCGCACGCCACTTAGATTCATCGCGATATTCTTTTAGCCAAGCGCCGAGAGCAATCGGGGTAAGTTTAAAATTAATAAAGCCTGGACCGGCGACTTCAGCGACGATGAGCGTTTCATCTAACTCTCCGGATGCCCGCACCGCTTCAAGTAATGAAGTAGCGAGGGCACGAGGATTTTGCTTCGCTCTTTTAGCGGCGGCCAAAACTCCGTTGGCTTGGAAGTCGGCGTGCCGGGGATCGGAGGGGCGCAATTCAGGGTCGAAATGAGAATCGAGACCAGCGACCTGCGGTGCGACCTTACGGAGCAAAGCATCAAGTTCACGTGCTGGATTAAACCAAACTGGCATATAAATAGGGGTAGTCTACCACCCGAGTTCGGCAAGCGAAGAAGCAATCTTATGCGGACACGCTTGCCTCCTTGCCACGAACCTTAAGTTTGTGGCTATGTCCACAACTTTTACCCTCGTCAAAGACTGCACCACAACCCTGATTCCAGCGGGCGACACTGTGATCCTCGAGAAAGGCACCACGGTGACGGTCACCCAAGCGCTGGGTAATTCGATCACCGTTCGGACCAACCTCGGACTCTTTCGAATTAATGAAAATGATATTTCAGCATTAGGCCCTGAAGGAAAAAATTTATTGAAAACAGATTCTCAAAAATCTGCGGACGGTCCGCTCAATGATGAAATGATTTGGACAGCTTTACGTGGATGCTTTGATCCAGAAATTCCGATTAATATTGTCGACCTTGGACTTATTTATGACCTCGATATAGCCGACGGAACTCAGGGTGGAAAAATCGTGAATGTTAAAATGACTTTAACCGCACAAGGTTGTGGCATGGGTCCGGTCATCGCCGCTGACGCCAAAGCAAAAATTGAATTACTGGCTGGAGTCGAATCCGCCGAAGTATCGATTGTGTGGGACCCTATTTGGAATCCGCGAATGATTTCCGAAGCGGGACGTAAAGAATTAGGCTTAGAATGATTGAGGCCAACACAGTGGGTAAGGGAATTTATTTTCACGTACCCTTCTGTGCGTCGACCTGTGATTTTTGTGCGTTCTATCAAGAACAACCCAAACGCGGCGACATCGACCGCTACTTGGATGCAATGGAACAAGAGTGTGAGTTGATACCGAGCGGCCCAGTAAATACAGCCTTTTGGGGCGGCGGCACCCCGGGATTACTTCCCGCCGAAGATTTATATCTTCTAGGAAGAATCATGGTCCGGGCAGGCGGTAAACCGAAAGAGTGGTCAGTGGAACTAGCTCCATCATCAGTACGAGCGGATAAATTAGCGGCCCTCAAAGAAGCAGGTGTCACCCGCGTATCGTTAGGTGTACAGAGTTTTGATGACGTCACACTCGATACACTAGGAAGACGACATTCACCTAAACAAATCATGGAGGCCTGGAACTTGATTGAGGATGCAAAATTTCAGAGTCGAAATCTTGATCTTATTTTCGGAATTCCGGGACAAGATGATCAGCGCTGGCTTGAAGACTTAACAAGGGTGATTGAGTTAAAGCCTGATCACATTTCTACCTACTGTTTAACCTTCGAAGAAGACACGGCGATGTTCGTTAAGTTAAGTCAGGGTAAAGTTAAAATTGATAAAGACTTAGAGTCCTTTCTCTATCGAAAAACTTGGGAGAAATTAGAGAGCGAAGGATACGCTCAATACGAAATTTCTAATTTCGCAAAACCCGGACATCAATGTGAGCACAACCTGATTACTTGGCACATGGGTGATTGGCTTGGCTACGGACCATCGGCGTCCTCTCAATGGAACCAGCAGCGATGGACCAACCCAGCAAACCTCGAGGGCTGGCTTAAAGGCATCGAAACCAAACAGCCTGTACGCGAGCAAACCAAGGACCTAAAAAATCACGATTTATTAGCCGATTCACTTATTTTTGGACTGCGACTGAATTCCGGAATTTCGCCTTTTGCGTTGGCTCAACGTTTTCAAACCGAACTACCTAAAAGTATTTCAATTCTATTTGCCGATCTCGTTGAAGAAGGGCTCATGGAACTACGTGGCGAGTTTTTCAAACTCACTGGTGAAGGCAGACTCCGCGCCGATGCAATCGGCGTCGCGGTGTTAGAGAAATTTGATTAAACTTTATTTTGGGAGGCTACAATGGCGTCCCATAATTTAATGCGGGACTCAATAGCCGCTAAAGCGGCCGCTCCGGCTTCATCCCATTTAGTTTCGTCATTGCCGCAAACCAACTCAACCATGCGCAGGGAGATGGCACCGTGATGACCCCCGTCGACTTCGATATGGCGCTCTAAATAATACTTAAACGTATCTAATTTACCAGCGTGCTCCTGACTAAGCTTAACGACTAGTTCATGAAACATATCGGGGATTAAATCTTCGCGGCCAAAAGTAAAAGCGGAGGCCACTTCATGTAATTTTCCTTGGGTCGCTAAATTAAAAGTGTGAGCAGAAAACTCAGCAGCTCCTGCGGGGACGCCGGACAATTTTAAGGCCGCAGCGGTCGTAGATTTACGTTTTACACTTTCGAGCGCCGCGAGGATTGACTGCGTAGATGAACCTGCCTGGTTCATGGCCCGTAAATAAAGTTCGAAGTGGCTAATGCGGGTGCCATTGGGATCCACATCGGATTCTTCCCCGCAGACAATTTCATTAATTAAAAAGCGGACTTCGGCATCACCCACGGGAACCCAAGGTAAGTCGATACAGGTTAAATCGCGCTGCAGTCGCTTTAGCAATGACATGAAATCCCACACGGCGAAGACGTGAAATTGCATAAAGTTTTGGATATCACTCAACGTGCCCATGCGGGCGTAGAGGGCATGCTTTAGTAAACGTTCGCGCGCGGGGGCAATACGTTGACGAATATCAGCAAGACTTTTCATACTTCAGTAAATTACGAAAAATAATTAAGTGGCAACTATCGGCCTCAGTTATTTTGATTTTATTTGTCGAAGAGCCTCGTAAGTCGCTATTCCGCAAGCTGTTGATAAATTCAATGATCTTAAAGATTCGTTTAAATGAGGTATTTTAGTTGAACGTTCGGGACCGAACCAAGCGTGGACCTCGGCGGGTGCGCCTGATCCTTCATTTCCAAAAACTAAACCATCACCTAACTCAAATTTTACGTCCCAGATTCCTTGCTTCGCTTTAGTAGTAAAAAGCCACAAACGTTCAGGGCGACCTGACGAGGCGAGAAACGCTGACCAGTTGTCGTGATGACGCACATCCAACTCATGCCAGTAATCCATCCCTGCACGGCGCAGCTGTTTATCTTCGAGAGAAAAACCCAACGGATGAATTAAGTGCAAACAACAATCCGTGACGGCGCAGAGGCGTCCGATATTACCGGTATTGGGAGGAATTTCCGGACAGATTAAAACGATGTGTAAGGGAGGCTTCACCGGCGACTGCGCATGGCGCGTGAGATCTCACGCTTCGCATCTCTTTCTTTAATATCTTGGCGGCGATCGTGTTGTTTTTTTCCTTTGCCAATGGCAATTAAACATTTTGCTAGGCCGTGTTTAAAATAAATTTTTAGTGGAATAATGGTCGAGCCGCCGGAACGAACCTCTTCCGTAATGCGGGCGACTTCGACGGCCTTTAATAAAAGTTTTCGGGTGCGGTAAGGGTCGTGATTATTATGATTACCAAAATCATACTCCGCGATGTGGGCGTGAAAAAGGACGGGGCCCTTAGGAGTCAGCCGCACGAAGGAGTCAGCGATGTTGGCGCGACCGAGGCGGAGGGATTTTACTTCGGTGCCTAGCAAAACCAGACCCGCCTCAAAGGTCTGCCCTATGAAGTAGTCGCGTCCCGCCTTCGGGTTATTAACCTCGGGCAATGACTGTTCTTTGCGGGCGGACATAGGTTAGTGGATAAAATAACCGCTCAACCCCGTCCTCCCTAGGTAAAGAAGATTAGGACTGAACTTGGTCTTCAGGGGCGAAGTTCCAAGTAATCTTATCTTCGATAATTTCACGAAGGGCGATATCTTCAGGCGAGAGGGTTTCGTAGAGATCGCCCCCTAATAAATGCTTATACTTGGCTGGTGCACCCTGTTGGCGCTCGGCAGTGGCACGGAGCTGTTTCACGCGGCGTGAGACAACATTAATTAAAATATTGGGATCAGTAATCTTCTTTTTAGCTTCCATCAAATAGTCGTCGCGCATGGTATGTTTTCTGTTGAGAGAACCCAGAAACCTAGGGCTACACCCCCCTCTGGCAAGCGTTTTAAGGGATAAATTGGCTTTGCCCTATTCAGATTTCTCTAAATAACTTAGATAAAGCCTATGCAACCGCCTAAAAACTACGGTGAAACGATGAAGTCCAAAGGTGGCTTTGGTCGATTAATCAACGCACTCTTCTACACCTGGGATGGACTGAAGGCCGCCGCTCAACACGAAGAAGCTTTCAAACAGGAACTCATCGTCGTCATTCCTCTTTCCATTGTTGCTTGGTTCATTCCCGTATCGGCAGTCGAACGGGCCCTGCTCTTTTCTGTTCTGCAAATGATTCTCATCGTAGAATTAATTAACTCAGCAATCGAGGCGAACACCGACCACATTTCTCTCGATCGTCACCCTTTGGCGAAACGCGCAAAGGACATGGGTAGTGCCGCCGTCTTCCTCACCATTCTTTCTGCGGTAGCCATTTGGGTCGGAGTGCTCTGGCGCAACGACCTCATTCAAAATTTGTTTTCGAAATAATAAACGCGGCTGAGACGCCCAATAAAAAACCCCGCGAGTGGCGGGGTTTTTTGTTAAGCTAATTTTTGAAATTAGGCTTTGGTTACTAAACCAGCTTTGATGGCTTTAACCGAAACCCATTGGCGTTTCACCGAACCATTAGGTTGGAGAACGCGAATGCGTTGAACATTGGGGCGAAAGACACGCTTCGTTTGTTTGACGAGCTGGAAGCCGATACCACCACTCTTCTTGGATTGACCACGGTGGATGATTCGACGGCCTTTGACGGGGCGCTTGCCGGTGACGCTGCAGATACGGGACATAGTAGTTTTGTTCTCCTTGGAAGGTCGTAGCAAATAAGTGAGGTGCCGATTGGCAAGCGGTAATTAAGTCCGTCGCAAAGCACGATCTAAACCACTTAAACCTTCAGAAAACTCACTAGATTTGGGCAAAAGACTCAGAATTACCGAGGGTGAATTAGGGGACAGACCATAAAAATAACCCGGGTGAGCCCAAACCCCTTCATCTAAAGCATTAAGTAATAGGCGTTCTTCCGACACCCCAGGAGGCAAACCGAGAATAGCCATCCATCCCGCCGGACGAGGTAAAACAGTGCACGCATGGCCCGATGTGACGACCCAGTCTTTTAGAATTTGTTGGTTCTCACTCACGCGTGTTCGGATGGCCGCACGAATGGGTTCTGCTCGGCGAAGTAAATCCGGCAGAGCTAATTGCGCAGGAGTATTCACTGAAAGAAAAGCATCGGCGATGTGTTCGAGGCGACGACAAGATTCTTGTACAGTATCGGTCGGTCCCGAGACAATAATCCAACCTACTTTTAATTGAGGAGCGACGGCGACTTTTGAAAGTCCACTTAACACATAAAGAGCCACTTGAGTTTCTCCCGCCCAGGTACCCGGTGAACTCACCCCTTCGGCTGGATAATCTAAAAATACTTCATCACAAATAACGGCTAAACTATTTTTCAAAGCGAAGTTGCGAAGAATATCACGATCGCGTCGACTGACAAAAGCCCCGGTGGGATTAGAGGGATTGATACAAACAATCGCCCGTGTTTGTCGGCTCGCCGTCAGACTCGCCAAATCAATCACCCACTCACCGGCGAGTTGCACTAATCGATAGGGCCTTAGCGTAACGCCCTCCAATGAGGCAATCACTTCTAATAATGGATAGGCGGGTTCGGGTACTAAAATTTCATCGCCTGGATTACATAATAATTTAAATAACCAACTATAACCTTCACTGGTACTGGCAGATAAAAATATGCGATCGGGAGTGAGGCGTGTTCCGCGGGCGAGATAATAATCTGCAATAGCCGTGCGAGCGACCGTCAGCCCACGCGCATCGGGATCTTGTCGCTGGATTCCATCGCGACGAAGCAAGGTACCTAATTCTAAGACGGACCAACCAAATCCTGCCGTAGCGGGATTTGCATCAGCCAAATCGAGTGTCGGCAAACCAGCGGTTCGGCGACGTTCCCGCGCCTTGTTTAAGGCGTTTGAATCATCTGCAAAAGAGAGTCGGGAACTGAACATAGCCCATCCAACCCTAAGTTTGCCACCGGAGCAAGTGGAAGAAAATCGGGTTGAAGTTAAGCCCCGACGGTTCAATCCTCTCCGCATGTCCCAGCAAGTCCTCAAGCCCCGTGTCCGTGGATTTATTTGCATCACCTCACACCCCGAAGGTTGTGCCGCCCATGTGCGTGAGCAAATCAGCTACGTAAAATCACGGAAGCCACTCCAAGGCGGACCCAAGTCAGTCCTCGTGATCGGCTCTTCGACTGGCTACGGCTTATCTTCACGTGTTGCGGCCGCTTTCGGTTCGGGCGCCGCGACCCTCGGAGTATTTTTTGAACGTAATGGCGAAGGTGATAAACCTGGCAGCCCTGGTTGGTATAACACCGCAGGTTTTCATGCCGAAGCGAAGAAGGCCGGACTCAAAGCATTCTCGATTAATGGTGATGCGTTTTCGGCGGAAATAAAAAATCAGGTCATCGAGACGATTATAAAGAAAATGCCGAATGGGAAAATCGATTTGGTAATTTATTCTTTAGCTTCACCTCGTCGCACGGCCCCTGATGGCGTAACTTACAAATCCACACTCAAGCCAACGGGCGCACCCTTCCACGCCAAAAATTTAGATACCGACCGCAAAGTGGTCAACGATGTCACCCTCGAAACCGCTAACGCGGAAGAAATTTTAAATACCGTTAAAGTCATGGGCGGAGAAGACTGGGAAATCTGGATGAATCAACTCGACCAAGCTGGGGTGATTGCGGAGGGCTGCCAATCCGTTGCCTATTCTTATATTGGACCACAAGTCACTTGGCCGATTTACAAAGACGGAACGATTGGTAAAGCCAAAGAAGACCTCGAACGTGCTGGCGAAAAAATTGATAATTTGATGAAGCTCCATCGCGGTCGGGCCTTTGTTTCGGTCAACAAAGCCGTAGTCACTCAAGCGAGTTCCGCTATTCCCGTCGTTCCTCTTTATGTTTCTCTGCTTTTCAAAATTATGAAGGCGAAGGGAAATCACGAAGGCTGCATTGAACAAATTCAGCGTCTCTACGAAAAACAAATGTATAACGGGGAGTGCTTGAACTTTGATGAAAAAGGGCGGGTACGTATTGATGACTTGGAAATGTTGCCCGAGATTCAAAAAGCGGTGTTTGATATTTGGCCGAAGGTTACCACCGAAACCTTTGATCAATACGGTGACTTTGCTGGCTACCAATCTGACTTTCTCAAAAACTTTGGCTTCGGACTCACCGGAGTTGATTACGATGCTCCCACCGAAGTCGAACGCCCCATTGAGGATGCCTAAGTGACTAAAATATTCTCCATCGCGAATCAAAAAGGCGGCGTCGGCAAAACTACGACCGCGGTTAATCTTGCTGCCGGTCTTGCCAAAAAAGGCATCTCTACCCTGCTCATCGATCTCGATGCTCAAGCCAATGCGACGAGTGCGCTAGGTATTGAAAAAGTCGAAGGTCGCTCTCTTTACAAAGTGCTGCACGGCGAAGCCAAAGCGGAAGACATGATTGTTAATACCTCGACCGAGAATTTGGATTTAATTCCTTCGGAAGTGGATTTAGCAGCCATCGAATCGGAGCTGGCTCAGTCGGAAAATTATTTATCACGACTCTCCAGCGCCCTGCAGCCGATTATCGATTCGAAAAAATACGCGGTCATCATCATCGATTGCCCACCCGCACTCGGGATGCTCTCGATGAATGCACTGCGCGCATCGGATCATCTTCTTGTTGCCCTGCAAACAGAATATTTAGCGATGGAAGGTCTCGGGCAAATTCTCGGCGTGGTCGATCAACTCAAACAAGCTGATGCGACCTCCAAACTCACGGTGGGCGGAATTTTACTCACGATGTATGATGTGCGCACCAATCTTTCACGCCAAGTGGTCGAAGAAGTTAAAACCCATTTCCCTGAATTACTTTTAAAGACGATGATTCCTCGGACGATTCGACTCTCCGAGTGTCCCAGCCACGGTAAAACAATTTTCCAGTACGACGCCCATTCACCGGGAGCGGTCGCTTACGCAGCCTTGGCGAAGGAATTCATCGCTCGTTTTAACTTAAAGTAAAACAATCAGCAGTTCGGTTTGACCTACCTTCGCGGTCACTCTGGATAGAACCATGAAAGTGGCATCACACCGAGCCTTTACTGGCGTACCTTCGTACGCTTGGCCAGCTTGTGCCTTTTCGGAATGTACCAATCACTCTGTCGTAGTATTTCTCGCTTCTAATTTAGGCGCGGCGGAAACCTTAGTCGAAGAAACTACCCAACTGCTGCAAGTTCTAAAAGGTATAAAAGCAACTGCTAAGACATTAACGGATTCGGATGCCGTAGTTCCCGTATTTGAAGCCGATTGCGATTTGTTAGGCGTGCTGACCGCCATTCGTCACGGAAATCATACTCCCGAAAATCCTCTATTCATTGCGTGTACGCCAGGAGCCATCACACGGCTAGCACCATCGGCCGCTGAATCAGATAAAAAAGAATTAATTATTCGAAAAGGTGAGTGCATTTCACTTCGCGATGTTGCCGAAAAACTTTCAGCTCATTTTGGTTACGCCCACGAATCGCTTTGTGAGCAGCCTGGCGAATACGCCCTGCGTGGCGGCATTCTCGATGTCTACCCAATCAACGGACAAATGCCTGTGCGGATTGATTTATTTGGCGACACCGTGGAATCACTCCGCCCCTTCGATCCGTCGACTCAGAAAAGCGAGGGCGAGATTAACAGCGTCGTGATTTGTGCACCACGCGAGGACAGTTCCACACCATTCGACTCGCCGTTTTTTACCCACCTACCTGCTCAAAGTTTAGTCATCGGAATCAATCAGGTTTTTTCTGACCTCATCTGCGCACCTTTAATTAAGAGTTCACCCGCGCTCTTAGCGTTAGAAGAAACCGATGAAGTTGAATCAGGCTGGGAAGCTCATAATATCGAATGTGCACCGGCTGAATCACTTTTCATTGGTAAGTCACAAGATTCCACTCAAACACGGAGCGAGTTATTAAAGCAGGTGAGTAGCCTAACTCGCGAAGGTCAGATTTGTCTTTTAACCGGAGACACTCAGGGCTCCACCGAACGTATTGAAGCCGATGTAAAATCTTTAGACTTACCTAAATTTAAACCACAAATTTTATCCGCCCGATTCAGCGGAGGAGTTATCATCAAGTCCGACTCACTCGCTGGAGTGTTGAGCAAAGGATTGGTTTTATTAACTGAACGAGAACTCTTCGGTCGAAAAAAACGCCCACTCGCTAGTCTTCCACGAAGACGAACCGCCATTCAAGCAGCGGTCGGTCGAGCTTTAGATTTTGGTGAAATCGTCAACGGCGATGCCCTCGTTCACGCGACTCAAGGTATTTGTTTATTTCGTGGAATTAAACCTTTCGAAAATCGGGGACGCATTGAAGATTATATTTCGTTGGAATTTGCGAACAAAGCGCAACTCCACCTTCCGCTCCGTGAGTCACATTTAATCTCGCGCTATGTGGGCATGGGTAATGCCGCACCTAAACTTTCGAAATTAGGTGGCGGCAGTTGGGAACGTTCCCGCAAAGCCGTAGAAAAAGCCACGGCAGATTTAGCCGCACAACTTTTAGCCCTCCAAGCGGAACGTTCGACTAAGCCTGGCATTGTTCATCCACGAGATGATGAGAATTCTTGGATGGGAGAATTTGAACGTTCATTCCCGCACCAAGAAACGCCTGATCAATCTAAAGCTATTAAGGAAACTAAGGCTGACATGGAGAGATCCACCCCGATGGATCGATTAATCAGTGGGGACGTGGGCTTTGGCAAAACCGAAGTTGCCCTGCGCGCTGCCTTTAAGTGCGTGGTGGGTGGACGACAGGTAGCCATCCTCGCACCGACCACGGTACTTGCACAACAACACTATGAAACATTTCGTGAACGTTTGAGTCGTTGGCCAGTGAGCGTTGATCTGCTCAGTGGATTTAGAACTGCGAAAGAAAAAGCGCGGGTTCGCGAGCGAGCAAATTTAGGGCTCGTCGATATCGTTGTCGGCACTCACGCGCTTCTCTCTGATGGCACCCATTTTTCGAAATTAGGATTAGTGATTATTGATGAAGAACATCGTTTCGGTGTTGTTCACAAAGAAAAACTGAAAAGATTACGCATCGAAGTCGATGTGCTCGCCATGAGTGCAACCCCGATTCCGCGAACCCTTTATTTAGCTCTACTCGGAGCGCGAGATTTGAGCGTCATTGAAACACCTCCGCGTGAACGTTTACCGATTCGAACTCTCGTAAAAAGTTACGATGAAAAAACCATCCGCGATGCCGTACAGGCGGAGCTCAGTCGAGGCGGACAGGTCTTCTATCTCCATAATCGAGTAGAGACCATTCAAGCAGTAGCCGAGCGACTAAAAGCGTTGATTCCAAAAGCGAGAATCATTGTCGGGCACGGCCAAATGGGCGCCGGGCAACTGGAGGAAACCATGGCGGCCTTCGTCGCCGGCGAATTCGATGTCCTCGTTTGCACCACCATTATTGAAACCGGGTTAGATATTCCTAACTGCAACACGCTCATCATCGAAGGGGCTGATCGCTTTGGGCTAGCTCAACTTTATCAACTGCGCGGGCGGATCGGTCGATTCAATCGACAAGCTTATGCCTATTTATTTTTACACCGACATTCCGAATTAGTGGAAAGTGCCCGACGCCGACTTTCGGCCATCCGCCAGTACAATCAACTCGGAGCGGGCTTTCGAATTGCCATGCGCGATCTGGAGTTACGCGGTGCCGGAAATATTTTAGGGGCTGAACAAAGCGGGCATATCGCCCTGGTCGGCTTTGAACTCTATTGTCAATTACTCCGCCGGAGTGTCGCGAAAATTAAGGGCGAGAAAGTTGGCTGGGCGGAGCGCTGTGAAATTAATTGTGATTTATTTCTCATGCTGATGTCATTCAGAACGAGAACTACGGAAACTCGGACGAGAGTGGCATTCTCACGGCGACTCTGCCTGGGGCATGGATACCCGAGACGCGCCTGAGAATTGAAGCCTTTCGGAAAATTGCCCTCGCCAATCATCTCGATGAATTAAAAGAGATCCGGGCGCAGCTCCTTGATCGCTATGGACGTCTGCCCCAGGAGGCAGATGCCTTGCTCAAGATTACCGAGATCCGTTGCTTAGCCGAAATCAAAGGGGTTACGTCGATTACGACGGAAGACGCTACTCTGCGTTGCAAACAAGTGGTTCTGGGCGGAAAAAGCGAACTGATCTTAATTGGAAATCGCTTTCCCCGCTTGACCGCAAGGGAGCCCCTACGGAAACTCACAGAAATTCGCAGTTTCCTCTCGCTACTCTCCTCACCTCCTAGTTCATGAAAATTTCCCCACTCTTTTTTCTGCTCTCAGTTTTTTGGGTAAACCTTGGCGCTGTTGAAAATAGCCCTTCCGCAGCACCAACTCCTCCGGTTAAAGAAAAAAGCTTGGAAGAAATTGCCGCCCAGCGTTGGACCGAAATGAACACGGAAAGAATTGCGGCAAGTGCGGACGGACAGCCCGTGACTCTTTCAGAAATTCGCCAACAAATCACCCCGTTCCTCAAAGAAATTAGAAACAAGACTGGAAATGATAATGATTTCAATAAGGCGATTGATGATCTCGCCGACGAAATCTTAAACCAGATTGCTGATCGTCAGTTAGTGATTGCTGATTTCAAAAATAATATGGGGAAAATTCCTGCGAGCTATGTCGATGCAGACATCGAAGACACCGTCCGCCGAGACTTCGGGGGCGATCGTAATCGATTCGTGGCCGCCTTACGCACGCAGGGCCTCACCCCCTTAAGTTATCGCAAGCAAATTGAAGACCGCATCACTTTTGAATACATGATTGGACAGATTCGTCGCAGTGCAATGAACGTGGGGCCCGGAAGCATTATAGAATACTTCAATAAACACCAAGCAGAGTTTACCCATAAAGAAGTTATTAATTTTCGGCAAATTACAATCAATCAAGGCGCCGCCGAGAGTGCAACCGAAGCGAAAAATCGCGCCGAGGCTTGGGCGGTGGCGTTGAATGACCCCAGCAAAATCGCGCCAACCTTGGCCCAGTATAAAATCAGCGCACGCACCAAAGCGGCCCCGAGTACCTTTACCGAGATTGCGGAATTAGTGAGTGAAGACGACTATGCGAGCAAAGGCGGAAATGTAGGCTGGAAATCGCTCGATGAATTAAATGAACGCGTCGTCACGGAATTAAAGAAACTGAAAGACGGTGAAATTTCCAGTTGTCTACAGTTTGATTTACCAAGTGGAAAATCGGTTTGGTTCATTTTAAAACGTGAAGGCTATAAACCAGCAGGCCCTGACACTTTAGATGATGCGTTAGTTCGTGATACGATTGAAAATCGGGTTCGGGCCGAAGCGATGAAGGTGGCAGTCGATGAATGGCTAAAAGAACTACGCGCTAGAAATCACGTTGAGGTAAAATGACGGAAGACTCTCCAGCCTATCGCTGCCGAGCTTTTCCGGAGCGAGCAGCTGGAGTGCTTCTTCATCTCACCGCGCTGCCCGGCTCAGGACCCGTCGGCTCCTTGGGCGCAGAGGCGAGACACTTTATCGATTTTCTGGCGCAGGCGGGTTTTACCTGGTGGCAGATTTGTCCACTGGGCCCCACGGGGTATGGCGATTCGCCTTATCAAGCCCTCTCGGTATTCGCCGGAAACCCTTATTTATTAGACTTAACGGATTTAAGAAAAAGAGGACTACTGACCGACTTCGAAGTTAAAACTCTGCAACGCGGAGATGAAACTAAGGTCAACTACGGCAGACTTTGGGAACAACTACGTCCGTTACTCGCACTGGCGGCAGAGCGCGGAGTAAAACTTTATAAAAATAATCACGCATTCATTTCATTCTGTCAGCGGGAGCATCACTGGTTAGCTGATTGGTGTAGTTTTTCAGCACTCCGCGAACAGAATCTTTTTACCAGTCCCGAGCACTGGAAAATTAAGGAAATTGATTCGTCGTTAGCGCAAGGCGCTGCCGTACTCCAATTTATTTTCTCCGAGCAATGGAGTGAACTTAAAAAGTATGCCGCTAAGCACGGTGTAAAATTATTAGGCGATGAGCCAATATATGTTTCGGATGATGGCTGCGATCGGTGGGCCCATCCCGAACTCTTCCAATTAAACGAGCAAGGAAAGCCAGCGTTTGTGGCGGGGGTGCCACCGGATTATTTTTCGGAGGATGGACAACTTTGGGGCAATCCACTCTACGATTGGGCACGTCATGCGGCTGATGGATTTCAATGGTGGCGGGCCAGAGTCCATCACGATCTCAATTTATTTGAGGCCGTAAGAATTGATCATTTTCGAGGGATACACGATTATTGGCGCGTGCCAGCACAGGCTAAAAATGCACGTGGCGGACAATGGTGTGCAGGGCCGGATATCGATTTTATCAAAGCACTGGGCGATTTACCACTGGTCGCAGAAGATCTTGGATTGCTATCGCCCGGTGTTGAAATTCTTCGTCAAAAATCAAAACTCCCTGGTATGTTGGTCATTCAATTCGGTTTTAGTGAGATGGAAGGAAATCCTCATCACCCAGAAAATATTACCGCCGACCGCGTGGTTTACACCGGCACCCATGATAATGATACGCTCAAAGGATGGTTAGAAAATTGTTCCGAGAACGAACGCGCCCATTTAAATCCCTATATCGAAAATTCCGCAAATCCCCTTTCGACACTCATTACCATTGTCTTAGATTCTGACGCCATTTGTGCCATCATCCCTGCTCAAGATTTATTAGAATTAGATAGCGAAAGCCGATTCAATACTCCAGGGCACGCCCAGGGCAACTGGAGTTGGAGAATGGATGATCAACATTTAGTGAGTCTCTTTTCGCAGGTAGAAAACTGGCAGTTACGACTAGCGAAATCTGAACGTACTAGCGGGTAAGACGACGGTATTTCGGGCGACGCGGGGTGTCCGAATCTACGCCCAAACGACGGCGACGATCTTCTAAATAATCGCCGTAATTGCCTTCGTGCCAGACGACTTTTCCATCGTCTTCAAAGGCTAAAATGTGGGTGGCTACCCGATCCAGAAACCAGCGATCGTGCGAAATAACCACGACACATCCGGCGAAACCTTCGAGGGCATCTTCGAGGGCTCGGATGGTATTGACGTCTAAATCATTCGTCGGTTCATCGAGTAAAATCACATTCGCGCCCGATTTAATTAAGCGAGCTAAGTGAATACGATTACGTTCACCACCAGACATTAAGCCGACTTTTCTTTGTTGAACATCGCCGGTAAAACCAAAACGAGCGGCGTAAGCGCGAGCCGGAACTAAAATTTTTCCGAGGTGTACCATTTCTTGTCCATCAGAAATAGCTTCCCAGACAGGCTTATCAGCGGGCAACGCGTCGCGTGTTTGGTCGACGAGGGCTAGCTTAACCGTATCGCCTACCGTAATGGTACCGCGGTCCGGTTTTTCTTGTCCGGTGATTAAACGAAAGAGGGTTGTTTTGCCCACGCCATTGGGTCCGATAATTCCAACAATGCCACCAGCGGGCAAAGTGAAGTTCAAATCTTCAAATAAAATTCGATCGCCGTAGGATTTCATTAAACCCTTTGCATCAATGACGGCTCCGCCTAAACGCGGACCAGGAGGAATCCAGATTTCGGCATTCTTTTCAATCTGCACTTGGTCTTGCGTGAGCATCTGCTCGTAAGATCGCAAGCGGGCTTTGTTTTTAGCCACGCGGGCTTTGGGTGATGAACCCGCCCACTCTCTTTCTCTCTCCATGGTTCGCTGACGAGCACTCGATGTTTTTTCTTCAGTGGCGAGACGAATACGTTTTTGTTCAAGCCAGGATGAATAATTCCCCTTCCACGGTACGCCACGTCCCCGATCCAATTCCAAAATCCAACCTGCCACATTATCTAAAAAATATCGATCGTGAGTAATCGCAATCACCGTGCCTTTATAATTTTTTAAATGGCGCTCGAGCCAGGCAACCGTGTCGGCATCGAGGTGATTAGTCGGCTCATCGAGTAACAAAACATCGGGCTCCATTAATAATAAACGACACAGGGCGACGCGTCGCTTTTCGCCGCCCGACAAACTGGAGACGACGGCTTCGGCAGGGGGACAGCGAAGGGCCTCCATCGCCATCTCAATTCGAGCGTCGAGATCCCAGCCACCGCGCGTATCGAGGATTGCTTGAATCTCCGCTTGGCGGGCGAGAATTTTTTCCTGCTCCTGGGCATCATCGGTTTCCGACACCTTAACAAAAGTATCATCGTATTCTTCGAGTAAACCTTTCATCTCCAGCACGGCTTCTTTAACATTTTCGGCGACGGTTTTTTCTTCCGCGAGGCGTGGCTCTTGCGCGAGATAGCCGACGGTGTATCCGGGCACTCGATTAATTTCTCCGTCAAATTCCTTATCCTCACCGGCCATGATTTTTAGTAAGGTTGATTTACCTGAGCCGTTTAAACCCAACACACCAATCTTCGCTCCCCAAAAGTAGGAAAGTGAAATATCACGAAAGACTGGTTTCTTCTCAAAATGCTTGGTCACACCCGTCATTGTGAAAATTACTTTTTCGTCTGCCATAGACAGATAAGTTCAACCCAAGTGAACCTTGGGGCAAGCGGAACTAGCCCATTTCACCCCTCAAAACTTACCAAAAAAGGGCGATTTAACATCGCTTGACATGGGGTGACCTCTTTATAATAAACATAAGACAGTCACCTTTCATTGAGGTGGGTCCATTCGGGCCCACTTTTTTTGTCCCTAAAATTTCCAACACACCACCACATCCATGAGCGTAGATATCAAACCTTATCTCCAATACCTCGAAAAAGAGAAGCACATCCCCAAGAGTGAAGCTTGCGAGTTCATCACCGAGGCGATCAAGGCTTCCGTCGAGAAATCCAACCTTGCTGGTCAAAAAATCGAGGTCGTGGCCAATCCTGACACCGGCAAGCTCGACGCTTACGCCGTCTTCATGGTCACTGACGCCGTTTCTGACCCTCTCCGTGAGATGAATCCAGTCATGGCCATCACGCTCGACGTCTACGCTCGCGTGGGCGACGAAGTGCGCCGCCCAATCGATGTTTCCGAACTCGGACGCATTGCTGCTAAGACCACTCAACAATTATTAAATCAAAAATTCCGTAAAATTGAAAAAGACCAAGTCTTCAAAGAGTATAAAGATAAAGTCGGTGACATTGTTACGGGCGTGGTCCGTCGCACTGAACGTGGTAACGTTATTGTTGAATTAAGTTCTGCAGAAGCGGTGCTCACTCGCGCAGAGCGCTGTCAGGGTGAAGAATTCAGAACCGGTGATCGTATTCGCTGCCTCTTAAAAGAAATCCGCGAAGACACCCAACGTGGTCGCGAATTTATTCTTTCCCGTGCGGATCCTAATTTCGTACGTCGCTTACTTGAATTAGAAGTCGCCGAAATTGCTGACAAAACCGTGAAAATTGCGGCCATGGCACGCGATCCTGGTTACCGTACAAAAATTGCCGTTGATTCGTCTGATCCTAAGGTGGATCCGGTCGGCGCGTGCGTCGGTGCTCGTGGAGCCCGCGTTCGGAACATCGTTAAAGAACTTAACGGTGAGAAAATTGACATCATCCGCTGGCATGCGGCTCCCTTACAATTACTGGAAGAAGCGATTCGCCCAGCGAAACCAAGAAACGTCCATATTGATGAACGTAATAAACTCATCCACTTCGAAGTGAATGAAGACGATATGCGTATCGCCATCGGCAGCAAAGGTCGCAACGCCCGCCTCACCTCTAAATTAATGGGCTGGCGCTTAGACATCACCAAGTCGCTCCACGTCGCTGAAAGTGTCGAAGCACAACTTGGCGATAAAGCTCTGCGTTTAGCTGCCCAACTCCAACTCTCCCCTGAGCTCGTTGCTAAGTTCATCGGACTCGGTATCGAGAGCGTGGGCGCATTCGAAGGCGTCACCGCGGAAGACTTTGCTGGTACTGATTTAACTCCTGACGAAATCAAACTCGTTCTGGATGCGGTAACCAAAGCTAAAGCTTCCAACTAAAATCTAAAGAATTCTTTAAACCGATTTCACCTAGTTAGCTTATGACCGAGAAGAAAAAACCTGAATCCAAGCGAGCAGCAACGACTCAGCGTTTTAGTGAAGTTGCTAAAGAATTAGGGATTGAGGTTAAACTCTTACTCCAGCTAACGGATGATTTTATCGCGGTGCGACCCGATTACAAAGATTACATTTATTCAAATGGTAAGAAGCCGAGCGCGTCGAGTAATCTTCCTAAACTATGTCGTGAAGATTTATTAGAATTCGTCCTCAGTAAGATTCCTAAAAAAGCGGAAGAGGAAAAACCTAAAGCAGTCGTTGAACCCGTTGCCCCTGTAGTAGTTCCTCAACCTACACCCGTAGTTAAAGTTGAAGCTCCGAAGCCAGTAACTCCACCGGCGGCAAAAGCAACTCCACCACCAGCGGCATCATCGACTCCGCCCAAAATTGTTCCGCCGTTAAGATCGACCACACCTCCACCGTTGCCTCCGCGCACATTTGCTCCCCGGAGCGACTTACCGCCAGTTAAAATTGTGACATCAACCCCGAGCGCTGAACCTAATCGTCCAGCTCCGGTTCCTCCTCTTCAGCGCCCACCGATCACGCCGGTCGTTTCACGTCCGACATCGACAGCGGCACAAGTTGCTCCTGGCAGTAAGGGTAACGTAACCGTTCGTCCACCAATCGTCGTTCGCGACTTCGCCATCGCTCTAAATTTAAAACCGTTCCAAGTCATCGGCTCGTTGATGGAATTAGGTAAAGTAGTGAGCCTCACTTCGGTGGTTGACGAAACGGACGCCAAAAAAGTCGCCGAGAAACACGGATTTATTTTAGAAATTCGTCACCGCGGCGAAGGTGCTCAGCCAGTTAAAAAAGAAGTTAAGAATACCGATGATGATCCAGCAGCGATGGTTTTCCGTCCACCTGTCGTTTGCGTACTTGGCCACGTTGACCACGGTAAGACTACTCTTTTAGATTATTTTCGAAAAACCAATGTAGTATCGGGTGAAGCAGGCGGCATTACTCAACACATCGGTGCTTACACCGTAAAATATCTTGGCGAAAAACCTGAATATAAAGGTCGCTCGGTCACTTTCTTAGATACCCCGGGTCACGCAGCATTTGCGAAGATGCGCGAACGTGGAGCCAGTGTGACCGACGTTGCCGTGCTCGTCGTTGCCGCGGATGACGGATTCATGCCGCAAACTGAAGAGGCCTTAAAATTTGCGCAAAAGCATGCGACTGCCGTGGTTTGTGCGATTAATAAAGTAGACGCGAAAGGTGCGAACATCGACCGCGTCAAACAACAGATGCAACAACGCAACATCACTCCTGAAGATTGGGGTGGGGAAACCATTACCAATGCCGTTTCCGCACTTAAAGGAACGGGGATGAACGAACTCATTGAATCCATTTTACTGCAAGCTGAAGTTCTCGATCTCAAAGCAAATCCCAAATGTGCGGCGCAAGGCGTAATCGTTGAATCGCAAATGGAGACGGGTCGCGGACCTACCGCTACCGTCATCGTTCAAAAAGGAACTTTGAAACCGGGCGACACCTTCGTCTGCGGAGAAACTTGGTGTAAAGTTCGCGCTTTAATGGATGACCAAGGTCAGCGCTTAAATAACGCGCCTCCCGGAACCCCTGCCCTCGTTTTAGGATGGGACGCAGTACCTGCACCAGGAACTAAATTCCGCACGGTGAAAAATGACCGTGAGGCACGTGAGCTCGCCGATGAAGCCGCGCAAGCCGCACGCAAACTCAGCGAAAATATTGCGAGCAGGCCTGCTACTCCAGCTCGTCCAGGAATGTCGGACCTCGATCGTCTGATGGCCGCTTTAGAAAAAGATAAAGAAAAGATTTTACGAGTTCTGCTCAAAGCAGATGTGAATGGAACCCTCGAAGCACTCCAAGGATGCTTGGAAGATATCAAGTCGACCAAAGTTCGCCTAGAAATCGTGGGCGGCTCCGTTGGGCCAATCACCCAGAGCGACGTGCAACTCGCTGAAGCCGCTAAATCTATTATTGTAGGCTTTGATACTAAACTGGAAAACGGCGTTCAACCGATGCTTAAACGCACGGGAGTTCGTATGCTCTCTCACGATATTATTTACGAACTCATCACTCTAGTTAAGGAAGCGATGTCTGAATTACTGGATCCTGAATTACGTGAAAATAAATTAGGGGCAGCCGAAGTTCGTGCAGTTTTTGCACAAGGAAAAGAACACAAAGTGGCTGGTTGTATGGTGACCGAAGGCTTAATCAAACGCGCCGCCAAGGCTCGCTTATTACGTAAAGGTCAAGTCATCCACCAAGGCCCTGTGGAAACTCTCCGTCGATTCAAGGACGATGCCTCTGAAGTTAAGGCCGGCTTCGAATGTGGTATTAAATTAGGCGGCTATGATGAATACCTGCCTGGTGACGTGATCGAAGCGGTTGAAATTCTTTCTGTTCGCCCTTCTCTTTAAGCCATGTCGCAACGCCAACTCCGTGTCGCTGAATTAGTGCAGCGAGAAGTTTCTGTCGCTCTGCGACAAAACTGGGGGAGCGAAGCTTCTTTAATTACGATTACACGAGCACGGGTATCGCCCGATCTTCGTCAAGTTTACGTAGGTTATGCGGTCTCGGGTGGAGTGCCGGAGAAAAAAGCAGCACGAAATCTTTTTAAAAGAATTCGTCGGGAACTCCGCGCCACTGTCGGTGGAATTTTACAAATGAAAAGCATGCCTGATCTATCCTTCGCGGAGGATGATGTGACCGGCGGAGTAGCGCGTGTTCAGGCGATGCTCGATGATTTATCGCGCGAAGACCTTAAGAAAAATAAAGACGCTTAAGCGGAGGGCTCAGTAATCTCAGGCAAACCAGCCAAGGCTTCGCGGACCGCGATGGCGCGAGAACGATCACGGCCATCGCTATCGAGATCTTTCCCATGACGAGCCTGGATGTGAGCTGGTTGACCCTCAATGATGAGACGATCAATGAGGTGGCGGCTCGTTTCGGGCAAATATCCCAAGTCACACGCCATGCGTAAATGCGAAAGCATGTTCATCGATTCAACGCTGGTGAGTAAATGGGCGGAGCGTAAAACGGCTAAGGAACGCGCCAGGCGATCGGTAAAACGCGGGCCCTCTTCTTCGGCTAATTTTCGGCGAGCGTTCCATTCTTGTTCGACTAGATTTTTAATCCAGTTGCCGAGATGTTTCATAATCACCTCTTCGGAAAGTCCGAGCGTTTGCTGATTAGAAATTTGGAAGATATTTCCGAGCGCCTCGGTGCCTTCGCCAAGCCAGCCGCGAACGGCGAGTCCATCTTGCCCCAGCGCTCGAGAAACTTTTTCGATATGTCCCGCTAAGCACAGTCCGGGCAAGTGTACCATCGCGGAGACTCTTAAGCCCGTACCCACGTTGGTCGGACAAGCGGTCAAGAAGCCGAGTTTATCGGAGAAAGCGATTTCTAACGAGGAGCCTAAAGCGTCGTCTAGCTGCTCCGCGATATTCCAAGTGCTGCGTAAATGCCAACCCGCTTTCACAACCTGGATCCGTAGGTGGTCTTCTTCGTTCACCATCACTGAACAAGTTTGGTCGCGACTAATGACGGCGGCTCCACTTTTTCCGGTAATGAGTTCTTTCGAGACCAAGTGGCGCTCGACTAAAACGGTGCGTTCCAAGTCAGTCAGTTCGCTCATTTTAAAAATATGAGCTTTCTTAAATCGGGATAACTGCGTTAAAGCTTTAATACATTTATCGGCAATTTCTTTGCGTTGAGCTTCCTTAGCCCATCCCGGAAAAGGATGATTTTGTAAATTACGAGCGAGGCGGACACGGGTACTCAAAACCACCGCCTGTTGGGCGCCCAAGAGGTGAGTTAATTCGTTTTCAGCAGATAAAATATCTTCAACAGACATGAATTTATTCGGTGGGAATTTGGGTTTTTAATTTTGCGATTTCGTCGCGCAACTGCGCTGCCTTTTCGTAGTTCTCTGATTTTATTGCGTGATTCATCTCCGCCAGGGCGGTCGAGATTTGTTTACGAATTTGATTAAAGGAAAGTTCGCCCACGGGAACGCGACCCATGTGTTGAGAGTCGTGTTGTACCGAATTCAGTAATTGATCCAAGGGGGCGGCAAAAACATCCCAACAGGAAGGACAACCTAGTCGGCCCAAGCGGCGAAAATCGATATCGGTAAATTTACAGACTGGGCAGACGATTGCTGGTTTTAGGGTGGTGGCTTGAGCTAACTTTTGTAGTTCAAAGAAAGCAGGGTCACCTGCTCCGCCCTTGTTGGCGCAGGCTTCACAATAATGGATTTTACTGACCTTACCTTGGATGATTTGGGTAAGATGAACCGTAGCAATTACGCCACACACTGAACACTCCAGAGGTTTTGACATCTAATAACCATAGAAACAATGAAGCCGGACTTTGCAAGGGGAAGACATTGGCAGGTGTGACATCAAGCCCGTCAATGGCTTGATGGAAGTTCACCCAATGCCCTCCCCGAGCCGCATCGTTATCACTGGAATTGGCCTTACCGCACCTAATGGTAACAGCCTTGAGGAATTCCGTGCCAATCTCCTAGCTGGCAAATCACGTATTGCCGAAATCGACGTCCGCCACATGGGTCGCCACCCAGCAGGGGTTTGCGATTTCGACACTACTAAATATCAAAAAAGAAAAGAGATTCGCAACGGCACCCGCGTGGGATCGGTTTCTATTTATTGTGCACGGGAAGCGTTGGCCGACTGTGGCATCAATTGGGAGACTTTCGATAAGTCGCGCGTAGGCGTTTATCTCGGAATTACCGAACATGGTAATGTCGAAACCGAAAATGAAATTCACAATCTTTCGCAGTTTGGTAACGACACCAAATATTGGACGCACCATCACAACCCGCGCACGGTCGCGAATAATCCAGCGGGTGAAGTGACCATGAACATGGGCATTACGGGTCCTCACTACACCATCGGTGCAGCGTGTGCCGCAGGCAATGCAGGGCTTATTCAAGCGGCCCAAATGCTTCAATTAGGCGAAGTAGATTTCGCCTTTGCCGGCGGTGTTTCCGAGTCGATTCACACATTTGGAATTTTTGCCGGATTCAAAAATCAAGGTGCCCTAGGCTCGCACACGGATCCCAATAAAGCGTCCCGACCCTTTGATAAAAACCGAAACGGTATCGTGATTTCTGAAGGCGGTGCCATTTACACTCTCGAAAGACTCGATGATGCACTGGCGCGAGGAGCCAAAATTATCGGCGAGATTGCTGGCTGGTGTATTAATTCCGACGCTACCGATGCCGTCTTACCCAACCCCGAACGCCAAGCCCAATGTATGCGCATGGCATTACAACGCGCCCATTTAAAAGCATCCGACATCGATATCGTTTCCACGCACGCGACGGCAACAGCCATGGGCGATATCCAAGAATGCATCGCCATCCGAGAAGTATTTAAGGACTGTCCCAACACACATATTAATAATACAAAGAGCTTCATCGGTCACTGCATGGGCGCCGCGGGTGCCTTGGAGCTGGCGGGTAACCTTCCGTCGTTCAATGACGGCTGGGTTCACCCTACCATTAACATTGATGAGCTTGACCCGGAGTGCTCGGTTCCTGGCCTAGTCGTGAATAAACCCCTAAAAGTGACTCAAATTAACGTTATTTTGAACAATTCCTTCGGCATGTTGGGTATCAATTCAGCCCTCATCATTAAGAAATATGGGGTTGCGTGAACGGTAAGGAACGGTTGAAACAATCATTACACAAATGACAAAGGAATATATTAAAAAGGTCGTATTAGACATCATTGCCGACATTGCCCCCGACGAGGATTTAACTTTGGTTAAATCGGAAGTGCGTCTGCGCGATCAGCTCTCACTCGATTCGATGGACTTCCTCGATATCGTGATGGAACTTCGCAAAAAGCATGGCATCGAAGTACCTGAGGCTGATTACGTTCAACTCGCCTCTTTAGATTCTTGTGCGGAATACTTACTGCCTAAGTTTATCGCCAAAACTGCTAAGTAATCTAGCGAAGTTAAGTATACTGAAAAGCCGCAGACACTGCGGCTTTTTTGTTTTATCGTTCAGCGATAAAAAACTCGACCGA